>Ga0207754_100063_pt1 | contig 103566 bp, 111 predicted proteins | sample A23E1SouthBayCA_FD_187728 | JGI IMG/M metagenome (GOLD analysis project Ga0207754, IMG submission 187728) | Aerobic enrichment media microbial communities from Eden Landing Ponds, California, USA - A23 E1 (SPAdes) | ecosystem: Environmental > Aquatic > Marine > Unclassified | place: Emeryville...
GTCGTCGCGGATCTGCGGCGACACGGCGTCCGGACCGGGATCTCGTGGGCCGACGCCGACGCACGGCTCGCGACCGCGTTCGTCGAGACTGGCCCCGAACCACGGGGGAGCACGGTCGTCCGCGACAGCGAGGGCGCCGCCTTCGAGGAGATCAACGCCGAGAATCTGCCGCTGAACGCGGTGCAGAACGCCGAACGCTTCCACGTCACGGGCGCTACCGTCGCGCGGACGGAGCAGGCCGCGGCGGCGACGGAGTCGCTGCTGGCCGCGGCCGGCGACGGCGACACGACCACGTCGTTCGACCTTCACTACCGGAGCCGGGACTGGTCGCCCGCAACCGCACGCGAGGCCTGCGAGTCGCTGCTCCCCGCTGTCGACGTGCTGTTCGTCTCCTCGGCGGCGGCTCGAGACGTGCTCGGCGAGGAGGGTGATTCGATCGAGACCGCCCACGCACTCCGGACGGACCACGGGCTGGAGACGGTGGTGCTGCTCCGGAGCGACGGCGGCGCGCTGGCGGTCCACGACGACGAGGTTCACGAGACCGAGGCGGTTCGGGGTGAGTCGATCGACGACGCGGGCGCCCGCGACGCGTTCGTCGGCGCGTTCCACGCGAAACGGATCGCCGACTCCGCCGAGGCGAGGGGGACCCACTCCGACGGCGACGGCACACCGGGGAGCGAGGGGATGTCACCCCCTGCTGTCGGCGATGCGCTTGAGTGGGGGGCCGCAGCCGCGGCGCTGGCGCGGACGCTCGACGGCGACTCGGTCCGTGTCTCCCGTGGGGCCGTCGAGCGAATCGTCGCCCAGCGCTAGCCGGCGGCGGTCACTCGGTGGTGCTACGCCAGATCACGGTCGGCCAGCCATGTCCGGAGCGTCGCGGCCGAGGCCGTCTCGCTCGTCGCGACGTAGTAGCTGGCACACGCGTTCCCGCAGGCCAGCGCGACCGGCCAGTCCCAGCCGGCGCCGAGCCCGACCGCCAGTCCGCCGTCGAAGCGATCGCCCCCGCCGACCTGGCGCTGGGCGTCGACGGTGGGGTTCTCGACGCGAACGACGCCTTCGCCGGTCGCCGCCAGCGCCGCCTGCTTGCCGTGTTTCACGACCGCCGCGGCGTCGAACGCCTCCCGGACGGCGACGACGCGATCCTCGTCGTCGACTGGCGGGCCGGGCGGGGCCGGCAGCGCCGCCGCGAGCGCGCGGAGCTCGGTTGGGTTGACCGAGAGTACGGCGTCGACGCCCTCGCCGAGCGCGCGGACGGCCTCGCGGAGTTCCTGGTGGTCGTCGAGGTCGCCTCCCAGCACGTCGCCGGGGTCGAACACGAACGGCACGCGCCGGGGCGCTGCCGCGCCGAGTTCGTGAAACGCCTCGGCCATCCCGGGCGTCGAGACCCAGTTCGCACAGACGACCGCGTCGACGCCGAAGGCGGTCGAGAGCGGCGCGGCCTCGCGCAGGTCGGCCAGCGACCAGCCGGTGAGATCCGGCGACGCCTCCACGAGCAGCAGATCACTGTCCACGAAGTCGAGGACGTTCACCTTCGCCGCTTGTCCCATCGAGACGGTCTCGAACGGCAGATCGACGAACACGTCCCGGCCCGGTTCGGGGTCGTCGAGGTGGCCGTAGCAGGTCGCCCTCGCGCCGAGTGCGTAGACCTGTTGGGCGGCGTTGACCGCCTGCCCGCCGGGTTCGACGAACCGCGGCTCGAGATCGAACCCCTTCCGGCCGTCGGCGGCGGCCTCGCGGGCGAACGTTGTCCGCCGGTTGACTGGGTCGAGTGCGCCCGTCGAGAGCCGACAGTAGCGGTCGATGCTCCCGTCGGGGAGCGTCGTCACCGCGGGCGCGGGGTCGTCGGCCAGCCGGCGGGCGAGTCGCTGGTAGGACACGAAGCCGGGTTCGATCGGGGGGAAGAAGGGTGCTACGCTCGGTAGCGTCGCTGGCGTGGAGAGAGCGCGAAAGAAGCCGCGGGGTTACCGGACCAGCAGGTCCTCGCCGCGCTCGACGACGATGCGGCAGGGCGGCGACATCTTGTTGTACGCGCGGCGGAACGCTTCCTTCACTTCGTCGGCCTGGTCGACCTCACAGTAGGCCGTGAAGATGTTCTCGCCCTCGTTGATGCGGGCGGCGGTGCCGACCGGCTTCCCGAACGCCTGCCGCATCCCGTCGGAGACACGGTCGGCGCCGGCGCCGGTCGCCTGCTTGTTCTCGCGGAGCACTTGGTGGGGGAACTTCCGCAGCACCATCTTGTAGTTCCCCTCGCCGAGGGTCTTGATCAGGTGGCGGTTGGCCGAGAGCCGCGCGGACTCGAGCGAGCCGTGGCGGACCTGCAGGGTCTCCTCGGGGCGCAGCGAGATCTTGACGGGGTAGTCCTGCGGGTCTGCCTGCAGGTCGCCCATGTTGTGCTGTGCGATCTTCGAACCGGGGATGCCGGTGATGTACTCACGCCGGGTGTACGACGGCTTGTCGATCTCCCGGTACATTGAGGCGGGCTTGTCAGACATAGCTACTTGGCTGTTCTGAGGCCCAGGCGGCGATTAAAGCCTTCGATGCGTCGGCGCCGCGTCAGTCTTCCCCGTCCTCGGCGTCGGTCGAGCGCTCCGCGGCCGTCGTCGACTGTCCGCCGTCGCCGCTGGGCGGTGTCGTCGACGACGCCGGCGGCGAGAGCGAGACGTGTGCGAGCCCCTTCTCGGCCAGCAGCTCCCGTGCTCGATCGGTCACGGAGGGGGCGACCAGCACGCCGCGAATCTCGGTTCCCTCGGGGAGCTCGCGCGCGAGCGCCTCGACGTAGCGACCCAGTTGGCCGGCGGCGTCCGGCCCGACACGTCGGCGCTTGAGTTCGACGACGACCGGCCGCCCCTCGGCGTCGTGACCGAACACGTCGACCGGGCCCGCGGCGGTCTCACGCTCGGTCGCCGTGGGCTCGAAGCCCGGTTCGACGAGCGACGGCTCGTCGAGCACTCGCTGGCGGAGATCCTCCTCGCTGCCGTACACGTCGACGCTCCGGCCGCCGGTAACCGGGAGCGCGGAGACCTGCTTGACGCGGTCGAAGCGCACGTCCAGCCGCTCGTCGGGGTTCTCGCGCACGCTGCGGACGCGCAGGCGGCCGTCGCGGACGGCGGCGCGGTGTTCCGACCCCGGCGGCTGCCAGTTCACGGGCGTGCGTTGCTCGTCGGTGTGGACGAGCGCCGTCCCGTCAGGTTTGAGGATCAACAGGCGGTCGCCTGCCCCGAGCGAGGAGGCCGCGCGGCCGTCGTACTCGACGGTGCAGCGACCGAACACGGTGACCAGCTCCCCGCGCTCGAACGCCGCCGACAGCGCCGAGAGCGCGTCGCGGTGTGTCGGTCGGTGGAGAGTGGTCACGCTCACACTCCCCGTTCGGCGCGGACGGACAAATGGCCGACGGTCCCTCGGACTGCGGCCGTCGACCGCCGGGCACCGAAAGCTGACAGCCGGTGAACGGAAGCCGTAGCACATACAGTCCCCCCGGGAAAACGGGGAGGTATGGTCGATCCAATATTCACCTACATCGCCGGAATCGCCTTCCTCGTCCTGCTGATCGCCCCGGTGCTGTACCTGCTGTACGCCGAAGCGGACACGGAGGCGGGCGACGAGTACCCGAGCGAGAGCGTTGTCGGCGGCGTCGGACCCGTCGCGAAAGCCGGCGGCGATACCGAAGCCGACACCGCGGTCGAGGCGGAGTCCGCGGAGGCGGCCGAGGAAGGCGGCGACGAAGCGGCGGGTGACGAGACGGACGATACCGAGACGGAAGACGGTGGGGCGGAGAGCGACGAGTCCTGAGGCTACTTCTCGACGAACTCGTCAACGCGTTCGCGGCGCTCCTCGCTCTCGAACTGCGCCCACCAGAGCGACGCCTCGCGCTCGCGGGCCGTCGCGGGGTCCGGCGCCGCGACGGCGGCGTTGATCGCCTGTTTCGCCCGCGTCCGAGCGTCGTCCCCGACTGTCTGCATCGATTCGACGAGTTCGGTGACGCGATCCGGTAGTGTGTCAGCTGCGACGACGTCGGTCAGGAGCCCCTCCCGCTGGGCGCGCGCGGCGTCGACGCGCTCGGCGGTGAACACCAGTTCCTTGGCGGTCGACTCGCCGACGGCGTCGACGAGCCGCCGCGTCGCGCCGCCGGTGGGGAGCAGCCCGACCGCGGCGGTCGGGAGCCCGAACGTCGAGCGCTCGCTGGCGATCCGGAGATCGCAGTACAGCGCGAGCACGAGACCGCCGCCGATGCAGAACCCGTCGATCTTCGCGATCACGGGCGCGTGACAGTCGTGTGGCGCCCGGAAGACCTCGTGAAAGCGCTCCTGTCGCTCGCGCTGGTCGGGGTCGTGGTCCTCGAACGGGCCCGCGTACTCCGCGAGGTCGGCGCCGGCGGAGAACGCCTCGTCGCCGGCGCCCTCGATCACGACCGCGTCGACGGCGTCACGGTGATTCTCGATCTCCGCGAACGCGCGACCGAGGTCGTGCATCGTGGCGGTGTTCAGCGCGTTGTGCGTCGCCGGCCGGTCGATCGTGAGCGTCGCGAGACCGTCGTCGACGCGCGCGTCGAGGTGCCGGTAGGGGCCGTACTCGGGCATGGTCGGCGCTGGTCGGGGCGCGGGCAAAGAGCTACCGGGGTCGGCTCACGCCCCGTCTTCCGCCGGCCGAGTGTACAGCCACGCCCAGCCGATCAACAGCGCCTGCATCGGGAGGCGAACCCAGGCCGCGAGCCGGGCCACGTCGTTCAGTCGGTCGGGCACCAGTTCGGGCGCCACGTCGTCGGTCACGGTGTAGACGTTCGCCGGAAACACGGCGATCAGGAGCGCAACGATCCCCCACGCCGAGAGCCGGCGGGTCCGCTCGAACAGGACGCCGACGCCGAGGAGGATCTCGGCGACGCCGGAGAGATAAACGAGCGCCGTCGGCCGCGGAAGCTGGCGCGGCACGACCCGTTCGAACGCGTTCGGCGCGCGGAAGTGGCTCACGCCGGCGACGACGTAGAACAGCCCCATGACGTACCGGAGTCGGCGCCCGCTCCAACGAGACGACGTGTCGGGTTCGGTCATCGGTTGCGGTGTCGGCCGCCGGCGCGAAGAACGTTCCCCCGCCGGGCGCGGAAGCCGGCCGTCGGGACCAGCCGCACCCGTCGTACGCCCCCGATTCACCAGACCAGACTGTTTATTTCCCTTCGGAGAAAGTTGTACATCAGTATGGCTGGCCCGGATGACGACGCCGAATCCCGCTCTCTGGTCCTCGGCACCGTCACCGCGATGTACAAACACTTCTGGAACGTCCTCCTCACCGGTGTCGCCATCATCATCCCGGTGATCATCACGCTCTACCTCGCCCAGATGGCGGTCAACGTCATCAGGCAAGCGCTCGACCCATTCATCTTGGTGTTGCGGCACTTCAACCTCATTCGGCCCTTCGAGCGCGTCGAACTCTTCGGCCTCCTCATCGACCTGAACATGTCGTTCGTCATCGAGTTCCTCACCGAACTCATCGCGTTGCTCATCCTCTTCGGCATCGTCATGGTCGTCGGCGCGGTCGGTCACAATCGATACGGCGAGCAGATCATCGAGTTCATCGACCTCACGATCGCCTCCATCCCTGGCGTCGGCACCGTCTACAAGAGCTTCCGCCGCATGGGCGACGTGATGCTCGACAACGAAGCCGAGAACTTTCAGGACATCAAGCTCGTGCGGTGTCTCGGCGAGGAGATGTACGTGCTCGGCTTCGAGACCAGCGCCGCCCCTACGAGCGTCGAAACTTCCGCCGATCACGAGGAGATGGTGACGCTGTTCGTTCCGATGGCGCCAAACCCCGTCACCGGCGGCTTCCTCACGTACGTCCCTCGCGAACGAGTCTTCGACATCGACATGACCATCGAGGACGGCGTCAGAAGCATCCTGACCAGCGGCGTCGCCACCGGGAAAGGCGCAACCGCCAAAGACCCGCTCTCCATGGACGATATCCAGAACGTCGCCGGCGTCGACCAACTACAGAACGCCTTCGGCTTCACCCCCGAAGAGGAAGAGACCGACGACGAACGCCGCTGATCGCGTTCGCGGCGAGCGACGCGTGCTGTGGTTTCGTCGCCGACCGGCGGGAGCGGCTGTGAGTCGTTTCACTGCTCACAGTTCGGTCGCTGTCGAATGCAGTTCGTGTGGAAAAGGGATGCCGCCTCCCCGATTTGAACGGGGGACAGCTCATCGTCTTCGACCTTCTCACTCGTTCTACTCGGCAAAACCGGGCGCTTCGGAGTACGACATATGAGTCAAGAACTCGAACCCATTTCGCCGGGTGCGGCGAAAGAGATGTACTTGGAAGCGAGAAAGAACGAGGTGTCCCAGAGCACGCTTGACGGCTACCACTACCGACTCAAGCACTTCATCCGCTGGTGTGAAACCGTCGCGGAGATCGACAACATGAACGACCTCTCGGGACGGGATCTCCAGCGGTTCAAGACGTGGCGGAGGGACGACGGCGATCTGAAGCCGATCACGCTACAGGGTCAACTGGACGCCCTCCGTATCTTCATTCGCTGGTGTGGGTCCATCGACGCCGTCGAGCAGGATCTCCACGAGAAGTTTGAGGCGTTGATGCCCCAACTCGACAAGAACGACGAACAGAGTGAGACCATTCTGGATACCGAGCAGGCAGAGGCGCTACTCGAGTATCAGCGGAAGTTCGAGCACGCCTCTCGCGCACACGTCATCATGGAAATCCTGTGGCATACAGGAATCCGACTTGGCTCCCTCCGATCTCTCGACGTTGAGGACTACGACGGAGACGCCGAACGCCTCGCTGTCCGTCATCGACCAGAGACGGATACGCCGTTGAAGAACGGGAAGGAAGGCGAGCGTATCATCGCCCTGAGCGCCGAGGTTTGCCGCTCAATCGAGGACTGGAGGGACTATAACCGACATGACGTGCAGGACGAGCACGGGCGTCAGCCTCTCCTCACGAGTCGGAACGGGCGCATGAATTCCACGAGCATCCGGGACGCGATTTATCGGGTCACTCGTCCCTGTTACTACGGCGTCGATTGCCCGAAGGGACGAGACCCCGGTAGCTGTGAGGCTGGTGAGTACGGTGGATATAGCAAGTGCCCGGTCAACGTCTCACCCCACGATGTCCGTCGGGGATCGATCACCCACTTTCTGACTGAGGACGTGCCTGAGAAGGTCGTCTCTGACCGAATGAACGTCGGGCAGGACGTTCTCGACAAGCACTACGACAAGCGAGATGAGGAGGTGAAGGTAGAACAGCGGAGAGGATACCTCGACAATATCTAAGACCCTATTCGGAATCGTCCCCCTCCAGTAGCCTCTTCAGTTCCTTTCTTGCCTGTCTTTTACCAGGTGGAGTCAGTCTGACTGTTGCAGATGGACCCCTTCCCTTTCGATTGAAGTAGCGGTCACCTTCGCCCTGATACATATTCCCCATTCCTGACGAAGATACATTCGAGAGTGCTAGAGCGTCTTTCAGATTGGTCGACTTTACTCGATCAACATCGTAACATCTGTGCCAGAGATATAGGAGTATCAGAGAAACGACTCTCTGTCTATCAGTCTTCCGATCGCCAACCTCCCCGACCTCGTCGACATACATTACGGGTGGGTCCTCTCCTTCCGAGTCCACGAATAGGAATTCCTCTAATTCCCTCTCCGAAACCCGTAATTCGGAAGCGACCTCACTAAGTGGACCAGCTTCGATTTGCTCCTCGGACTCGCTCTCGTCTCCGTTGCTTTCCGTGAACGCTTCCAGAGAAGTGTCTTCAGTCCCGGAATCCTTCATTCCCGAACGAGAAATTTCCCCCTCTAACTCCTCTATTACGGCCTTGTTTTCTTCGATGAATTCTATGATATCGATTACCTCTTCTTGGTAATCCTCGTCTTCAAAGGCGTGTACCTCTATTTCTAACGGACCATGTTCTATCTTCGCTCTTGTCTCCATCCTTGCTAATCACCTCCGACTGTGCAAACATAAGTTCTTCGCAGAAACGAAACTGTATCTTTGGAGCGTCCGATTCTATGCTTTCTAAGATGAATCAACAAGCAGTCTCTTTCCTGACTGGTACACGGAGAAACGGCGGTTAGTACGAATCAGTCACTCCTAATCGGCCTGTGATGATCATCTGATAGCTGCTCCCTCGTCGAGCTAATCTAGTTTTCCCTCTCCGAGACTGTAGCGGTAGTTCTGGGGAAGGGTTGCTGAGTCCATCCCCGGAGTTGAACAACGGAAATACTTATACCCATCCGCGATAATGATTGTTCAAACGCTGGATACCCCAGCCTAACACAATGATCTCGTAGAACACGAATCGGCCCGCGCAGTTCCCTGGTAGGTTCCGCGGGCCGAGTTAGGACAGCCCCATACTACCCCTCATCCAGCCGCAAGGACTTGGGGTCCTTGCGACAAGAGAGGCTGTTAGGGCTCGTCATAGCGTTTGACGGCCCTACGCAAATAGCTTTCTCTTGGCGCAGTCGGACTGGGTGATCCGACCATGAGCTCCAAAACGGAGACCTCAACCGACCACGAACACACGCCGTGGGACGATCTCACCCCGGCACGACAGCGAGTAGCAAAGACTGTTGCCCACGTCAACGGGCCTCAGACGTTCAACCGCCCCGATCTCCGCGATGATGTGGAGGAGGCGGATGACGTTGAGGATGCCATCGACGATAAGGAGCGGGTGCTCACTTCGCTCAAGTACACCCGTCTCCTGAACGACCTCGTCGATGATGGATACCTCACGCTCGAACACCAGGGCGGAACCAACCCGGTCATGTTGGACCTCGACTACGACTCTGACCGGGACACCCAGAACGCGGCACCATATGGGGACACCAGCGGTCTCCATACCTTGGTGGCTCAGGTGTGCGACCGTGAGGACATCACGCGGGATCTCCTCGATGAGGTCGACAGTCCGTTCGACTTCAACGAGGTCAAGGAGAAGGTGAACCGGGCCGTCGGCCGAACGGTCCTCCAGCCCTACTCCGACCCCAGCAAATACCGATTCACGTCGGAGACCTACTCCATCGTTCGGAGCGAGGTCGCTGGGGATTAGACTGGCGGACGCCCCGCCAGTTCGTCACTCGCTGCAGTTTCATTTTTGGACGCCTGAATGACGGTAGATCTCCCTATTCATCACTCAGAGCCTCGGCGTCGAGATCGCCAGTCAGGTACTTTTCCCCTTCCTCCGTGATCCGGTAGACTCCATTACCGAGGTGCTGGAGCATCCCGTAGTCAGTCAGCTTCCGACACCGCTCTCCGATATACTGACGGGAGAACCGCACGTCCCCACTATCGGCCATCTTCTTCGGGGTGCTTATCTCAGAAGTAGAGAGGAATTCAAGAATCCGCTCATCCGCAATCGTCATCCAGTCAGCAGAGTACCGCATCTAATCGCATTGCTCGGCCGTGGAGAAAGCCCACTTCGGAAAAACGGATATTGCTACTTGAGAAGCTATAGAAGCGGTAGAAAGCTATATCTGCGATATCCCCCAATAAGCCGATAGTCCTCTCAAATGCCCGCCAACTTCAGCCCGTAACAATGATCAGAGACACGCTATCCACGATTAATCAGAAGATCGATCGTATGGGGGAGAAGGTAGCAAAGAAACGGCTTGCTCTATTCAAGGACTTAGCCGTATACGACGAAGACGAACTGGAGGATATCATCGCAGATGCCTCCGGAGACTCCGTTACCGAGGAGGAACTCCTCAGTTCAATTGAGAACCTCGGAAATGCCACTCCCTATAACCTCCTCAATGAGGATGAACAGCCTCACTACTTCCTGAACGGGACAACTATCGATGTCGAAGGGCAAGGCGCAGGGGGTGAGACTATCATCGGCTGGGATCGGGACAGACGCATCGGAGCGGTCTATACGATCCTTACTCAGAGGCGGATTCTCATTATAGCCAACCACGTACGCGGATACGATGAACACACCATTCCCTACGACACGGTCACGACCACCAATCTGAATACCGGACTCGGAGCAAAGACGCGACTCTCTATCCAGACCAAGAGCGCGACATACCACTGCGACTTACTGACCACTCAGAATAAGCACGGGAAGGAGGAGATCAAGGAAGCAATCGAGTACCTTCGGAACCGTCGAGAAGCGAGCGTGGAGTCAACTCCTACAAGTTCGGAGAGTGAACCGCTGGACCAACTGGAACGGCTCAAGTCACTCTACGACGACGGTGCGATCTCCGAGGAAGAGTTTGAGGAGAAGAAAACGGAACTACTTGACGAACTTTGACTGGTTTTCCTGTATTAGCGATTTCCGGGTCTACGAGTAAGACGGCATCCAGTATTCAATCACACCCGCTGAGGCACGAGAAGGACCCCGGTCACGTCGATAGGACGTGAAAGCTATCTCTATGTCCCGATATTGACCAGGCTCTCGACGCTCATTGCTAGTTGACTGCCATTCCTGCCCGCTCTTGCCATTAGTCACCTATGGCAGAGGAATGGGCTTGCTGAATCCAGAAATCGAGTAGACCGAACCTCACGCGCTCTGGGGAGCCTTTCAACTCTCCATGAAGCTCCGCCATGACTCTGCACTCTCAGACTCGGACTGTTTCGGATCATCGAAGACGCCGAGGTTTCCGAGGTCTTTGAAGATCGCATCGACGTACTGCCGAGCTTCTTCGAGTAGAGGAGCGGACTCCTCCCGATCGTTGACTTCCTGAGACAGTCCCGACTCCTCCTTGATGTAGGACGACGCCCTTGATGCGATATGGAGTTGAATCGCTATCTGCCGAGACAGGAGCCGATCCATATAGTCAAGGCTGCCTCCACGTTCCCGAACACGGTCTTCAACCGACCTCGCTAACCTCTCGACGTACGCCTTCCCTTCGGGTGGAAGCGATTGGTAGTAGGAGTGAGGATCTGCTTTGAGCCCATGCTTCGTCGCGTTCTGGTTGTTCCTCGGCGCTCCACCGCTTGGCGTACCCCCGTGCAATTTGCATCGACGATCCTTCTCCCCACCCTCGACGACTCCCCATCCCGCTGGCAGAGAGCAGTATCCATCGAACAGCCGATCCCCATCCTCGGTTCGTCGCATCTTCCTGCCGTTGCACTCGTCACCTGGTTCGGCTTTGGGAGCCTGATCGAACTCCTGCCCGAGATACTCTTCTTCCTGTTCGTGGGTGGTCATGGGTGTTGTTGAAGTATCCTCTGAGAGTCGGTCTACACGAAGCGGATCGAAACCCAATCTGGGATTATTCTGACTGGGTGGGGTACGCTTCTACCACCATATCTTCGATCCTCCGACCTCTTTGCTATCGGGACGTTGAGCCTCTTGGAGTAATTCATCAGCTTTCTCGGGGGAGATATCCAATTCATCTGCGACTTCCTCCGTCGAGACTGCCGGATTGTACACCTGGTTCTTCTCCATCTTCACGACGGTATCTGCATCCTTGGGGGTTGGCTCGGATTCCTCTGAGTCACTCATTGGTACCACGGGAGTCCACCCTTCGGAATCTCCTCGTCTCCCGACTCCTGATCCTCCCTTTGACTACCAGAGCCGACATTATGCCGATCTGCCCACTCCTCCAGCGTCTCCCCAGACACCAACTGGGACATATCCGGATCAAGAACCTCTTTCTCGACCGTATCAGGGTCTTCTACGTCTCCTCCCTCGATCGGAACCTCAACCGTCTTCGTGGGAGGCTCTTTGCTTGGTAGCATGGTGAACTCAGTAGAGCCGTTCTCTCGTCCGGCGATCGGCATTTCGACTGTCTCGCCGGGTTCTGAATCACCAGTTACCACACTAAGTAGACTGTTTTTCGCGGCGTTTTGAACGACTGGATCATCAGTATCGTAGCCACGACTCTCCAGTTCCTCTTCGATCTCCTCAAGTAGGGGTTCGAGCTTCGCCGCGAACTGTTCAGCGGCGATCTTCTCTGCCTCCCATTTCCTCAGAGCGATTTCCTCTTCAAGGGCATCCTCGATATTTCCTTGATTCAGATCCTCTTCGATTTCTTCTCGAATGTACTGTTCCACCTTCTCGGAGATCGCTTCTCCCATGTGTCAATAATTGGGGTATACAGACAAAGGGCTACCGGCATTCCTAATCCAAAACTGCCGAATTATGTCGAATTAGAGCTTTGGAAGCATTATCCATCCACATAAGCTTGATTGGGGGATACCCCGTATATGACTATGTCGAGATGTCATATCCATCGGGCTACAAAGAGATCGCCGCACACGAATCATCGATTTCCACAGCGCGTGAGGTAAAGGAAGACCTCGGCCTCACTTGGAACGAATTCCTTGAACGGGGAGCTGCTGAACTCAGCGGTAGTAGCGACTAACAGGATAATGAAGGGTGTAGTGTTCGGGGGGCGGCTTGGACATCCGAATCCCCCGAACGACTCTGGTAGAGTAGTAGAGTTCGTGAGGTCTCGCGCCGAAGGGATGGAGGCCCTCGACAATGGGAAATAAGGAGCGCGACCCCGATAACGATTCTGGGGAATTAGGCAGCCTCGACGCTGTATACGAGAGAACAGAGAACCTTTTAGAGCAGGCGGTGAACTCGAACAGCTCAACGCTCATTGAGGCACCTCCCAGTAGTGGAAAGACAACATCGACATTCAAAACCGCCAGTCGATCGGATGAGACATTTGTATATCTCACTAAGCGGGAAGATCTCTATGAACAGGCAGAGGAGAAGAGCGAAGAATTTGGACTTACGCCCGAAATAACTCCGAGTCCCCATCGAGACTGCCCTTCCTTCGATAAGGATAGTCCACTATTTGATCCCGAGGCAAAGTCCCTCTATGACCTCGGTGTCAGCACTGCACGCATACATTCTGAACTTGATCTTGACTGCTCTCCAAACTGTAACTATATGCACAAATGGGAGGCATTCGACGGAGGAGATTCTGATATCATTATCGGCCACTACAAACACGCATATCTCTCTTCACTAATCGAAGATCGAATCGTCATTATCGACGAGTTCCCTGGTGGAGCCTTTGAGCGGAAGTTCAATAACGCCGATGCGATGATTAACCGGTTTCTTCGGAATACGAGCGAGATCCCTTTCGATGATTTTCTGGACTTGATCGAGAATCGCGACGATCTTTATCGAGTGGAGACAACATATGCATGGTTCCGTCGCAACGGGGTCGGGGTTGACGATAGAACCATTATCGAAGCTGACGAGAACGACCGATATCATACGCTTGCACCCCTCCTAACGTATATCGTTCTGAACACTACCAATAACGGCAACGGGTTTGAGGTTCCTTGGTTCAACTTAACCGGTATTGAAGCGGGATTCAAGGAGTCATCGCCGTTTGCTGGGCTCGAAAAAGAACGACTGGCGGCTATGGATCGGGAGCGGCAATCAATTCATGTCTTGACTCCGCCAGATTTGGGCGGCGCTTCCGGGATCGTCGGACTCGATGGCACGCCTACTGTGGAAATGTGGGAAATTGCCACTGGTGAGAGTTTTGACCATCGGTCCGTATTGGATCGAGGAAAGGAGATGAAAACCTACGTCCGTGATTTCCTCGGAATTACCGTTAAGCAGACGAACGAACACCTGAAACCATATCACGGCGGTCATGTTTCTAAAAACCGGGATGAAGCGATCCTGTACGGGGTTGAAGTAGAGGAAGGGCAGAAGCCTGCGCTAATTGCGCCAGACAAGGCTATTAACGCATATCGGGACGAAGGTATCCTCGATAGAGTCACAGTTTCGATGAACTACAGTCGGGTCCTCAGCTCAAATGAGTTCAAAGGAGAGCCTGTAGGGGTTATTCATGGTTCTCCTCACCCCGGAGATCGTCCCATTAAGAAGTGGTCTGCGTACTTTGGCGTACCTATCGAGGCGGAGGGAAAAGGAATGGACAAGACCTACGGAAAATTCGGTGATAAGATCTACCACGACTTCGTTCATAATCAGGTGCTTCAAGCGATCCTTCGTTTCGGTCGAGGAGAATCCGATGCGACAGTTTACGTAAACACGGCGGCCATTCCTGACGACTCTATCGAAGTCGATTCGATGGTGAATCCAGAACTGTTTAACAGTCCAAACAAACGCGAAATCGCGGATCACCTTCGAGAAGTTGGCGAAAGTGGGGCAGCAAAGAAAGATATCAAAGCGGATGTCGGGGTATCGATGACAACTGTAGAGAATATTCTCTACAACTTCCGTAACGAGGGGCTTGTCGAGGATCAACCCGTTCCCGGACCATATTCGACGATCTATAGGTGGCTACAATGAGAGAAAAGGGACCCAGAATCCCCACTAAGACCTTAATGGGGAAATTGGGGGGCTTTCGTGAAGGTGCTTGTCATGGAGGGACGATCTCATGAGTTCGACCAATCCAACAGAGGACATCAAACGGATACAACAAGCGAAAGGCGGCGAGGAGGATTCGGATGGCAGTCCAGATATCCTCACCTGCCCCATCGAAGGATGCGACAGAGTAGTCATCGAAGATATCGCTAACCTCCGCCATCACGTCAGGCAATCCTCCGATGACCTCCACCGGGGGCTCAGACTAACTTCTGAATTCGAACTCGTGAAACGCTACAAGGTCGAGAGCGATCTTCGGCAGGAGTACGTTGAGAAAGAGAAGAGTCAGCAAGAGATCGCCGATGAGTGGGGAGTCGGTCGGAATACGATCTACCGCTGGCTCAAGAAACACGGTATCGACAGAAGGGACTGGACAGGTACCGGCGCGTGGAATCGAGTGGAGCGGGCGTCATTCTATACGCAGACGAACAAGAACGGTGGATACGAGCGGATCGGAGCCTACGACCCAGAGAAGGATGGAATGGTCTGGACGACTATTCACCAGTTACTCGCAGTCGCACAGGGAGAAGACCCAGAGAAGGTCTTCTCGAACGGAGAGTTTCAGACCCATCACCGGACGGGCATACCCTTCGACAACCGACCCGAGAACATTGAGCTACTCACGCGCGATGAACACCAGCGTAGCCACCGAGCCGACGAGTGGACCGAAGAAGACGGGTATCCGGTTCTGGTGACGGATCACGAGGTTTCGGAAGACGCGTATCACGCTACATGGGGGCCGGGAGTTTCGGAGTCAGACTCGACAGAGGCTACACCGGACGGAAATGAACAAGAGGATCTGTGGGGTCCGGGTGTTCCGACCAGCGAAGCATAGCCCCTTGCTCCTCAGGGCGAGTAGACTGCTATATGAGCAGGGGTTATTCGGGACCGGGGCTTTCCTCTGCTCTCCCCTCGGGCGCGTCCTGAGTGCCTGTCAGCCCGCTCAGAATTCGATTTGACTGAATCGCGCTGGTCACTCATTCGAGAATGGAAGAGTTAGCGGCTGTATTGGGGCATCACGGGCGATGAGTAACTACAAGGACTCTCCTCCTCAAATGAGAGCGAAGCGCCCGAAGGCGTCGGGGCGCGAGTGAAACCATGGTCGAATGGAATCGGCAGAATCGCGGAGAAACCGCCGTAAGGCGCTGCTATCCGGTGAATGTGCTCCGAGTAGAATCGGGATGCCGCCTCCCCGATTTGAACGGGGGACAGCTCGATCTTCAGTCGAGTGCTCTCCCAGTCTGAGCTAAGGCGGCGCACTCCGAACGAGGCCCGATTGGGCATTAAGGATTTCGAAAACCGCGAGCCGGCGACGATCAGTTCACGTTCCGGGTGTCTTTGAACACGAACGTCGTCTCGTCGGTCCGGACGTACGTCTTGACCAGGATTTCGCCGTCGTTCTGCTGGACCTTGTACGCCTCGCTGTAGCTGAGCTTGACGCGCTTGGTGTCGGTGAAGGACTCGCCGGACTCAAGCGTCCCCACGTCGGAGGTGTTCTCCCAGATCAGGTCGCCGTCGGTGTAGATCTCCGAGTGCACCTCGACGCCGGTGGCGTCAGTATCCTGCTGATTGACGATCGTGGCGTTCACGTCGCGGCACGTCTGGCCGCACTCGGTGATGCTCTCGATGACGAAGGCAAACGGCGACTGGGACTCGGTAGTCGTCGACCCACTCCCGTCGCCGTCTTCGCCGCTGCCGCCCCCGCCGCCGCTTCCGCCGGCGTCGGTCGACTCGACGACGACGGTGTCCTCGTAGGGCGTCGACGTGTCCGCGCTCCCGCTGTCGCCGCCGGGGGCCGGCCCGAACCCGGTGATGAACGCGCCGGCGACCCCTGCCAGTGCGACGACGACGACGACGAGCACCGCGAGCACGACGTGACTTCGCTGCATGGTGTTGTCAGACGAGACTCCCTCACTCCCAAAAGGTCTGTTGGGCGCTTCCGTTGGAAATCCGATGCGTTCGGCGGCGTCGACGGCCGGATTCGAGACCGAAGGGGTGGATTTGACCCGGGTGGACTCGCCGCGATCTTCGGAGAGGTGGCGTCAGCAGTGGGCTCGGGCGGATTTGGAACCACGAGGACTTCGCTTCGCTCGTCCTCTGGGTTCAAATCCGCCCTCGCTGTCACTACTTCGTGCTCACTTCGTTCGCACAGAAGGAGTGGGCTCGGGCGGATTTGAACCACCGGCCTCTTCCTTGTAAGGGAAGCGTCATAACCACTAGACCACGAGCCCGTACCTCGGACTCCCGCCGCCGGGCGAATAACGATTACGCTCTGCGTCGCAACGCTTAGCACCCCGTACCGCCTCCTTCGAGGCGTGCGAAATCGCGCCTGGCTCGCGCTGCTGCTCGCGCTCGTCGCCGTCATCGGTGGGGCAGTCCTCTTCCTTGGCGGCCCCGCCGAACAGACGACCGTCACGTTCGTCGACGGCGAGAACGGCAGCGAACTCGCGACCGTCGACGTGAACGTCTCCGACAGCTACGACGAGCGCTACACCGGGCTGAGCAACCACGACTCCCTCGGCGCCGACGAGGGAATGCTGTTCGTCCACCCCCGCGAGGCGACCCACGGCTACGTGATGCGCGACATGGCGTTCCCCATCGACATGGTGTTCGTCGCCGAGAACGGCACCGTCACCACCATCCACCACGCCGAGCTCCCGCCCGAGGGTGAGGACAGCCCCACCTACGAGGGCTACGGGAAGTACGTCGTCGAACTCCCCTACGAGTACACCACCGACCACGGGATCGAGGTCGGCGACCGGGTCGAGATCCCCGAGGAACACCGAAAGACCGAGGTTTGAGCGCCCCAACGTGTCGCTGTGACTGACGACGCCGTCGACGCTCTCGCCGACCGCGAGGGTTGGACCGCCGAGGGGTTCGCCGCCCGCGTCCACTACCGCGGCGACGGCGACCGCTACAGCATCGAGTACTACGCGCCCAGCGACTGTGTGCTCTACTGGAAGGTCAAAGGCGACGGCGAGACCGCCGCCCCCGTCGGCCGCGACACCGTCCCCGACCCCCTACGCGCGCGGATCCGCGAGGATCTCGACGCTGCCGGCGTCGATCCCGGCGTCGAAGGTCGGCAGCTGTGAGAAGCGCACACATATTCCACCCCACCGGAAACTACTTTCTTCCCCGGCCCGCTCGACCGATACCGGCGAATTCGGCCGCCTTACCCTGACAACGACGTGTTTCGATTCGTAAAGGTTTTTGAATAGCCCTTGCGTCCCAGAGAGTAAGTAATGTCACATCCCTCTGACGACGAAGACCCCTTCGAGGATATCCGTGAGAAGACGGATAATCCGATGCGGCGACTGTTCTCCGAGTACGGCAAGCCGAATCTCGGCTACTTCGGGCTCGGGTTCTTCGGCAGCGTTATCGCACGGATACTCGACCTGCTCCCGCCGCTGCTGCTCGGTATCGCCGTCGACGCGATCTTCCGCGACGACGCTCCGTACGACCTCCCGCTCGTTCCCCAGGCGTGGCTCCCGTCGACGACAGAGGGGCAGTTCTGGTTCACGATCGGCGCGATCGCCTTCGCCTTCTTCGGCGGGTCGCTGTTCCACTGGATCCGGAACTACGGCTGGAACGCGTTCGCCCAGAACATCCAGCACGACGTGCGGACCGACACGTACGACAAGATGCAGCGACTGAACATGGACTTCTTCGCCGAGAAGCAGACCGGCGAGATGATGTCCATCCTCTCGAACGACGTGAACCGCCTCGAGCGGTTCCTCAACGACGGGATGAACTCCGCGTTCCGCCTCTCGGTGATGGTGATCGGGATCGCGGGCATCCTGCTCTGGCTCAACCCCCGGCTGGCGATCGTCACGCTGCTCCCGATTCCGATCATCGCCGTCACGACGTGGAAGTTCATCGACATCATCCAGCCGAAGTACGCGACGGTCCGGAAGACGGTCGGCCACCTCAACAGTCGGCTGGAGAACAACCTCGGCGGTATCAAGGTGATCAAGACGTTCAACACGGAGAGCTTCGAGTCCGAGCGCGTCGACGACGTGTCGATGGAGTACTACGACGCCAACTGGGACGCGATCAACACCCGGATCAAGTTCTTCCCGGCGCTGCGAGTCATCGCCGGCATCGGCTTCGTCATCACGTTCATGATCGGCGGCCTCTGGGTCCTCGGCGAGGCGCCGACGTGGATTACCGGCGGGCAGGCGGAGCTCAGCGCCGGTGTGTTCGTCTCGTTCATCCTCTACACCCAGCGGTTCATCTGGCCGATGGCGCAGTTCGGCTCGATCATCAACATGTACCAGCGGGCTCGGGCGTCCAGCGCCCGGATGTTCGGCCTGATGGACACGCCCTCCCGGATCGTCGAGGACCCCGACGCCGACGAACTGGCGGTCACCGACGGCAACGTCGAGTACAAGAACGTCTCCTTCGGCTACGACGAGGAGACCATCGTCGACGACATCAACTTCGAGGTCGAGGGCGGCAACACGCTCGCGCTCGTCGGCCCGACCGGGGCCGGCAAGTCGACGGTGCTCAAACTGCTCCTCCGGATGTACGACGTGGACGAGGGGTCGATCGAGATCGACGACCAGGACATCCGGGACGTGACGATCCCCTCGCTCCGGAAGAAACTCGGCTACGTCTCCCAGGACACGTTCATGTTCTACGGGACGGTGTCGGACAACATCGAGTACGGCACCTTCGGCGCCGACCACGAGCAGGTCGTCGAGGCCGCGAAGGCCGCCGAGGCCCACGAGTTCATCATGAACCTTCCCGAGGGGTACGAGACCGAGATCGGCGAGCGCGGTGTGAAGCTCTCGGGCGGCCAGCGCCAGCGGCTCTCCATCGCCCGCGCGATGCTGAAGGACCCCGAGATCCTGATCCTCGACGAGGCGACCTCCGACGTGGACACCGAGACGGAGATGCTGATCCAGCGCTCCATCGACAAGCTGACCGAGGACCGAACCACGTTCGCGATCGCCCACCGACTGTCGACGATCAAGGACGCCGACCAGATCCTCGTGCTCGAGGACGGTCAGATCGCCGAGCGCGGCAGCCACGACGAACTGCTCGCGGAGGACGGGCTGTACGCCCACCTCTGGGGCGTGCAGGCCGGCGAGATCGACGAACTGCCCCAGGAGTTCATCGAGCGCGCTCAGGAGCGCCACGCGCAGGCCGACGTCGACGTGGACGACGACTGATCTCGCTGGCACGCGGTCGGCCAGCGAGGGCGACTGATCGTCGCGGCACGCTTTTGTTTCTCCCCGAATAGGTCCAGCCATGCCCTCCCTCTCGCGCCGCGAGGCACTGCGGGCCGGTGTCGTCGCCGCCGGCGTCGGGCTCGCCGGCTGTTCGTCCGGCTCCGACGTCCCGGCCGTGAGCTTCGACGAACTCCTCTTCTGGAACGCCGACTCGGCCCCGCATACGGGGACGGTGTTCATCTTCGAGAGCGGTGAGCCGGTGTATCGGGCGACGATGGACGCCGAGGCGGCCCGGGAGACCGAAGAGAGCACGGAAGTCGGGGGCGGCGGGTTCGAGAACTACCCGATTGAGCCGGGACGCTACGAACTCTACGCGTGGTACGGAGAGCAGGCCCGCGATGACTGGTCACACGTCCGCTTCGGCGCCGAGACGGTCCCGAGCGAGCTCGACGGTCCGGTGTCGGTGAAAATCAGGATGTTACTCGAACCGCGAGGTGATGACCTCATCCTGCCGATCTACACCGGTGGGTGGGATGAAATCGAGACGACGTCGACCGCCGCGCCGTCGGTGGATCGTTCCGGTAGCGCTCAGTCCTCGAGGTAGTCGCCGACGAACAGGTCGACGCGCTCGCGGGTCTCCTCCGGAATCGCCGCAGTCGGCGTGTTGATCGTCCCCTCCAGCGAACTGTGGCAACTGCACTCGTGATCTTCGGGGAACGTCCGGATCGCCTCCTCGATCGCGGCCTTAATCGCGTCCTCGTTCGCCGACGCGTTCTCCAGCACCTCCTGCAGGGTGACCTCGTGGTCCTCCTTCCACACGTCGTAGTCGGTGACGCCCGCGAGCGTCGCGTAGCACATCTCGGCCTCACGCGCTAACTTCGCTTCCGGGATCGCCGTCATGCCGACCACGTCCCAGCCCTGCTCGCGGTAGAACTCCGACTCAGCCTTGGTGGAGTACTGGGGCCCCTCGATACAGACGTAGGTGCCGCCCTCCTCGACACCGGCGTCGGTGTCGACGGCTTCGGCGGCGTCGCTGAGGTGCTCGACCATCTCCGGGCAGTACGGCTGGGCGAACGGCTGGTGGACGACGATGCCGTCGCCGAAAAAGGAGAGGTCGCGGTGCTTCGTCCGGTCGTAGATCTGGTCCGGCACGACGAGCGTGCGCGGCGGCAGATCCTCGCGCAGGCTCCCGACCGCGTTGGTCGCGAGCACGTGGTCGACGCCGACCTGCTTCAGCGCGTAGATGTTCGCACGGTACGGGAGGTTCGTCGGCGAGTGCTGGTGGTCCGGGCCGTGCCGCGGGAGGAAGGCGACCTCCCGGCCGGTCTCGCCGAACTCGCCGATGGTGACCGGCGAGGACGGCTCGCCGTAGGGGGTCTGGACGGTCACTTCGCGGGTGTTGCTCAGCGGGAGCGCCTCGTAGATGCCCGAGCCGCCGATGAAGCCGATAGTCATACCCACCCGTTGGACAGCCGCCGAAATAAACGGCGGCGGTTCGCGCTCCCTGCCGTCCCGGCGAGCGCGTGCCCAGTGCACCGTGCTACCGTCTGTTGCTCGTGTTCAAGACCCCCCACGACCTTCGATACGTAATGACCGCCACACATGCCGAACGCGCCTCGCTCACGCGGGGCCCCCTGCTGCGCCCGCTCGTCCGCTTGGCGTGGCCGCTGGTGGCGATCCAGCTCCTCCAGGTCGCCTACAACCTCGTCGACACCGTCTGGCTGGGCCGGCTCTCGGCCGACGCCGTCGGCGCGCTCAGTCTCGCCTTTCCGCTCGTGTTTCTCGTCATCTCGATCGGCGGCGGCTTCACCGCCGCGGGCGCGATCCTCGTCGCCCAGCACACCGGCGCGGGCGGCGAGCGCGCTGCCGGCCGGATCGCGGGCCAGACGCTCGGCTTCGTCAGCCTCGTCGCCGTCGCCGTCGGTGCGTTCGGCTTTCTCGCGACCGGGCCGCTGCTCGCCCTGCTGCCGGCCGACGCCGCGACCGCCGAGCGAGTCATCCCGCTGTCGGCCGACTACATGCGGGTGTTCTTCCTCGGCGCCCCGGCGCTGTTCGGCTTCTTCGTGTTCACGGCGCTGATGCGCGGCGTCGGCGACACGCGGACGCCGCTGGTGGTGATGGTGCTCTCCGTGATCGTCAACGTCGCGCTCGACCCGTTCCTGATCTTCGGCTGGGGCCCCTTCCCCGCCTGGGGCGTGCAGGGCGCCGCCGTCGCCACCGTCACCTCACGCGCTGTCGCGACGGTCGCCGGGCTGTACGTCCTGTTCGGGACGGAGCTCGGGCCGGCGATCGAACCACGGGACCTGCTCCCCAAGCCCGGCCCCGTTCGCGAGATCGTCGAACTGGGCGTCCCCACCGCGCTGGAGCAGTCCGGCACCGCGCTGGCGATGGTCGTCGCCACCGCGATGGTCGCGACGTTCCCGCCGGCGGTCGTCGCCGCCTACGGCCTCGGCAACCGCCTACTCTCGCTGGTAACGCTGCCCGCGATGGGGCTCTCCCAGGCGATGGACACCGCGGTCGGCCAGAACCTCGGCGCCGCCGAGCCCGAGCGGGCGACCCGCGCGGTCAAACTCGGGCTGGTGCTCGTCGTCGGCGTCCTGGCCGTCGTCGCCCTCGTCGTCGCCACGGTACCGGAGCTGATCGTCTCGGTGTTCCTCCCCGCCCAGAGCGAGACCGCCGTCGCGACGATCGACTACGCGTCGACGTACCTCCGGATCGCGAGCGTCGCGTTCGTGTTCTTCGGCGCGTTCCAGGTGGCGATGGGGACGTTCCGCGGCGCCGGCAACACCACCACGGCGCTCGGGCTCTCGCTGGTCGCGCTCTGGGTAGTCCGACTCCCGGCGACGTACCTGCTGGCGTTCCCGCTGGGGTGGGGGCCGACCGGCGTCTGGACCGCGGTCGCACTCGGCGACATCGTCGGCGCCGTCGTCGCCGTCGCGTGGCTCTCACGCGGAACGTGGAAGTCGGCGGTCGTCGAGGCCGAGGCCCCGGTCTCGCAGACCCGGAACGTCCCGCCGCCGAGCGACGACTGATCGCCACGCTGTCAGCCGAGCAGGGCAGACGACTGACTGGCTCACGCGGCGTCCGACTCCCTCGCCGTCACGCTCGGCAACGACGGCCGCCACACCCCGAGCGTGACCACCAGCCCGCCCAGCAGCACCACGCCGAGCCCGCCGAGCCCGGTCGAGAGCGCGTACGCCGTCGCGAGCCCGCCACCGACGAGGTTCAGCGGCGCCGTGAACAGCGACCGCACGGTCGACGCCGCCGAGAGCACCGTCGCCCGCCCCCCGTCGGTCCGGTCGTTGAGGAACTGCCCGAAGATCGGGGTGGTGGCGCTCCTGACTCCCCGGCCGAGCACGAACACGGGGAGTGCGAGCGCCGGTGCGGCGGCGACGGCCACAAGCGAGAGCCCCAGCAGCGGCGGGCCGACGAGGAACCAGCCACGGACGCCGAAGCGGTCTTCGATCCAGCCCGCCCGCGCGGTGACGCCCGCGGAGGCGAGCGTGAGCCCGGCGTACAGCGGCCCCAGCGTCGTCGCCGAGAGCCCCGGCGTCGCCACCGCGACCGGCTGGAGGTAGAACTCCATCGTGTTGGTGATGCTCGCGAGTAGCCCCACCGCGAGCACGAGCGGGCCCACTGTGCGGTTTGCGAGCGTCGAGCGGACCGCGGCGAGAGTCTCCCACGGCGAGAACCGTGTCGATCCGACGCCGTCCTCGACGGTCCGGTCCGGCTCGTCCATCCCGAACAGGACCGCCAGCCCGGTCGTGATCGCGGCGCCTTCGAGCAGCCACGGGTAGATCGGGTCGAGCGCGTACAGCCCGCCGCCGATGAGCGAGGCGCCCGCGAGTGTCGCGAGCCCGATCGCGCTCGCACGACCCGAGACGTGGGCGAACCGGTCGTCGGCGGCGGTTCCGGCCAGCGTCTCGTAGAGCCAGGCGTCCGTCGCGCCGGAGCGGAACGCCTCGGCGACCGCCCGAACGACCATGATCGCCGCGAACGCCGCGAACGAGCGGGCGAACACGAACCCGACGATGCCCAGCGCCGATAGCGCGGTGCCGGCCAGTAGGCTCGCCCGCCGGCCGAACCGATCGCCGAGGTAGCCCGTCGGGGTCTCCGCGGCCACCACGAACACGGTGAACAGCGCCTCGATCGCCCCGATCTCGGCGAGCGAGAGCCCCCGGGACTGAAAGAACAGCACGTAGATTGGGAGGCTGAACCCGGCGGACTGGCTCGCACGGAACGCGTAGAACCGCAGGATATCGCCTGTGGGCAGCGACGGCGCGTCCATACCCACTGTGTAACACACCGCAATTATAAGTTTTCAGTCACTTAGTGACGGGTTCACGTCTCATAGCGTCGGTATCGCATACCGTGATGTCGCAGGACTGGGCAAGGGGCGAGAGGCGAGAGACGAGGAAGCGCGTGGCCGATCTGGCTACACCAGCACGCCCGACTGCAGCACCGAGATCAGCAGCGTCAGCAGCGGCACCGAGAGGATCGTCGTCACCGCGACGACCGTCGAGACGAACTCGGGGGCGCTGACGCCACCGACCTCCACGTCGTCGGCGAACTCGATCAGTAACACCAGCGGCGTCACCGCCGCGGGCATCGCCGACTCCAGCACGAACGTTCGGGCGACGGTGGGTTGGTCGAAGCCGAGCAGGAGGGCAATCCCGACGGCGACGGCGGGCGCGACGACCATTTTGCCCACGGTCGCGACCGTGATCTGGGGGAGGGCGGCGCCGAAGTCAGTGTTCGCGAGTTGGATTCCCAGGATCAGCAGCATCACGGGAATTGAGGCGTCGCCGACCAGTTGGAGCGTCTCCATTGCGGTCGAGTCGGCGGCGGGGACGAGGTCGAGCGCCCGCGCGAGCAGGCCGACGGCGACCGCGTAGATCAGCGGGATGCGGAACACGCGCTTGAGGGCGCCGAGCCCCGCGCTCCCGCCGCCGCGGGAGGCGACGTAGACGCCGACGGTGTACATCAGCACCGACTGGGCGGCGACGTACAGTACCGCGACGCCACGGCCGACGGTGCCGAACGCGAAGTCGCTGACCGGGATCCCGTAGTTGCCGGCGTTGGGGAACGTCGACACCAGCACGAGCGCCGACAGCGTGGCCTCGTCGACGCCGAGCAGTCGCCCGGAGAGTTCGACCAGCGCCGCCATCCCCAGCGTGAACGCGGTGACGCCGGCCGCCAGCCGCAACAGCGTCCCGCCAGCCAGCTCCGTCGCCATCAGGCTGTGTAGCACCAGCGCCGGCGCGAGCACGTAGACGACGGCGGTGTTGAGCGGGCCGGGCTCCACGTCCCGCAGCCGGCCGAGCACGACACCGACGGTCGCGATCAGGACGATCGGCAGGATGGCGGAGGCGAAGATCGAGAGCAGCGACACTGCTGGAGCCTCACGCGGGCACCGGCAAGAGGAGTTCGGTTCCGGCGATCAGCCCGTGCTCCGGTCGGTCAGAGCCAGCCCTGCCGCCGGAACTGAGTGAGCATCAGCGCCGCGACGAGCGCCATCCCCAGCATCGTCGCGGGGTAGCCGTACGTCCAGCCGAGTTCGGGCATCGACAGCGGCGTGCCCGCGAAGTTCATCCCGTAGACGCCGACGACGAACGTCAGCGGGATGAAGATCGTCGCGACCACCGTCAGCGTCTTCATCACCTCGTTGGTCGACTGCGAGACCGCGTTGAGGTAGATGTCCCGCGAGCCGCTGGTCAGGTCGCGGTACGTCTCCGCCAGGTCGACGACCTGGACGAGGTGGTCATACACGTCCCGGAAGTACTTCTCGTTCTCCGGGGCGACCTGCGGGCTGTCGCCCCGCGAGAGCGCGCCGACCGCTTCGCGGGCGGGCCAGGCGATTTTCCGGAACGCGAGCAGGTCCCGGCGGACGCCGTTGAGCTCTTCGAGGATTTCCGGCTCGGGGTGGGTCAGCACACGCTCCTCGACGGCCTCGATGTCGGTCTCGATCTCGTCGAGCACGTCGAAGTAGTCGTCGACCACGGCGTCGAGCACTCGGTAGGCGAGGAAGTCCGCGCCACGGTCGACGACGCGGTCGCTGTTGCGGGTCCAGGCCGGCGCTGTCGGCGCGATCAAGTCCAGCTCCGGCGGCGCGACGGTCACGAGCCAGCCGTCGCCGACGAACAGCCCCACCGACTGGGTGTGGATCTCCTTCCCGAACGCCACGTCGTCGCGCTGGCTCAAGCGGGTAGTCTTCACCAACACGAACGTGTGGCCGTCGTACTCCTCGGTTTTCGGGCGAGTGTTCTCGTCGAGCACGTCCTCGACGGCCAGCGAGTGGAGGCCGAAGCACTCCCTGATCGCCGCCAGCTCTGCGGCCTGATCGACCGATACGTGGACCCACGTCTCTCCCGGGGCGTCGACGGCCGCGCCCACGTCGTCGTACGACTCGACGCCGTCGTGCGTGTACACGACGGCCTGCAGCGTCATCGGCCACCCCCAGTCGTCGGCAGCCCCTCGATCACCACGAGCACGGTTCCGATCATGATCGCGGTGAGCGAGAACGCCCGGCCGGTGTAGGGGACGGACACTCCGGCGGCGTAGCCGAGCAGCCCGGCGACGAGCAGGCCGCCGCCAGCGAGTGCGCGTCGGTGCATGCGCTTGGGTTCGCGGGTCAGCCAGTTAAAGCCGCCCGCGCCGAGGGCTACGTCGGTCCCAGGAACGTCTGCAAGCGGTCGTTCACCACTTTCGACGCCTCGACGTGGGCGAGGTGGCCGGCGCCCTCGACTTCGAACAGGTCCGCCTTGGGGAGATCGGCAGCCAGTTCGCGGCCCCGGGCGACCGGGCAGAGTCGGTCGTCGGTGCCGTGGACCACCAGCGTCGGTTCGGTGATCTCGTAGGGTTTCTCGATCGCGAAGTCGTCGAGCGCCGCGGCCTGTCGCTCCCACGACTCGGGGTCGGCGTCCTCGGCGGCGCGCCACTCGACAATCTGGCTGATCGCGTCGGGCTGTGCGTCGACGAACTCCCGGGAGAGCGCCGCTTCGAGGCTCTCTCGGAGTCCTTCGGCGTCGCTCGGCGGCGCGGCCAGCGGTGTGGGGTCGTAGCCGTCGCCCGAGAGCGCCGTGCCGATCAGGGTGAGCGACGCGACGCGGCCGGTCGTCCAGGCGAGTTCGAGCGCCACCATCCCCCCGAGGCCGGCGCCGACGACGTGGGCTGCCCGCACGCCGTGGTCCCGCAGCACCGCGACCGCGTCGGCGGCCAGCGTCTCGACCGTGCAGTCCGCTGGCGGGTCGTCCGAACGCCCGCAGCCACGGGTGTCGGCGACGATGGTCTCGTAGGGGCCCGCGAGGGCGGCGTGCTGCCAGCCCCACTGCCACGCGCCCAGTCCCACGTCGCCACAGCACAGCACCGCCTCGCCGTCGCCGTCGGTCTCGTAGTACAGCGAGATGGTGTCGTTGCTCGCGTAAGGCACAGTGGGGGTTCGGCCGCGTCGGTGTTTACCGTTCCGGGCGAGAAACAGGGTCGGCCGGGGTGGCTGCCTACCGTAACCGGCGCGGGGCCGGTGGCTTACGCCGCGCGCTTCTGTCGCAGCACGTCGGGCGCCGCCTCGAGCGCCTCGTCGAGCGCCTCTACGTCCGGGCCGCCGCCCTGGGCGAAGTCCGGCGGACCGCCCCCGCCGCCGCCGACCTTGCGGGCGAGTTCGCCGATCACGTCGCCGGCGTCGATGTCGACGCCGTCGGGGACGCCGACGACGATCTGGGCGGAGTCGTCGGCGCCGGAGCCGACGACCGCGATCTTCCCCTCGCCGACGAGGGCGTTCGCCGTCGCCTGGAGTTCGTCGGCGTCGGCGTCGATGCGCTGGATCACGGCGGTCGTGCCGTCGATCTCGATCTCCTCGCCCGCGCCGGCGCCACCCGCGCGAGCCTCCGCGAGCTGCTGTTTGAGGTCCTCGATCGTCTTGCCACGCTCCTTCCACTCGCCGAAGAAGCGCTCGGCGGCGGCGGGCACCTCCTCGGGATTCACGTCGAACGTGTCGGCGGCGTCGTACAACGCGTCCTCGGTGCGCTGGGTCGCCTCGATGGCGGCCTCGCCCGCGGCGAAAACGAACCGCTCGACGCCGTCCTGGACGGGCTCGGTGTTGAGGATCTTGATCGTCCCCACGTCGCCGGTGCGGTTGACGTGGGTGCCGCCGCAGGCCTGCACGTCGTCGCCGACGTGGATCAGCCGGATGTTCTCGCCCGGCGGGATGCCGCCCTGGTAGAGGTCGAAGCCGTGTTTCTCCTCGGCCTCGTGGCGCTCGGGCCACTCCTGGCGGACGCTGGTGTTGTCGGTGACGATCCGGTTCGCGACGCGCTCGATCTCTGTGACCTCCTCACGGCTCACTCGGTCGTAGTGGTTCACGTCGAGTCGCGAGCTGTCGACGCCCTTCTGGGCGCCGGCCTGCCGGACGTGCTCGCCGAGCACCTGCCGCGCGGCGGCGCCGACGATGTGGGTCGCGGTGTGGTGCTGCATCAGTCGGTGGCGGCGCTCGGCGTCGATCTGGCCGGTGACGAACTCGCCTTTCTCGGGGCGCTCGTCGGTTCGGTGGAGGATCACGCCGTCGCGTCGCTGGACGTCGGTCACCGCGACGCTGCCGTCCTCGGAGACGAGCGTCCCGTGGTCGGCGGGCTGGCCACCGCCCTCGGGGTAGAACATTGTCTGGTCGAGCACCACGTCGTACCCCTCCTCACGCTCGAGCACGTCGAGGACGACCGCTTCGAACTCCATGCGGTCCTGATCCTCGTAGTAGAGCTGATCGGTCTCGGGTAAGTCGTCGACGCGATCGGTCTCCTCGTGGTCGTCCTCAAGCGCCTCCTCGGCGTCGTGACGCTCGGCGACCAGCGAGTAGAAGTCGTCGGGCTCGTTCACCTCGGCGCCGCGCTCTTCGGCGATATCGGTGACCATCGACGGCTGGATCCCGTGGGAGTCGTACAGTTCGATCAGCGTCTCGGTCGGGATCGGGGTGCCGGCTTCGGCGTGGTCGTCGGCCAGCTGGCGCACCTTCCGCCCGCCGCGTTCGAGCGTCTCGCGGTACTTGCGTTCCTCGGTGCGGACGATGTCGCGGATCGTGTCGCGGTTCTCGTACCCCAGTCGCTCGGCCTCGCGGTCGACGAGCTCGTCCAGCGGCACGTCGACGCCAACGTCGTCGACCAGTCGCTTCGTCCGGCGGAGCACCATCCGGGCGAGGTAGCCCGTGCCGACGTTGGAGGGGACGATCTCGTCGCCGAACATGTACGCGAGACAGCGCGCGTGGTCGGCGATGGCGTAGATCGCTTCGAGGGGCTCCATCAGCTCCTCGAGGCGCGTCACGTCCACGTCCAGCCGCTCGGCGATGTTGTCGCGGGCGGCCTCCATGTCCTCGGCCTCGTCGATGTCCATGTGGCCCGCCAGCTTGGAGGCGCGGTGGACGAGCTCCTGCTCGGCCGCCGTCATGTCGATCCCGGCGTTCTCCTTCAGGAACTCGATCGACTCGGGGTAGATCGCCTCGTAGATGGTCGGGGTGCCCTGGCTCATCCACGTCCAGCGCTCGATGCCGTACCCCGTGTCGACGACTCGGCGGTCCATCTCGGAGTACGTGTTGCCGTCCTTCATCTCGTACTCGCCGTCGGGGTCCTGCTCGAGCATCATGAACACGAGCGTCGCTAGTTCGAGCCCCTTGTAGATGACCTCGAAGGCGGGGCCGGCGTTGCCGCCGCCGACCCACGGATCCTCGATGAAGGTGATCTCCTCTTTCGGGACGCCCATGGAGGCGAAGAACTCCTCGCAGTACTCGACACACTGGTCCTTCCAGTACACCTCCCCCTCGTAGGCGTAGTCGGTGTCTTCGTCGGCGTTGAACGCGTGGTGCCCACCCATCTCGAACGCCATCGTGTGCCGGCCGGTCTTCCCGACGTTGTCGATGTCCTGCATCCGGATGCAGGGCTGGGAGACGACCAGCGGGTTCGCCGGCGGCGGCGACTCGCCGCTGGTGACGTGCGGTTGGAAGTCGTAGATCGACGCCTGCGTCAGCAGCACGTCGTCCCGCCAGCGGTTGGCGGCGACCGGTGCGGGATCGACGCGCTCGTGGCCCTGCTCCTCGAAGAACGAGAGGAACGCCTCGCGCATCTCCACCAGCGAGTACGCCTCGTCGAACCCGGGGTCGTCGATGAAGCCGTAGTCCTCACACGGCGGCTCCCCACAGGTCTCACGCTCGGCGCGACTCCAGAAGTGTGCGCCACACGACGAACAGGTCTGGCGTTCGAACCCGTTCTCGGCAAAGTAGTCGAGACGGTACTCGCTCTCGAGCTCGCTCATTACCGAATGTGGTCTACCGCCGGGCAAAAGGATTCCGGGGTCCGAGCGAGGGACGCAGGCGGCCAACAGCCCCCACTGCCCGCGAAAGTGCGATGACGTGAGCAGCTCCGGGTTACGCGAGACACGGCTTACCGAAACACATATGAAATAGTCTCACAAGACAAACAGTAACTGTACAGCCCGTGCCACGTCGAACCAAGATTCTCGTGGTCGGTGACTCACCCTGCGAGGGAGCCGGGATGCTGCTCGAACAGGATGGGTTCACCGGACGCGCCCGCCCGCCGTCGGAAGCTCGCTCGGCGTTCGAGGAGCTACATCCCGACTGTCTGGTCGTCTGTGGCGGCTCGATCCCGACCGAGCTGGCGGTGGCGGCCTCGGAGGACGGCTGCCCGATCGTCGACTGCGACGACCCCGTGGTCCCGACTCGGAGCGACGGCGGCGAGGAGCCGGTCGACGGGCACGACCTCGACGACCGCGTCACGGACGCCGTCGGCGGCACGCCGAACCGCGAACGGATCGCCCGTCTCCACGAGGGGTCCGCGGAACTGGTCGGCCTCGAGGAGCGCGACCAGCTTCACCGACGGGTCGTTGATATCGCCGAGGACGTGCTCGGCTTCGACGCCGCCGCGCTGTACCTCCACGACGGTGATGGGTTCGTGCCGAGCGCCGCGACCGGCGACGAGCAGCCCGGCCGGCTCGATTCGGACCACGGGATGATCTCGCAGGTGTTCGAGAGCGGCGAGCCCGCGCTGGTCGACGACATCGAGGCCCACCCCACCGCCGAACGGCAGATCGAACGCCACGGCTCGGGGCTGGCCGTCCCCTTCGGCGACGACGGCGTGTTCGCGGGCATCTCGACGGAGCTGTCGGCGTTCGACGAGGTGGACCTGGAGCTCGCGGAGCTGCTGGTCACCCACGGCTCGCAGGTCGACGCGCGCCTCCGGGCGGAGGCCGACCTCCGGGATCGCCAGGAGCGCATCACGCGGCTCCACGAGGCCGCGCCGTCGCTGATCAACGCCGACGACGAGCCGGCGCTGTTCCGCCGCGTCGTCGACATCACGGAGGACGTGCTCGCGCTCGATCAGTCGGTGCTGTTGATGGAGCGCAACGGCGAACTCACGCCGGTCGACGGCCGTACCGACAGGGTCGACGAAGTGTCGACCGACGCCGGTATCGTCGGCCGGACGTACAACGAGAAGCGGTCGTTCCTCGTCACCGACGCCGAGGCGAACCCCGACGCGGAGCCGGCGAACGAGTCGGTCAAGTCGGCGATCAGCATCCCCGTCGGGGAGTACGGCGTGTTTCAGGTTCTCTCCGACGAGACGGGCGTGTTCGACGAGACCGACGTGGAGCTCGCGGAGCTGTTGATGGGCTACGTGGAGGCGACGCTCGATCGCATCCGCTCGGAGACCGCACTCCGTGAGTCCAGGCGGGTGATCGAACGACTCCACACGACCGCGATGGAGCTCGGCACCGCCGAGACCGAGGGGGAACTACTTGATCGCGCGGTCGACGCCGCCCACGACGTCCTCGAGATGGACATGTGCAAGCTCGACATCCGGGACGGCGACATGCTCATCCCCGTCGCGGAGTCGGGTAAAGTCCCCGAGGACGCGGGTCGGGAGATGCACGTCTCGGAGGGGCTCGCCGGCAAAACCGTTCGGACCGGGGAGTCGTTCCTGGTCAACGATATCCACAGTGACCGTGACGCCGAACCCACCGACCCCGAGTTCGAGTCGGCGATCTCCGTCCCGATCGGCGATCTCGGGGTGTTTCAGGCGGTATCGACCGAGCGTGAAGCGTTCGACCAAGAGGATCTCGAACTTGCGGAGCTGTTGATGGCCCACACCGCGGTGGCGCTGCGGCGGATCCGCGCCGAAGCCGAACTCCGGCGGGAACGTGACAGCCTCGAGGCGCTGTTCGAGAACATTCCCGGCGCCGCCGTCGCCTACGAGATGATCGACAGCGAGCCGATCGTGCGCCGGGTCAACGGTGCCTTCGAGCGCACGTTCGGCTACGGCGCCGACGACGTCGAGGGGGCGTCGCTCGACGGGTTCATCGTCCCGCCAGAGAGCGCCGACGAGGCGAAGGCGTTCAACGAACAGCTCGCCAAGGGCGACCGGGTCCAGACCGAGGTCCAGCGCCAGACCGCCGACGGCACCAAGCACTTCCTCCTGCAGGTCACGCCGTTGGAGGTCGGCGAGGAGAACGCTCCGGGGTACGCCATCTACACCGACGTGACCGAGCAGCGCCAGCGCGAGGCCGAACTCCGCCGGCAGAACGAACGTCTCGACCAGTTCGCCAGCGTCGTCTCCCACGACCTGCGCAACCCGCTCAACGTCGCCTCGGGCTACCTCGATCTGGCCAAGGACACCGGCGACCTCGAGAAGCTCGACCAGGTCGACGACGCGCTCGATCGGATGGACCACCTCGTTACCGATCTCCTGTCGTTGGCGCGCGAGGGGCAGGACGTGGGGGAGACGGAGTCGGTCGAGCTCTCGACGGTCGCGCGGGAGTCGTGGCTTCACGTCGCGACCGGCGACGCGTCCCTCGAGATCGCCGACGACACGACGATCGACGCCGACCCGGATCGGCTGGTCGAACTGCTCGGGAACCTCTACCGGAACAGCGTCGAGCACTGCTCGACGGATAGCGAGGGCGACGGCGCGCCCCACGACGCTACGAGCAGCCAAACGGTGTGCAGTGCCACGGCCGATCAGGCCGGCGACGCCCCGACGGTCACCGTCGGCACGTTGGCCGAGGGCGAGGGGTTCTACGTCGCCGACGACGGTCCCGGGATCGACGACGACATCGACCCGTTCGACACGGGCGTCACGACCAGCGAGGAGGGAACCGGGTTCGGGCTCCCGATCGTCCAGAGCATCGCCGAAGCCCACGGCTGGTCGGTGTCGGCAACCGAAAGCGACGACGGCGGCGCCAGATTCGAGTTCGAGATCGCCTAGTCCTGCATCGCCGTCCGCACCGAGTCGATTGCGCCCTCGATATCCTCGTCGCTCACGTCCCAGTTCGTGGTGAACCGCACCGTCGTCTCGCTGAACGCCACCGCGAGCACGCCGTGTTGCTCGATCCGCCCGACGAACTCCTCGGCGTTCAGGCCCGTCCCCGCCACGTCGGCGACGACGATGTTCGTGTCCGGCTCGGTCGTCTCGATGCCGTCGATGTCGCCGAGCCCCTCAGCGATCCGCTCGGCGCGTCGGTGGTCGTCGGCGAGGTGGTCGCGGTTCTCCAGCGCCAGGAGGCCGGGCGCGGCGATGATGCCGGCCTGGCGCATCCCGCCACCGAACAGCTTCCGGGTCCGGCGCGCGCGGTCGATGAACCCCTCGTCGCCGACGAGCACGGAGCCGACGGGGGCACCGAGCCCCTTCGACAGACAGAACATCACGCTGTCGGCGTTCTCCGCCAGCGCGGCGGGGTCGGTGTCGAGCGCCTCGGCGGCGTTGAACAGCCGCGCGCCGTCGAGGTGGACCGGGACGCCGTGGTCGTGGGCGACCGCGGCCGCGGCGTCGATCTCCGCCTTCGAGACGGCGACGCCGCCGCGGTAGTTGTGGGTGTTCTCCAGACAGAACAGCCCCGTGCCGGCCTCGTGGAGCCCCTCCTCGACGATGCCGTTCTCGACCTGCTCGGGCGTCGGCGCGCCGTCGTCGCCGAAGTCGAGCAGGCGGGTCTGAAGGCTACTCAGTTGGGCGACGGCGCCGAGTTCCCACTTGAGGACGTGGGCGTGCTCGTCGGCGAGCAGTTCCTGCCCGCGGTCGGTGTGGGTCCGGATCGCGACCTGGTTGCCCATCGTGCCGCTGGGGACGAACAGCCCCGCCTCCTTGCCGAGGATCTCGGCGGCGCGGGCTTCGAGTTCGTTGACGCTTGGGTCGTCGCGGTACACGTCGTCGCCGACCTCGGCGTTCTTGGCGGCCTCCCGCATCGCGTCTGAGGGTCTGGTGACAGTGTCGGAGCGAAGGTCTACGACCATGGGGTCGCTGGGAGAGGCGGAGGAATAAGGGACTCGGTGGGGTGGAACGTTACCGGATTCCGGCGCTACAGGTTCGCGTACGGGCCGCCTTTCGCCTCAGTCAGCCGGTCGACCTGCTCCTCGGAGAGGTCGATCGCCGCGGCGCCGAGGTTCTCCTCCAACTGTTCGACGGTACGGGCGCCGACGATGGGTGCGGTCACGCCGTCGCGGTGCATCAGCCACGCCAGCGCGGTCTGGGCGGGCGAGGCGTCGACTTCGTCGGCCACCTCGTCGAGCACGTCGTGTACGTCGAAGTTGGTCTCGGTCAGGTAGGCGCTCTCGAACCGGCTCGACTCCGCAGCCTTCGACTCGCCGGTCAGCCCCTCCTCGCGGTCGTACTTCCCGGTCAGGAACCCCTGGCCGAGCGGGCTCCACGGGGAGACAGCCAGCCCCTCCTCGCGGGCGAACTGGAGGTAGTCCCCCTCGATCTCGCGGTCGACGAGGTTGTACCGGGGCTGGAGCACGGTGAACGGCTCCCACCCTTCGGCGCGGGCGAGTTCGTTCGCCTTCGCCACCCGCCAGGCGTTGGGCGAGAGCGTCGACGCGCCGAGGTAGTGGACCTTCCCGGACTCGACCAGCGCGTTCAGCGTCTTCATCGTCTCGCGGGTCGGCGTCTCGCCGTCCCAGCGGTGGAGGTAGAGCACGTCGATGTAGTCGGTGTCCAGCCGATCGAGGATGGCGTCGACGCGGTGTCGGAGGTTCTTCCGGTTGTTACCGCGGCTGTTGGGGTCGTCCTCCCGAATCTGCCAGTAGATCTTGGAGGCGACCGTGTAGCGCTCGCGGTCGCGCTCGGCCAGCCAGTCGCCGATCCACTCCTCGGCCTGCCCGCCGCCGTACACGTCGGCGGTGTCGATGTAGCGCCCGCCGGCCTCGGCGTAGGCGTCGAGCAGCCGCTTGGCCTGCTCCTCGCCGATCTCGAGGTTGCCTTCCTCGGTCTCGCGGCCGAAGCGCCAGGTGCCGAACTGGAGCTCGCTGGTCTGGAGGCCGCTGTCGCCGAACTGCACGAAGCCGAGATCTGTCTCACTCATACGGTGCAGTATTGGGATGACCGGGGGAAAAGGGTTCAGCTATCGGCGACACTCGTCCCCGGCCGGGCAGCCGATCATGTTCGGGCAGGTGGGTATCCGGCTGCGGCGCGTACCAGCACACATGAGCCACGCCGACACCGACCAGCTGTCGACGACCACCGTCCAGGTGAAGGCGACCGGCCACGTCCGCCGGGAGCTCGGGACCCACGAGTTCGAGTTCAGCTTCGGCGGCGATACGCTCGGTGCGTTCCTTGACGCTCTCTTCGCCGAGTACGGCTGCGAGGAGATGCTGCTGGCGGAGACCGAAGCGGACGAGACCGCCCACGGCTGGGCGGACTACCCGGGTAACCCGCCGGGGCGGTGGGAGCGCAACCCCGAGGGCGAGCACACGCGAGCGTTCGCCCGCGTGCTGGTCAACGGGACGTTCAACGAACTGCTGGACGGCTTCGGTACGACACTCGAAGAGGGCGACCGCGTCGCGCTGCTGTACCCGTTCATGTTCTGTCTGTAGCTGTCGCCCCGTGAGCGTCGACGCGTGTCCGCGCTCAGCGCTCGCTCACGAGCCAGACCAGGAGCCGACAGGCGAGGGCCCCGACGACGGCGACGGCCGCCCGGGCCCCCAGGCCGAGCGAGACGCCGACCAGCGGCGCGACCGAACTCGCCAGCGAGAACAGGACGACGACGGGGAGCAGCCACCCGACCGTCAGCACCCACGACTCGGCGAGGACGGCGTACCGCCCTGCGCCGGCACGGAACTCGGTGACCGACTCCGCCCGCAGCACCCAGCCGACGATGGCGAGGAACCCGAACAGCCCGACTGTCAGCATTAGATCGGCGAGCGTCCCCGAGACGAACTCGAACACCGGCCCCGCCACCGCCAGTCCGCTCCCGGCCGCCGCGAGCAGGAGCGAGACGTACAGCGTCGCCCGTCGCCGCTGTACGTCGTACTCGTCGACGAGCGTCGCGACCGGCGTCTCGAGCAAGTTGATGCCGCTGGTCACCGCGGCCATCAGCACCGTCGCGAAGAAGGCCGTCGCGACGACGGTGCCGCCCGGGAGCGACCCGAACGCCGTCGCCAGCGCGACGAACAGCGCGCCCGGGCCACCCTGTCCGGGATCGATCCCCTGCGAGAACAGCAGCGGGATGACGACCAGGCCGGCGAGCACGCCGATGAACGTGTTCGAGACGGCGATGACGAGGGTGTCCCGCGGGAGTGACGTGTCCTCGTCGAGGTAGGAGGCGTAGGTGAGCATCGACCCGGCGCCGACCGAGAGCGTAAACAGCGCCTGGCCGGCCGCCGGACCGATCACGCTCGCGAAGTTCGCAGCGAGGTAGTCGGCGTCGAAGCCGAGGTAGAACTCGTAGCCCGCCGCGGCCCCGGGCTGGGTCGCCGTCCACACTGCGAGGCCGACGAGCAGGACGACGACCGCCGGCAGCATCACCTTCGAGACGCGCTCGATACCGCGGCTCACGCCGAAGAAGACGATGCCGGCGACGATCGTCAGAAACAGCAGGTGGAACCCGACTGCCGCGAGGCCGTAGCTCATCTCCCCGAAGTACTGCTGGGGCTGGCTGAAGTACGCCCCTGTCGGCGAGACCAGCGTGTAGCGGAGGATCCAGCCGCCGACAACCGAGTAGAACGAGAGGATTACGAGCGTCGTAGCGACGTTGAACGCGCCCAGCGCCGACCCCCAGCGGGAGCCGACCAAGTCGCTGAGGGCGCCGATCGGCGTCTGCCGGCCGCGGCGCCCGAGGACGAACTCCGCGAGCAGTCCCGGCACGCCGACGCCGACGACGATCAGTAGGTAGACGAGCAGGAACGCGCTACCGCCGTTGCCGGCTGTCAGCCACGGGAAGCGCCAGATGTTCCCCAGTCCGGCCGCGCTGCCGACGGCGGCGAGCACGAACCCGACGTTCGACACCCACGTGTCACGTGTAGCCATCAGTGTACAGCGTTGGCCACAGGACAGGCAAATCTGTGTTGATCCGCTGGTCACAATCGTATCAGCGTAGGGCGAACTCGGCGGAGCGAACGCGCCGGTTCGCGGCCGGCACCGACGGCAGCGTATCCGATGTGCCTTTCCGGATAGACCCCGCAGAACCGGTATGAACGCGAATTCGTCGGTCGTTGCCCCGGGAACACCTGCCGTCACGCAGCGAGAGCCATGACCCGGAAAGACGACTACTACAACCGCGCCAAACAGCAGGGCTACCGCGCCCGCTCGGCGTACAAGCTGCAGCAGTTAGACGACACCGCGAACCTGTTCGAGGACGGCGACACGGTCGTCGACCTCGGGGCCGCCCCCGGCGGCTGGCTCCAGGTCGCCGCCGAGAAAGTCGGGCCGCAGGGGAAAGTCGTCGGCGTCGACCTCCAGCGCATCGACGACCTCGACGCCCATCAGGTGAGCACGATCCCCGGCGACATGACCGAGACGGAGACCCGCGACCGGCTGCGCCGCGAACTCGATGCCGAGGACGGGCAGGGCGTCGTCGACCTGGTCGTCTCGGACATGGCGCCGAACATGACCGGCGAGTACGAACTCGACCACGCGCGCTCGGTCCACCTCGCCCGCATCGCCTTCGAGACCGCGGTGGAGTTCCTCAAACCCGGCGGCGACTTCGTCGCGAAGGTGTTCCAGGGCCGCGATCTCGACGACCTGGAGGCCGACATGGAGCCGTCGTTCCAGTACGTCCGGCGGGTCTCGCCCGATGCCTCCCGCGACGCCTCGAGCGAGGTGTATCTGATCGGGAAAGGGTACACCGACGCGCCTGTCGTCGAGGGCGACCGGCTCACCGTCGAGATCACCGACACTGGCGGGGAGGGCGACGGTATCGCGACGGTCGATGGGTTCACGCTGTTCGTCTCGGGCGCCGAGGAGGGCGAGGAGCTCGAGATCGCGGTCACGGACGTGAAGCCGAACTTCGGGTTCGCCGAGCGCGTCGAGTAGCTACTCGCAACGGTACCATCTGCCCAGTTCGATTAGCGTCCCGACGCCGCTGGCCAGCGCGAGCGCGCCGACGAACGCCGTCCCGCTGCCGAGGTAGGCGACGAGACAGACCGCCGTCGCGAACGCCGCGGCGAGCGCGTTGTACGCGCCGTGTTCGCGGACGCTCGGAACCGCGCTCACCCGAAGAAGAGCACGCCGAGCGCCACCAGTCCGTAGGGACACCGGGCGGGGCCGCCCGGGCGGACGGCGAAGGCGACGCCGACGACCGCGAGGAACACCGAGACGCTCGCGTGGAGGTGCGCCTGTGCGCGCCGTTCGTCCATCGACGCCCGCTCGGGGCGCCGGCGAGAAAAGCGACGCGCTCCCTACGCCGCGAACAGCCGCCGGTCGTCGGCGTCACGCCGGCGGACGGCGCCGACGACGGCGTAGACGAACGGCGTGTCGATCAGCGCGATGCCCAGCTTCAGGACGTACTGCCCGACGATCAGCGCGGCGACGCTCGGCACGGGGCCGCCGCCGACCAGGGGGAGGCCCATTCCGGTGCCGACGCCGAGATTCGGGAGCACCCAGAACGCGACGCCGACGAAGATGACGGTGTCGATGAGCTGGCTACTGGCCGTCGAGCCGATGTTGCGCAGCCACAGCATCTCGCCGTCGGTGAACTCCTTCAGCCGGTGGAACACGATCACGTCCCAGTTCTGGCTGGCGACGTACGCCAGCAGGCTGGCGGCGACGATGTTCGTCGACGCGCCGAGCACCGAGGAGAACGTGCTCGCGAACTCGGGGTCGGCGGCAGGCGCCGCGATCGTGCTCCAGACCAGCGCCAGCACGACGAAGTTCATCAGGAACGCGACGTTGACCAGTTCGCGGGCGGCCCGCTCGCCGTACAGTTCGGCGTAGCAGTCCGAGGCGAAGTAGGTCACCGCGTACGCGAGCGCGGCGCCCGGCAGCGTGAGCGCGCTGCCTGCGACCGGGATCGCGAACGGCAGCTGAAACGAGAGCAGCTTCGCGGCGGTGAGTTGGGCGGTCACCAGCGCCGTGACGAACAGCGCCGCGAGCAGCAGGCGATCGACAGGGAGCGGGCGGCGGTCCGCGCTCACGCGTCGTCCCCCTCGATCCGCCCCTGTCGCTCGTCGATCTCGTCGAGGCGGTCGAGCGTCTTCCGGATCGACGCCCGGATGGCGTCGCTGCGGTTGACGAACTTCCCCTCGGCGCCGACGTGCTCGTCGAGATCCGCCAGCAGTTCGTCGGGGATCTCCACGGAGACTTTCGTCATCGCTTGCCCTCCGGTGCCTTGGCTACGCCTTGATCGCCGGCGCTCGGCGCCGGCCGAACCAGTGTTCGCCTAGTCATACCGGAGGGATACCCAGGGATACGCAAAAGCGCACCGTTCGAGGGTTGGCGGCTGCAGCGTCGGAACTGGCGGGTGAGAACGGGGCTGGCTCGAAGAACGCCGGGTCGCGCTACCCGTCGTCGCCGGCCGTCTCGGGCCCGATCGTGGGCTTACGGAGGTTCCGGCGACCGCCGAGGGTGAGCACGTACAGCACGCCGAGACCGATGCCGTACGCCCCCATCAGCGGCACCGTGATCATGATCATCGTGAGCGCGTCCGCCGGCGTCAGCAGCGCGGCGACGAGCATCATGCCGATCATCACCTCCCGCCAGCGCGTCCGCATCGCGGTGTAGGAGATGCCCGCGGTGTTCAGTAGCGCCATCAACACCGGGATATCCGCGAGGATGCCGATACCGGCGGTCGTGAAGAAGATCAGCCAGAAGAAGTCGGTGATCCGATAGCTGATCGTCATGTTCGCCGCCAGCGCGTCCTCGACGAGGTAGGAGATGACCCGCGGCGCCACCTCGAAGTAGCCGAACACCAGTCCGCCGAGCAGCCCGCCGGTCAGGAGCGCGGCCCAGCCGAAGATGACCTCGCGGCGCCCGCGGACGAACCCGCGGTCGCGCAGCGCCGGCCACGCGAAGTAGGCGATCATCGGGAGGACGGCGACGACACCCAGCAGCGCCGAGAACTTCACCTCGAACACCAGCGCCTCGACGGGGTGGAGCGCGATCACTTTCGACGCCTCCATCGCCGTCTGCCCCGGCTGGAGCACCGCCCCGGGCACCCGAGAGAGGAAGTCGGCGTACACGTCTTTGATCCCGCCCGTGTAGAGCCAGAAGAACGAGCCGGCCATCACGACCATGAACGTGCCGACGATGTAGAACAGCCCCGAGGTGACGGAGCCGAGGATGAACTGGATGTCCTTGTAGTAGCCGCCGATGTCGTCCTCGTCGGTGTCGTCGGCGAACTCGTCGAGGAACGTGCTGCCGGCGCGCTGGGTGCGGTCGCCCATGCTGCCGGGGTCGGGCTCGTCCTCCTCGGCTTCAGTCTCGGCGGCCGCCTGGGCGTCGTCGAAGCGATCGAGGATCAGGCGGGCACGCTCGTCGTCGTCGGCCGCGAGCGCGCTGTTGGCGTAGAAGTTCGCCGCCTGCTCGCTCAGCGCCTGGAACGTTGCCGGCGGGGCGCGCTCGAGCTCGTCGATCGAGAGCTGGCCGACGTTGACCGCGGTCGGGTCGGTACCCGCGAAGTAACACGCGAGCAGGACGTAGACGCCGACGAGCACGGCGACGACCCCGAGCACCCCCGCGGCCGCGATGCCGGCGGCGACGAGCGTCGAGTAGCCGAAGGCGGGAAGCGAGAGCTCGAACCCCGCCTGTTGGAGCAGGCCGTTCACCGTGGCCGTGTAGCCGAGCGCGGCGTAGGCCAACCCGAACAGCACGACCGCGAGGACGGCGAGTGGCTGGCCCTGTTTGCGGGCGCGCTGGCCCCAGTCGACCCACTCGCGGCCGCGCTGGATCGCCTCGAGCGGATTGGCCGGCGTGAACAGCGGGTCGGCCTCGTGCCGTGGCGGTTCTGGCTCGTCTTCGTCCGGTTCGTTGGCCTCGTCGTAGCGGTCGAGGATGGCCTGTGCTTTCCCGTGGCGGTCGTCGTCGATAGCCCGCTGGGCGGCTTCGAGCGCCTCGGGCTCGTTCATCGTCTCGAACGCCTGGACCGGCGCCGCCTTGACGCCCTCCTCGTCGAGCGCGTCGAGGTCGATCCCGGTCGGGTCGCCGAGTTCGGTGTCGGGGTCGACGGTGTTCTCCAGTTCGCGGTAGGCGAACAGCAACAGGCCGACGACGGCGAAGCCGATGCCGACGACGAGACCCACCAGCACAACGTTACCGGTGGCCGAGAGCGAGGTGAGGCTGCCGACTGCGGGGGCGCGGTAGCTGCTGCCGATCGCCCCGAGCCCGGCGTTGACCGCGCCGCGGCCGCCAACGTTGGCGTAGAGCCACGCGACGGCGACGCCGGCGACGACGAGCGCGGCGGCCTCGTTCCAGTTCCGCCGGAGGACGCCGCCGATCGTGAGCCGTTCGCTGCCGCGCTTCATCGTGACCGCGAACTTCGCGAGATAGAGGCTGAACCCGTACAGCACCAGCAGCGGCACCGCCCACATGATCTGGGTGAACGGGTCTGGCGGCGAGAACACCGCGCCGAACACGAAGATGGCGACGACGGCGTAGCGCCACTTGTCACGGAACTGCTCGTAGGGGACGATTCCGGTGTAGGACAGCCCCGTGATCGCTAGCGGCATCTGGGCTGCCAGCCCAAAAGAGAACGTCAGCAGCAGCACGAACTGGGTCCAGAGCACGATGGACCAGTGGGGGGCGAAGCCGGCGGCCGCCGCGTTGCCGGCGAGGAAGTTGAACATGATCGGGAAAAAGAGGAGGTAGCCGTACGCCAGCCCACCCATGAACAGCAGGACCGAGAGGCCGGCGATGGGCAGCGCTTTCCACAGCGGGATCGGCATCTCGGGCCAGCGACCGCGCTCTTTCAGCGCGTCGCGCGAGAAGTAGAGGAGCACGGGTGCGGCCGCGATCAGCCCCACGACGAGCGAGATCTTCGCCTGGAGCAGGATCACGTCGAACGGCGTCTGGGCGATGATGTCGAACTGTGACTCCAGGTCGGCGGGCATCCGCTGGGTGGTGACGCCTTTGAGCCACTCCCAGATCCCCCCGCGGAGGGCCATGAACATCCCCATGAAGGCGATGACGAAGACCACGAACACCTTCTGGAGGTCTTTCTGGGCGGAGCGAAGCATCGCCCCCGCGGTCTCCCGCCCCTCGGCGATGGCGCGCTGGGTATCGTCGTCGAGCGCGCTGGACATAGCGAGAAGGAGCCACTTCGGCGTTATCAACCTTTTCACCTCGCGGGCGGGCGATCCGAAAAGGCCTATAAGAACGCGTGAGCGATACCGACCCATATGGCCGAGGAACCGGACGACGAGGGTGGACGCGAGCCGTCCGACTCGTCGGCGCCCGGTTCCGACGAGGAACGGGAGTCGGAACCCACGGAGTCCCACGACGACGCGACTGGCGAGGAACCGAGCGAGGACAAGCCCACGACGGGCGACGACGCCGACACTGAGGAGGATCAGTCCGACGGCGCCGGCGACGACGAGGGGGACGAACCCACCGACGGGGCGGAGTCGAGTAACGAGACCGCGCCAGCGTTCACTGACGTGCAGGGGCTCGGCCCCGACTCGGGTGACGAGCCGGCCGACGAACCGGGCGACACTGACGACGCGTCAGACGAAGCCGGCGACGAGGGGTCCGAAGACGACGGGGAGTACATGTTCGAGGATTACGACCCCAACGAGCCGCCGGCGGCGGCCGCCGAGCACGGCGCGCGCCCGCCGTCGAGCGACGGCGAGGCCGGCCCCACGGACATCGATCGGTCGCCGGACGGTGATGTCGATCGGTCGCCGGGCGGCGACGTCGACGACGGGCTGTTGGGTGACGGCCCCGACTCGGACGAGGAGATGCCGCTTGCGGCCCACATCGAGGAGATGATGAAGCGGCTCTCGGTGGTGTTCATCGTCGGCGGCACCGTCGCGTTGACGCTGCTGGGGCTGGGCCAACTGTTCCCGGAGGTCCCGACAGCGGTGGACCTCATCGACGCGCTCTGGAACAACGCGATCCCCGGCGCGCCGGAGATCGAGGGCCGGCGCCCGCGAGTGTACGGGCCGCTGGAACTGCTGCTCACCAAGCTGAAGGTGACCGCGCTGGCTGGCCTGCTGGTCGCCCTTCCCGTGTTCGTCTACGAGACGTACATGTTCATGCGCCCCGGGCTGTTCCCGAAGGAGCGGCGGTACTACATCGCCGCGATCCCCACCAGTCTGGTGCTCGGGACGATCGGGATGGCGTTCTCTCACTTCGTGATCATCCCGGCGATCATGCGCTACTTCACGGTGTACACCGACGAGAACGTCGCCACCGTGGCGTACGGCCTCGAGAGCACGTTCTCGCTGATCATCGTCCTCATGGGCTACATGGCGGTGATCTTCCAGATCCCGCTGTTCATCATGCTCGCGATCATGATGGGGATCGTCACCCGCCAGTGGCTGGAGGACAAGCGCCTGCTGTTCTGGGGTGGGTTCCTCACCATCGCGTTCCTGGTCAACCCCGACCCGACGGGGATGACGCCGTTCATCATCGCGGCGACGATGATCGTGCTCTACGAGGGGACGCTGGCGCTGCTGCGCTGGACCGGGAACTGATCGGTCGGTCACAATTCCTTTCGACCACTGACGCCCCACAGTCGCCGCTCCGTCCGCCGGCGCGTCGATGCAGTCGGTACGATGCCGTCGAGTCAGCCACTGCGAGGCCGTCGTGGTAGTCGGTGCGGCGTCGTCGAAGCGGTACTACCATTCCGACGGGACCACCCCGCTGTCGCCTCTTTTTGGCTCTGACCGCGAGCGCCAGTCCTCTATCGCGGGCTCGACTCGCAACCGCGCTTGTGGATTCGTCGGCGGTAGCCGGTCTTGGACGTGCCCGTGCTTCAGGAGCGCCGTCAGCGTGGGTGGCCTGTATCGACGACGGACGGCGACGGCTGCGCCACTGTCGGCTTCGAACATGGCCACACCCGTTCGACGCCGTTCGATCGAGAGTCCATGTACACGGCAGTTCGCTGGCCGCTGGCTGATGGGGGAGAGAAACGAAAGAAGCGCCGCGGAAAAACTACTGCGGCGTCGGCTCGGAGCCGCCCGCCGGCGTGGTCACGTCCGAGCTCTCCAGCGCCGAGCCGGTGATGCTCTTCAGCCGGCTGACGAGGGAGTCCTTCTCGCCTTCGCCCTCCAGCGCCACCTCGAGCACCTCGGAGATGTGCGAGACCGGAATGATCTCGATCATTTCCTTGTACTCGTCCTCGATCATCACGTCCTGCTCGTTGGCCTTCGGGATGATCACGCGGTCACAGCCGGCCTTCGCGGCCGCCTCGATCTTGTGGGTCACACCGCCGACGGGAAGCACATCGCCCCGTACCGACAGCGAGCCCGTCATCGCGAGGCTCTGGTCGACGCCGATGTCCTCCAGCGCGGAGATCACCGCCGTCGCGACCGTGATCGACGCCGAATCGCCGTCGACGCCCTGCTGGCCGGTCTGGATGAACTGGATGTGGATGTCCTTGTCCGAGATCTGCTCGTCGGTGTACTTCTTGATGATCGCCGAGACGTTCTGCACCGACTCCTCGGCCATCTCCTTGAGCTGGCCGGTGGCGATCACCTGTCCGCCCATCCCCTGGGAGGGGGTGATCTCGGCCATCACCGGGAGCATGATGCCGGAGTCCTGGCCCATCACCGCGAGGCCGTTGACGCGGCCGACCTGGTAGCCCTCGGAGACCTGCAGTTCGTAGTCCTTCCGGCGCTCGATGTAGTCGTCGGCGAGCTGCTGCTCGATCGAGCGGCTACGACCCTTGGCTTCGAGCACGTGCTCGCGCGTGGTCGACTCCGCGTTCTCGCCGCGGGCGATGTCGCCCGCCACGCGAACCAGCCCACCCAGCGAACGGAGTTCGAGCGTGAGGTGGTCCTTCCGACCGGCGCGGCGCCGGGCTTCGAGGATGACCTCCTCGACGGCGTCGTCGGTGAAGTGGGGCAGACGGCCGTCGTTCTCGACCTCCTGAGCCACGAAGCGCGCGTACTTCCGGCGCATCTCCGGGGTGTCGCGGATGGTGTCGTCCATGTACACCTCGTACCCGTAGCCGCGGATGCGGTTCCGGAGCGCGGGGTGCATGTTCTCCATCGCGTCCATGTTCCCGGCCGCGACCATCACGAAGTCGGTCGGCACGGGCTCGGTCTGGACCATCGCGCCCGAGGAGCGCTCGGACTGGCCCGTGATCCCGAATGCACCCTCCTGAATCGCGGTCATGAGGTGCTGCTGGGAGCGCACGTCGAGCGTGTTGATCTCGTCGATGAACAGCACGCCCTTGTTCGCCTTGTGGATGGCGCCGGCCTCGACGCGGTCGTGGCTCGGCGTCTCCATCCCGCCGGACTGGAACGGGTCGTGGCGCACGTCGCCCAGCAGCGCACCGGCGTGGGCGCCCGTGGCGTCCTCGAACGGCGCCGTCTTCGTGTCGGCGTTGTTGACCAGCAGGTTCGGGATCATCGCGTCGCTGCCACGCGAGGCGTACTTGAAACCGATGTAGATCAGCACCGCGCCGATCACGGCGAGGATCGGGTTCCCCATCGCCAGGATCGCGTAGCCGGCGACGACGGCGATCACGATCCACATCAGGAGGCTTCGGAGCTGATCGCGCTTCTGGGCCTCCTCCTTGTGGGCGTCGATGATCTGTTCGCCCTTGCCGGCGGGGACGGTCCGGACTTTCGGCTCGTTGCCGTCGTCGGGGTTGTGGTAGACCAGCACGTCCTGCAGTTCCTCTTTGGGGAGGAGCTCCGCCATCGCTTTCGCGAGCATCGACTTCCCCGTCCCGGGGGAGCCGATCATCATCACGTGGCGGCGCTGCTTGGCCGCCTTCATCACGACGTCTCGGGCGTGCTCCTGCCCGATCACCTGATCGACCAGCCGATCTGGGACCTCGATCTCGGCCGTCGAGTCGATCCGGAGACCACCGAGGAGGTCGTCCTTCCCGATCTCCTCGTCGTCGGCGATCTCGGCGTCGAACTCCACTTCGCTCCCGAGGTCGTCGATACTGGGAGCCTCGTCCTCGTCCGCCTCGCGGGGCTGCTGCTCCGCGGGCCGGTCGGGCTGTTCGTCGGGGTCACCCTCTCGGGTGCCCGACCCGTTGAGTGGGAAGGGGTCTTCCTCCCCCTCGTCGGGCACGTCGGTATCCTCCGTTTCGTTGCTCATAGAACGCTTTCGCTACCCCAAACGAGGCTCGCGCGCCTGATATACTTTCCCCCATCACAGACGACGGTTCGAACGTCGTGAATGGTCTTTTCGAGGCCTCTATCTGGTGATATCGCTCTTGGGCATCGGCCTCTTCGGTTATAAAGGCATCAGAGACGCGACTCGTCGTTTTTATTCCCTCCGAGAGCAAAGCTGCAATCATGCGGGGGTTCTACATCGGTCGATTCCAGCCGTACCACGACGGACACCACCAGATGGTGGCCGAGATCGCCGACGAAGTCGACGAACTCGTGGTCGGCATCGGCTCCGCGGGCGACTCCCACACCACACGGAACCCCTTCACCGCGGGTGAGCGGGTGATGATGGTGACGAAGGCGTTGAAGACGCTCGACATCCCTACGTACGTCGTCCCGATCGAGGACCTCGAACGCAACGCGGTCTGGGTCGGGCACGTCCGGTCGATGACGCCCAAGTTCGACGTTGCCTACTCCAACAACCCGCTCGTCGTTCGCCTGTTCACGGAGGCCGGCGTCGACGTGCGCCAGTCGCCGATGTTCCAGCGCGACGTGCTCGAGGGGACGGAGATCCGCGACCGCCTCGTCAACGGCGGCGACTGGGAGTCGCTCGTCCCCGACGCCGTCGTCGAGACGATCCACGAGGTCGACGGGGTCGAGCGCATCAAACAGGTCTCCGAAACCGACGCCAACTCGGCGTAATGGTCGAGGCGGGCCTCGCCTTCGAGGCGATGAACGCCATCGGACTCGTCGCGTTCGCTGCCGTCGGCGCGCTCAAGGGGAGCGACGCCGACCTCGACCTGTTCGGCGTCGCCGTTCTCGGCTTCCTCACGGCGCTCGGTGGCGGCACCATCCGCGACCTGCTGGTCGGCCGGGTTCCCACGTCGCTCCAGTCGAACACGGAGGTGCTCATCGCGGCGGCGGGCATCACCCTCGCGGTCGTCCTCGCTACGCGCGTCCGCGGGGACTTGATGGAGAGCCCGGCGGTCCTCCTCCCCGACGCGATCGGCCTCGCGGCCTTCGCCGCCACCGGCGCCGCCGTGGGCGTCGAAACCGGGCTCTCGCCCTTCGGCGTCGTCGTCACCGCGACGCTGACCGGCGTCGGCGGCGGGAGCCTCTCCGATCTCCTCTTGGCCCGGATCCCGGCTGTCCTGCGCGAGGACTTCTACGCGACGCCGGCCGTCGTCGGCGGCGCGGCCGTCCCACCCGCGACCGCGCTCGGACTCCCGCTCGGTGCGGCGACGCTGCTCGCCGCCGGCGTCGTGCTGTCGCTCCGACTGGGCGCGCTACGGTACGGCTGGCGGCTCCCGACGGTGTGAACGCGCTCCACCGCCGCCGCCAGCCGAACGGCTATGGTCCCCGCGCCGTCAGTGAGCGGCATGGATCTCGACGCGTTCGACCACGAGTCCCACATGGCCGAGGCGATCGACTGTGCCCGCGAGGCGGCCGCCCGCGGCGACAACCCGTTCGGCTCCGTGCTGGTGAAGCACGACGAGGTGGTGATGACCGCCGGCAACCGGATCAAGACCGAGAACGATCTCCGAGCCCACCCCGAACTCACGCTCGCGAAACGAGCCGCGGCCGAGCGCGACGACGCCGACGAACTGGTGATGTACACCTCGACGGAGCCCTGCCCGATGTGTGCCGGCGGCATCGACATCGCCGGCCTCCGGGCGGTCGTCTACAGCGTCTCGGGCGAGCGCGCCGCGGAACTGCACGGCTCGGACTCGCTGCTCTCCTCGACCGAGGTGTTCGAGGCCGGCCGGAGCGACGTGTGGGTGATTCCGGACGTGCTGAAAGCCGAGGGGGAGAAACTCCACGACGCACACCGCTGAACGGCCGGGCGCTACTCCCCTCGCGTCGCCCGCGCGACGACGCCGCGAGCCAGCGCCTCGAACGCCGCCGCCTCGGGGACGAACGCCACCTCGATCCCCGCGTCTCGAGCCGTCGCTGCGGGGCTTTCCGCGATAGCACCGACGACGGCGTCGTTCAACCCCGCGACAGCCTCGTCGCGGATCCCGCGCTGGGCCGCCGCGTCGAGAAAGCCCGCCACGGTCGAGGAAGAGGTGAACGCGGCGCCGTCGAGTTCGCCGGCGGCGGCCTGTTCAGCCGAGACGCCGGCGCTTGCCGGCCGACGGAGTTCGTAGAGCGCCGTCTCGCTCACTTCGGCGCCCGCGTTCCGCAGCCCGTCGGGCATCGTCTCACTCGCCCGGTCCGAGCGCGCGAGCGCGACCGTCTTTCCGGCCACGTCGTCTCGGAGTTCCGCGACCATCCCCTCGGAGTCGTACTGCTCGGGAACACGGTCGACGGTCCACCCCACCGATTCCGCGGCCTCGGCCGTCGACGGGCCGATACAGCACAGCACCGCGTCGCCTGGTTCCCACCCTGCATCCGCGAGCACGTCCACACCCGTCGCGGAGGTGAGCACGACGAAATCCGCAGCCGGCGGCGTCTCGCCGGTCGGCTCGATCGTCAGCATCGGATCCGGCACCGGCTCGGCGCCGAGGTCGTCGAGGAGGGCGGCGGCGGCGTCGATCCGGTCGTCGTCCGGGCGGAAGACGGCGACACGCGGGCGAGCCATTTACTCGTCGGCCGCGGCCGCGATCAGGTCGGCCGCGCCACGCTCGGCGAGATCGGCGGCGAACGACTCGGCGGCGACGACGTGGGTCTCGATCGGCAGGTCACGGCTCTCCTCGACGACTTCGGTGCCGTCGGTCGAGAGCACTTGCGCGCGGACGGTAACGGTGTCGCCCTGCACGGTCGCGTGGACGCCCAGCGGGGCGACACAGCCCCCGCCGAGTTCGGCGAGCACGGTGCGCTCGACGGTGACGGCGACGCGGGTCGGCGCGTGGTCGAGCTTCTGGCGGAGTCGCGAGACCGTGTCCTCGTCCCGTGCCGTGACGGCGATGGCGCCCTGAGCGGGCGAGGGGACGAACTCGTCCATCGGGAGGCGACTCGTCCCGATCTTGTGGCGCAGGCCACTGCGTTCGAGCCCCGCTTCGGCGAGCACGAGCGCGTCGTACTCGTGGTCGTACTCCTGACCGAGCGCGCCACGTTCGAGCTCGGAGAGGCTGTCGAACCACTCCTCGACCGTCTGATCGAACTCGTCGTCCGCGTCGTCGGGCTCGTCGAGATCCTCGTTCTCGTCGTCGAGGACGCCCTCGGGGTCGATGTTGTACTCCCGCATCTCCTTGCTCTCGGCCGCCTCCTCGGTATCCATCCGGCGCTCGTGTTCGCGCTGGAGTTCGGGGGCGAGCAGCTTCTCGATCCGGGTGTCGACGTTCCCGCGCAGCGGTCGCACGTCGAGATCCGGCCGGGCGTGGAGCAGTTGGGCGGTTCGGCGCAGCGACGAGGTGCCGACGACGGCGCCCTCGTGCAGGTCCTCGAGTGACCGGCCGTCTCTCGTCACCAGGAGGTCGCCCGCGGCGGCGCGCTCGGGCACGGCGGCGACGACCATCCCCTCGGCGAACTCCGTGGGCATGTCCTTCATCGAGTGGACCGCGGCGTCGCAGTCGCCATCGACGACCTCCTGATCCAGCGCGTGGACGAACGCGCCGATCCGACCCAGGTCGGCGATGAGTTCGTCCTGGATCCGGTCGCCCTCGGTTTCGATCTCGACCAGTTCCACGGGCCGGCGCCGGGTCCCGACCCGTTCCTGGACGAACGCGGCCTGTCGCATGGCGAGGTCGGACCCGCGCGTGGCGAGGCGGAGGGCCCTGTCGGTGCTCATAGCCGGAACTGGGCGACCGGTGGGGAAAAGGGGTGCGTTCGCCGCCGAACACCGACCGCGACGAAACGCTGATACGGATCGTACACGGACGTATACGCATGCCGACCAAGAGCGTCCGCCTCGATGTCGACCTGTACGAGCGAGTGATGGCCCGCAAGCGTGAGGGTGAGACCGTCTCCGAGACCGTCGACCGGCTCATCGACGACGTTTCGCTGCTCGACCTCACCGAGGGCGGGGAGTACGATGAGGAACGCGCCGCTGAGCGGAAAGCTGCTCTCGAACGCACTGCCGACGCTGACGAGGTCTCACTGACCGATCTCACGGAGCGGGAGACGTGATTCTGGATACGAACTTCCTGATCGACATCGACGCCAACCGACCCGAAGCAATCGAGAAAGCCCGAGAGATCGAGGAGCAAGGGCTCCCCCGACGAGTCCCGCACGTCGTCGTCTTCGAACTGTGGACGGCCGTCGGCAAAGGCTCCGAAACGGAACCCAATCGACGGACGTTCGAACGTGTACTCGACGGACTGCCACGGGCAGAGACGACGGACGCGATCGTGAAGCAGGCTGGCGAGATCGAAGGCCGGGTACAGGCAGCCGACCCGAACGATAGCGGCGTCGGCGCCGCAGACGCAGTAATCGCGGCGACAGCAGTACACGTCGGGGAGCCTGTCGTTACCGACGATGGTGACTTCCGACGCCGGATCAAGGAGCAGGCCGGCGTGGACGGGCTGAAGATCGAAGAGTACGCCTAGAGCGCCTCGCGGTACGCCGCGAGCGTCTCCTCGACGTCTTCCTCGGTGTGGCCGTAGGAGACGAACTGCGACTCGAACTGGTTCTGGGAGAGGAACACGCCCTGCTCCTTCATCGCCGGCCAGAAGCGTCGGCGCCAGCGATCAGTTTCCGCGGCGGCCACGTCGGCGCCAGTCTTCGGGCAGTAGTCGAAGCGGGGGCAGCTCTCGTCCTGCTGGCAGCCGCCCGAACAGGTGTCCGAAGCGTCCGCCGGCCCCTCCCGGGTGAAGATCAGCTTGAACATCGAGTCCGTCCCGGCGACGGTGTACGCCGGCGCCTGCTCCCGGACGATCTCGGTCAGCCCGGTCCGGAGCTTCTCGCCGAGGCTGTTGACGTGTTCGTACACGTCGTTTTCGGCGGCGAAACGCAGCGTCTCGAGGCCGGCCGCCATCGTCACGGGGTGGCCCGAGAAGGTGCCAGCCTGGAACACGTCGCCGGAGGGGGTGAACTGACTGATGATCTCGGAGTTGCCGCCGATGGCGCCGACGGGGAAGCCGCCGCCGATGATCTTCCCGAACGTGGTCACGTCCGGGTCAATGTCGAACTTCGACTGGGCGCAGCCGAGGCCGCCGACGCGGAAGCCGGTGATCACCTCGTCCCAGATCAGCAGGGAGCCGTAGTCGTCACAGAGGTCCCGCAGCGTCTCGTGGTAGCCGTCGACGGGGTGGACGATCCCCTTGTTCGCGAGGATCGGTTCGACGAGCACCGCCGCGATATCGTCGCCGTGTTTCTCGAACGCCTCGGTCGCGGCTTCGGGGTCGTTGAACGGTACCGGGATCGTGTGCTCGGCGAACTCGGCCGGGATCCCGGCGGTGGAGGGCCCCCGCTCGTCCACGTCGCCCTCGACCAGGGTGGAGTCGTTGGCGCCGTGGTAGGAGCCCTGCATCACGACGATCTTGTTCCGGCCCGTGTAGCCGCGGGCGAGTCGCGTCGCCGACACCGTCGCCTCGGTGCCGGAGTTGACGAAGCGAAGCATCTCCACGCTCGGGACGTGCCGGGCGACGAACTCGGCGTGTTCGACCTCGATCTCCGTCGGCATACCGTACATCGGACCCGCGCTGGCGTGGCGCTGGATCTCGGACTGCACCTGCTCGGGCAGGTCGTGGCCCAGCAGGAGCGGGCCCAGCCCCATCACCCAGTCGACGTAGCGGTTGCCGTCGGCGTCGATCAGGTGGCCGCCCTCCCCGTGGTCGGCAAACGGCGGGTACGGCTCGATCGCCGCTCGCACCGAGGAGTTGACGCCGCCGGGCAGCACCGACAGCGCACGGTCGTAGAGGTCGCCAGAGCGCTCGTGGTTCATGTACTGAGGGTCGGTTCGGACGGCGAAAGAACCTAACGGGTTCGGCAGGCCGACCCGGATTCGGCCGGCAGCGGCTCCAGAGAGGATCCTCGGCCGCTCAGGCCGGCGGCAGCCGTAGCGTGACGGCGCCGCCACTCGCTTCCGGACCGCCGAAATCGAGTCGCCCGTTCGCAGCATCGACGACCGCCTGCGCAACCCACAGCCCCAGTCCGGAGCCGTGGGTGAGTTGGGTGATCTCGCTGTCGCCGGTGACGATCTGGTACTCCGCTTCGGGGATCCCGGGGCCGTCATCACGGATCTCGATGGCGACCCAGTCGTCCTCACGGACAGCCCGGACCGAGACGGTGGGCTCGTCGGCGCCGTGAACGACGCCGTTCTCGACCAACTCTCGCAGCGCGTCCGGGAGAGCCGGGTCGGAGCGGACCGCCAGCCCCTCCGGTACGTCGACGGCGAGGTCGGCCGCGGGGTGTCCCTCGGCGACCGCGCGCACCGCTGCCGTGGCGTCCTCGCGGACCGAGCGATCCTCCAGCTGCTGGCCGCGGCGTTCGTAGATGCTCATCACCGTGTCGGCCTCGTTGGCGAGTTCGCCGACGGTCTCGACGTGGCGTTTGAGCGTCTCGGCGGAGGCGGCGACCGACTCGTCGTCGGCCGTCGCGGCGATGTGCTCGGCGTGGCCCAGCATCACCGTCGCCTCGTTCCGGAGGTTGTGCCGGAGGACGCGGTTCAACACCGCCAGTTTCCGGCGCTCGGCGGCCAGCTCCTCGGCCCGGACACGTCGGGCGTCGTAGACGCCAATGATCACGTGGGCCGCGGCGCCGATCGCCAGCAGGTTCGCGATCGTGAACGTCTGATCGACGGGTGCGGCGCCGGCGTTGCGTTGGTAGGCGAACAGCCCGACCATCACGGCGCCGAGCACGACGATCCCGAGCACGTTCCAGATCGCGATCCGGATCGCGTTGCGGTTGCTGAAGTTGCTGTGGTAGAGGCTGTACCCCGCCGCGACGAGGCCGGTCGAGACGACCGTCCCGAGCAGCGACAGCACCGTCCCGACCGACTCGACCGGCCACGTCAGCAGCACCGTGACGTTCGGGATCAGCAGCACGACTCCCGTCAGCACGACGATCGCGCTCGCGACGGCTCGCACCGTTCCACGGTCCGGCTCCCGGTCGGACTCGACCGCTGGGTTGAACCCGATCTCCCGAAGGATTGCGTCGACGATACCTCGTCTGCCCCCGGTTTCGGTCATAGCGGACCGTGTCCCAGTGGCCGCATCAAGCTACCGGCGGCGTCACAACGAACGGGATAAGGCCCTCCCGGCGCCAGTTCCGGGCATGACCGAGTACTTCGAGGTGCACGGGCGCGACGGCGCCGCCCGCCTCGGCGAACTCCGCCTCGCCGACCCCGTGACGACGCCGGCCGCAGTCGACGACCACGTCGAGGACGCCGGCTCGCTGTGGGCCCAGGAGCACGAACTCCCCGCGGGCGCCGAGGACCGCCTCACCGTGCTCCCCCACCGCGCGTTCCCGCCGGGCACCCGCGAGCCCGTCCGGGAGTCGTTTCGCGTCGATCACCCCGATATCGACGCCCCGAGCGCGGCCGTCGTCTCCAGCGAGGAGGCCCGGAACGTGGGTGCGGACGCCTACCTCCTCTCGGACGCCAACGGCTTCGTCGGCCACGCGTCGGCGTTCACAGACGCGATCGTCCGCACCCGCGAGGCGATCCCCGCCGACACCGCGCTCTACCTCTCGGGCGTCGCGACGCCCCGGAACGTCGCCACGCTGGTGTACGCCGGCGTCGACCTCGTCGACGCGAAGAAGGCACGGGTCCGCGGTGCGGAGGGGTTCTACCTCACCAGCGAGGGCGAGCGCTTTCTCGAGGACCTCCGTGAACTCCCCTGCTCCTGTTCGGCCTGCCAGCAGCCGATCGAGGAGTTCGGCCCGCGTGACTGCGCCGAGCACAACGCGAACGCGCTCCGGACCGAACTCCGCGTGGTGCGCGAACGGATCCGCGAGGGGCGCCTGCGGGACTACGTCGAGGGGCAGGCCCGCCACGAGCAGTGGCTCACCGCGGCGTTCCGGGAGTTCGACCAGCAGTACAGCTACGTCGAAGAGCGCGCCCCCGTGGTCCGGGACAGCGAACTCGCGGCCGCAAGCAGTGACAGCCTCCGCCGACCGGAGATCCAGCGCTTCGCCGAGCGCGTCACCGAGCGCTACGAGAGCGAGTTCGACGGCCCGCTCGTGTTGGTGCCCTGTTCGGCGACGAAGCCCTACAGCGAGTCCCAGAGCCACCGGCAGTTCCACGACGCGATCCAGTGGCGCGGCCACCTCGCGTCGATGACCTCGCCCATCGGCGTCGTGCCCCAGGAACTGGAGCTCACCTACCCCGCCCAGCAGTACGACACCGTCGTCACCGGGCGCTGGAGCGCCGACGAGAAGGAGTTCGTCTCGGAAGTCCTGCGACGCTACCTCGAACGGAACGCGTACGATCGCGTGATCGCCCACGTGCCGCCGGGCGGCTACACCGATATCTGTGAGACCGTCGAACCCGCGGTCGACGCCGAGTTCGAGTACACCGTTTCCGACCACCCGACGACCGACGAGTCCCTCGCCGCGCTCTCCAGCGCGCTGGAGGGGGAAGAAGCCTACCAGAAGCGCACCCGGGAACACCGGATCGTCCGGGCCATGGCCGACTACCAGCTCGGTGAGGGCGCCGGCGCGGCGCTGTTCCCGAGCGACGAGATTCAGACCACCAGTCGCTACCCAAAGATCCAGGTCAGAGACACCGAGGGCGAGCAGTTGGCGACGATGGTGCCCAACTACGGCGTGCTCTCCTTTACGACCGCCGGCGCCCGGAAGTGGGCCGAAAGCGATGCGCCGAGCAAGGTCGTCGAGATCGACGAGTTCGTCCCGCACGGGAGCGTGCTCGCGCCGGGCGTCGTCGACGCCGACGAGGCGATCCGGACCGGCGACGAAGTGATCGTCTCCGGCCCGAAGGCGTTCGGCGTCGGCCGCGCGTCGATGTTCGGCTCGGAGATGCAGGAGTCGACGCGCGGGATCGCGGTCGAGACGCGCCACGTCGACGAGCTGTAGCGGTGCTATCGCGGTAGACTTTTCAACAATCCTTCCTGTCCTTCCGTCATGGTCCCTCTCAAATCGGTTCCTGGGATCGCCCTCGTGCTCGTGGTCACGCTCGGGCTCTCGGCGCTCACCGCAGTGCTCTCCCTCGGCGCACTCCCCGCGGTCATCACTATCGTTGGGTGGTTCCTCGTCGCCCCGGTGTTGGCGATCCTCACGTACTACGAGGACGAGAGCGACGCTCCCGCCGAAAACGACGACCCCGTGGCGACGCTCCGGGATCGCTACGCACGCGGTGAGCTGACCGAATCCGAGTTCGAGCGTCGGCTGGATCGGCTCCTGGAGACCGAACGGGCCGAGCGCTCCGCCGTCGACGACGGGAACGCTGTAGCGTCCGGGGAGCGAGACCGCGAGCGCATCAGGGAGCGGTAAACGGGTAGCACGGTCTCTCGGTCCGGCCCTCGACGTGGTTTACCGCTTCCAGAGTGTCCGTTGCTCTCCCGACCGAGGCTGATCACGAGCGCGGCGGCTGGTTGAATTCAGAACGCGATGGCGCGGAAATTTAAGAAACGTTGACTACTATCTTCGACTATTGTGTAGCCATGCTCAAAACCAGTCCGGGCCCTGGTCCGGACCGTGATCGAGGTCGAAAACCGATGAGCTCGCCTACACGAGTCGCAGACAGCCACACCGGGGGGACCCGGTAAATGCTCGAGAAGTACATCGAGGAGGTCGAACACCGGCAGAAGCGGTTCGTCGTCTACAGCGACGAGGCGGTCGACGTCGCCGAGCGGTTAGCCACGCGGAACGTGACCGTCGAACGCCAGGACCTCCCGGCGGCCGATCCGGAGCCGTTCGTGGAGATCTACGACGGGGACCGGTTCCTCGGGGGGATCGACCTCGACGATCTGCAAGTGTTGTTGGAACCGCCGATCGTCCGTCCCAGCGACACCGAAGAGGCCGGCGAAGCCTACCGTGCGTTACTGGAAGTGCTCGACGGGACAGTGTTCGCGACGCTCGACCGCCAACAGCTCCAGGCGACCAGTCGCGAGTTCGAAAGCCGCGCCCGGCAGGTCGGGCAGGGGACGCTTCGAGTCGGGTTCCAGTCGCTGTCGGCGTTCCAGCCCCAGACTGAGGCCTATCGCCGTCTCGGGGAGGAGACCGACCTCGATATCCACGTGTACGGCCAACCGGACTGGTCGCCGCCGACCATCCCGAACGTGACCTACCACCGCGACACGGAGGGGACGCTCGCGCCGTACTGGTTCATGGCCTTCGACGGCGGGAACGAGGAGAGCCAGCGGTGTGCGTTGGTCGCCCGGGAACACGACGACGGCTACCGAGGGTTCTGGACCTACGACCCGTCGTTGGTCGACGATATCCTGGCGACGCTCGAGGCGGGAACGTAACCGTCGGCGCCGGGACGGCAACGGAACCGCTCCCGACCCGTGGCGGGCGTTCAGCCCGCCGTTTCCAGCGAGTCACGGGTGGGACCCGTACGGGAGGCGAACCGTCACGCAGAGAAGCCACTGCCGAAACGGCGAAGGTCACGCAGCGACAGACACAAACGATGGCACGCGTCGAGACGAGCGGGCGACTCCACTTCGGCTTCGGCAATCTCTCGCTGGCACACGACCGCCTCTACGGGGCGCTGGGCGTCACGATCGACCAGCCGCGGCTGGTCGTCGAGGCGACGACGGCCGAGACGGTGCAGTGCGCCGACGACGCGGCCGCGGCGTACGCCGAACGCGTCTGTGAGTTGCTCTCCGTCCCGGGCGCCGCGGTGGCCGTCGAGAGCCACCTCCCCAGACACGCCGGTCTCGGGAGCGGGACGCAGTTGGCGCTCGCGGTGCTGGCGGCGATCGCTCGCGCCTACGGCCGCGCGCCTGGCGCTCGCGAGCGGGCGCCCGAACTCGGTCGCGGCGGGCGTTCGGGCGTCGGCGTCGCCGCCTTCGAGCAGGGCGGGTTCGTGCTCGACGCCGGCCACCCGGCGGCGCTGTTCACCGCAGACGCGCCCGCCGTGGGGGAGTGGGCGGTCCCGTCGGTCGCAGCCCGCCATCCGATCCCGGAGCACTGGCGGTTTCTCGTCGTCGTTCCCGATGCGGCCCCGGGCCGGAGCGGTGACGAGGAGGACGCCGCGATGCGTCGGGCGGTGACCGACGCCGATCCGGAGCTGGCCGACCGCGTCGCGGGCGTCGTCGTCCGCGGGGTGCTGCCCGCGATCGCCGACGGCGACGCCGCCCGCTTCGGCGACGCGGTGAGCGAGGTGGGGCGCCTCAACGGCGCGTGGTACGCCGACGAGCAGGGCGGCACCTACCGGCCGCCGGTCGGGAGCCTCGTCGACTCGCTCTCGGGGTCGGCCGCGGTGTACGGCGCCGGCCAGTCGTCGTGGGGGCCGATCGTGTACGGCGTCACCGACGCCGCCAACGCCGACGCGGCGCAGGCGGCCGGCCGCGAGGCGCTCGGGGCGGCGGGCGTCGACGGCGACGTGTTCGTCGCCGAGGGGCACAACCGCGGCGCGTCGATCGGCCCGTAGCGGCGCGCGACACGGGAACCCTTTATATTGCCGGCGAGCCCTCGAACGTGCATGGAGCGGCTACCGTTCGGCATCGCGCGCATCGACAGCATCCTCCGGGGCGGGGCGCCGCCGGGGAGCACTCTGCTCGCGGCGGGCGAGTCCGGTGCCGGGGGTCGGGAGTTCGCCCACACCGCGGCGGCGATGAACGCGCTGTACGACGCCGACCCGGACCTGTTCGATCTCTACTACGGGGATCTGCCAAGCGAGTCCGCGGTGCCGTCGGAGGTTCATTACGTCTCCTTCACCGCCAACTCCGACGAGATCGCCCGCGAGATGGAGCACACGATGGCCGACGAGATCGTCGAGGCGGCGACCGAGGCGATCCAGTTCCGGGACCTCTCGCCGGAGTACTTCCAGCTCTCGCCTATCCCTCGCGAGTGGTACATGGGTGAGGCCCAGACGATCGAGGACCTCGGGAAAGCCGAAGCGACCGACGACGTGCTCGGGGCGCTGGGGGATTACCTCAACGAGTACGCGGCCGGGAACCTGATCGTGATCGACTCGATCTCGGACCTGGTCGGCGCGATGGGCGACGAGGTGGAGTGGAACGACATCACGACGGTGATCCGTGGGCTGACGAAAGCCTCCCACACGTGGGACGGCCTGATCATCCTGCTTGTCAACAGCGACACGCTCACGCCGACGGAGATGGGCCACCTGATGGACGCCGTGGAGGGCACCTTCGAGTTCACCTGGGAGTCCGGCGGCTCCCAGCGCGCCCGGACGATGGTCGTCCGACAGTTCCGCGGCGTGCTCTCGCAGTTGGAGGCCGAGAACATCGTCCGGTTCGAGACCGAGATTCACGAGGGCGGCTTCGACGTGAGCGACGTGCGGAAGATCAGGTAGGCGTCGACGCCCTCCCCCGTCAGTAACGCTCGTACCCGTCCGTGTCGAGGTAGTTGTGCGCCACCGTGATCGTGTGGTCGGCGTGGAGACGTTTCGGCCCCACGCGGACCCGGCGATCGGTAGCGTCGGCAAGCAGATCGGTCTCGGGATCCGCGAAGTCGTGGTGGTCCGATAGCACGAACAGCGGGTTTTCCGGCGGTTCGACCTCGGGGAGCGGGTCGCCGTCCTCGTGGAGTTGGACCACCGTCGCGTCCCGGGCGATGCGCTCGAACGTGTCCGCGAACCCCATGCGGTAGAGCGAGACGCCGGGGCTCGTCTCGACGGGCTGGTGGCCGATCGCCTCCCGTTTCTCCTCGAGCGCGCCGCGGATCAGGGCGGCCGTCGAGCGCTCGTCGGGGTTGAGTCGGCGCAGGTCGGCGCCGCTGAAGGAGACGGTGTACTCGTCCGACAGCACGAGGTGGACCTGCACGTCCTCGCGCAGGTCGTGTGAGAGGAAGAAGGCGGAGTTGACACACCGACACAGCACGTCGAGCCGGCCGGCACCGCCGGCGATGTCGTCGAGCGAGAAGTCGGGGTCCGTCGGCGCGTCGTGGCCGACGACGAGGAACTGGCGCATACCTCTCCATCGGCGCCTCTGAGTGGAAGAGGTTCCGCTTCCCAGCAGTAGCCGGCGACGGTCGGCCGGCTTCGGCTTCTCAGTACCCCTGTGCGTTGCCGTCCTTCCGGGGCTCGGTCGCCCCCGAGAGCGTGCCGTCCTCGTTGCGGACTATCTGGGCACCGCCGAACAGGCCGGGGTAGAGCACCTGCACTTCGTGGCCCTTCCGGGTCAGCTTCGTCAGCAGCTCGTTGTCGGCGTCCATCCGCTCTTCGACCGCCAGCGAGCCGTCCTCGCGGTAGCGCCAGCGGGGCAGGTCGAGCGCAGCCTGCAGCGGCAGGTCGTAGTCGACGATGTTCGCGATCACCTGCAGGTGGCCCTGGGGCTGCATGAAGCCGCCCATCACGCCGAAGGCGGCCCAGTCCTCCGTTTCGTCGTCGTCGGCCGCGAAGTCGGCGATCGCCGGCACCAGCGTGTGGAACGGGCGCTTCCCGGGCTCGATGCGGTTCGGGTGGTCCTCGTCGAGCGAGAACGAGGCGCCGCGGTTCTGGAGTGCGATCCCCGTATCGCCCGCGACGAGGCCGGAGCCGAAGCCGGCGAAGCGGGAGTTGATGAACGAGACGACGTTCCCCTCGCCGTCGGCGACACAGAGCAGGACCGTGTCGGCGTCCTCGGCGTTGCTGCCCTCGACGCCGAAGCTCACGTCGTGGTTCGCTTCCTCGCCGATGAGTTCGGCGCGCTCCTTCGCCCAGTCTTTCGAGCCGAGCGGCGGGTGGTCCTCGTACTCGGGGTCGGTGATGTAGTGGTGGCCGTCCGCGAAGGCAACCTTCATCGCCTCGGCGAAGTAGTGGACGCGCTCGGGGCTGTCGAGGTCGTACTCACCGGCACCGACCTCCTCGGCGACGTTGAGCGCCTCCAGCGCGATCAGGCCCTGATTGTTCGGCGGCAGCTCGTAGATCTCGGCGCCGTTGTACGTCGTCGACACCGGGTCGAGAAGCTCGGGCTCGAAGTCGGCGAGGTCCTCGGTCGTCATGAAGCCGCCCTTCGACTGTACCTCGGCGGCGATCTGCTCGGCGATCTCACCCTCGTAGAACGCGTCGGCGCCCTCCTCGGCGATGGTCTCCAGCGACGCGCCGAGTTTGGGGAGCGTGACCTCCTGGCCCGTGCTCGGCGCCTCGCCGTCGAACAGGAACGCGTCGCGAGCGTGGTCGTCGGTGAACAGCTCCTCGGCGTGCTGCCACTGGGCCGACACCACTTCGGAGACCGGGTAGCCCTCGGTCGCGTAGCGGATCGCCGGCTGGAGCAGTTCGCCCAGGCCCTTCCGCCCGAACTCCTCGGCGGTCAGTTCCCAGCCTCGGGCGGTCCCGGGGACGGTGACGGCCTGTGCGCCGGTCTGGGGCATCTCCGCCGCCTCGGGGTCGATATCCCCGTCAGACTCCTCGGCGACGGCCTCGCGGACGTTCTCGAGCGTCGCGTCGGCGGGCGCGCCCCCGCAGGAGCGCATCGCCCCCACGTCGCCGTCGGCGGTCTTGTACAGTGCGAACACGTCGCCGCCCAGTCCGGTCGAGGTGGGCTCGACGACGTTCAGCGCGGCGGCGGTCGCGACGGCGGCGTCGAAGGCGTTGCCCCCGTCCTGTAGGACGGAGATCCCCGCCTGCGAGGCGAGCGGTTGGCTGGTCGCGACGACGCCATCGGCGCCGTAGACGGTCGAACGGCGAGAAGTGAATCGGTCGAGGTCCGGCTCAGACATACGCGGGCTTGGGGAAGCGGACGCAAAAAGGGACAGGACCGGGCGGGCTCTGCCGGGGTCGCGGCCCAACCGACTGCGGGGTGGCGTTCGCTACCGAACGACCGTCACCGGGCAGGGCGATCGTCGAACCACCTTCTCGGCGACGCTGCCGAGCAGCACGCGGGTCACGCCGGTCCGGCCGTGGCTGCCGATCACGATGTGGTCGATCGCTTCCTCCTCGGCGTAGTCGACGATGGCCCGCGCCGGGCGGTCGTTCACGCGGACGGTGTCGATCTCCCGCCCCTCGTCGGCGGCGGTCTCGACGGCTTCGTCGAGGATCCAGTCGGCGCGCTCGTTGGCCTGCTCGACCCACTCGCCCGGGTAGCCGCCACCGTCCGGGCCGGGCGCGGACGCGTAGCCGGCGGCGACGGGGTCGATCGCGGTCAGGGCGACGATGTCCGCGTCGGGGAACTGCGACAGCGCGTGTTCGAGCGCGGCGTCTGCCTGTGGCGATCCATCGACGGGGACCAGCACGGTTTTCGACATGGCTCAACGGTCGGCGCCTGGCGTCGAAAAGCTACCGGGCGGTCTCAGGTGACGGGAACGAAGGAACAGTCGGTCGGCGGTAACGCTCGGTGCTCGCGACACGGCGGTCGCGAGCGGTCGCGCGCCGTTGGGTACAGGTCACAGAGCCACGGCATCAAGCTCCGCGGCCGCCGGACGAAGCCGGCGGCAGGTCGCGCGCCGTTGGGTACAGGTCACAGAGCCACGGCATCAAGCTCCGCGGCCGCCGGACGAAGCCGGCGGCAGGTCGCGCGCCGTGGCTCAGGAATCGTCTTCGTATGGCCACCGCCCGCCCATCTTCAGCTCCTGGACGTACCCTTCGTCGATGGCGTCGCGGGTCTCCTCGCGGCTGCGGGGGGCTACCTCGAACTCGTCCCGGGCGGCGCGGTAGACCGCTTCGGTCACCAGCGTCGCCACGTCCCGCAGGTCTCGGGAGTCGAGTTTGTCCAGCGTGTCGGCGTGGGTGTGACCCCACCCGCGACCCGACTGGTTCGAGGTCGTGCCGGTCATCGTCGCCGGCACGCCCTCCTGGACGAACGCCCACTGATCGCCGTGGGGAGAGATGGTGTCGCCGGTCGAGATGGGGGCGTCGAAGTCGTCGGCGACCGAGCGGAACAGCTCGCCGAGTTCGTCGAAGCCGTTGGTCCCTACCCGGAGGTTCCGGGAGCTACAGGCACCGTCTAAGTTGATCACGCATTTCACCTTCGAGAGATCGGTGGTCTCGGCGCAGTGGTAGGCGCCGCGCAGGCCGATCTCCTCGGAGCCAAACGTCACCAGCCGGACCCGGCTGTCGAGATCGTCCTCGACCTGCGAGAGCAGGCGACCGACCTCGGCGACCAGGACGGAGCCGGCGCCGTTGTCGTTGGCGCCGTCGGCGATGTCGTGGCCGTCCACGTGGGCCGTCACGAGCACCTCGTCCGCCTCGCCGCCCTCGTCGGGGCCCTCGGGACCCACCAGCGCCGCCACGTTCCGGGAGGTCGCGGGCTCGTTCCGACAGTCCACGTCGACGGTGACCTCGCAGTCGCCCTCGGCGGCGTAGCGCTTGAGGCGCGCGCCGACCTCCTTCGAGACGCCGACTGCGGGGATCGGGCCCGGGCGGTTGTTGTACCCGACCTCGCCAGTCGGCGGGAGCGCGCCCTCGATGTGGTTGCGGAACACGAACGCGACGGCGCCGTGGTCGGCGGCGTTGACGTACTTCTCCATCCGGTGGAGCCAGCGGTCGGCGTGCTCGGGCGTGTCGCTGGAGGCCATCGCGATCGCGCCGTCGAGTTCGGCGCTCTTGGCCTCGAACTCCTCGTAGGTGCCGTCGCCCACATCGACGATCGGCGCCGACGCCTCGCCGGCGGGCGTGCCCGGGAGCGCGACGACCTGGTGGCTCCCGTCGTGGGTGCGCTCGTGAGGCGACTCGACCGTCAGCGAGGCGTCGCCACGCCACCAGCCGGGGATCTCGAACTCCTCGATCCGGGGGCTCCGGAGTCCGGCGTCTTCGAACGCCTCGTGGATGATCTCTGCGCCGGCTTCCTCGCCAATCTGTCCGGCCATGCGGTTGCCGACATCGACGAGTTCCTCGAGCCGGTTCCACGCGAACAGGCTCGTCTGTGCGTCGCCGACGACGGCGTCGGGTAGATGGACCATGGACGGTCCTGTTACGGCGCCGGGATAAAGGGATGCGGAAGGCGGAAATCGCGAGGAAGGAAAACGCGACCGAGCGGAAACCTTCCTCGGAAACGCGAGCGGGGAGCAACGCGGGACCGAAGATCCCGCGAGCAGCCGGCGGCGGATCCGCCGGCGACGAAGCGACCCGCGGGCAACTGGCCGCCAGGCTCAGTCGTCCGCGGCTACCGGATCGGCGTGGTCGATATCGGTACCCAGCACGTCGAGGAACGTCGCCAGCCACTCGGGATGGTCGGGCCAGGCCTGTGCTGTCACGAGGCTGCCGTCGCGGATGGTCCCGTCGACCCACGAACAGCCGGCTCGCTCGACCTCCGCACGGACCGCGGGGTAGGCCGTGATCTCGCGACCCTCCAGCACGCCGGCGGCCGCGAGAATCTGTGGGCCGTGACAGATCGCAGCCACTGGCTTTTCGGCCTCGAAGAAGTGCTGGACCGTCTCGATCACCGAGTCGTACGACCGCAGGTACTCGGGAGCGCGCCCGCCGGGGACGACCAGCGCGTCGTAGTCGGCCGGATCGATCTCTTCCAGCGCCACGTCGACGCCGAAGTCGTGGCCGCGAGTCTCCAGGTACGTCTGGTCGCCACGGAAGTCGTGGACGGCGGTCTTGACCACGTCACCCTCGGCCTTCTCGGGACACGCGGCGTGGACCTCGTGGCCGACCATCTCGAGCGCCTGATACGGCACCATCACTTCGTAATCCTCGACGAAGTCGCCGACGATCTCCAGTATCTTCTTGCTTGACATGATTACGAACGTGAGTTGGTGCGCTGCGCTATTAGCTATTGTGTCGGATTCCCCGAGTAATCGGTGCGTACGGCTGGAACGTGACTATTCCGCGCCGACCGAGCTACGCCACTGTCGTCTCCAGCACCGTCCGGACGCCCTCGACCTGAAGCGAGAGCGGGAGCGAGGCCTGCACGCCGCCGCCGCGCTCCGGCGCTTCGGCCTCGGCGACGGCGCCCTCGGGCGTGAGTGGGAGGTGGACGAACCCCGCGGGCACGTCGTGGTTCTCGAGCAGGCTGTAGAGCGCGTGGTTACAGCAGTGGGTGCCCGCCGAGTTCGAGATGCGGGCAGGGATGCCCGCCTCGAGCAGCGCCTCGACGCTCTCGACCACCGGGATGGTCGCGAGATGCGCGTCGGCGCCCGTCGGCTCGATCCAGGTGTCGTGGGGTGAGTCGTCGGCGTTGTCCGGCACGGTCACGGCGTCGTCGACGTTGATGCCGACGCGCTCGACGCTGACGGTCGTGCGGCCGGCGGCCAGCCCCGTGGCGACGACGACCGCGGGGTCGTGCTCGTCGATCAGTGCCGCGAGTTCGTCGGCGACGCGATCGAACTCGACCGGCAGGACGGCGCCAACGACGTCGTGGCCGGCGACGGTCTCCCCGTCGAGTTCACGGGCGACCTGGCGGCTGGGGTTGGTGTCGTGATCGCCGAACGGCTCGTAGCCCGTACAGAGCAGCGTCATACGCGTCAGGGAGGTCCCCGCCGGCTTCGAGCTTTCGGTCGGGGCGATTCGGGCCGGCCGTTGGATAGCTTTTTGTGTCGAGTCGCCCGAACGCCGGATATGATCCCCGGTGCAACTGACCCCATCTCCCGTGACGGCAAACTCCTGATCCTCGCGTACGACCACGGCCTCGAACACGGTCCCGTCGACTTCGAGGCGGTGCCGGAGTCGATGAACCCCGAGCACGTGTTCGACGTGGCGACCCACGACGCCGTCACCGCGCTCGCGGTCGGCAAGGGCGTCGCCGAGGCCCACTACCCGGACTACGAGGACGAGGTCAATCTGCTGGCGAAGATCAACGGCACCTCGAACCTCTGGATGGGCGAGCACGACTCGGCGGTCAACTGGTCCGTCGACTACGCCGACGAGCTCGGCGCCGACGCGATCGGCTTCACGCTCTACGGCGGCTCGAACCACGAGGTCGAGATGGCCGAGGAGTTCCGCGACGCACAGGAGACCGCCCGCGACAAGGACATGGGCGTCGTGATGTGGTCCTACCCGCGCGGCCAGGGCGTCAAAAACGACACCAAGCCCGGCACGATCTCCTATGCGGCCCGCCTCGGCCTCGAACTCGGCGCCGACGTGGCGAAGATCAAGTACCCCGGCGACCCCGAGGCGATGGCCCACGCCTGCGACGCCGCGGCGTCGACGGACGTGGTGATGTCCGGCGGCTCGAAAGCGTCCGACGAGGCGTTCCTCTCGACGGTGAAGGAGGCGATGGACGCCGGCGCGAAAGGGCTCGCCGTCGGCCGGAACGTGTTCCAGCGTGAGAATCCCGAGGCGCTGCTCGACGGACTCGAGAAGATCATCTTCGAGGAAACGTCGGTCGAGGAAGCGCTGGCTGCGGTCGAGAGCCACGGCGAACAGGCGACGCTCGACTGATGGCGCCCCACGAGTCGGTCGTCGACGACGTGCTCGAGACAGTGGCCGCCGTCGCCCCCGATGTGCGCGGTGGGCTCCCCGGGCGCCGGCTGACGGAGGCGGGTGTCGAGAACCCCTCCGGTGAGACCGTCACGGCCGCGGACGTCCACGCCGACGAGCTGTTCTTCGAGGCGCTGGGCGCCATCGACGGCGTCGTCGAGTACGCCAGCGAGGAGCGCGAGGCGGTCGCCGACGTGGGCGACGCCGCGGTCGGCGACGACGGCGTCGCCGTCGCGATCGATCCGCTCGACGGCTCGTCGAACCTCGCCTCCAACAACGCGATGGGGACCATCGTCGGCGTCGCCGAGGACTCGCTGCCCGCCGCTGGCACCGAGCTCGTCGCCGCCGCGTACGTGCTCTACGGCCCGATCACGACGATGACCGCCGCCCGCGAGGGGTCGGTCACCACCTACGTCGTCGACGGCGGCGAGATGACGGCCGTCGAGGAGGACGTGCAACTGCCCGACGAGCCGGTGGTGTACGGCTTCGGCGGCCGGGTGCCGGACTGGCCCGACGCGTTCCACGACTACGCCCGCGAGGTCGAGAGCGAACTCAAGCTCCGTTACGGCGGTGCGATGGTCGGCGACGTGAATCAGGTACTGAGCTACGGCGGGATCTTCGCCTACCCCGCACTCGAGTCGGCGCCGAACGGGAAGCTTCGACTTCAGTTCGAGGGCGCGCCGATCGCGAAGATCATCGAGGCCGCTGGCGGGGCGTCGTCGAACGGCGAGCAGTCGCTCTTGGCTGTCGAGCCGACGGAGCTCCACCAGCGCGTGCCAGTTCACGTCGGGAACACGGCGTACGTCGACCGGCTGGAAGCCGCGCTGGCGGACTGAGGACGTCGCCGCCGGCGCGGAAACGAACGACAGTTTCTTACCGCGATTGGGTCGTACGTGTTGGTGCGCGCGGGTTGCCGAGCCAGGCCAAAGGCGTAGCGCTTAGGACGCTATCCCGTAGGGGTCCGCCGGTTCGAATCCGGTCCCGCGCATTTTCGGACTCGACCGCAGGGAGAGTCGTGAAAACCGTCACGAGGATTCCGAACCCTGCGAGGAACGCACAGCGAACGAAGTAAGCGAGCACTTCTCGCTCCGGTTCGAATCCGGTCCCGCGCATACCGTCTCGAACGAACGTGAGAGACGTGTATGCGCCACGTGAGGGTTCGAAGCCCAGAGAACGAACGTAGTGAGTTCTCGTGGTTCGAATCCGGTCCCGCCCACTGTACCCAGGACCGTTTTCACGACCTACTGCTCACTCGCGCTGGAACGGCTTCGCCGCCGCCGCTCGAACGCGATCCCGAACGCTCCTGTCGGTCGAGACGCCGAAGTCACCCAGTCGCATCTGCTCCGCGGACACACCGTCGTCCTCGTCGGCGCCCAACAGCCGCGGGAGCGCTGTCTGGGCGAACGTCAGCCCGACCACCAGCACGATCGGCGCGAAAAAGAGGCCGTAGAACCCCAGCACCACCGGGCCCAGCGTGTACGCGAGCATGAGGAGCCCGACGTGGGTGTTCTCGCCGCTGAGGATCGGTCGCAGCAGGATGTCCGGGATCGTGTCGACGACGACGACGGCGACGGCGAGGAAGGCGACGATGTACACGAGGTGGGAGCTGTCGCCGCCCATCACGATCGGCAGCGCGGCAACCCCCGTCAGCGGGAGGTAGACGATCTTCATCCCGACCACGGGGATCAGGCTCGCGATGCCCGTCAGCGTCCCAGCGAGTGCGGGGTAGGGCACCTCGGCGGGGCTGGGAACGAACGCGTTGTAGATGGTGAAGGCGGCGATGGCGATCAGCGAGATCGCGATGACGTTGAGCAGGTTGCCGAACAGCACCGACTCCAACTCCTGATCGGCGGCCTCGAGGTACTCACGGATTATCGCGTCGTCGTCGAACCGGAGCAGCCAGTCCCGGATCCGGCGGCCGTCGACGAGCAGGTAGTAGGTGACGATGACGACGACGAAGAGGTTGAGGAAAAAGCCCGAAATCAGCGAGGTCAGTAGTTCCGCGTGGGCGCTCGCGAAGTCGATGAACGGTGAGAGATCGCCCGACTGGTAGGCTTCGTACAGCCCCTGGACCGTGAACGCCGGGATCTCGTCGACGCCGCCGAGCCAGTCGACGTTCGTCGCGGCCATCTCGAGTAGGGAGTACTCCATAGCGAACGCGCGCGCCTCGATCACTAGCAGCACCGTCGCGTAACTGATGAGCAGGATGAGCGGGATCGCCAGGGAGGCCAGCACGGTCACCGCTCGCACTCGCGCCGGCAGCCGGAGCCGTCGGAGGAACTTGAAGTACCGCCGTGTCGAGTAGTAGAGGAAGATCGACACGGTCAACGGTGCGATGAACTGGTAGGCGAGGAAGCCACCCACGGCTGTGACGGCGACGCCGAACGCGGCGATGACCAGCCGTTTCTCGTCCATGGGGGAGCCAACACCGCGGTTGCTGTAAAGTGTACTGGAGCGAACTTGTTTGCTAGTCGTGTCAGCTGCGTGTCTGACAAACCCCAAAACCCTTTCATCCACGGGTGGGATTATTCCTGATAATGTCGACCCCTACCGATCTCCTCGACGATCTAACCGCCGATCTGGACGCGGTGTTCGTGTTCTCTCCAAGTAGCGGGTTCTACGAACGGTTCGAGGAACTCGACGACGAGGTGGTCGTTATCGCTCCCGAGAACACCGTCGACGCCGAACAGTTCGTCGAACTGCCGCTCGCATTCGAGAACATCCGCGATCGGATCCGGTTCGGCGTCGAGGGGGCGATGGAACGCAACTTCGTCGGCGACGGCGACCAGGTCGGCTGTGTAGTGAGCGTCTTCGACGGCGACCACGACGCGCTCGTCCGCGTGCGCGCCGACGAATCGATGCACTCGGGCGTCTACGACCTGTTCGCCAACTCGCGTGCGGATCCGGGGGTCATCCGCGACGTGTTCGAGGTCGTGATCGAACTGGGGAAGAAAGGGCAGAAAGGGAAGCCGGTCGGCGCGCTGTTCGTCGTCGGCGACGCCGGCAAGGTGATGAACAAGTCCCGGCCGCTCTCCTACAACCCCTTCGAGAAGTCTCACGTCCACGTCGGCGACCCGATCGTGAACGTGATGCTCAAGGAGTTCTCCCGGCTCGACGGCGCGTTCGTCATCAGCGACTCCGGGAAGATCGTCTCGGCCTACCGCTACCTCGAACCCGGCGCCGAGGGCGTCGACATCCCGAAGGGGCTGGGCACCCGCCACATGGCTGGTGCGGCGATCACCCGCGAGACCAACGCGACAACCATCGTGCTCTCGGAGTCCGACGGGATGGTCCGGGCGTTCAAAGGTGGTGAGCTCATCCTGGAGATCGATCCGGAGGACTACTGATGTCTGGTGCCCCAGCCATCCAGTTCGGGGACGAGATCGGCGGTCCGCTGGGCGTGATCCCAGAGCGCGTCTGGCTCGCGTTCGCCGTGTTCGCCCTCGCAGCGCTGCTGGCGTGGGTGGTCGTCCGTATCAACGCCGGCTTGCTCCGACGTGCCGGCGTGCCCGAAACGATCGAGGGCACGGCGTTCGAACGTACCGTCCGCGGGATCGGCACCTCGACGGTCGCCATCGTCTCCCAGCTCACGGGCTGGTTCATCATTCTTCTCGGCGGCATCGTCGCCCTCTCGATCGCGGAACCGACGTACGCCCAGCAGTTCTGGGAGCGGGCGACCGGCTTCTTCCCCAGGCTGTTCGTCGCGGTGTTGATACTGATCGTCGGCGTCATCGTCGGCGACAAGATCGAACTCCTACTCTCCGAGCGGCTCCGCAGCGTCAAACTCCCGCAGATCGGGATCATCCCGACGGTCGCGAAGTACAGCGTGTTCTACGTCGCGTTCGTGCTCGCGCTCGACCAGATCGGCGTCGCCACGTTCGCGCTCGTCGTCCTCTTGGCGCTGTACGCGCTCGCGCTAGTGGTGTTCACCGTCGTCGCGGGCGAACAGCTGCTCACCTCCGCGGCCGCGGGGCTGTACCTGTTCCTGAACGAGCCCTACGGCATCGGCGACAGGGTGCGGATCGGCGACCAGGCCGGCGTCGTCCAGGAGATCGACGTGTTCGTCACCCACATCGAGTCCGACGGCGAGGAGTACGTGGTCCCCAACGACCGCGTGTTCGAGGGCGGCATCGTGATCCTCCACGACCAGTAACTGCCGTTCGTTCACCCTCGACACGGCAAAATTTTCACCACGTACAGCAACGCTGCTCTGCGTTCCCGTGGATCGACGACGCCGGGCCCCGCGAATCTGCCCCGACTCACTCTCGATCTAGCGGTTCCGCGGGCACGCCCGCGACGGTTTCGCCGGCCGGCACGTCGTCGACGACCAGCGAGTTCGCCGCGACCTGCGCGTCGTCGCCGATCTCGACGCCCGGGAGGACGATCGCGCCGGCGCCGATCATCGCCCGATCGCCGATCTCTACGTCGCCGAGGCGGTACTCCTCCTGCAGGAACTCGTGACAGAGCAGCGTCGCGTCGTAGCCGACGATGGCGTCGTCGCCCAGCGTGATACGTTCGGGCCAGAACACGTCCGGCGTGGCTTCCAGTCCCCACGAGACCCCCTCGCCCACGTCGGCGCCGAGCCGCGCGAGGAGCCAGTTCTTCAGCCGGAGGCTGGGGGAGATGCGGATCAGCCAGACGAGGACGTAGTTCAGCGCGACGCGCATCGGGGACTTGGCGTCGGGCCAGTGCTGGAGGGAGTTCCGCGGGCCGGGCGTGGCGTGGCGCTCGAGCCGATCGAACCGGGAGGCGTCGCTCATGGGTGGTGTTCGTCGCGGGTGGACAAAACGGCAGGGGGCGGGCTGCTGGCGTCGAACCGCCGGCGCGACCGCTACCCGGTGTGATAAACGCAGAAGTCCGCAGCGAAGAACCGACTTACAGGCGGGTCAGGTTCGTCGCGCGGGGGCCCTTGTCGGCCTGTTCAATGTCAAACTCAACTTCTTGGCCTTCCTCGAGGTCAGGGCCGCCCACGTCTTCCATGTGGAAGAAGACGTCTTCGTCCGCGTCCTCAGTCTCGATGAAACCGTAACCGCCCGTGTCGTTGAAGAAATCAACCGTTCCAGTCGCCATTGCACTCCGAACAACGCCGGCCGACGGGATAACCTTTTCGAGAGCGTGACCGCACGAATCTCTCCCGATCGCCGAACCCGTAGTCTGACAAACGCTTAAGTCCGGTCGCTCGCAAGCGCCACCAAGATGGGTACGAAGAGCAAAACGATCTCGTTCCGCGTCGACGAGGACGCCTTCGAGACGCTGCGGGAGATCGCCGAGGAGCGGGAGCTCTCGCTGTCGGCGGTGTTCCGTGACTACGTCGACACCCTCGTCGCCCACGACGGGCAGGTGGATCTCGTCCCCGCGGGTGAGGGGCCAGAGGAGGGCGAGGGGTTCCCGCCGACGGTGGAGGTGCCGAAGAGCTTCATCCGCGAACACGAGCGGCTGGAGCTGGAGGCCGACCACCTCCGCGAGCAGCTCGAGGAGCACAAACGCTACATCGACTACCTCCGCGAGCAGGCCGACGAGGAGGAAGACGTCGTCAAACTCGAAGAGCTCGACGGCGACGAGAACACCTACCAGATCGGGTAGCTACCCGGAGAGTTCCTGTTTGGCTTCGCGGGCGCGCCGCGCCGCCTCCTGATCGCCTTCCACCTCTGCGAGCGACTCGACGGCTTCCAGCCGCCGGATCGCGCTGTCGAGGAAGGAGAGGATATCTCCCGAGTACGCGTACAGCATGTACTCTGCGGACATCGTGTCGACGATGGCGTCGGGGCCCAGCCCCTGGGCGCGGAGTTCGAGCAGGTAGGTGATGAACTTCTCCTCGGGGTGGCCGCAGTAGGGGTTGTTGTCGCAGTCGCAGTCGAGGAAGTCCTCCGCGAAGTCGAGCACTTTCTCGCGGGTCGCCTCGTCGAGTTTCTCCATGCCGTCACCGGTGAACAGCAGGTCCAGCGTCGCGCCCTTGAACGCGCCCTTGGGGATCGAGCGCTCCAGCTGAGAGGCGATCTGCCGGTGGTTCTTGACGTAGATCTTGTCGGTGATGGCCACTACCGGCGGCTACGGCGTTCGCCGGCAAAAGCTCCCCGCTCCTCTGCGTCGGCGTCACACGGCGCCGGGAATGTCGTAACGTATTTCCCTCGAACCCCGGTAGGAGAGAGTGTGTCCGGGCTGGGGTAGTGGTATCCTTCAGCCTTGTGGGGGCTGAGACGCGGGTTCAATTCCCGCGCCCGGACCTTCTGGCTGCGAACGAACGTGAGCAGCCGAAGGTCCGTCGAAGGGAATTGAATCAGGGGGTGGAGCGAACGGAGTGAGCGGAACGACCGTGGTTCAATTCCCCCGCCCCTGCGCTCGATTCTCGGCTGCGGTCAAACGCGAGTAGTCGATGGTCCCTCTTGGGTCGGCGCTAACAGCGAATTGACCGTGGCTCGATCCCCACGCCGATACGTTCTCGCTACCTTCTGTCCAGGTGCTACTGAGGGCTACAGCTCCCCCGACAGCATCTCGAAGTATGACTACTTGTAACTGCAGTGCGCCGGACACGGGGTCCGGCGCGGCGCCGAGTCCCCAGCCCTCCCCCCGCGATCGGCGATGGGCGCCGATCGCGAGGCGTCCACCGCCATTGCTGCGCCCAGCGGTGGTGCGAACAGTTCGTCAGAACCCCAGGGACGATGCTGCGGCTACCGCCCGAACGGCGACATGTTCGGCCCCATGGTCTCGCTCTGGGCGGCGCCGCTCTGCTGAATGATGTCGAAGGCGGTCATCAGGTCCGTCCGGGAGACGATCCCACAGAGTTCGCCGTCGGCGTCGACGACCGGCAGTCGGCCGACGTTCTGCTGTTGCATCGTCTGGAACGCGTCCATCGCGTCCGTCTCCGGCGTCGCGGTGAACACGTCGGTGGCCATCACGTCGTCGACGCGCATCGCGTCGCGCTCGACCTCGTCGACCGACTGGGCGTCGCCCAGCGTCACCATCCCCACCAGGGTGCCGCGGTCGACGACCGGGTAGCCCGTGTGGCGCTCTCGGAACATCCGCCCGATCAGGTCGGCGACGCTGTCGTTGGGCGCGACCGTGTGGAGCGCCGATTTCTCGGTCATCACGTCGGCGACCGTGACACCGCGGAACGCGGCTTTCAGGACGGTCTGCTGGGCCTCGCCCGCCGCGCCCATGTAGATAAAGAACGCCAGCGCGAGCAGGTAGAGGTTCAGCCCGGTGAACAGCGCGAACAGCGCCAGCAGCAGCGCGAACCCCTTCCCGACTTCGGCGGCGATCTGGGTCGCGCGGGCGTGGGTTCGTGTGCGGGCCAGCAGCGCACGCAGCACACGGCCGCCGTCCATCGGGAACCCCGGCAGCATGTTGAACACCGCGAGCACGATGTTCGCGAGCATGAGGTAGCCGAGAACGAACACCAGGACCGGCTGGCCCCCACCGGCGAGCAGCGTGAAGCCGGCGTAGGAGAGCCCCCCCAGCGCGACGCTGACGATGGGGCCGGCGATGGCGACCTGCAGTTCGATCTTCCAGTCTTCGGGCATCTCGGTGAACTGGGCGACGCCGCCGAGCAGCCAGAGCGTGATCGAGTCGATCTCGTAGCCGTAGTACATCGCGACCACCGAGTGCCCGAGTTCGTGGAGGAGCACGCAGGTGAACAGGCCGACGGCGGCGACGGTGCCCAACACGAACGGGGTGGAGCCGCCGGTCAACGCCGTCGCCTCGATGCCGGCGCCGAAAGTGGGGTTGAGCACCTGATCGACGATCGTCCCGACGTCGCTTCCGATCAGGTACGCCAGCAGCGGCAGGATCAGCAGGAACGTGACGTTGAGCTTGATCGGAATGCCGAAGATACTCCCCAACCGGATTCCTCGCATACTCCCCGCTTCGGGGTACGGAGTGAAAAAGGCGCGGCGCGGTCGGTACGGTTTATGCCGTCGGCGCCGAACGTCGACGTATGAGCGACACTGACCCCGTCCTGAAGCGCAGTGATGAGATCGACTACGACTCGGTCGACGCCGCCGAGGGGATGCGGAAAGGCGTCCTGATCGACGACTCCGACGGCGCACCCCACTTCGCGATCCGTCGGTTCGAACTCGACGCCGGCGCCGAGGTCCCCGAGCACACGAACGAGATCGAACACGAACAGTACGTCCTCGCGGGCGAGTACGTCGTGGGCATCGGCGACGAGGAGTACACCGTCTCGGCAGGCGACTCGCTGCTGATCCCCGCGGGCATCGTCCACTGGTACCGCAACGAGGGCGACCAGCTGGGAGCGTTCATCTGTGCCGTCCCGAACGGCGACGACGCGATTGAACTGGTCGAGGAGTAGCGCCGCAACGCGGTTTTCAGTTGTTGACTAGTCGCCCGCCACGACCGTATCGGCGCCCGGCCCGCGGAGGGGCCGGCGCGTGATCGTCGTCCCGCAGTCCGGACAGGAGAGCGTGAGCCGCTGGCCCAGCTCCGTCGTCGTCTCGGACTCGTCCCAGTCGCCGTCGGGCGGGCTCTCGTGGCCACACACCGAACAGAACAGCGTCGTCTTCGTCCGCGTGGAGGAATTCATTACCGGAGCCTACCCGCTCCGGGGTGGTAAAGGCTCTGTGAGGCTGTGTTACACCCGCATGGGGCGGATTCCCGCGAGAACGCCCCGCGCTGCACCGCATGGCTGAAGTACCCGTTTCGCCTACGGCTACTCGTGTCTCAGCAGGTCGCTCGCGTCGACACCCTGTTCCTCCACGAGGCCGGCGACGATTTCCTCGTCGCGGTGCTGCGTGACGGCTCCCGGGTGTTCCGTGGCAAACTCGAACTGAAGGAGACCGACGCGGGCCCCCGACCCCGACGGTTCCTCCAGTCCGACGACGACGGCGGCGAGCCGATGCGCCCGGATGAGTTCGTCGAACTCGCCCGCCGCGCCGAGCGCATCCGCATCTCCGAGCAGACCTCCCCTGAGGGCCGCAAGCGCCTCCAGGAGATGCTCGACGGCTACCAGCAGGAGGCGCTGGTCGTCCGCACCTGTCGCTACTGCGCCAACGCCGGGCGGTACTCGCCGATCACCGAGGAGACGGCCATCTCGGCCGATCGGGACTACATCTGCCAGGACTGCGCCGTCGAGGAACTGGAGCGCGAACTCGCCTACAAGGGCCAGTTCACCGGCGCCGCGCAGGACCGCCTGGAGGAGCTCCTGCTCGAAGTCGGCGACCTCGACCGCATCACCGACCTCCTCCAGGGCGAACTCGACCCCGACCTCACCAAGTTCGACACCATCTCGGCGACCACCGACGAGGTCGATCCGTACCCCACGAGCGATCTCGACCTCCACCCGAAACTCCAGTCGATGATCGAGGGCCGGTTCGACAATCTCCTGCCGGTTCAGAGTCTCGCCGTCGAGAACGGGCTGTTCGAGGGTCGTGACCAGCTCGTCGTGTCGGCGACGGCGACGGGGAAGACGCTCGTCGGCGAACTCGCCGGCGTCGATCGCGCGCTGAAGGGTGAGGGGAAACTGCTCTTTCTCGTCCCGCTGGTCGCGCTCGCGAACCAGAAACACGAGGACTTCGAGGAGCGCTACGGCGACATCCTCGACGTGACGCTGCGCGTCGGCGGCTCCCGCGTGACCGACTCCGGCGCCCAGTTCGACCCGAACGCCGACGTGATCGTCGGCACCTACGAGGGGATCGACCACGGGCTCCGGACGGGCAAGGACATGGGCGACATCGGCACCGTCGTCATCGACGAGGTCCACAGCCTGAAAGAGGGCGAACGCGGCCACCGCCTCGACGGGATGATCTCCCGGCTCAAGCACTACTGCGAGCAGCGCGAGAAGGACCGACCGAGCTACGGCGGCGCCCAGTACGTCTACCTCTCCGCGACCGTCGGCAACCCCGAGTGGCTGTCCGAACAGCTCCGGGCGACGCTGATCGAGTTCGAGGAGCGGCCCGTCCCCATCGAACGCCATGTCACCTTCGCCGACGGCCGGGAGAAGCTGCGGATCGAAAACCGGCTCGTCAGGCGTGAGTTCGACAGCAAGTCCTCGAAGGGGTACCGGGGCCAGACGATCATCTTCACCAACTCCCGGCGCCGCTGTCACGAGATCTCCCGGAAGCTGGAGTACGACTCCGCGCCGTACCACGCCGGGCTGGACTACGGCCGGCGCAAGCAGGTCGAGCGTCAGTTTGGCGATCAGGACCTGGCGGCCGTCGTCACCACGGCCGCGCTCGCGGCCGGCGTCGACTTCCCCGCCTCGCAGGTAGTGTTCGACTCGCTCGCGATGGGGATCGAGTGGCTCTCGGTGCAGGAGTTCTCCCAGATGCTCGGCCGCGCGGGCCGGCCGGACTACCACGATCAGGGGAAAGTGTACCTGCTCGTGGAGCCCGATTGTTCCTACCACGGCTCGATGGAGGCGACCGAGGACGAGATCGCGTTCAAACTGCTGAAAGGCGAGATGGAGGACGTGTCGACGGTGTACGACGAGTCCGCCGCCGCCGAGGAGACGCTGGCGAACGTCGCCGTCGCCGGCAAGCTCGCGAAGAAGCTCAACGACCGCATGATCGGCGACGTGCCCACGAAACACGCGATCGGGAAGCTGCTGGAGTGGGAGTTCATCGACGGCTTCGAGGCGACGCCGTTGGGCCGGGCGGTCACGAGTCACTTCCTCTCGCCAGATGACGCGTTCCTGATCCTCGAAGGGATCCGGACCGGGAAGAGCCCCTACGAGCAGGTGGCGGCGCTCGAACTCGCCGAGCAAGAGCTCTAGGGCCCCGACAGTTCGACGCGCGGCCGACGCCGACGACTGAACCCCCATCCTTTTGGCGACGCCCGGCGACCGCAACGCCGTGGCAGCGATCACGCCCGGAGTCGTCGTCGTCGCCCTGATCGTGCTGGCGGCGCTGGTGCTGTTCGCGACCGAGCCGGTGCCCGTCGACATCACCGCACTCGGGGTGATGGTGACGCTGATGCTCGTCGAACCGATCAGCGGCCTGCTCGCCGACGCCGGCTACCTCGCGGGGCCGGTGACGATGATCACGCCCGAGCAGGGGCTCTCGGGGTTTGCGAGTTCGGCGACGATCACCGTGCTCGCGATGTTCATCCTGAGTGAGGGCGTCCGCATGACGGGGATCGTCCAGACGCTGGGAGAGTACATCGGCCGGGTCACCGGCGACAGCGAGAACAAGCAGCTGAGCGCCATCGTCGGCATCGTCTCGCCGGTCTCGGGCTTCATCAATAACACCGCCGCGGTCGCGATCCTGCTCCCGATGGTGACTGACGTGGCCAACCGCGGCAACACCTCGCCGTCGAAACTCCTGCTCCCGCTGTCGTACGCGTCGATGTTCGGGGGGACGCTCACGCTGATCGGGACCTCGACCAACGTGCTCGCCAGCGACGTGGCCGCGCGGCTGGCGACTGACCCGGCGTACGCCGACACCGACCTCCACGCGCTCGGGATGTTCGAGTTCACCGGGTTGGGGGTAGTGGTGATGCTCGTCGGGATCGCCTACCTCCTGACGGTCGGCCGGTGGCTCACGCCAGCGCGCATCCCGCCGACGGACGACCTCACCGAGGAGTTCGGCGTCGGCGACTACCTCACCGAGGTGACCGTCAGGAGCGACTCGCCGCTGGTCGGAAAGAAGGTCCGCGAGGCGCTGGTCGAGAACGATATCGACGTGGATCTCCTCCAGCTCATCCGCGGCGACGACGTGTTCCTCGAACCGCTCGGCCCCAAACAAATCCGGGCAGGCGATACGTTCACGCTTCGGACCGACCGCGACACGCTGCTGTCGCTGCTCGACGTGGAGGGGCTGGATCTGACCGACGTACCGGTCGACGAGGCGGAGCTCGAACAGGCCGAGGCGGGTCAGAACCTCGTCGAGGTGGTCGTCGCCCCGGGCTCGTCGCTGGTCGGCGAGTCGCTCTCTTCGGTCTCGTTCCAGCAGAGCTACAACGCGACTGTGCTCGCGCTCCGGCGTGGGCGCGAGGTCGTCCGCCGGCGGATGGATCAGGTGCCGCTGAAAGTCGGTGACACGCTACTGGTGCAGGCACCGACCGAGACCGTCGAGCGGATCGATGCCGGGCGGGAGTTCATCCTCATCGGCGAGGTCGACCACCACGACTACCGCCAGGAGAAAACCGGGATCGCCATCGGCATCGTCGCCGGCGTCGTCGCGCTGGCGGGGCTGGGTGTGCTCCCCATCGTCGTCTCGGCGCTCTTGGGGTCGCTGGCGATGGTCGTCACGGGCTGTCTCGACCCCGGGGAGATCTACGAGGCGGTGCAGTGGGACGTGATCCTCCTCCTCGCGGGCGTGATTCCGCTGGGGATCGCGCTCGAGCGCACCGGCGCGGCCTCGCTGCTCGCGGAGGGCGTCGTCGCCTCGTCGTCGATGCTGCCGGCGATCGGCGTGCTCGCGGTGTTCTACCTACTCACCGCGCTGCTGACCAACGTGATCAGCAACAACGCCAGTGTGGTGTTGATGATCCCCGTCGCCGTCGAGACCGCCCAGGCTGTCGGCGTCAGCGCTACCGCGTTCCTGTTCGCGGTGATGTTCGCGGCCAGCACCGCGTTCATGACGCCGGTCGGCTACCAGACCAACCTGTTCGTCTACGGGCCGGGCGGCTATCGGTTCACGGACTACGTCCGGGTCGGGGGGCCGCTCCAACTGCTCCTGATGGGCGTGACGACCGTGGGAATCGCGGTGATGTTCGACATCCCGATCTGACCCCGAAACGCTTTACCGCGAGAGTCGCGGAGGTAGGACTGTGGGACCGTGGGTTAGTCTGGTATACTTCGGGCCTTGGGTGCCCGTGACCCCGGTTCGAATCCGGGCGGTCCCACTTTTTGGCTGACAACCACTGTGAGGGGTGGAACGTAACGAGTCGGAGCTCCCGACGGATCGACCCGCCGCGATAATCGCGCGCCGCTCACTCCTCCGGCAGTCGCTGAATCTTCGCCGTCGAATCCCCGTTCAGGATGAGCTTCCGATACTCGTCGGCGATGTACTTCCGCAGGATCCGTTCGGCGTGATCGTCGGCGCTAACCGTCCGTTCGTGCTGTTGCTCCAGGCCGTCCAGAATCCGCTCGTAGGCATGCGCCGCCTCACTGTCGAGTGAGACGGTGATCTCGAGTGTGTCGGTCATCGTCCTCGCGTGTGAAGCCGTCCGGACACTCGCTCCCCAATAGCGCCGACTGCCACGGTTTCGCCCCTGATGCTCCCGGTTTGTCGGTGGCTCATGGGCGGGAAGTCCATCCTGTCAACGTAAAAACTTTCTCTGCATCTATCTCGACTGATAACTCGGGCGCTCGGACTCCGTCGGCGGCCGTGCGATGTGGGCACGACAGACCACTGGCTAGGAACGTCGTTTGCCGGCGTCGACGCCGCGAGCGCGGTCGCTCGTGGGTAGTTGGGTTGGGAAAAGGTGCTGTATCCAGTCGCGGTCAGGCGACAGAAGACAGATTAGTTGCGGACGAGGTTCGTCGCGCGGGGGCCCTTGTCGGCCTGTTCGATGTCGAACTCCACTTCCTGTCCCTCCTCGAGGTCGGCGCCGCCGATGTCTTCCATGTGGAAGAACACGTCGTCGTCCGCGTCCTCAGTCGAGATGAAACCGTAGCCGCCTGTGTCGTTGAAGAAATCAACTGAACCGTTTGCCATTGCAAACAAACGTACAGCCCATTACGGGATAACCCTTGCGAGGGTCGTGGTACCACGACCTACCGTTCGGCCAGCATCCGAACGACGATCTGGAGCACGTGGACGAACACCCCGGCCACCGCCACGTACAGCCCGACGGACTGCATCGCCGGCCGGCCGCGGCTCTCCCGGACCTCCCACATCTCGTACCCCAGGCGGAACAGGAAGCCGAGGAAGATGAGCGCGAACGCGGCGACGCCGACGACCGGGACGAACGTCGCGACGAGGAGCGCGCCCAGCCCGCCGAGGAAGGCGTACGTCGCCCAGCGGCCGTAGTGATCGAACTGCGTGCCCGAGCGCAGGTAGACGTAGCCGCCGATCACCGCCGTCATGACGACGACGACGGCGCCGGCGATCGCGAGCGCCGGGACGCGAGCCCCTTCCGAGAGGAAGGATAGCACGCCGCCGCCGAAGGCGCCGAAGGCGAGTTCGAGGACGACCACGCCCGCCATCGCCAGCCCCATGAGTCGTTCTCGAACCCGCGCTCGGCGACCATCTGGCCGCCGGTGATCAGCGCGCCGTACACCAGCGCGCCGACGATCGGCACCGAGAACAGCAGCTGGTTCATCCGTGCCAGCGGCGTCGACGCCGCGAGATACATCACGAACACGTTCAGAAGCATCAGCCCCGTCGCGCCGCCGATGACGCCCCACTCCCGCGTCGAGAGCAGGAACCCTCGCTCGGTCGTGGTCTCGTAGCTCATGCCCGCCGGTAGCGCCAGCGTACCGAAAAGCGTTGTCGCCGTTTCGGCGGTGTGGCGCCGCTCCGGATCTCTGCCCCGAACCTCTTGTAGCAGGGGGCGCCAGCCCGTGTATGGACCCGGAAGACCGCACGCGAAAACCGATGGATAGCGGCGCGTTCACACCCCAACGGCAACGCTTAACCGTCGCCTGTGCTACCTGCCGCTACGAATGAGTGCCATCGAGGACGTCCACGAAGAACTCGACGCGGACGTCTCCGCCGAGGAGTTCGAGGAGATGGTGGCGGAGAAAGTCGAGGAGATGGGTGGCCTCGCGGACGACGAGACGGCGGCGATGCTCGTGGCCCACGAGCTCGAGGACGAGGGCGGGGAGGTCGAGAGCGTCGCGGACATCGAGCCCGGCATGGACGACGTGAAGTTCGTCGCCAAACTCGTCTCGATCGGCGAGAAACGGACGTTCGAACGGGACGGCGACCAGCCCGACGGCCAAGTCGTCAACACCGAGGTCGCCGACGAGTCCGGTCGGATCCGGCTCTCGTTGTGGGACGAGATGGCCGAGTCCGCCCTGGAGGAACTGGAAGTGGGCGACGTGCTCCGTATCGCCGGCCGCCCCAAGGAGGGGTACAACGGCGTCGAGGTCTCCGCGGACAAAGCCGAGATCGATCCCGACGTGGAGATCGACGTATCGCTGAGCGACAGCTACACCGTCGAGGAGCTCTCGATGGGGCTCTCGGACGTGACCCTCGTGGGGAAACTGCTCGACGTGGACGACGACTACCGCACATTCGACCGCGACGACGGCACGGAGGGTCGCGTCGGGAACGTCGCCATCGGCGACGAGACGGGGCGCATCCGCGTGACGCTCTGGGACGAGGCGACCGACCTCCTGACGGAGCTCGACGCCGGCGAGGTCGTCGAGGTCGTCGACGGCTACGTCCGTGAGCGCGACGGGGATCTCGAACTCCACGTCGGCTCCCGGGGTACGATCGAGGCCGTCGACGAGGACGTGGAGTACGTCCCCGAGACGACCGCCATCGACGACGTGGAGATGGGCGACACCGTCGACATCGCCGGCGCGGTGATCGAGACGGACGACAAGCGCACGTTCGACCGCGACGACGGCTCCCAGGGCCAGGTCCGGAACGTCCGGGTACGGGACGACACCGGTGACATCCGGGTCGCGCTCTGGGGAGAGAAGGCGGACCGGGCGATCGGGCTTGCCGACCGCGTCGCCTTCACCGACGTCGAGATCCAGGACGGCTGGCAGGACGAGCTCGAAGCCTCCGCCGGCTGGCAGTCAACCGTCTCGGTGCTCGACGGCGAGGCCGACGTCGACACGCCCGACGCCGACGGGGAGAAGACGCCACCGGCCGCAGATCAGGGTGGGCTCTCCGCGTTCGGCGAGGATGGCGATGGGGCCGACGAACTCCGCGAAGAGAGCGACGACGCTGGCGACGGCGAGGAAGTGGAGTTCACCGGCACGGTCGTCCAGTCGGGCAGCCCCGTCGTCGTCGACAACGGCGAAGAGACCCGCAGCGTCGAGACTGGCGAGAGCGTCCAGCTCGGTGAGGAGGTGACGGTCCGCGGCGTCGAACGCGACGGGCGGATCGACGCCGAGGAACTGCTCTGACCGCGGTCGCTCGTCCCGGAGGGACACACTTAGGTTTCGGCCGTTACACTCGCTGACCGATGGATCGCTCCTCGTTCCCCGAAGCCCTCCGCCGAACCGACGACACGGTGCGGGCCGTCCTCCTCGTCGTCGCCGCGGGGTTGGTCGCCCGACTGCTGTTTCTGGGCCAGCGTGTCGCTCACTTCGACGAGGGGCGCGTCGCCTACTGGGCGCTGAACTACCTCGAGACAGGCGAGATCAGTTATCGGTACATCGTCCACGGGCCGCTGGCGCAGTACGCCGACGCCTGGGTGTTCGCCGTCCTCGGCGCGAACGACTTCTCGATGCGCCTGTTCGTCGCCGTCGTCGGCGCGCTGCTCCCCCTCGCCGCGCTGCTGTTCCGTGGTCGCCTCAGCGATCTCGAGACGGTGATCGCCGCCGTGTTGCTCTCCTTCAACCCGATCCTGCTCTACTACTCGCGGTTCTACCGCAGTTCGCTGCTGGTCGCGGCGTTCATGTTCGTCGCTTTCGGGTTCGGCCTCCGGGCGCTGGACGACGCCCGGCCGCGTCTGCTCTACCCCGCCTTCGCCTTCGGCGCGCTCGGGTTCGCCGCCAAGGAGAACGCGCTGGTGTATCTGATGTGCTGGGTCGGCGCCGGCGCGCTCCTGCTCGACTTCTCGCTGATGAACCCCCGGAACTACGACTCGGGGCTCGACGCCGTCCTCGCCCGAATCGACCCCTACGTCGACGCGCTCTCTGGCCCCGACCGATCGACCGACGTGATTCTCTGGACGGCGGTGTCGGCGCTAACGCTGCTCGTGCTCGGTTACGCGGCAGTCTCCGGGTGGCCGTTGACGGCGACCGTCGCCGCACTGGTGCTGCTCGTCGCGCTGACGATGCTGGTCGATCTCGTCCGCCCCGAGGGCGACGCGATCCGGTGGGGTGGCGCGCTGCTCGGGAGTCTGGGCCTGTTCGCCCTGGTCTCGCTGTTCTTCTACGCGCCGCGGACCGTCGGCGCCAGCGTCGGCCTCTGGGACGCGGTGTTCGACCCCACCCGGTTCCCCGACCTCCTCGACGCGACGTGGGGCGACATCCGGCCGGGGCTGGAGTACTGGTTCGGCGGCAGTATCGAACCCAAATGCGGCGAGGAGACGGTGATCGGCGGCTACGTCTGCTTCCTCGAACACACCGTCGGCGTGCTGGCGAACTACGCACTCGTCGTCGTCCCCTTCGCCGCGGTGGGCTTTCTGATCGCGCGCTACGGCGGCGACCGCCCGCGCCCGCTGGTGATGTTTGCGGGCTACTGGGGGTTCGTCAGCATCCTCGGCTACCCGCTGGCGACGGACATCCGCGCCGGCTGGATCATGGTGAACGCGATCGTGCCGCTGGTGATCCCCGCGGCCGTCGCGCTGGCGCTCGTGGTCCGTTCGGGCTGGCGGTCGCTGGCCGCCGAGGATCGCGTCGGTACTGTCGTGACCGCGGCGCTGGTGGTGCTGATCGTCGGCGGCATGCTCGTGCCGGCGGCGTCGGCGTCGTACGTCAACCCCACCGCCGACGACAACGAACTCGTCCAGTACGCCCAACCGCAGCAGGAGTTCCGGGAGACGTTCGACGACATCGGCGCCATCGCCCCGACCCACGAGGGGACGGATCTGCTTATCTATGGCAGCGAACTGGTCGTCGAACCCGGCACGGGCGGGGGGATGCCACCGGAGTGTCTCAACCTCGGGCACGCGCTCCCCATCCACTGGTACGTCGCGGCCGACGACGTGACCACCGAGTGTGCGTACAACGAGAGCGAACTGCAGGCCCAGATCGAGGCGGACAGCCCGGCAGTCGTCATCGCCCACGTGAACCGCGACGGCGCAGTGACGGCCGCGCTGGACGGTGAGGGCGAGTACGAGCGCCGGCAGCTCCACCTCCGAACGATGGGCCGCGAGGTCGTCGTGTTCGTCGACGAGGACGTACTCGCTGCGACGGAGAACGCATGATCACGATTCTTGCCGGCGCGGCCGCGCACAACGCGGGAGAGTACGCCATCGCCAGCACGATCTGGGCGGGTGAGGCACCCGTCGATCCGACGCCCCCCAACGCCGCCGGCGACGAGGCTGACAGCGACGACAGGCTGCTCGACGCGCTCGCCGCGTTCGGGACGACGGTCACGGAAAGTCGCCGGGGCGAGTGGGCCGCGGCGCTCGACGCAGCGACCGAAACGGAACTGGCGCTCGACGCGGCCCACGACGGGTTCGACCGCGGGCCGATCGAGCGCTGGCTGGCGGCGTTTGCGGCGGACCCGGAGCTCGCTGAGCGCTCACCGCCGCCGACGGTCGCCGTCGACGGTAATCGGCCGATCCCCGGCGAACTGCCGCTCCCGGCGGCGACGACCGTCGCCGGCGCCGTCGCGGCCGTCCGTGGCGACGATCCCGAGGTGGTGACGGACGCGCTCCGGTTCGCGAGGGCGGCCGACCACCCGGAGTCGACGCGCTACGCGACGTTCCTCCGAGACTACGCGGCCGCCGACCCGAGCCAGCGGTCGATCGTGTTCGAACGGCTCGCCGGCGTCGTCGCTCGGGAGCGACGGAAGGAAGACGACGTAGAGGGGCTGTTCGATCGCTAATCCACGAGTTCGACCGCGTCCCCCACCGTGAGCGTCCGCCCGCGATCGTGTTCGGGCACCTGTGCGATCAGCATCAGCGTGTAGAAGTGGTCGAACGCGTTCTCCTCGGCCCAGTCGGGGAACGTCGCTTCGCGCTTCTCGAGGAACCGTTCGCGGAACTCGGCTGTCGGCTCCCCGGTTTCGGGGTCGCGCTCGGGCACCACGCAGCGCGCGCAGGGCGTGACACCTTCGACGCGCACACCGCCGACTTCGAACGCCGGCGCGTCGTCGCCGACGAACCGGTCCTCCCAGAACGCCGGCACGCCCGAAACTTCGAGGTTCGCTCGGAGGCGGCCTCTGGCGTTCTCGACGGTCATGCCGTCGAACCACGAGGCGACCGTCTCGAGCGTGGCCGTGCTCACGACGGAGGGGCCCATCGTCCGCCTGTCGACGAAGCCACGAGAGTCGTCGCGGCGCAGGGTGAGGTCGTGATCGAACACGTCGGAGAACCACGCCGACGCGGCCGCGCGTTCGGTGTCGAGATCGAATACCCGCCGCGTCGCGTCGGCCTCGACAGTCAGCGTCGTCGACGCGGGGTCGTACTCGGTATCGAGCCGGTGGAACAGATCGCTGTGTTTGGCGTTGAACACGCCGTTGTCGTGTGGATTCCCGTCGATCTCGTCCGAGTCGGCAGTATCGGCGTCGAACAGCGCGAACTCCCGGTCGCCGGCGAGCGTGCCGCCGTCGAGCACGTCGGTGGACTCGACTTCGGTGGCGTCGAGGCCCTTGACGGGGTAGATCCGGATGCGGTCGAGGCTGGCCATCTACACCTCGTCTTTCGGCTCGCCTTCGAACGTGTAGTCGGCGGAGTTGTCCTCGGGGTCGTAGCCGAGCACGTCCTTCGCGCGCTCGATGGAGTAGTACTTCCGGTCGTTGTCCGAGATGCCGTAGACGATCTCGTAGCCGTACTCGGCCTGGAGGCAGCGATCGAACAGATGCGCGCAGTCGCGGTGGGAGAGCCACATCGCCTGGCCGCGCTCGTACTCCCGTGGGGGGTGGCCCTCGGTGAGGTTGCCGATCCGGACACACACCACGTCGAGGTCGGTGTGGTCGTAGTAGTAGCGGCCGAGCGTCTCACCGCTGGCTTTCGAAACGCCGTAGAGGTTCGACGGCCGGGGGAGTTCGGTGCCGTCGAGCCGGTAGTCGTCGTCATCTCGGTACATCTCGGGCGTCCGCTCGTCGGTCTCGTAGGCGCCGACGGCGTGGTTCGAGGAGGCGAAGGCGACCTTCTCGACGCCAGTGTCGACGGCCGCGGCGAAGACGGTCTGTGTCCCGTCGATGTTGTTCGTCAGCACCGAGTCCCACGGGGCGTCGGGGCGCGGATCGCCCGCGAGGTGGATCACGGCGGCGCAGTCCGCCATCGCGTTCGCGACGGCTGCCTCGTCGGTCACGTCGGCGACGAACGTCGCCGACTCGGGGACGCCGTGTCGGCGCGTCTCGGGGATCGGCTCCCGGTCGAGCAGTCGCCAGTCGTACTCGCCGGCGAGCTGTGAGAGGATCGCCTGTCCTACGCGGCCGCCAGCACCCGTCAGGAGCACCGGGTCGTCCATTCGGATGGATATGTGCGTACCGGGGCTAAATACGGTACGGTCCAGCCGTAGCCGTCACTCCCCCTCGTCGGCCGCCTCGAGCGCGTCGAGGCGGCGTTCGAGTCGATCCAGTCGCTCGGTTTGCTCGGCAATCGCCGCCTCGATCTGGGCGTCGACCACGTGTCGCAGCCACACGTAGCCGATCGCGACGGTGAAGAAGCCGACGAGCAGGAGGGTCCAGCCGTCCACCATACTCGGGTGTATCCCGCCCGGCACAAAAGCGCTCCCGACACGGCTTTCCGCCACCCTCCCGGACTGCCGACTATGCCCGAGACGCCCACCGACGCCCAGCAGGCCTGCTTCGAGGCCGGCATCAAGTTCGGCTCGCTCTACCACCAGTTCGCCGGGACGCCCGTCTCGCCGGCCAGCACGGCCAGCCTGGAGACCGCGATGGCGGAATCGATCGAGAACCAACCCCACTGCGAGTCGGTCTCGGTCGACATCCTCGACGACCGCGTCGCCGACGCGATCGACCACGACGAGGGGTACGCCGAACTCACGGGCTCACTGATGGAGGTGGTGATGCGGATCGACTACGAGGGGACCACGGTCCGGACCCGGATGGCGATGGAGGACGGCTACCCGCGGATGCGACTCGTCGCGATCGAGGCGTAACCCCCGGCGCGGTGAAACTGGTCGCCGGTTCCCGGCTGAACCGCGTGTTGAAACGGTATCGACCGGTGTTTCAGTTTCACTCTGTGGCGACCTTTTTACCCTCCGGGTGTGCAATCTGTCGGCATGAGTCAAACTACGTTCGACGAGGACGATCTGTTCGGTGAGGCTGCCGAGGAGATGCGCAGCGAGGTCGAGAGCCACCTCGCGGACGCTCGGGCGTCGCTGCCGGCCGCCGACGCCGTCTGGGAGATCGAGTCCGACAACGCGCTCGGCGCGCTCAACGCCCTCAAGTCGGCGCTTGACACCGGCGACGCCACCGAGCACCTCCGTGCGGCCAAAAAGCAGTACGTGATGGGCGAACGCGCCGACGCCTTCGAGGACGCCGCCGACCTCGAGGAGGAGATCGACGAGTTGGAGGCGCTCATCGAGGAGATCCAAGACGCTCACGACGACGTCGGTGGCCTCGCGGGCACGCTCCCCGAGATCCGCGCCGAACTTCAGGACGCCGCGGACGGGGACGAAGCCGACGGCGAAGACGAGTAGCTACCCGGCCCGCTCCCGGAGCCCCGCCAGCAGGTCGACCAGCGCCTCGGTTGCCAGCGTCTTCAGTTCCTCGCCCCGGTCGGCGTCGCCCTCGCTCGGATCGCCGACGACGCCGTTCTCGGTGAACTCGTCGCTGTCGACGGCGAGGTTCACCCCCGAGACCCAGTCGCCCCAGCGCTCGCTCCCGTTCTCGCGGGCGTCCTCGACGCGGTCCTCCCTGACGAGGTCGGCGCGTTCGTGTCGGAGAAACGCCGTCTCCAGCGGGCCGGCGTGGCCCATGTCGCTCGCGTGCTCGCCGACGGCTTCGAACCACGTGAACGGGGCGACTCGCGCCACGTCGTCACGGGTCAGCCGGGCGGCGACCTCCCGAAGCGCGTCGACGTTCCCGCCGTGGCCGTTGACGAGGACGATTGCCGCCGGCCCGTCGTCGGCAGCGAGGCTCTCCGTGATCTCGCGGACGTAGGCGCGGAACGTTTCCGGCGTCACCCACAGCGTGCCGTCGAACGCGCGGTGTTCCTCGCTGATCCCGACCGGGACCGTCGGCGCCACCAGCACGGACTGGCCGGTCGCCTCCTCGTAGGCGTCGGCGCCGGCCTCGGCGACGGTCTCGGCCGTCAGGCTGTCGGTGCCCAGCGGCGCGTGCGGGCCGTGGCCCTCGGTCGAGCCGACCGGGAGCACCGCGAGGTCGGCGTCGGCGTCGCGAACGTCGGTCCAGGTGGCATCGGCGAGGCGCATACCTGGCGGTGGGGGTGGGTGGCGCTTGTAGGCTGTGGGTCGCGGCGTCGAGGGTGGCTTCGCACAGCCACGGCGCACGCTCCAAGGTTCCAGCAGCGAGGCTGGAACAGGTCACACGTCGACGTTGGCTCCGCACAGCCACGGCGCGCACGCCGTGGCTGGCTCAGAAGAACGTCACGACCTCGATCAACCCCAGCGTCACCAGCAGGCGCCCGACGCTCCCGATGAACGTCGCGAGCGCGAACCGGTAGTAGTCCTCCTCGAGCACCGAGAACGCGTAGATCGAGAGCGTGTCGGGGAACGTCGGCACACAGAGCGCGAGCGCGAGGCCGCCATAGCCGTACTTCTTCGCGAGCTGGACCACCTTCTTCTCGGACCACTCGACCACGTCGAACCGCGAGCGCCGCAGCGCCCGCGTCACGGGGCCGGACTCCTTGGCCTCCTGCCCGATGTGGAACGCGAACACGGAGCCGGCGGCCTTCCCGACGCCGGAGACGAGGATGATCACGGCGAGTCGGAGGTTCTGGCTCAGGCCCAGATCCAGCGGCGCCGCCAACACGATCTCGCTCACGCCAGGGAGGGCGAACGCGATCAGGAAGGAGTAGATGAAGATCGCGACGAGCCCGACCGGACCGGTGGCGGTCTCAACGAGTTGGGAGAGCGGCCCGCCGGAAGCGGTGTGCTGGAGGAGGACCGTGAGAGGGGAGACGAGCGGGTCGAAGCCGGGGACCGGCAACACGGCTACGTATCCAGCCTGCGCCGACCTAAGTCTTCAGGTTTGGGAGCGTTCAGCACCGTCGTCGCCGTCCCCCGAGAGGGCGTCGCTGACCGGGATCTCCGTCGCATCCGCCGCCTCCGACTCGCCGAAGCCTGCCGAGAGCACGCGCGTCAGCGCCTGTTCGACGGTCTCGTCGGTCTCCTCGTACTCGTCGGGGTCGACCTCGACGACGAAGCCGGTGGTGATGTTCGGGGCGGTCGGGAGAAAGAGCACGTCCCGGCCGTCGGTGGTGCGCTGGCCGGTTTTGAACGCGGTCATCCGCATCCCGTTCCAGGGCTCCAGTTTCACTGGCTGCTGGAGGTCGCTCGCGCCCGAGACGGCGGTCTCGACTGCCAGCTTCGAGGCGTTGTACAGCACGCGAACCCCCGGCAGTTGGTTCACGATATCGTCGAACAGCCCCTCGGCGATCCGCCCCATCTGGGTACGCATCAGGTAGCCCGCCGCGAGCGTGACCGTCACGAACAGCCCAAGCGTCAGGCCGAGCTCCAGCGCCATCGCCGCTGCGTCGAGCGTGATCGGCGCCGGCACGAGCCCCGGTGGGATGCGGTCCGGCGGAACGTTCAGCGGCAGGCCGAGTAGGTGGCCGATCAGCCAGCGCAGCACCAGCAGTAACACCAGGACCGGGAGGACGACGATCAGGCCACTGGCGATGTCTCGCTTCCACCGAGTCATTCGTCTACACGTTTGCCCCGAGAAGTAAAGCGGTACCGCTCCGTGAGCTACCCGCTCACGATTGCGTAACGCGGTTACCCGCTCACAATTGCCCGCAGCGCGAACAGCGCGTTCTCCTTGCGCTCGCGCAGGCGGCGGTAGAAGTACGAGAGCCATTTCTGGCCGTAGGGTGCGTACTGCCACACCGTTTCACCCTCGGCGGCGAGGTCACGCTGTGCGTCCTCACGAACCCCCATCAGCATCTGGATCTCGAACTCCCGATCGTACTCCTCGCGCAGATCACGGGCGTAGTCGATCATCTCCGGGTCGTGGCTCCCGACGGCGACCTCGCCCTCGTACTCGGCGAACAGCGTCTCTAGGTCCTCGCGGTAGCGCTCGTTGACGGCCGACTTCTCGGTGTACGCGATCGACTCGGGCTCGTCGTAGGCGCCCTTTACCAGGCGGATCTTCCCCGGCACGTCCGAGAGCCGTTCGAGGTCGTCGCTCGTCCGCCGGAGGTTCGACTGGACACACTGGCCGACGCCGCCGTCGAACTCGCGGCCGAACTCCTCGAAGGCGTCGAGGGTCACGTCGGTGGTGTCGGCGTCCTCCATGTCACACCAGACGAACACGCCGGCGTCCTGTGCGGCCTCGACGATCGAGCGGTAGTTCGAGGTGAACACCTCGTCGCTGATGTCGATCCCGAGCTGGGAGGGTTTGACCGAGATACAGGCGTCGACGTCGCTGTCGGCGATGTCGCGGACCAACGCGCGGTAGGCCTTCGTGTCCGCGGCGGCGTCGCGCGGATCGTCGTAGTGCTCGCCGAGGAGGTTCAGAATCACGTTTACGCCGTCGTCGTTCGCGCGCGCGGCGTGATCGATCGCAGCCGCCGGACTCTCACCCGCGACGAAGTTATTGGCGATGGGGGGTATCACACCCGTAACGTTCGCCTGGGGGTGCCTAAAACCGTTGGGCTCCGGCCTCAGTCACCGCTTCGGCGACGGTGAGGAGCCGACTCCAACTCGTCGTGCCGGCCCGCAGAGCCGTCAGGTCGGCCGCCTCGACGGTCACTGCGACGGTGTCGCCGTCGCGGGTGACCCCCGCCGTTGCACGGTCGTCATCGACGCCGCCGACCTCAGGGGCGAGACTCTCGGCGACACGTCTGGCGCGGTCGGGAGAGTCGAACGAAATAGAGAGAGTGGCGGTGTGTGCCGTCACTTCACGTCGACTTCCTTCACGTCGCCGCCGCGTTCCTTCAGCAGGACGCGGTGGCCACAGTAGGGACAGCGGACGCCGCCGTACTCGTCGAGTTCGACGTCGCGCTTACAGCGGGAGCACTTGTAGCTCATACGTTACTCGCTGTCTTCGGAGAGCGCCGCACGGATGGAGCGCTGAACCGAGCGCCCGCCGGGCGTCTCGGGGCGGTAAGCGCCGCCCGTGAACGTCTCGCCCGTCTCCTCGTTTTTCCAGATGCCGGTGCCGATGCGCTTGACGGAGTCGCCGTCGACGGTGGCATTCTCCATCGCGTCTTCGATCTCCGAGACACGTCGCCGGGAGACACGCCCGTAGCGTGCGCCGAAGCGGCCGGCGCTGCCGATGGACCGTGCCTTGTTCTCAGCCATAGTGGAGACAGGTAGCCCCAGCGCGCACAAAAACCCTGCGAGTCGCCCCGACTACTCCGCCTGAAAGCCAGCCTCGATCAGCGCCTCGTTGAGCGCTGCCCGAACCCGTTCGCCGGTCTCGCGGTCCATCGCCGTCGTCACCACGCGGTTCTCCTGGACGCTGGAGCCGTCACGGATCAGCAGGCGGACGTTGCCGTTCTGCCCCGCTCGGGTTGCCTTCGCCCGCACGCCGCCACGGCTGCCCCCGCCGCCGGCCTCGATGGGGCCGGGAATCAGCTTCTTCACGTTCGGGTGGGCGGCGACGGTGTTCACCACGTCACGGCCGTCCCGGCCGCCGATGAGGGTGGAGTGGGAGCCGCCGAGTTTCTCCTCGGGCGCAGTTTGCACGACCTCCAGCGAGCGCTCGCCGCGCTGACTCCGCACCCGCTCGACGGGGTCGTCGTCGGGGACGCGGTAGAAGCGGTGATGCAGCTGGGCGCGACACTCCCGCAGCGGCTCGCGCGCGCCGGCGGCGTACACCTCCTCGGGGCGCTTGCGCCGGATCTCGTCGGCGACTTTGCCGGCGAAGTTCCGGAGTTCGACCACCTCGGCCTCGGGGTCCTCCTCGGGGACGGTGGTCACGGTGGTCTCGCCGACGATCTCGGGCTCCTCGTCGTCGGCATGCTCGGGAGGATCACGGAGAAAGGTCAGCGTCGCGCGCTCGCGTTCGAACGCGGCGACGACGGCGTCGCAGTTGGCAGTGTCGCAGGCCAGACAATAATCGCCCGGCCGCTCGAGTTCGGTGCCACACCGCCGACAGTCCATGTCGGGAGGTGGCGGCTGGCGGGGAAAAGCGGCCCGCTTGCGGTCGTCGTCCCCAAGTCGCGATTTCGCCTACAGATCCGTCGGCTCCGTCTTCAGGTACTCCCGGAGCACCGTCGTCGCGTAGCTCCCGGAAGGTAGCGCGAACTCGAAGGTCAGGGGATCGGACGCCACCGTCATCTCGGTGTCGACCAGCACCGCCCGACGCGTTCCGGTCGACTCGAAGTTCTCCGGCAGGTCGAACAGCGCCGGCTCCAGCCCGAGGTCGTCGAACACCTCGCGCTCGATCTCGCCCGGTTCGCCGTCGGCGAATTCGGTTTCAGTGCCGATCAGCGGCGCGGTGACGAACGCCCGACCGCGCTCGCAGTGGCGGGCGAGTACGTCGACGCGGTTCTCGTCGACGCGCTGGAGCCGGTCCGGGTCGGGTTTGCGGACGGCATCGATCTCGGTGTCGGCGAAACAGCACACGTCGCCCGTTACCGGCTCGTGGAACGGGAGCCCCCGCTCGAGACGCTCGCTCAGGATTCGGTTGAACGCGTACGACTGCACGGCGTTGACAAACAGCCGCTGGAGGTTCGACGGCACGGCTTCGAGCGCGTGGCGCCACGGATCGTCCGGCTCGTCGTCGGCGCCCGGGTCGGCGTCGCCCGTTCCCGCCCCGCGCTCCTGCAGGCGGTGGAGCATCGACCGCTCGTACCCCAGCTTCCGGGGCATCACGTCGAGGCAGGTCCCCCAGTCGGGGTCGTCGCTCGCGGCCTGCTCGTCGACGACCGCCCGAGCCTCGCGGGTGTCGGCCGGCTCGCTCTGGTAGGGGTTGCCGACGTAGGCGAGCACCGCCTCGCGCCACTCCCGACGGACGATCGCCAGCCCGACCTCGTGGGTGACGGGCCGCCGGCTGCCGAAGCGCTGGTGGCCGAACACGTTGGGGACGCCGATCCGGCCGCCATCTGCGTCACCGGAACCAGACGGCTTCCGGTTGCTAGAGGAACGAAGTTCCTCGTTGTCGCCGGCGAACGCTCGGAGCTGCTCGGTGATCTCGTCGGCAGTCTCGGGGTGATCGGGCTCACGCACGGCGATTTCGAAGGCGTTGCCCGCGAGGTCGCCGTAGGAGAGGTGTCGCCCCGCACGGCCGACGATCTCGATCTCGGCGTCGCGGATCTCGGGGACGGCTTCCGGGTCCACGTCGTACACCGAGAACAGCTGGGTCGTCACGGCGTACTTGTCTTTCGTGCCCGCCCAGTCGACCCGTTCGCGGGAAATCTCCATCGCGTCCGAGAGCCGGCCGGCGAAGTCGTTCGTGTCCCAGCCGGTTAGCGTCGCCCGGAGCACGAGGTACGGGTAGTCGTCGGCGCCGGCATCGACGGCATGGGTGTCGAACGCCTCCAGTTCCCGGACGCGGAAATCTGCCGGGCGCTCCCGGAGGCGGCCGCCGACGCCGTCGGCGTCGCTGACGTACCACTCGACGCCGACTGTCTGCTCGCGGGGGTGGGCCTCGCGCATCGCTTCCGGCTACCCTGGCTCGGGAGTTAACGCTGTCCGTCCCGCCGCGGCGCCGATCGGCGGCGTCGTGACCGACTCTCAGTAGAGCGAGAGGTCGCCGGTCACGCGGTCGACGATCTCGTCCTCGCCGGGGCCGATCGCGACCGTCGTCGCCGTCCCCGGGTCAAGTTGGGTGTGGCCGGCATCGCGGACGACCGCGTTCGGGAGCCCTTTCCGTTCGGCGCGGTCGGCCAGCTCGAACAGCTGGTCCTCGCCGCTGCCTTTCAGGACGACTTTCTTCTGTCCCTCGCCCTTCCAGGCTCTGCGGGTCTGTTCGTCGGCGTCCTCGTACGCCGAGAGCGAGGCGTGTGCTACCTGCGCGGCCAGCTTCCCAGTCCCCATGCCGAGGTCGGTCCGAGCGACGATCGCCTGCTTCATACCGGTCTCTCCCCCGGGGCGCGGGAAAGCGCTTCGGGACCGGCGCCGCTGGGCGTCGAGGACAGGCTCTTTGTTGCTCGGCGAACACCGGGGAGCCGTGGCTGGTCCCCGAACGCCCCTCCTCCGACCGAACCGGTACTTCCGCGCACAGGACGGCAAACCGCCGCTGGCCCGCGCGGCAGCGGTCGTCGCCGTCGTGACGATCGCCGTCGCGGCCGGGATGGCCGTGTTGCTCGATCAGTTTGCCGCGGCGCTCGACACGCCGGTCACCGTCGACAACCCGGCGTACCCCGGCGACGCGTTCTGCGAGGACGGAACGTTCGAGCAGACACCGTCGGGCTGTGACGAGCCCGAGACGGTCGAGCGCAACCTCGGCGCCATGGTCGCCGAGGAGCTTTCCTGGCTCCCGATGGCGTCGCTCGTGCTCGTGCCGCTCTGGTGGCTCTGGCACACGGTCGTCCTCTACGGATCAGGGAAGATCGCGGGCGGCTCCGGGAACCTCGCCGCCACCGCCACTGTCGCCGGGTGGGGGATGGCGCCGAGCCTCCTGCGGCTCGTCGTCGTCCTGGGGTTCGTCGTGACACAGCTCCAGTCGGTCGCGGTTCCCGCGGATCCGGAGAACGCCGTCGCGGTGCTGCAGTCGGCGATCGCCGGCGTCGAGCTGATCGGCCTGGCTGCAGTGCTGATCGTGGGCGTCTGGGCAGGCGCCATCCGGGCGTACGGGCTCGCCGACGCCCACGAGATCCCGGTGCCGACGGCGGCCACCGTGGTCGCGGCGCTCACGCTGGTCGGGTTCGTGTTCGAGCTCGGCTGAACCGGCCGGTTCGTAGCGAACAGACGGACTCGCGAACCCCGAAGCGGTGTGCCGTACTCCCGCTCGCCGCTCCGGGGCGGCTCTCAGCTCATGGGCCGACTGCCCGCGCCATCCCGTTTCAAGGCTCGGCGGACCGGGGCGTTTAGGCACCCCCGGCTCCTGCCTCTCCGGTATGATCCTCTCGGACCGCGACATCCTGCGCCGTATGGAGGAGGGCGACCTCGTCGTCGACCCCATCGACGATCTCGACACCCAGCTCCAGCCGGCGAGTCTCGACCTCCGCCTCGGCGAGGAGTTCCTCGAGTTCCAGCGCACCAACATCTCCTGTATCCACCCCAACCGCGAGGAGGAGGTCGGCGACTACGTGCGCGAGACAACCGTGCCCGAGGGCGACGAGTTCATCCTCCACCCCGGAGACTTCGTCCTCGGGACGACGAAAGAGCGCGTCGACGTACCCGACGACCTGATCGCGACGGTCCAGGGACGCTCCTCGCTGGGCCGCCTCGCGGTCGTCATCCACGCCACCGCGGGCATCGTCGACCCGGGGTACAAGGGACAGATCACGCTCGAACTCTCGAATCTCGGGACGGCACCGGTCGCGCTCTCGCCGGGAATGCGCGTCTCACAGCTCATCTTCACCGAACTCTCTTCGGCGGCTGATCGGCCCTACGGCGTCGACCGCGACTCGAAGTACCAGAACCAGGAAGGCCCACAGGCGTCCCGGCTCGGCATCGATCCGGAGTTCTCGGGGGACGGCGAATGAAGTTCGTCGAGGAGGTCGTCGTCGACGCCTTCCTCCCGACCTACCGGGCGATGCTGGCCGAGCGCCTCCGGGATCGCGGGCTGACGCAAGCCGAGGTCGCCGACCTGCTGGGGGTGAGCCAGTCGGCCGTCTCGAAGTACGCCCACGGCGAGGTCGACGTTCACCCCGACGTGGCAGGCGACGAACGCGTTCAGGCGCTCGCCGACCGCGTCGCGGCGGGGCTCGCCGACGGCACGCTCAGCCGCGTCGGCGCGCTGGTCGAGGCGGAGGTGCTCATCCGCGAACTCGAAGACGGCGACCTGCTCGCGCGACTCCACGAGGCGGCAGTCCCCGAACTCGCTGACGCCGATGCGACGTTTGCGGTCCACGACGCCGACTCGGCGCTGCGCACGAGCGAGCAGGTGCTCGCCTCGGTCCGGCGCGGGCTCAGGGTCCTCACCAACGCCTCGGGGTTCGCGGGGCTGATCCCCAACGTCGGCACGAACCTCGTCGAAACCCTGCCCGACCCGACGGGGATCGAGGACGTGGCCGCCGTCCCCGGCCGGATCGTCGACGTGAAAGGCGCCGCGACGGTGCCGGGCGACCCGGAGTTCGGCGTCAGCGAGCACGTCGCCGGGATCTTGCTCGCGGCCCGCGCCGGCGGCGCGCCGGCCAACGCGGCAGTGAACGTCGCCTACGACGAGGAGATGCTGGCAGCCTTCACCGACGCCGGTTACGCGACCGTCGAGTTCGACCCTGGCGCGGGCGACGACGGCGCCGAACGCGCCGTCGCGGCGGCCGACCTCGACGACGAGCCGTTCGTGCTCTATCAGACCGGCGCCCACGGCGTCGAAGCGATCACGTACGTCCTCGGCCCCGACGCGCCGGCGGTCGCGCGAGCGGTCGTCGAGACGCAGTTGCGGTAGCGCTCCCGCCGGGTGTCGGTTTCAGACGATGCCGAACAGCGGCGCGGCCAGCGCGGCGAGCCACGCGACGGCCCCGATTCCGAGGAGACGCCGACCAGTCCGCGCGGCGCCGAACGCGACGACGCCCAGCGCAGCAGCCAGCGCGAGGCGGTGGTGGACGATGTGGGTCGGGATCGGGTCGACGCCGACGAGCGCGAGGTCGACCCCGGCGGCGACGGCCAGCCCCACGAACGCGAGCAGCGCGGCCAGCACGGGCGATCGGTCGCGTGCGAGGAGGCTGACCAGCGCCGCTGGCCCGACAACGAGCACAGGGTAGCCAACTGCGACGTACAGCTTCGGGTTCACGCCGGGGGCGACCGCTTCGGCCGCCAGCCCCCACGCGCGGACGCCGAGGACGACGCCGACGACCGCGACGGGGATCGCGATGTCGCCACGCGAGAGCCGTCGGCGCGTCAGTGGCAGCGCCACCCCGAGCAGCGCCGCCGTGAACTCGACGGCGATCCAGCTGCTGTCGCTGCCGCCGCCGAGCGACCCCCGTGTCCGGCGGTCGATGGCGTCGACGAACGGCTCGTCTTCCAGGTCACGCTCGACGACCGACGCGCCGGATTCGACGCCGGTGACGGTGTGGCGGAGCCGGAACCAGTCCCAGTACTCCGTGTGGGCCTGCAGCGCCGTCCAGTTCGCCGAGGCGCTGGGGTACGCCCGGATGTGGGTTCGCTCGCCGAAGTACGCGCCGACCCCCAGTTGGTACTCCGCGGCGATCCAGCCGCCGTTGCCCTCGCCGTCGGGGCTGACGTAGGAGTACCTGACCGAGCCGTGGGCCGGCCGCCACGGCGACACGTCGACGGTCTCGTTCTCCCCGACGGTCGTCCAGTTCGCGCCCGAGCGGTCGACGAACGCCCGCCGGACTCGGTCCGGCTCACCGTGGACGACCACGTTGAGTGCGAGCGTCCGGCCGGCGGTGGACTGCCGCCGGCTGGTGTACGGCCAGACGTAGCTCTCGGTCCCCGCCGGCGAGACGAGTTGGTCGCTCGGCGGCGCCGACGGCTCGATCGTCGGCGACCCAGCCGCCGTCGTCCCGGCCAGCGCGGCAGCGACGAGCAGGACCGCCACCACCGCGCGACGTGAGCGCACGGTATCAGTTACGGCGCCACCGACAATACTGTTCGTGTCAAATCCCGACCATCGGCGCGGCCGCCGGCGACGCTCGGCTTTTCCGCCCCGCACTCCTCGGTTCGGCCATGAACATGCTCGTCGACGGCGAGTGGCGGACCGACGCGTACGAATCGACCGACGAGTCCGGGGCGTTCGACCGCCAGGAGAGCAGCTTCCGGGACTGGCTCGACGGGAGCGTCGCCGCGGCGGGCGAGGGGCCGAAATCCTCGGCGTTCGCCCCTGAACCGGGGCGGTACCACCTCTACATCTGCCGGGCCTGTCCGTGGGCCCACCGCGCGGCGATGACGCGACGGCTCCGGGGGGTGGAGGAACAGCTCTCCATCTCGTTGGTCCAGCCCGAGCGCTACGACCAGGGCTGGGAGTTCTCCGAGGCCCACCCCGATCCGCTGTACGGGTACGACTACCTCCGGGAGGTGTACACCGACGCCGAGCCCGAGTACACCGGCCGCGTGACCGTGCCGGTACTCTGGGACACACAGTCGGAGACCATCGTCAACAACGAGTCGAGCGAGATCATGCGGATGCTCGATACGGCGTTCGACGGCAACGAGGTGTCGCTCTACCCCGCTGACCTGCGCGCCGAAGTCGACGCGGTCGTCGACGCCATCTACGAGCCGATCAACAACGGCGTCTACCGCGCCGGGTTCGCGGGCACGCAGGCGGCGTACGAGCGCGCCGTCGACGACCTGTTCGACGCGCTCGACCACTGGGACGACGTGCTCGCCGACCAGCGCTACCTCGTGGGCGACGGCGAACGTCTCACCCTCGCCGACCTCGCGATGTTCGCGACGCTGGTCCGGTTCGACCACGTCTACCACACCCACTTCAAGTGCAACCGCCGGGCGATCCATGAGTACCCCAACCTCTGGGGGTACACGAAGGATCTCTACCAGACCCCCGGAATCGCGGAGACAGTAAACATGGACCACACCACCCGGCACTACTACGGCAGCCACGCCGACATCAACCCCACGCGCATCGTCGCGACCGGGCCCGACATCGACTTCACCGAGCCGCATGGCCGGGACGAGCTCCCCGGCGGCCCGCCGGTGTCGCTCGTCGAGTAAGCGGACCGGCAGTTCCTTGCGCTGTCCGGCTGGATCCGACCGCATGGTCCTCGGACTCTCCGGCACCGACCTGTTCGGCGTCGGAATGCTCGCGGTCGGGATCGTCGTCCTCCTCGCCAGCGCGCGGTACGTCTGGCGGGCGAGTGCGGTGAGCCGCGCCGCGGCAGTCTCGACGCTCGATCGTGTCGATCCCCGTTCGCTCGTACGAATCTCCGGCACGGCCGAGTCGGGCGACGCCGACACACTCACGGCGCCGTTCAGCGGGCGCGACTCGCTCGTCCTGCGCTACGCGGTCGAGGAGCGCCGGCTCAGCCCCTATCTCCTCCCGTGGTTCGTGACGGTTCACGAACGAGCGGGCTCGGTCCCGTTCCGGCTCCGAACGCCGACAGCGGTCGTCGACGTGATCGAGTCGGCGCGGACGGTCACGCTGGAAACGGATCGCGTCGCCGCCGTCGGCGTCGGCGAGGCGCCGCCCGCGCGGATCGGCCGCTTCGAGCATCACACCGACGCGCTTCCGTCGACGACGATCTGGCACGCCCGGCCGTTCGGACTCGGAGCGATCATGGGCGCGCTCTCGCTCGGGGCGCGGCGCTACACCGAGGCGCGTGCGCTTCCGGGCGACGACGTGACCGTCGTCGGTCGGGTTACGGACGCGGGCGGCGTCGATCCGTTGGTAGTGTCGGATTGCTCGCCGACGGCCACACTCCGCCGGATGGCAGGCACGTCGCTCATCGGCCTCGCGATCGGCGCGTTCGCGGCCGTGCTCGGCGCCGTGATGTTGGCGGGGTAATCGCCGGGAGGCGAACTCCCTTGTCCCTCCACCACGAGGTCGACGTATGCCCACGCCCACGGAGCGCGTTCGCGCCTGCGAGCGCTCGAAGATTCGCGTGATGTTCGACCTCGCGGAGGCCGCCGACCGCGACCTCGTCCGACTGGAGGTCGGTGAGCCGGACTTCGACACGCCCGAGCACATCGTCGACGCGGCGGCCGACGCCGCCCGCGCGGGCGAGACCCACTACACCTCCAACGCGGGCATGGCCGAACTCCGCGCGGCCATCGCCGAGACGCTGGATCGCGACTACGACGTGTCCTACGACCCCGAGCAGTACGTCGTCACCAACGGCGGGATGGAGGCGCTGCATCTCGCGATCCTCTCGACGGTCGGTCCGGGGGAGGAGCTGCTGCTCCCCTCGCCGTCGTGGCCAAACTACTGGGCGCAAGCCCGACTTGCTGACGCCGAGCCGGTCGAGATACCGATGGCCGAGGAGACGGGATACGCACTCGACGCCGACCGCGTGATCGACCGGATGAGCGCGGACACGGGGGCGGTGATTCTCTGCTCGCCCGCCAACCCCACGGGGCAGCTGTACGACCCCGACGAGATCCGCGCCGTCGTCGACGCCGCGGCCGAGTACGACGCGTACGTGCTCGCCGACGAGGTGTATCTCGGGTTGACGTACGACCGCGACCCGACGGGGATCGCCGCCCTGACCGGCCACCCCGAGCACGTGCTCACGATCGGCTCCTGCTCGAAGACGTACGCGATGACGGGCTGGCGGGTCGGGTGGCTCGGCGGCCCGCAGGCGGTGATCGACGAGGTGACCAAGATCCACGAGAGCACGACCGCCTGTGCGGGCTCGGTCGCCCAGCACGCCGCGATCGCCGCCCTCACCGGGCCGCAGGAGCCCGTCGAGGAGATGTACGACGCCTTCGCCGAGCGTCGGGACTACGTCGCCGAGCGCATCGACGCGATCGACGGGCTCTCGGCGCCGACGCCGGACGGCGCGTTCTACGCGTTCCTCGACGTGGATCTGCCAGGGAGTAGCCTCGACATCGCGAAGCGCCTGCTACGGGAGCGGGACGTGGTGCTCGCGCCCGGCGACGGCTTCGGCGAGGCCGGGGAGGGGAAGCTTCGGCTCTCCTTCGCGAACTCGCTCGATCAGTTGGAGCGAGGCCTCGACGGTATCGAGGCGGCCCTCCGGGAGGCCTGAGTCGACACCCCGCGACGGCGCGGCGATCATCCACGCGGTTATCCCTCCCCGCGCCGTATCCCAGTGTGATGGTTGCTGTCGAAATGACGGTCGACGAAGTTGACGATTTTTTGCGACGACAAGGCTCCGGTACGCTCTCGCTGGCCGACGGCGCGGAGAGCTATGCGGTTCCCGAGTCGTTCGGCTACGACGGGGAACATCTCTACTTCCAGTTGGTGCAGACCGATGACAGCCGCAAGATGCAGTTCATCGAGACCACCGAGGTGGCGACGCTGACGGCCTGGCACGAGGAGCCGCCCCGGAGCGTCGTCGTCCACGGAGCGATCGAACCGGTCCCCGAGACAGAGGAAGCCGCGGCCGCGAATGCGATCGCGGAGAACGCCATGGTGCCGACGCTCAACGTTCTACCCGACTGCACGCTCGAGGAGCTGGGAATGACCTATTACCGACTGATCCCCGCGGAACAGTCGGGCCGGAAGTTCGGTGTCCCGCCGGAGGCCGAGTGAGTCGGCGCCTACCGCATCAGTTCGCCGCCGTTCACGTTGAGGGTCTCACCCGTCACGAACCCCGCGTCACGGAGATACGCACAGCCGTCGGCGATATCCTCGACTTGGCCGATCCGCCCGACGGGGATCCGGGCGATCTCTTCGGCCATCTCCTCGTCCGTGCGGTCGCTCACCATGTCGGTCTCGATGTGGCCCGGCGCGACAGCGTTCACCCGGATCTCGGGCGCGAAGTCCTTGGCGTGGCTCTTGGTCAGCGAGAGCAGCGCCCCCTTCGATGACGCGTAATGCACCTCGACCGGCGCGCCCTCGAACGCGAGGATCGAGGAGATGTTGACGATCGAGGCGCCGTCGTCCGACGCGCGGAGGTGGGGGAGCGCCGCTTTCGTGACGTTGAACGCGCTGTTGACGTTCACGTCCATCACGCGATCGAAATCCGCCGGATCGAGGTCCTCGGTGAACACGTGCTGGTCGATCCCGGCGTTGTTGACCACGTGATCGACGCCGCCGAACGCGTCGACTCCCGTCTCGACCAGTCGCTCGGCAGCATCGGGGTCGGACACGTCGGCGCCGACGACGATCGCTTCCTGGCCGGCCGACCGAACCCGTGCTGCGGTCTCTTCGGCCGCCGCCTCGCTGGTGTGGTAGTTCACCGCGATGTCGTAGCCGTCGGCGGCGTAGCGCTCGGCGATTCCGCGTCCGATACCCCGCGACGAACCGGTGACGATAGCTGCTGGCACGCTTGCCCATCGTCGCTCCGGCACTTGGCTCTCGGGGTGGCGGCGACGCCGGCCGGCGGCCGTCACGGTGATCGACCGCCGCGACGCACTCTTGGCTCCGCGGGCCCATCCCCCGATATGGGCCGATTCAGCCGGCTGCTCCGCCGACTCGCCCCGCCGCCACGGGTCGTGGACTGGGCGATCCTCGCCGTCGTCGCCAGCGCCGTCGCGACGGGGCTGCTCGCGTGGACCGGCTGGCTCCCGCCGGCGCTGCTGGTCGATCTCCACGGTGTCGGCGGCCTCACGCTCGCCGGCCTGCTCCTGTTCAAGTTCGCCCGGGTCGCCCGGCGCGTGCTGAATCGCGGTCACTGGGACCGCGCGACGCCGATATCCATCCTCCTCGGCGTCGTCGCCGTCGCCACGCTCGCCTCGGGGGCGTTCTGGGGGCTGGGCGGAAACGTCCCGTTCGGGCCGTGGACGACGCTCGCCGTCCATGTCGGCCTGGGGCTGCTCGTCGTCCCGATCCTCCTCCTGCATCTCCGGGCACGCCTCCGGCTGCCCGCCCGGACCGACGCGTCCCGCCGGAGCGCGCTCCGACTCGGCGGCCTGCTCGTCGCCGGCACGTTGGCGTGGCGCCTCAGCGAGGCCGTCGCGTCGGTCCGCGGCGCGACGATCGCAGACACCGGCTCGAAACCCACGGGCGAACTGTACGACACCGAGACGACGGGCGGATCGTTCCCGGTCACCTCGTGGGTCGCCGACGACCCGGAGCCGATCGACCGCTCGGACTGGACGCTCACCGTCACGGGGCCGGCGGGGGAGCGCGAGATGCCGTACGGCGAGCTGCTCGGGCTCGCCGGCGACGGACGCCGCGCGACACTCGACTGCACCAGCGGCTGGTACACGGTGCAGGACTGGGAAGGGGTCCGCGTTGGTGCCTTGCTTGAGACAGCGGGCGTCGACGACGGCGGCGCGCGCTGGGTGCGCTTCGTCAGCGTCACGGGCTACCGCTGGAGCCTCCCGATCGAGGAGGCCCGCGACGCGCTGCTGTCGACGGCCATCGACGGCTCCCGGCTGGCCCACGGCCACGGCGGCCCCGCGCGGCTGGTCGCTCCGGGGCGTCGGGGGTTCCAGTGGGTGAAGTGGGTCGAACGCGTCGAACTCCGGCGCGAGCCCGACCCGGCGCAGTGGCTGGTCACGCTGATCAGCGGGTTCGACTGAGCCGGCGCGGCTTTTTGTCGCTCGAGCCCACCCACGGACTATGGAGCATATCGCCGTCGACGATCTCGACGACAGCATCCAGGCCGCCGCGGTGATGCGCCACCTCACCGAGCCGCTCGGGCTGACGGACTTCGCACTGAACTACTACGAACTGGAACCCGGCGACTCCTTCGCCTTCGCCTACCACAACCACGAGGTACAGGAGGAGGTCTTCTACGTGATTACGGGGACGGCGACGTTCGAGACCGAGTCCGGTCCGGTCGCGGTCGGGCCCGACGAGGCGATCCGGTTCGGGCGCGAGGAGTTCCAGCGCGGCTGGAACCGCGGCGACGAACGCGTCGTCGCGCTGGCGCTGGGCGCGCCGCTCGAGTACGGCGAACAGGTGAAACGCCGCGACTGTCCGGCGTGCGGGGAGGCGACCGACAACGAACTCCGCCGCGCCAACGACGAGGACGCAGTTGTCGCAGTCTGCAAGGCGTGTGGAACCGAAACCGGGCGCTGGTACCGCGGCTCGATGCCGGGTGAGGTGCCCTAACTACCCCGACTCCTCGCCGGGCTCGGACGCGTCCGCCTCGTCGGCCGACACGGGCCCGCCCGTGCCCGTCCGGTCGCGCTCGCGGTCCGCGAGGATCGCGAACCCGGGGAGGCCGATGCCGAGGCCGACGGCGAAGGGGACCCAGAACAGCGGCTCGCCGACGAACAACAGCGCGAGTGAGAAGACGAACGCGCCGATCACCGAGAACCCCGCCAGCCGGTCGAGCCGGTAGCTCCGTGCCGTGTCGTTCTCGCTACCGGGAGACTCGCTCATACAGTGATTCAGGCGGCGCGCGCTCAAAGGCGCTGTGTTCCAGTCATCGACGGCGTTAGACGGCGAACTCGTACACGTCGTCGCCGACGTGGTGTAGCGACTCGACTACCTTCCCGCTCTCGCCGGCCATCTCCTCGCCATCGACCAGCGCCCGTCCCACCGCCAGCGCCTTGCCGTGGTTCTCCTCGACGATTACGACGAGGTCGCCGTCCTCGATGCCCTCGTCGGCCTCGGTGATCCCGGGGCGCATCACGTCGGCGCCGTTGCTGACGAACGACACCGCGCCGGCGTCGACGGTGACGACGCCCTCCGCGGGCGGGTGGGCGTTGGCACCCCGGACCGAGAGGAACGGCTCGCCGTCGTAGTACAGCACGTCCGGGTCGCCGTCGACCAGCACCACGTCGAACTCGGTGTCCTCCAGCTCCACCAGTTCGTACGTGTCGGCGTCGAGTTCGACG
>Ga0207754_100064_pt1 | contig 103062 bp, 140 predicted proteins | sample A23E1SouthBayCA_FD_187728 | JGI IMG/M metagenome (GOLD analysis project Ga0207754, IMG submission 187728) | Aerobic enrichment media microbial communities from Eden Landing Ponds, California, USA - A23 E1 (SPAdes) | ecosystem: Environmental > Aquatic > Marine > Unclassified | place: Emeryville...
CGGCCCGCCGAACCTACGCGTGGCTGCTCGTGGCGGACGTCTTCGTCATCGCCGCGGGTATCGGCGCGGCGTTCACGGACGGAACGCTGCGGTGGGCGCTGTTCGCGGGCGGTGCGCTCGGGTACGTCGTGCTCGCGTTCGGCCTGCTCCGCGTGCTGCCCCGGACGCTCGGGAGCGACCCCGACCCTCGAATCCACTCGCTGTTCGTCACGCTCCGGAACATCACCGTCGTGCTGTGGACGCTGTACCCGGTCGTCTGGCTGCTCGGACCGGCCGGCCTCGGCCTCCTCCAGTACGAGATGTACACCATCGTCGTCGTCTACCTGGACTTCATCTCGAAGGTCGGGTTCGTCGCGTTCGCCGCGCTCGGTGCCGACGCCGTCGACCGTCTCGTCACCGTGACCCGGGACGCGCCGACCGGTACTCCGAGCCCCGTGGAGGCTCCGTCCGCGACCGACGACGACTGACCGCCCGGCTACTCCTCTCGTTCGGCCGTACTCACTCGTCAGAGCACTGTCGCTGCGCCGACGACGACCGGTACCAGTACCGCGACGTACACTGCTGCGACCGCCGCCCAGTCGCGACGAATCGCCGCCACACGGTTCTCGGCGACCAGCGACCGCGGCAACACGACGGCGGCGAAGAATCCAACCATCAGTACGTAGAGCACGACCGCGGCGGCCACCGCCGTGGCCACCACGCCGTCGAGGACGACCCCAGCGGCGAGGAACAGCCACGCGAACAGCGGCCCGGTCAGCAGGCCGGCGGCGTAGTGGACCACGCTCGCCAGCCGCCCCGGTGCCTCCCCGGGCGACCGCTCGGTGAGCACGCCGGCGGCGACGAACGGCGAGGTCTCCCCCTCGGGCAATCGCGCCATCGCCGCGTCCATGACGAGCGTAGCGACGACTGCGGCGACGACGCCGACGACGAACAGCCCGGGCACGGCGGGTGCGGGCGACAACATACCTCCTGCTGTGGCCCGCACCGGCATCTGCGTGGTGGTACTCGCAGCCCACGCCGACGCGGCCGTCTCCCGGGCGCGCCCGACCGCCAGCGTCTTTCCGCCGCTTCCCGTACCCGCAGGTGGCCGATGACGACGCCACCGGGCCGACCCGGGGTGGCTCCCGCGGGACGACGAGCCCTATGAGTGCCGAGGCCACACCTTTGGTGCCAAGCATAGGCGGAAAGCAACACGCACGTCCGCCTAGTAAGGTTTTCGATGCCAAATATTAAAGAAACACATAGAACCGCGAACCTCAGCTAACCCCCGAATTGCCGCTGAGTTTTATTGATCAGTGACTGTCACCAAAATCATTTTCTGCTGTTGGTTGGTCCACGATCACTATGGGAACAGCGGACGAAGAGGATGAAGACCAAATCAGAACACTCCTCAGAGAGGAAACTGAGGACCGCGAGGCTATCACTGAAGAACTAATCCTGGAGATATACGATCTGGAAGACGAACTCTCGACCCTGGATCGGCGGCACGGTATTCAGGACGGAATCCAATCAATATTAGAGGACTACGTGGACGAGAACGATGCATCTTAACTCAGTTACTCTCAAGAACTTCAAGCCGTTCTACCGGGAGAATCCTATCCATTTTGAGGACGAGAAAGGGGTCACCCTCTTCGGCGCAAAAAACGACCGAGGGAAAACAGCGTTTCTAGAGGCGATTCGGTTCTGCCTATACGATTTTACGAGTGACGACGAAGGCAGTCGTGAGCAAAAAAGGAACCAGTGCATCAACCGGAAAGCTGTAACTGAGGATGATGGTGAAACCTTTGTCTCGATCAATTTCGACCACAATGGAGGAGAATACACCATCAAACGTGTACTCGGATTTTCCGAGGTCGACAACCAGACTGCCCGAGAAGCCGAAAACCACTATGTAATAGTCGAAGTCGACTACAAGGACGAACCATACATTGACACCCGCGAAGACGACGATATAACCGACTACAGAGAGTTCAGAGACGGTATTCTACCGGAGAACGCCTCTCAGTTCTTCATCTTCGACGGAGAACAGATCGATGAATACGCCCAGCAATTCGGGAAGCGAGACACCGATGTCCGAGAAGCCATCGAACTGGTTCTTGGCATAGAGGAATTACGGAAAGCGATTGGTGACCTTCAGGAACACGGCATCGACCACTACCGGGAACTCTTCCAAGAGGCTCAGTCGGATGCTGAGGACTACCGGGAGAAGAAAGAAGAATTGGACAGTGCGCGCGCGGAGCTCGAGTCGCTTGAATCAGAATATGAAGAAAAAGAAGAGGAATTAGAATCCAAGCGCGAAGAGAAAAGCGAAGAGGAGGAGCGTCTGGCGGACGCAGGAGAGGTCGAGGAAAAGTACGAGCAACTCATCGAGACAAGAGTTGAACTGTACGGTCCCGAAGAAGTTGAAAAGGCTGAGGAGTATCTCGACGAGGACAAAATCGACGAGCTGACTCCTTGCCTCCTACAGCAACTAGCAAACAAGCGCCAGGAGCGTCAAAAGATCTACCGGTATTTCGGACCGATAGCCGGAGCTGTCGCAGCTGAAAAAATAGGATCTACAGTCGCTCTGGACTCACCAGGAGGGCTCGTAGAAGTCCTCCGTGAAACACTCGATGAACGCCCAGAGGACTGTTACATCTGCGATCAGAGCCTGGAAGATATCTCTCGTGAAGAGTTAGTAGATCGGTTAGATGAGGCCACTAACGAATCCACGGAAGAAGCTCGGTACCTTGACCAACTTGCGGAAGGTCTGAGGAAGGAAACCGAGGGAGACGACTACGACTCAGGCCATCAAAAGGCCCAGTTCCAGTACCTCACCCAGGAGATCACGGATCTCGTCCAGGACATTTCAAAACGAGAAGGGCGGATCGAGCGTCTTGAAGAAATCATTGAGAACGCAGAGTTCGGAAAGGATGAAGTCGACGAAATCCGCGACAGGCTGAACGAACTCAAACGCCAAGAAGGACGGCTTGAAGCAGAACTGGAGAATCTGGAGGAAGACATCGACGACCAAGAAGAGGTGGTTGAGGAACTTGAGGAAGAGCTTGATGGGATGGAGGGTGCAAGTGATGAAGAGGAAAGATACAGTGAATTGATCGAGGTCTCGGAGCAGGCTCAATCTGCGTTTCAAGACGCCAAAGATGATTATGTCGAAAAGCGACGGGAGTCTGTCCAGGCGAAGGCTTCAGACCTGTTTATGGAGATGACGAACAAGGACGATGTCTACGAGGGCCTCAGCATTCACACCGACTATCAGCTCCGGATAGAAACCAACGAAGGGGTATTCACAATCGCAGATCAGGACCCGAGTCGCGGGGCCAGGCAGATCATCGCCTACGCCTTCATCGCCGGGCTTGCTCAATTCTCGTCGCGTGATGCACCTATCCTCATTGACACACCGATTGCCCGCCTTGATCCAGGCCACAAAGCCAGTCTGATCGAGAACCTCCCAGATTTCGTCGACCAGGTGGTTGTCTTCTACCAACCCAACGAACTCACTGAAGACGACATAGATAAGCTCAGAGAAGACGACGAAATCGCTGGACACTACGACATCATACAGGCAGATGACGCCACAGTGTCAACCATCGTCGATCATGAGCCAACTAACTTCCAAAGGACGGTGACTGCCGATGACTGATGTCCGAAGCTCGGCCCGGTCACTCAAAACAGAACACTTCGATGCCTACGAAGAGCTAACCCCAAACATCGGTGACCGGGATGCCTCCGATGAATACCCCTTCGAGACCGGTTTTGAACTCTTCTCCGCTGGCCTGGTAGTTGGATACATCAACGATGATGGTGAGCTGATAGAGGAAGAGGCTGAAAGCTTAGAGACCAGTGAAGGGGAAACCGAAGACGACCAAGAACAAGACGATGACGACGACACTTCCTATCACCCCTTCTTCGAACTGCAGCAGCTACTGGAGAACAACGAAGACCACGCCTACACCATCGAGCTCATCGACCGCGTCATCGCCATTGAACTCGCCTCAGAGCTCGAAGAAGATGATGCATCCGTTCCAGAAGACGTCTGGGACCTCGTAGTAGCTCATGCTGACAAAGGCGTGGGGATCATCCGCCAGGAATGGAAGCAGGAGAATCAAATTGATATCGGGGATCGGATTGACGAACTCGACGACTTCTGGGAAAACAAGATCGACGAAATTGCAGAGGACCTAACTCAGATCCCTCAGAGAGAGGATGATGGCCGTCTACAATCCGGGGATTAGAACGACGGTTCTCGACTGTGATCCAAAATAGATTCTTCGAGTAAGTCATCCGGCTCATTTTCTTCCATCAGCTCATCACACTGCCTGATCGCTCCTTCGACAGTCTGCTTGAACCAATCACCAGCGTCAGGAGCGACGTGAACAGTATCGATTAGAATGTCAAGCCAGACTCGGACATCAACCCCCTTGTTCGGGTTCTCTCTTGTGGTATCGAGATACTTCGGTCCATCTTCAGTGTGTATCCGGAAATCAACCTCAAGTGTATTCTCACCTATTTCAACCAGCGTGTGGTCCCGGTCTTCGTCTATAGGAGGGTCCTGAATGATTGCCCTCATCTCTTCCTCGTACTCGAATCCTTTCCGTTTGTAGGCAAACGGAACCAGGGAGTGAGCCTCTCGTGTGATGAAAAATCGGTCGTCTAGATCTTCCTCGATATCGATGTCACCAATTTCAGGTGCGGATTTATGATCGCTGCTGTAAGGCCGATAATCAACCTCTGCGAAATAGATATCATAGTCGTCCTCATCGCCTGTCAGCGCCCGCGCAAAATCACCGACGGTTGTCCGGATTGCGACCGCCCGATCAGAGCCTCCGTACTTGTCCCACATCGCAACTGACTCGTCCTCCTTCAGATGCCAGCAACTTAGATACGTAAACCGTCGTAGACACTTGTTGATCTCCGCGTGTATATCGTGTCCCTCCGGCCGCATCTCTCCTGCTTCAACAGATCTTTCATACTCAAGCTCTCTCGCCTCTTCGATAATCTCCGGAACACTGCCCTCGAACCGATCTCCGAAATCCGCTGCCTGGTGAAAATGAAGTCTCCCAGTCTGGAGAAGATTAGCAAACTTGGCGAAGTCCATGTAGCGGTAGATAGTCTCATCTGGATCTAATCTGTCCAGATACTCCGATTCGACATGAGGCATTATGTCGGTGGTATGTCGATCTGTTTCTTGAACCTACCGGAGGTTCAGTATCTCTTCAGCATTCCTCACGTCTTTCATCAAGGGATCAAATTTGACTGCCGAGGATATTCAGCCGTCCAGATCAAGCTCAAGAACGGATTCAATCTCGTCGATCTCTGTTTCCAGCTCCATCTTCTTCTCCAATAGACTCTGTCGGTCACGCCAGTTATCCAGAAGCTCCTGACGCCGCTCACGATACAAGTCCTCCAAAATCCCACGGATACGGGGAACATCATCCCTCTGTGCGTTATCCAACCTACCCTTCTGGGTTCGGATCTCCTCTTCCAACTCCTCCTTCACAGAACCGTGAACCTCATCCCTTTTCTTCAGTATCTTCTCTACCTTCTCAAGCTCGGATTCAAGACGCTCCTTCTCCTCACCCAGCTCCTGTTCCTGAAACTCCTTGATATCGTCCTCCACAGAAAATCGGATCACCTCGAAAAGGAATGTGCTTCAGAGATTCAAAAGGATCAGCGGGAACAGAAATATCGCTCCGAACCCGAGAATGAACTGGATGAAAAGGAGCACCCAGTAATCTTCCCTACTCCACTCATCCAGGAAGTACCCGAAAACGAATACACCTAGTAAAGGAACCGCCACAACAGCACCGAGATGCCATCCTACCCCTTCATAGAAGATACGCACCTGCCCCATAGACTCAGGGTTCAAAGTCCGGTTGATTGCCCCTCCATAACCTTGCCCAGAGACAGAGGAAATCAGGGAAAACAACAATCCTGTGAGTACAGATTTCTTCCTCACTTAGATATCACCTGAAATAGTACAAGCCAACAGCAATTCCCAGAACCACTATAATCTGAACTACTGGATGGAAGACTGAGGCAACACCGTATCCTACGACAAACCCGAGTACAGCTCCGACAATACCGGCTACAGGACTACCTCTCTTAACACGGCTTACGTTCCGGGACTCCAGCTTGAAGCCTCCTTTTATATCAGTCTCGCCGTGAATCCATCGAGCTCCTCTATAACCGAAGAAGCCTGCAACAAGCCCCGCGAGGATAGACAGAGCTGTGTGAACCTGTGTAAGCAGATCTCCGGAACCAGAACCTCCGAACAGATTCGAGAACAGTCCGGAGTCAGATCCAGTGTTGTCTCCGCCACCTGAATCATCGTCCTGTTTCTCACAGGAAAACTGGTTATCTCCCTGAGCTACAGCCTTCTCGTCCTCTGCACAAGTTACATCATATTCGTAGGTCAGGCCGTTGTCCTGGCAGGTGTAGATCTCCCAGCGGTCATTCTCATTCTTTTCCCGTCTCTGATCGCCTGGATTACACTCACTCTGCTGGATACCGGTCACAGAAACACTGGTGGAATCACTGGACTCGACGCCGTTCACCTCGAACGTGCAGCTGCCCGAGATCTCCTTCGACTCACTGCTGACAGAACTGAAAGCGACATCAAAACTGTATGTCACCGATTCTCCGGCACCCACATTCTTCGTATTCTGGTCGTCGACAATACTGAAGCCTTCACCGCAGCTGGAAAGCCTTCCAGAGAACTCGCCCTCACCATCTCCGACATTCTCAACGGTGGCGGTTACAGTTCCCTCATCTCCCTCCTTAATTTCTGTAGATGAAGTGGAGATGATATCGGGGTCACCAGTCGGCTTCGTTACCTCGATGTATCCGTTTTCTCCGGCATCGACGTAGACTGTGAAGGACGGGTAGGAAAGCAGCTCAGGGGTATCATACACGAACGAACCGGTGTCAAGAGACGAGTCCTTAACCTTCGCGTTCACCAAGTCTGTCGTGCTAGAACTGGCCTCCTCAACAGCCTGGTTCGCATCAGTATTCACCAGCTCATCCTCTACTTCAGAGGCGGTGTAAGTCCCGTCCTGCCAGTCAATCAGGAGATCGTAGGCATCCCCGCCACCGATGAACGTCTTGTAGTCCTCGTACGACTGCTTATTGCCGATCCTCCACCCGTTCTCAAAATCATTCGAGTACAAAGCAATGACTCGGCTATTCTCCGGTTCAGAAGCTCCTAAATCCAGGTTCCCGTTCCAGCTAATCTTTGAGTCACCGAGGTCAGTGACTGTTCCGTCTCCGGCGTCACCGTTAGACAATGTAGCTGACTGAATCGTCTTGTCACCGGCCTGTAGCTCAGCCTTTGCAGTGAAGATCTCATCCGGGTTGTCTATGTATGCTGGAGTAGCCAGTTTCTCGTTCTTCTGGAAACAATAGATCTCGTAATCATAGACAGGAGATGTAACTGAGTAGTACCTGCTGTACCTTCCGCTTCCATTCCCGTTCTGATTCAGATCGTAACAGTCTGATTTGATGGCGTCTATAGCATCCTGCTCCGTGTCAAACCCGTCCTCGTAGTAAGTTGTAAGAGTGACAATGTCCCGTAGCTCGTCAGAAGTCGAAGTAGAATACTTCAGCTTGGAATCCTGGTGCGTGAACTCAATACTGAGGTCCTGGTTGACCTCGCCGTCCGTCTTTTCCGAAAGCTCAGAAGCACCGAGGTAGATATCTATCTCATCAGTCGACTGGTCAGCGGTTACCTCTATTGCAAAGACATCTCCGTCGAAGAACTCGCTGGTTCCAGAGTTATACGTGATTGAATCAGCCGAGGTAACAGTAGCCGAGGAAAGACCGATGAACAGTACGAAAGCCAGAATCAATGCTGCACGTCTCACTTACTGTGTTCCACCTCCTACTCCTCCGCATCCACCAGCATTCTGGTAGAGGACTCCGTCCCTGACCTGAAGCCTTACATCGTCAGGCAGAGTCTGGCCCTGATCCTGTACGTATTCACGGTAATCAGATTCGCTGGTGAAGTTTCCACCTGTCTTCGGGTTATTAACTGGTCTCCATGGGCATCCCTGGTCGTCGACAAAGGTTCCCTGGAGGAATCCAGGAGCTGCGACAAACAAGATTACAGCTGCAACGGCGAGAACAGCACCGCCTGAAAGATACGGGTGATCACCGAGAAAACCACGGACTTCCATACCTCAGAATTACCTGAAATCGTTTTTAAAATAATGGGGCGGTCTTAATTGGGCGACGGACACAAGCAGACGGTAAGATGGACTCCAGGGAAATTTTTCCAGAGACGGAGAGAATCAGGTTTCTACTTGACACAGAATCTCTCGACGATTTGTCTGGGACAGAATCCTCTAATCTTGAGAGATTTCTCCGGTACAGTAACCACGGCGACTTCGAGTTCCTCAGAACCCCTGGACAGGCTGAGAACGACCTCCTTGACGGCATTGGCGCTTTCCGTATAGAGAAAGATGGGGAGGAGAACAAGCAGATAATTCGCTGGGGCTCGGAAAATGGTGGACTCCACGCAGCACGCTATATGCCAGAGATCTACGAGCGCTGGATCGGTGAGGTAGACTGGAATGAACCCGAGATTTCCGTTGATGACTTAGAGTTGGCCGATCTGTTCAGCGAGCTGCTTCACAGAAGGGCCGAATACGTCGACATACTCGTAACTGCGAACGAATCCATTCTGACAAACCGACGGCTTCTGGAGTACCGTATCCGCCGCCACAAGGAAGGTAGAATGAACATTATGACGGTGTCAGAAGCTTCTGAGCTGGCCGGTCTCTATATGCGGAGAAACGATGACTTCGTCTTCTATATGCCGGAAGCCGGAGTCTCTTCCTACGAGATTGACTTCACACTCTGGTACTGGACCATCCCTCGAGTATTCGTCCAGTACTTCACAGCTGACGAAGAGGGTTACCTTGGATCAATGCTGGACCGGTTCGACTCCCTGTTCATCGGTATCGACAAGCTCGGAGAGCAGTACTACCGTGGAACCGGAAACCACACAGACCTGATGACACGGTACCACTTCAACCACGGAATCTCTCTTCTAACAGGGATCTGTGACGTACTCGCCCTACACACCAGAGACAAATACGATATCAAGATCCCTGACCGCGATACAAATCTACGGACAGGAGACCATCCGCTGCTGAAAGAACTGCGGGATCACAACGAAGAGGCATGGCTACACGTCCACAGAAACCACGAGATCATCGAGCTGCTGCACACTGTTCGTAACGACATCATCCATCAAAGCGGCGTGATCAGGAGAGGACCTGGATTCTCTTTCCGGGAGCACAGTGAGACAACTCCCTGGGAGTCTCAAACGCTCTGGATGGAGGAACTGGATGAGAAAGACCGGGAGAAATTCAACAACCACTACAAGGAACTCGACGACACAGTTGAAGACTACGACCCGGTGACTGAATGGGGTGTCGTCACCGAATTTGATGAACCTCCGGAGATCTACGAACACACTCAGATAGAGCCATACCGGTTCCTAAAACAGGCCACTAAGGAGATCGCAAAGTTCGCAGACGAATACCTGCGCCTGCTCGGTCACCCAAACCGTGTGGAACAGTCAGAAGGGTCAGGCCCCGCCTCAAAAGGAGATGTTGAGAGAATCGCTGAATACGGCCTTCACCCTTTCCTGGACGACATCGACCCTGAATCAGCCATATAGACGGTCATCCTATAGATTCATTTAGTGCTACACACCTGTTCCCTCCAGTCAATACCTGGTTCTCGCTGCAGGCAGTGGATGCAGTAGGCGGAAACCGGACTACATCAAACTCAGCGTGACACCTGAAATCCAGTCCAAGGAACTCGCCTGAACCACACCTGTACTGAGAATACTTCGACAACCCGAAGAACACTGAAACCACCAAAACCAGGGACACCAAGACTGTCAGTACAACCTGTCCAAAAGCACCGCCCTTCCTCATGTATTCAACCCCCAGCCGGAATCACACCATATAGGATCACGAAGACAAGGGATACTACTAGCACCTCTACGAGCTTTCTCTGACTCTCCCAGTTCGAGCTGAAAGGAGCCAGCCACTCAACCAGTGCAACCAGTCCCGCAACAAGCACCGACAGAACCAAAGGAACCAGGATAAACGGCACTGTCACATTGTTCCCCCAGTCCACAGGAGACTCAATCGTGAAGCCTTCACCCGCCTTGTAGATCAAGTCAAGGACCCTTCCCGAGATCGGGTCATACGTAACCGTGAAATCCACGTAGGAGACAGATTCACCAGACGTACTCGAACTATTCCAGGCCGGGTCAGTCACCCGGATACTGAACTGTGCAGGTGCATCCTCCTCCGAAAAGTTCTCGGGTAACTCTCCGGTCACCTTCACGTTCTTCTCAGTGAAGGAGTTCCTATTCAGGACAACTCGGTCAACGTCTGTATCCACGTACTGGCAGGAATTATCCTGACTGACGCAGTCGATATCCAGAGAGACATTCCTATCACCAGTGTTTCTAAGCACCACGAACTGCTGGAAGCTGTCGCCTGGATAACCGGAGATCTGGAAGCTCTTCGTATCCTCGGACGTGATGGCGGAGACCATCCAGCTGAACTTGCTGCCGTTGTTCTCATCGACAGTTGTCTCACTCCCAGAGCTAACCAGTAAAGTACCGCTGCTGCCTGTAGATCCTCCGCCACTCGTGCTTCCAGGAGTCTTGGACTCGTAGTAAGTCAGTGAGACATTGTGACTGCCTTCGTGCAGCGAGGAGTTCCCGTGCTGATCCCCGATCTTCAGGACGACGTACTCTGTACCACCTATTAACCGGGTGTCCTGTATCGAGAGATCGTTGCTGTTCCCATCAACGCTGACCGTGGTCTCTCCCGGCTCACGGCTCCCGAAGTTGTCCAAACGGTTCTCCGGGATAGCGTGCTTCAAACTCTGGTTCTCGGTTAAGTTGCTGAAAACCTTGATCGTGGACTGGTAATGGTACTTGTAGGAGTCACTGGTCTCCGTCTTCTGCACCGGGGTATAGCCTGTTTCCTCTCCGGCGCTGCAACTCTTCCTAAATGTGAACGACTCCACCCTGTCCTTCCCGATCTCCTGCTCGGTACTGTTTAGACTGGAACAGTAGCTTGACTTGGAAAGCAGGCCGGACAATTCGACAGTCAGGTTCAGATCTGTCCTGACGTTCGTGGCCTCCACCTTCTGTGAAGCATTGAATTTCTTGTCGACACCAGATCCGAAAACAGGTGTCCCGGAAACGTACTCTGTAGAGTAGTTCTTCTCGTTCTTGATCCAGTCGCCACTGAGTGAGTCGTTACTACAGGAGGTTGTGACCTTGCTGCTTCCGCTCGGTATGTCGCTTGTCTGTGTAATGCTGCACTTCGACGAAAGATCTACGCCGGAGAAACTGAATGATCTCGTGTTGTAGACTTCCAGCCCTGTCTGGTTGAACAGGTACTGGGTATCCACCGTCGACGCCTTGGAAAGGTTCTGACCCAGTTCCTCCTGCGTCTTGTTCTCGCCGGTAATATAGTCAGACTCGTACTCTGCTGTAAGCTGTGTTGAGTCGTTATCCGTCAGTTCTCCGGAGAACCGGTCAGTGGATGTCAGTATTCCCTCACCATCTACAGAAACGTTGACCGACAACGGCTCTCCTCTATTCTCAACTTCTACAGTATTATTTATCCTCTGTCTTCCCAAATCATGTCTGAACCCAGATTCACGGAATCCGGTGCTGTTCAATGTGTAGTTTGTACTAAGGCTTGTCGAAGCACCAGTGAAATCCGTAATCAAGGCAGAATAGTCGAAGATCTTCGGCACCCCAGTAACCCTGTACGTAGAGTTCGAGAACACAGATACGGAACCACTTGGAGGATTGTTCCTGCTGCTGATTTCCGTGCCATCTGGGTCATTTATACTGTATTCAAGAACCCGGCTCTCGGACTGAGAACCCATACCTGTCCACTGTAGCTCTGCATCTTGGAAAACCGGTGCCGTATTCACCGTGAAAGACTGAATCTCTGTCCGGTTCCAGTTACCAGAGGAATCCTTCGCCCAGATCCTGTACCCGAGCTCTCCTGAGAAACTGGAGTTTCCCCATTCAAAGCTCGTAGGTTCCCAGGAATCAGCTGCACCACCAAGGTAAATCGGACTGTCGTAATCCCCGTTAATGAACTTGAACTCGTCCACTTTGAAGTCATAGCTATAGCCCTGACCAGCGTTCGTGTTGACCGTGATGTTCTGGAAGGTTTCTACACCGGAGTAATTCAGGCGCTCGCCCAATACTAAGTTACCAGTGTTGTCGAACAGCTTGTTGCTGGCTGTATCGTTGCTTCGGTAGAAAGTTATCTCCGCCTTGTAGTAATCCCCTTCATTCAGTGTATGATATTTCGTCTGCTCACCCACGTTTGAGTCGAACTGAGCGGAATACGTGTCTATATTGAGACTGTAAGATCCATCTTCACTGCCAAGTTTAACCCTGCTATCTGGTTGTGCTATCGGATCTGACCCAAGGTTGTTCATCTGCACGTAGAAAGTGAACTTCGTGGCCTTGCTCAATTTCATCTCCCTTCTGTGAACCAACTCAGGGTAATTGGAATATCCTGAGAAACGGCCTTCATCAGACAACTTGAGGGCCTGGCTGCTGCCCCCGGCACCGTCAGAAACAATGCTTGTTGATCCCCCCGTGGACTCATCACTCCACGCCGGATCAGATGTGTAGTCACCATCCTCGAAACCGTCGTTAAAGTTCACTCCAGTCCAGTTCATCCATTCTCCAGTCTCGTTCGTGGATAGAACTGCTCGCTCCAGGCCGCTTTCACCGTCTATGAACTCTGCGCTGATGTTGACAGAGCTATTCCGGGGTGTTGTACCCGTGACATTGCTGTTCAAGTTTCTCGAAGCGGGTACAGTCGAATCCTTGTAATCAAACGAATAGGTAGACGAGTTTGTGGAAGCAGTTCCATCACTGACCTCCGCATACCAGTTGTACGTTTTACCATAATCCAGGCCGGAGACAGTAGTTGAGACTGTTGTGCCAGTATCTACATCATTGACTGATCCTATCTTACTCCCGTTGCTCCAGTAAAACGTGACATCCAGAGGCTCTGCATCAGGGTCGGATACATCAATACTTAGATTGACCTCCTCCTGAACAGATTCACCGTCAAGAGGATTATTCAATACAGGAATGTCAGGTGGGACATTACCCTTGAGCAGTCCCGTACTATCCCAGTTTCCTGCACTGTCCTTGCCGTACACCTTGCTGTAGACAGGGTCAAAACTGGTGTCAACTGAGAAATTGTAGAAACTGCCTGCACTGCTGCCTATAGGATTAGACGTGACGTTGACCTTGTTAGCAGTTACAGGATCAGATTCAAAATCAAGTACAATATCATCCTGATCTCCGTACCCAGAGTCTTGTTCTGTGTTTGTGCTGCCCCCGTTATACTCAACAAGTACCCTGATAGCGTGACTTCCATTGTATTGAGACAGACCTAATGTAATGCTGTTTGAGTGAAGACCTCGACCTTCACAAGATCTGCTATCCTCTATAGCCCAGCTAACAGGTGAGATATTATCCGTGTAGGCTATATTCACTATATCACTGCTTCCGTAGCAGTAATACCAATAAGTCAGCTCTATCTGGTCGCCTGGTTCGATCTCGTTTCCGTCAAGAGATCTAACAGTGATATTCTCAACAGACTCTTCACTCGTGTATCCAAGATTTGTTTTTGTCCCATCCGTAGCCGAATCAATAGTGTTCGGAGAGTTAGGCTCCCCAGGACCGAAATCATCTCTGGATTTAACAAGAGAGCTTGGAGCCACACAGCTGCCTCCCTTGTTAGTCCTGCAAACCGGAGCACCGATACTGGCGTTGTAGTGAGCGTAGTCATACCAGGTTTGGTTCCTGAACTGCCCTGACTCGTTGAAAGCGAACAAGACCTCTGAGACAGGTGAGGTACTGTCCTTCCATTCTATCCACGTTGAATCGCTGGAGGAAGTGAAGTTCCTGTAAACCGGTTTCCCTGTATCCAACGCCACGTACTGAGTTGTTGACTTCGTGTTTCCTGCGAGATCTGTGGCCTCCGCATCAATCGTGGTGTTGCCCTCCTGAGTTACGTTGACAGTGAAACTGCTGGACTGACTTGTCGTGAACGGGTTCTGGTTCTTCCTGAAACTGGTGTTTGCAATGTTAGATACTGAATCAGAAGCCGTGTAGTTCACCGATATAAACGGTTTGCTGAACCAGCCCGTGTTGCTGTAATCGTTGGACAGAGACGGATTAATTGTGTCACGCTTGATTGTCTGAGTGTTGATCGACTCGTTGTTCCTGGCTTCATCGACAGCGAAGTACTCCAGGTCAATATTTCCATTCAGATTGTCTATCGTGATCGTGGTGCTGGAGCTCTTGACAGTCGTAAAATCACCTCCTGTCAATCGGTAACTCAGATTCGATACACCTGATCCAGGACTATCTGACGCATCAAGCCCTACGACAACAGTCGACGACTGCCAGCCTGTCTTCGTATAGTTATCCGAGCTGGTCGGCGGCGTATCATCCTCAGAAACCTGGTTGAACTCTGTAGTCTGAGTCTCACCCTGATTATCCGTAGCGGTCAAAGAAGCGTTGTACCAGACATTCCACTCATCCACCGAGAAAGCATCACTGACGCTGTACGTGTTACCGTCGAACGGAGTGAACCAATCCCTCGCCTGCAGGTACGCATCGTTGACGATCTGCTGGCCATCCTCCACGACATCCAGTTTGACAGAGGGAACAATGCTGTAATCGAGGACGTTTTTCTGCCGGGACTCGGGTCTTTGAGTGGCGTTTTCAAACTGGTAGGAGGCGACAAGGCCGTCCTGAACACTCATACATCCCTCAGATTTAACCTTGGAGACTTCACTGCTGGAAAGTGTTCTATCCCATATACAAGAACTATAAACAGTTCCGTTCCAATACTGCTGATTGTCACTCCTCTTTCCTATAAACCATCTGCTCTCGCTGTTCTGTAACTCTCCTGAAACAGAGAAATTGTCAAACTGATTACCATCGTAATAACCAACAGCATAATCATTGTAATCATGAACAAGAGTTCCTGTATGAGTTTGACCATCAAACAAATCAGCTGAACCACTCATAGATAAGAAACCGTCATTAGCGGTTTCCAACTGGTAAGCAGGATTACCATCTTGGAAGAACAAGGAAACGCTGTCGTATCCTCTCTGTCTCCCAAGAACCCTTCTATAGCCTGTATCAGTAGCAGATCTGAATCTAGAAAAAACAGTTAAATCCCTCGAAATATCCAAATCGCTTCCCTGACTATTAGGGATTTCAATCCAGTCATCTTCTCCGTCGAAGCTAACCCCACCATCTTGCACTGAAGAATCCGTATGACTCAATCTGTGGTGAGATTCATAAGAAGTTGAATTATCCCCAGACTCAAACCTGTAGGCTAAATCTGGTCTCTTAGAGGGGAAGCTGTTACGTCGATGTAGATCTTTTATTTCTTCCTCTGTAAATCCGGGATCACTCCATACATAAAAGTTGTAGATGGTCCCATCAAGTTCGTCTTCATAACCAAAACCAATTTGGAAATCATATATTGCCGCTGGATCGACATCTCCGATATTCTGGGTTTGTACCTCCTGACCATCTACAATAACGTGTCCCTCCTGACCATCATAGAAATAACCGACTCTATGAACTTCGTTATCTTCCCAATTGTTTCCATAACCAGAATTGGGGTGTGCACTTCCCTGTTCATCTTCCCACCAGAATTTACTTTCTCTGCAAGTGTAAAAATCTCTTAAAAGACGTTCTGACCCTCCTTGTGCAGCTATGTTTGTTCTATCAGAAGCATTGTTACATTCAATTTTAGCACTAAACCCCCAGGTCTCATTCGGATTGACACTACCGTTTACACCTGTGATATCGATATATTGATCTCCGTTATTTTCAGCCCCGAGAGTTATCCCAGTATCTCCGTTCCTTGTCTTGTAGCCTAAGAAATCGTTAATTGACCCATGGTACAGTTCCTCGTTCTGGAACGTCCCGTTGTTGGCGCTCCCTCCTGCATCTGAGTCTGAAACAGTAGCAGAAAATGCGGGATTGTCGCCGGTGAACCAGTTAGATGGAGTAGTTGAGGCCGAGTCGAAGACAGGTGAAACCCCGGCCACAGCAGAGATGAAAGCCAGTAAGAAAACCGCAGAAAGCACCTTCCTCAAGTCTCGAATAGCCAGTTCACCTGTAGCAAAAATGGGAGAACTCTATTTTTAAAACATCTACCCAGCCGCTTCTACCCGAATCTCCAACCGTTGGATCTCGCCGGACTCACCGACACTGTAACACGCCAAACCAGCTGGATTCTTCTCCACACCCCTCTCAACAGAATCAGCGACAACACACGACACATCGACACGAGAAACACTCCGCAGCGTCTCCTTATCCTGCTCTGAAAGATGGACTGTGCCAAAATTCAGGGTGTGAGTATGCATCCGGCCATTATGCAAAGTATCGCTGCAACCGAACCTGATGCTCTCCTCCGTCGTGTAATTCAACGTCCGGAAATGATCCAACTTGGACACACGGTTCCCGTCGACTCTGAGACACCAACCGTACTCGGTCTCAACATCTCTGTAGACCTCAGAAACACTCCGCAGCTGCTCCCCGGTGAAAACGATCTTCTCCCCGGAGAACTCTGGCTCACCGTCAGCCAGGTACCGGAGACCATCCTTAATACCTGAATCATTCAAAACCAGAGACGCACCGACGAAACCGCTGCCAAGCACCAAAGACAGTAACAGCACCAGGGTAACCAATTCATCAAACCACTCCATCCTTCAGGCATCACCTCCGCTCGTGAACTCCTGGAACAGGAAGTACACCGTTGCCAATCCGGACAGGACGACGCCGACGACAGCTAACAAGATCGAAGTCTCCGACGTGAAAATACCCGCTGAAGACGCCTTCGAGAAGAAATTCCCGGAGCCGTGGATCAAGTACGACGGGATCACCGAATGCGTAGACGCCGTCAAGGAATTGTAGATGAACCCCTGCATCAAAATACTGGACTGAGCGGCGTCGACAGCCCCGTACCTGAAATTGTGGTACACGAGGAACTCCACCGACGACAGGATCACGGACAAGACGTGAGAAATGATGTAACTGGCACTCGCAGAGACTCCCCGGCTAAACAGGATCAAGTAGATCAAACCGATCTGCCCAAACAGCATCCCGACGTTGAAGAAAAACGTCTCACTGGAGACAGCAGGCTCTACAGCCAATCCCAGGGAAGCAGCGGGCGACACACTGCCCGTCACCAGTTCAGGCGTACCAGTCGCCAACTGACCGCTTACAGAAACCATGGCTCCGAAGAACATTGAAAACGAGAAGAATACGGCAAACAGCACCTTCGGCTTGAGAAGTGCGGGTACCTGCTTCCCCAGCCAGGTCTGATCCGGACTGTGAAACGTGAAATACTGGAACCCTTTCAAGCTGGGATGCTCCTCGAAGAAGCCCCGGTTCTGCAGGTACACAGTGACTAAATTCACCAGTAACGGGGCAAACCCGAGGACGGCATAGAAGAAGAACTTCACCAGGTTCGCCTGGTTCTCCGCAGCTCCGTTCCCGTACAACAGAAACGCTGGCAAGGCTATCGTCAAGAACAGGAACGCAAAGGTGCCGGCGAAGATCTCCACACCGTCATCGGTCTCCATGGAAAAGAACTGTTAGAAAACTGATTATATAAGTAAGGGAGCGTGAGGGAGAAAATCCCTGCCCCTCCCGGATTCAAGCCGGGAAGGGACTTCTCGGCAGAGTCCAAGTTCCAAGCCCCTCTGCCAGAGGCAAAAGCAACAGCGCTTCCAACGACTGCTGAGGATCAAGCCGTGATGTCCGTCTTGGACGTCCCGGTTCCAGTGTCACTGAACAGCTGGAAGTCAAGCGGATTCTCGCCATCGGTCAGAACCTCGTCACCATCCGAAGCACCAGAAGTACTGGTCTCGAACGTGGTGATGTAGGAACTGACGGTCAGAGGTGAATCCTTGGATACAACGACATCGTCCATCATAATTGTGGCCTTGTCGTTGCTTCCCAGCTTGTCAATCCCGTTGTTAGGATTGAACACGACACTGGTCTTCGTGGAGTCCATGTTGGCTCCTGTCAGCTCGAAGTAAGCCTTCCTGATTCCTTCGTCGTGGTTACCGTCGCTGTTGCTGTCCGTTGTAGGATCAACGTCTCCTGTGTGGACAACCATCTTCCACGCACGGTACTCACTTCCCTCAGAAGGCTTCAGAGTGTAGTCGCCGCTCCACTCCTCGATTGAGGAAGTGTTGCTGTCAACGCCTACGTCGATAGCTGAAGGAGTTGGACTGTAGGTCTCTGCAAGCTCGAGAGTTGTACTCTCAGGAGCCTGGTTGTACTCGCTCAGAGTTGCATCGTAACTTGAACCATCAGGAATCGTGACTTCAGCGAACTTCATGTAGTGCCCGCTGGACTCAACAACCACGTAATACGTACCAGGCTGGTACTGAAGCGTGGTTGTGGCACTGGAGACGGATACCTGATCCTTCTCCTGCTCAGTTCCGAAGTACGGCTCAATCGCACGCTCATTCTCCCAAACTACGTTGCCATCGCTATTGGTTGGCTTTTCCTCGAAGACGTGGATTGTACCGGACTGAACGGAGTTACTTAGCAGATCCTCAAGTGCGACATTCTTCTTCACGTTCCTGTTCTCCCACGGTCCAGTCCCGCTATCATTCAGGCGGGGATCAAGATTGGAATCCGGGTCTCTGTTTCTTTCATCAGGAGTTACTGTACCAGGCGCGAAGATCATGGCGAGCACAAAGAGCACGGCTGCTAGACCTCCAAGTCCACCAAGAGCTATTCCGACTTTCTTACCTATTCCCATAGTAACCACCTCCCCCTACTCGCCCGGGAAGGCTCTCAGCAGGGATATCCTCATATGTCATATCAAGAATACTACCGGCCCTTGTTTATAAACACCTTCTCTACTGGAGTCCAAATCGACCCCTTCGTTTCAAAAATAACAGGAACACAGTAGAATACCATGGAGATCAACGGGAACACCCCCAAAGAAATCCACTACATCAACAAACTCAGAAAACACTTCTCCCAGACCTGGGCACGTCGACTCAAGAAAAAACTCAGGCCACAGAAAGACCGGTACAGCAAATCCGAACTCGCAGAAATCCTTGACGGAAAAAACAGCGACTACGCATACCAGTTCCTGGAAAAACTGATTGACGAAGACGTGCTGGAAGAAGCAGGGAAACGAGAACACGCCTCCGGCGGCGTCACCGTCTACACCTACACAGGGAACAAACAACTTCTGAAAGCCTTCCACACTACCGATTTCTACCAAGAAAACAGGGAATTGGTAGTTAGGACACTGGAGAAGGCAGAGGGCAAAGAACTGATCTAAACCTCATCTTTGACTTCTTCGTAGCTACTCAAGCAGCTCGGATTCCTGCATACACCACGGCCACCCTCATTCAAAGTACCACAAGTACAGCTCCACTCCTGGCCCGGAGCCTCCGGCTTATCATCTTCATCTTCTTCCTCAGACCTATCCTCCGTGGAACTCGAGAAATCCTCTTGCTCGTCGACCTCTTCACCTACTTCCTCACCCTGGGTATTGCCCTGATTCATACCCATTAACTCACGGTACTCCTCAGGACACTCCTTGAACGGGTCCTGCGGTTGATAGCTGTCGTTGATCACGCCCTGCAGTTTCAAATCCGTCAATGCGATACTGACAGCTTCCTCTGCTACATCCTCGGCAACTTTCTCGTCGACACCGTACTCCCGCATAATGAACTGCTTCGCCAAGATTTCCTTGTCACCCTTTGACTTGGCCCCGTAGACAAATGCAGGTTTCCCGCTTCTCTCCATTCTCTTCAGCTGCTCAGCAACTTCCTCGGTATCCAGGTTACTGCCACCAGAATTGAAGTTCTCCTCCAAGTCATTACGCAGATCCAGAGTGACGTCCATCACATTCCGGTGATGTTCCCAGTCCTCGGCCATACCTCGGTCATGCAGTTCCTCCAGGATCTCCTTCGCCATAGGAGTCCACTTCGACGGCACCTCACCTCGCTCATTCACCTTCGACTTTAGCTTCTCCCGCACCGTCTCCTTCAACAACTCCTTCTTATCCTGCTCCTCCTGCTCCTCCTCTTTCTTCTTCTGCTCTTCCTTCCGCTTCGACTCTTCAATATACGGCTCGGCATTCTTCTGCCAGTCCTCATTGAACAGTTCCTCCTGGTACTGTTCAAACTGCATCGAATCCATACCCAGCTCGTCGATGAAGAAGCTCCAATCATCGTTAGAAAACTCGTCGACCGGGTCGTGGACACACATACGGGGACACGGCAACCGGTGACCGTACCTCTTCCTACTATACCTGTCCTCCCACTCCACGAAGTTATCGTTGTAGATGAACCCGGTACCGAACTCCGGGTAACTACCGTCCATAGAAGTGTAACCACTGGAATTGAACGCCTTCTCCAGCTGGCCTTTCAACGGGCTCTGATACCACGACTGCCTGTCCTCCTTATTCAACTGTGTGATCACTCTTCGAGGAATCTTCGACAACAACAGCTTGTGAGTCTGAGCAGGCTTAGTATCGAACCAGAAGTGGAAGTTCTCGTGCCTGGCATCGTTCAAACGCTCCCACAGATACTTGTTGAAGACACGGTCAGCACTTGTCAACGAGTTCTCCTTCGTAGAGATCTCCACCACGTCCTGCGCCTCAATCATAGAACCGATGAACGCCCTGTCCAGGTTCCTCACCTCTTTCCCGGAGAGGTTCCGGGCGATATCGAACATTATCTCAGTGAAATACGTGATCACGAACTTCCGCAACGTATGGTCGCTGAGGAAACCGGTGTATAGAGTTACAATGTCGACGTCGTCATCAAGCATCGCCTCCTTCAACCGGCCACGCAGCTTGTACTCAAAGTCTGAGGAACACGCCACGCCCTCGGTGAACGTGCCGTCCCAGTCACGCTGAAACTTCTCACGGATATTCTTCTCATTCTGGACACGGGTATCACGGTACGTCTGACCATCGCCAAACATCCGCTCCACGTAGTGATCCGACTCGTTCAACTCGTCCACGTTCTTCAAATCCTGTAAACTGGTGTCCCCGATCTCCACCACACGACCGTAGAAATTTTTGTACTGCTCGAACCGGTCAGGATGGATAACCTTCAACGCCGCACCCAGTTCCTCGTAACGCTCAAAAGCATCAGCAGGGACACCGAAAGGCTCGAAAAAATCAGGGACCTCGCACGTCGGCATATTCCGGGAAATCGGTGTAAACACCTTGACGTTGAAACTCTGGTTCAAGGTGTCTGTGTAGTTCTTCCTGAACAAGTCCGGGATATCGTCGTTCGTATAGCCGTACCTATGGATCTGACGCAGCCTGGCCTGGATCTCCTCCTGCTTCTCCTTCGCCTCCTTCAAGCGCTGGCAAAGACTGTGGTTCTCCTCCTTCCCCAGAAACTCGTCAATTAGTTCAATACGCTCCGGAGGACTTCCTTCGTCGTGCAGCTCCAGCAACTCTTTGATATCCTTCTTGCCTAGGACAGGATCACGATACGATTCACGCTCTAACTCCTGAAGAATGGACTCCACGACCTCACGCGACTCCCTGTTCAAAAACCAGCCGTTCGGAAGCAAAAACTGGAAAATCTCCGCCAAGTGAGAGGTCTTCGATGCGTGTAACTCGAAGATCTTGGCATGATCTCCTGCCAGTGCGTGCTCCTTCGACCAACCCGACGTATGGCCTTTACCAGTCCCTGAAAGACCTGTGTAAAGCATACTCGCGGATTCATCGTTCTCAATCTGTCCCTCGTTATACGCCGTCAGGACATCCTCCAAGTCTTTTAGAAACGTGAACGGAGTATCCAGCGCCAGTAATTATCACCCCTCAATTGAAGCCTGTTCTTCTTCGCTGCTGCCCTCGGTCATTACCTCAGTACCGGCATACGCTAACCCGATCAAGCTACGGATCTTCGTACCGTTCTGACGCATCAAAATCCGCAGCTTCTTAGGAGGATGACCCAATCCCTGAACCTGCTCACTCATTTCCTGCACCTGGTGAGGAGTCAAGACCTCATCCTCCCGGTACTCGTACTCAATCGTCAGTGCCTCGGTGAACTCCTGCCTCAACTTCTCAATACTCTCCGGCACCTCGTCATCATTCATACGGGCTTTCTGAGCCGCAGCCTCGTTCAACTGGTACGCCAACGCCAGGAGAGAACCGACGACAGCATTGCTATCAGCATCTTTGCTGCGGAGCATCTGAAGCTGCTCACGGGCGTTGATCAGGTCCAATTCCCGTTCCTTCAGAGCGTCGTTGAAATAGTTCTGCCTCTTGCTCTCATCCCTTTCACTCCAGGACTCGTCGATTTGAAACTCCTGCTGCCGTATAGCATCTACATCCGCCAAAAATCATCCACCTACAGTAGAATTGACAATAGAGTTATTTAAAAGTGAATCAGGGATTCCCAGCAGTCAGATTCACCGACTGATTCACAGCAGGCTCGATCCAGCCCTTTCTAACGGCTACCTCGGTAGCGTTGAAAGTCAACGGAGTAGGGTCGAAGACTGCAACTCCAGTGTAGATGGCATACACGAGAAACATCACTCCCAGAGACGCCAACATCTTCCCTACAAAACCTACCGTATCCTCTTTTCGCATATCAAGGATGTCAACGATTACAGAGGTGAACTGGAACCATACTCCGTACACCATCAGAAACGGAATTATATTCCTGAATAAGTTCGTGACAGGATAAGTGAAGAACCCTACCACTCCCTGGAAAAGCATGGTGGGAGCATCCAGAGTACCTTTCTGCAAAGCCTTGATGAAAGCGACAGAGATGACTTCTTGCCAAGGAACACCGTTCTTAATCCCGACATCAATGATCCTCCCGGAAACACCGAGTTTGTAGACCCCGAAGGCGATGGTCATGATCAAGCCATAGATGATTTTCTTGAGAGATCTCTTAACCCATCCAGTTCCACTGCCCAGAGTATCTCCCTCGGTATCCCTTTTAGAAAACAGACTCACCTTGCTAATCCTCACCTCCCAGATCTTTCGCTCCCGGGAACATCTTCCCGAAGCTTAGGTCGAGGACCATCAGTCGAAGTAGTGAACTCCTCCGGGTTACGCTGCTTCGCCTTCTCTACACTCTCCAAAGCAGTACTGATGCCGGACTTTGCCTCTTCAGGAACACGACTACTGACATTCTTCAGAATTTGCTCCGCCTGCTGAAGCCTGTCACGATCCCTGTTATCAGCACGTTCGACAGCCTTGTTGAAACGCTGAGCAGCCTTCTCCAACGCAGCCGAGTTATTCCTATCCTCAGCAACACTCATCTCAGAAGCACGCTCAAAGGCCACGTCACCAACAGAACGGAAACCAGCCGCCACCATCGCATTATCAACAGCGACGTCGAGGCCGTGCAACAGCCCTCCTGCCTTCACCAGTCCAGGATTGGGACTGACAGTAGCGTTGTGAGTTTGGGCGGCAGATAGACCTGCGAACAGAATCAGCGAGATGGCCAGAAGACGGGTCTTCATATCTACATAACTTTGATAGATTATTTATAAAAGTGGTAGGCAGAGAGGCAGAGAAAACGTATTATCAAAGCCGGCTAAGAAATACAACTATCTGATGAGTGGACCTTTCTACGGTTCTCTCGCCGCATCTGCCAGCGTCTTTGTAGCCATTCTTACCGCCCTACTGGTCAACAACTACGTCCGTGTCAAGTCAGATCGGAGGCAGACAGAGAACGAACTCAACCGGATAGAAGAGGAGCTGGAAGGTCTCCGAGATAGGCGTGACGACTACGAGGAAACGGTCGACACCCTGGTGGAGAAACGGGAAGACGACTACAGGGAAAAAGCCGAAGAGCAAGTCAATGAGTTCATCGAGAGCGAAATCCCATCGGAATACTTCCAGCCAATCGAGAAGCTGTCCGTCGTCGAACTCTACCAGGATCTAATCGAGTTCCATGACTGCGAATCCTCCGAGGAGCTTGAACACAGCCCGATCAATCTGCATCATAGAGATGTCCTGGAAGAGCGGATGGACGAGATTGAGAATGAGGTTCTGAACGAGGTTGTTCCTCCATTCGCCTCGAAATACGAGGGAGAGGGCTGGGACCCGAGTACCGACCCGAACCGCACCAGCTTGGTTGAGAGGTTGGCCGAGATGGACGACGAGGAAGAAGAGGACGATGAAGACATAGGTTCGGAGGACAGCGGAGAGGAAGACAGTGATCCCGACATTGAGGTGAAGGCCGAGAACCTGGGTCGGGACGCACTGGATCTCGACGACTTCCTCGAGAAGTACAAGGAAGAGTACGGCCTCGACGAGTTAGACGAGAAGACGAAAAACAAACTGAGTATGTTCTATGACGAAGTGGTCGATACCAACCCTAATCCACGTCCCTACTCTTCATCTCCATCTGCGGCTTCAGCTCTGAATACAGGTCCGTTTGACTCCCTGGAGCCTGGGTTCATGGACGCAGCACTGGCTGCATCACAGGCAGGAGCGTTTGAAGACCCGCTTGCGGACATTGACATCCCTGCCAGGAACAAAGTACTGGGACTCAATGTACGACAGCAGCAGAAACTGGAGGAAGCCCGTGAAAACCTCCGGGACGTAAACAACGAGATACAGATCCTCGAACAAAGGCAAGGCCGGCTCGAACGAGAGAAAGAGCGCCTGCACCCAGAAGATCTGAAGCCTACTCTCTACGCTAACGTCGCAACAATATTCCTCTCAGTCGTCGTCCCCATCGCCGCATACCTCAACACTGTCACCGAGTTCACCGTCTCCGAACTTGCCTGGGTGAACATCTGGATGATAGCCGGGAGCTGGCTCCTGGGACTGATCGTGGTATTCGCAGCGATCTACCTGAGGATAACCAACGACGAGTAAACTCTCTCAGAAATCCAGCTGCTTCTTCCGCTCCTCCCGACGCTTTCGACGCCTCTCAAACTCCTGTAATTCGTCCAGTAGCTCCTTGTGGAACTGATTCCTGTTTTCATCGTCCTGAACCAGAATCGGCGGCTCATGCTCCCTAAAGAACTTCGTCAACTTGAACGCATCTGAGGAGTTTATAGGATTCCCAAGTCTTTCGTTGAGTTCCTGGTTTGGGAGCCCTTTCTCAGAGAGGTCAATCTCAATTAAGGCCTCCTTCAGCACCTCGTCTCTGATACCTGAAGAAGATTCAATGGCTTTCTGGATCTCCCCTTGGATCTTAGGGTGCTCCAAGAACTCGTCTTCACTTACTTCCGACTGAACAGGTTCGCCGCCACCAGCCTCAACTTTCTCTCCCTTACCCTCTATGTCCAAGTCGACACGAGACTGATACTTGTCCGGCACCTCAATCTGTTCCTCCTGGTCAACGAAATTCAGGTCGAACCCTTTCTCCACCAGGGAAAACAGGCGTTTCTGATGCTTGTTGAACTCGCCACGAGTGAAGAAGATATCATGCCTCTGTCCCTCACCGTGGAACAATCGGCCTGTTCTCTGTAGCTGCTGCCGCCTGCTGCCGTACAGGAAGTCGGCCTCCAGAATCACCTGTAGATCGTCACGAGAGAACCCGTGGTCAGCGACACGAGAAACAACCACCTTGCCATCCTCATCAAGCGCATCATGGATTCGATCCAGCTGGTTACTGCCGTCCTCACCATTCACGAACTTCAGGTCGGTAGCATCCGCAATCTTGTCCCCAAAGTCCAGGCCGTCCGAGAAAATCAAGGTACGTTTCTCCCCGACCTCGTCAAGGATCTCCTGAATCCTTTGAATCTTCTCACGGGGATCATCCACGATATGGATGTTGACCTCGTGGTACGTCTTTTCCATCAACTCAGCAGTCTTCTCCCAGTCAAGACCAACAGGAGGGCCAGTCAAGGCAAACACGTAGTTCTGCCTGCCGTCCTCCCGGTATGGAGAAGCGGTAGTCCCGATACGGTACTTCATCGGGATTGTCGCACCCTTGGAGAAGGTGTCAGCAGGCAACTTGTGAGCCTCGTCAAAAACAATCAGTATGTACTCCCCCTCGAGCTTGTCCAGTGAGTGGTACGTGACGACTTCGACCTCGTCTAACAGCCGTGGAGCGTACTGCTCAAAATATTCCTCCCACTGCTGCTTGGTCAACCGGCTCTGCACTACAACCGCTTTCTTCGCATCCTCCTCATCATACCTGAGCCGGTCGAGAGCGTACATAGCCGGGAAAGACTTCCCAGCACCCGTCATCCAGGCAAAACAGACGTGGCCTTGCTCTATGAACGTGTCAAAGCCTTCCTGCTGGTAATCCCGGAGCTCGAAATTTACTTCTGGCTCACGTAGATCCTCTTCCTCAACAGGCTGCGGAGTGAACGGCAGCTCTCCCTTCTCGATAAGATCCGCAATCAGCTCGAACTCAGAACCCTGCTTGATCGTCGCCTTCTCATCTTCGACAGTCTCCAAGTGCTGGTTCAGGTCGTCGTCCGCCTCGACGCGGTCTTTCTCTTCCTCCTCAAACTCAAGGACGTCACCCCTAACCTGGAACTTGGATTCGTCGTCCAGATCTATCTCTTCCTTCAAGAACTCTGGGACGCCGTGCATCCACTTCGTGTACTTGTCCACCACGAACACGTTGTAGTTATTGACACGGCGGTCGAGACGACCCACCTGGAAATCAAGGAAACTCGGTACAATCACCTGATACTCGTCCTCTCCTTGTTCGTTGACCAGGTACGGCTTCTGAAGGAACTCCTTGAGATCATTAACATCTACGTCAGAAGTCTCAACATCAATCTTCTCAGCAAGCTGGTTGAACCGTTGTCCACGGATCTCCTCAGCCTCCTGCTCTAAGTCCTGTATCCTGTCTTTCAGATTCTGTATAAGATCTCCCGTCTCGTCTACCTTCTCCTCAAAGTTCTGTACGCTATCTTCGATTGTGTTCCACCCTTACGTTGACTCCACGGCGTATCAGCAGCTTCAAGCTACAAATGAGACTGCATCTACCTTCCATCACTAACTCTCCGCATACAGTGCATCTACGCTTCGGTAACCGCTTCATCCGTGGAAATGCCTCTGCTGGAACTCGAACCCAGACCCGTTCTAACACAGTGCCTTACTGCACTGCTGATTGCTCTCAGCGCATTTCGTTATTTCATGCGCCCTGCTCTGAACCATTTGAGCTACAGAGGCAAACAGTATATTCCTGCTATTGGGATTTGAGGGACGTTTCGCCACGAGGATTTCTTCCATACTATTGGCCGTACATCCAGTCTTGAAAGGGGGGAGGGGGATTAGGTTCTCGCCTAGACTGGTGCCTGGCTCTCGTGGTTACTGGCCCTCTCACCGTTCGCAGGGTTGCCCCAGCTGAGATTCGAACTCAGGACCTGGCTGCCAATTTGACTCACATCAAAGACACCAATGCCAAGTTAGCTGGCAGCCCGCTCTAACCACTGAGCTACTGAGGCAGAATGTAGCCGGCAGGTCTACGAAACCGGACGGCTGATGGATTGAAGTTTCAAGATCTGGGGAGAGTTCCCCGGAATCGTACCGATGAAACCTCAATCACGAGACACAAGGCAGTATTGCCAGTAATTATTTTTAAAGGTGGGTGCCGGTGCTTCTGGAAGACGAAATCAAAAGAAAACGCCGGGGGGAGAGAGGGTTGCGAAGAGGAACGTGTACCGGCGGGTGATTTTAAACCTCTGCACCCTAGATTTCTATTATATTACAAGACGGACGCAGATCTCCGTGGTCACGGGTGCGTGACAAAAGGGGGGTGTTCGCACCCAGGTCCCTCTCCCCAAAACCACAGATTGAGTGTCGAAAACAATCGAACAAGGTGAAAAACAGCAGTTGAACCCAGAAGAAGCCGTACAGCAGATAAGACAACGCGACAACTTCAAACCAGGAAAGAAATACCACCTGAAAAAAGTCGAAGAAAAAGAAGGCAGAAACGGAGGCACCCTCGAAGACCACGAGGAACTGCCTACACGGACTTTCCAGCTCAAAAGAGACCCTCCACTCGAAACAGGACTCTACGACCTGGAAGACGATGACGACTTCAAACGCTTCTTCGAGAAAAACTACGGAAACCTCGACAACGGCGTCTACAAGGTCATAACAAGCAGAGGGGGCAACGACGGAATAGCCACGTTCTTCAAACTACGCCTGGAGAACGGGAAAGTCGTAAAGTGGTGGAAGAAAAGCCAGGCCAACAACCCGTATGAGGGCTATAGCTCCACATACTACACCTTCCCATACTACTTCAAAACGAGAGAAGATCTCGGAGTATAGCTCACGAGACCGTATTCAAGAGTCCAAGCCGCCATACGGCAGCGAAAAACAGGACAGTGCCTATCAAGAGCTTCGTATCCCAGGAATCCCACTCACCTCTCAGTGCGGAATGCATCAGGTTCGGCAAGATCCCGAACATCGGCACATCACGAGTAAAGCCTGTAGTATCCACCTCACCTCCGATAAGATTCGAGATAAGCCAGAAACCAGTGAAAGAGAACAGGATACTCGCCGCCACGACAAATCCAGTAATCTCCTCGTAGAACACGAACTGGGAAACCCCGGCGACAGCCACCAGAGAAGACAGCTGAATACCTGCAATAAGACAGTCATCAACCCCTTCGGGCTCTTTATCGGTGTTCAACTGGCTGAAATCCACAGCAACCAGATCTTCGGCCATGAGCTCGATCAGACCTCTTCAGCCTCTTCGATCTTCTCAGATAGCTCCTTGATTTTCTCGTTCTCAGACTTACCCAGAGCATCTCTGACTGACTTGATCACGTTGTTCTGGATCGAAGCATCGAAGGTGTTTCTGGAGAGGCTGTAGTGCTTGTCTCCGCTCTGTGTGAAGCCTTTCACCACCTGAACGTCGAGAGCATTGTTTCCACGAAGAGGAGAGAGTAGCCGGTCGAAGCTGCGTACCTCGTTATCTACATCCGGATCGTATCCAAGGTGCTCCATCAACTCCTTTCGCTCCATACTGTGACGAGACCGAAGAGCGACAATCAGATCTTCAGCTTTCTCTTTGTTCGATGATGCCCGGCTATGGTTGCCGTAGCAGATGTAGAGGATGTAGTCAACGCCTTTCACGCCTATATTCACCTTTTCGCAGAACCGTTCGCATATCCCAGATTTCTCACTTTTACTTAAAAATGTATGAGCGGACACCTACAACCGTCCCTCAGTTGGACGTGGTCTCCGTCCCTGAGAGATACAGCTGATACAGAGGTCACGTCGTTTTTCTACCCAGATCTCGAGCTTGATCCAGGGGAAATATTGGCACAGCGTTTCAATGCGTCACCGAATGAGTGAATCGTAGCACGTTGTAGCCATCGCTGAACCATCCGTCAACGCCGATTCAGACTCCGGGGATTTTTCTCGAAAAGAAAATTCAAAGAGGGGGTCGACACCCCCACTGTTGTAAATACAGTTTGCAGGCGGGTTTTCCCCAGTGATTTTGTGATGCCCTGTATCTACCCAGATATGTCCTTAGCAACGTCAGTTGCGACCACCTTGCTCGGTGCAGTCGCCGGAGGAATAGTCTCGTATTTTGTATCTGGACAGGTAGCCAGAGAACAGATTCAGGCCCAGTACTCACTTCAGAACAAAAGGGAGCGACGTGAGTGGTACAAGAAGGCGAACGAGCTCGCTGAACTGGCCTCTTCCGACTGGTACGATGTTATGAACAGTGGGGAAGTCGACTACGAGGTCGATCCCACGGAGAAGTTCCAGAGTAATCGAGAAGAGCTCCGGAAGCACGCAGCAGTAGGACAGTCCCTGGACGTCGACTATGAAGTGGTGAGTAAACTGGAGCAGGCAGCCGCCAATTTCAAACTCGCTCTTTCTCACCTTGACTCAGGGACAGACCTGGCTGATATTGAGCATGAGCTGATACCGATGCTGACACAGGTCCAGGAAGAATCTCAAGAGAAAGTTTCAGAACTATCCTGAGTTGAAGAGACTATCCTACCTCTGGTACTGGTGTTCGCTCAGTCTAATCCTAGAGTCAACCGCTCTGTGAGATAGTCAGGCATTCAATAGCATTATCCGAGAGACACTCGCCGTTTGAACTGTGCCAGAATTACTGTCGCTGAGAGAACTCGATCAGTTTATCTTCGCAACCAACGAGCGACTTGCTAAAATCGAATCAGGTGTGGATCTGGACGAGGAACCAGACGAGTTCACTGCTTTCTACCATCGGAATGGTGGTGTTGAGCATCCTGTACTGGTTCAGGATGTGATCGAGCTCACCGAGGAGTCGAAGTGGAGCCCTCTACTGGAGGATGGATTCGAGTATGTTGCCTACCTCTGGGAGGAAGATACCGACTCACCGATTCCGGTCGGAGAAAATGAAGAGGGAGATATCTTTGAACTCTCGGATACACCGGATGACTTAGTTGTCGGAGATAAGGTCCAGATCAACCTGAGAGAAGAGTAGCTCCGGCAAGATCAAAGAGCGCAGACTCAGTACCGAGTCCGGTTTCTATCTCTATCCGTCATTACTCCGTAAACCGGGTGCAGATTAATATCCTCGATCACGCGCTCATCCAGGTCGTCCATTACCTGGACACATCGCTCAGACATCGAGATGATATCCTCCCAATCCGAGATATAGAGCATCTCAAGAGGCGAGTGCAGGAAGTTATGACGCTCAGTGCGAACTCTCTTGATCTCGTCGTGCTCCAACAGCCCAGTCTCATCCAGCATCGTCGCCACGTCCGTTATTGACGAGGTCCGGCCGTTCAGCCACTCCATCGTCTGAGACTGTTTCGACTCCTCTGAATCCTCGTCGAACACGAAATCTCGGTTCTCGTCCATCCAATCCAAGATCTCGTCTCCCTCTTCCGTCGAATTATGCAAATGATGGAAACAAAGCAGCGGTGTCACAGCTTCAAAATAGCTTACAGTCAAACTATGGATCTGATACGTTTTCATCCCTACACCGCCAAAACTAATCTCAATAGGCAGATCATCCCCTTCACTCTCCTCTCGCTCCTCAACAAGCTCACTATGCAATTCTTTTACTCTACTGTAGAAACCATCCAGGAAAGCCAGAGCGATAGAGTTTCTACCTTCGTTCCTCATATCAGTGATTTCCGAGCCATCCTCCAGCGTACCCGACCCGTCAATCGACTCGTCACTGATGTTTGAGAAGTCCATACCGTCCCAAGCATCACCGCACACAAAAGTCCCCTTTCTACTCTCCTGTGGATTTCCCAGAGACAGGTATGCAGTAGAACGACCGAATCTTCTCACCAGCTACGTTGATAAACTGCGTGCCCTCTTCCATCTTCAAGAGACGAACAACATTGTAGACATCCTGCATCGAGGCAGCCGTATTGATCGCCAGTGCGATCTTGGCGTAGTAGATCACCGAAGCCGGGAACACCGGCAAAAGAGCGATCAAGGCAATAGCATCAATTACCAGAAGTGGTGCAATCAGCGAAGAGATATTCTCCTGACGAGAGATATGCTCATCGAATGTAGCCACGTATGGAGTCGGCTCTTTCAATATCCAGAAACTGTCAATAAGCCGTATCCCGAACTCCGGGCTATGCCCTTGCTTCCACCCAACCAGATAATGTATCGCCTCGTGAACTGCGACCATCCCTGCTAAGAACAGGAGCTCCTGAGCAGATATCTCGATAAGTGCTCCAAGATCCTGGTTCACCTGTTGATAGAACCACAAGGTGACTCCAGGAAAGAACACCTCTCCCAGAGCAAACGTGAGGAAGAGAACTACAGCAACGAGCTTTTTCTCAGGTACAGTGTACTCTGTGTAGTCAGAATAGCCCTCAGGCGACTCACCAAGACCGTCCATCTACACTGACATCTTCACTCCGTCCGTGTAAGGATATCGCCCCAACACTGAGTCAGTCCTCCGCAGTCTGCGACTCCAATACATCCAGCAGCATATCGACGTAGGTGAGGATCTGTGCCGCACGCTGCTGATTGATTGACTCTTCATCCCGATGACTGGGCGGGTTACGTAGAGCACCAAATCCACCAGCGTAGAGAAACATCCAGCCCTTTCGCTCAGCACCCACGTCTGCGAAGGAGAGAGGACCGTTCTCGGGATTGAACGCATCTTCTGCTAGACCCATCCCAGTGTCATCCTGTGCGTAGCCACCTTTCTCCCGAATCTCCTCCTCTAAGACTCGAAACGCCGTCCGAACAGAACTCTGGTAATGCCCATCAGCGTATTCAGGAACTGCATCACTACGGAGATCTGGATGCTGGATATGGAGAATCGGTTCTTCGTCAGGGTCATCGAAGAGCTCGGAGATCAGATCGAGGAAGGCCATAGCGTTTCGCCGGTCCTGCATCTCGTAGTCGACCATTGTCTCGTAGTGCAGTAGACGTCCACGCAAGCCCTGAGTATGAACCTCTAACTCCCGGTCATCAACAATAACCTGAACCTCCTCCAGATCGTCCACATGATGCCCAAGACGGCTGTTGTAAGCCGACCCAGACTCAACTGAGAGGGTTATCGACCGAGTTCTCTCATCCTGCCTCCGTACCTGAACTTGGAGCAAATCAGCGATCTCCTGTAGCTTGGACCAGTCGGAAAGAACGAAATCAGCGCCGAAGGAGATCGTGTCGGAGCCTGCAGATGGGTGATGTTCGTGAGTGTCGATACCGAAACTCTTGCCATCGCTATCGACGGTCAGATGGGTTTCTACCCGGAAGCTCGGACAGTCCTCAGAGACATCTTCTTCTGAAGAATACTGGCGAGATTCAAACTCCTGGGATATTCGCATTACTTGTTTGGAGTTGACGGCATTCGGTTTTAAATTCAGGTAGTATCCAATATCCCCTATGCAGGAGGTGGACGCCTTCGGTCTTCATCGATTACAGCAAAACCTGGAGCAGGCGACTCAAAGCGTTCTCTCGCAATCTTCACTCTTACCAACGCAACCAGTTTTCTGAGGAAAACACGTCGCCGCTGACTCCACCCTTCTCTCTTCCTTCTTCCTGTACCTCAACTCGGATTCAAGCTCCCTGATACGCTTCTCCCGGTCAGCAATACTCTGCATCTGCTCCTTGTTCAAAGAAAATCACCTAAATTAGAGCTAGGCAGAACATCCTCGACCTCTACCTCTCCAGTCCTGTCATCAAGATCTACGTGGCCCGGGCCAATCTGCGGAACGTCGTTACGCTTCTGGAAACCACCCAAGTGGTATTTCAATTTCCTAACCGCCTCTTCTATACTTCTGCATGGACCAGCGCCGCCTTCACTCGCATCTTCAAAATTAAGCTCGAACAGATATCCCACAGTAGAGCCATCATCAGCTGATTCAAAAGCGATGTAAACCGGCTTGTCACTCAGCGAATCTAAATTTCCATCATCCAGCTTCTGCGTATACTCATTCACCAGACTCAGGAACCATCACCTCAGTCAAAGAAAATCACCTACGGTGTTCTGCTTCGGATTTCCGTCAGAAGTTTTGACAGCCTCGCTATAGCTTTTATCCCAATCAGCTTCTTTCCCTTTTAATTCAATCCAAGAACGCTCGTTGACCTCCCAGAGATACTTTCTGTAGAAATCTCGGACCCAAGGTATAGTGGGCTGTGGGCGAGTATAGACCTTGATCTCGTCACCCAGGCTCATCAATCCAATCCCGTGTTCACGGAACTTACTGATATTCCTAAGAGCAGGTTTTATATGGTTGACATCCATCGCCACCCACGCAGTATTCGCCCACATACTTCGTCGCCGTCGAGCCTGCTTCAACGCTTTCTGCCAATTATCTATCTTCAACTCTACGACCTGGATTGGCGGTTGAATATGTAGATCAAGATCATAAGCTAGACCCACATCGTAACTGGCGGGAATCGTCTGCATACCCTCCAGATCTTCTCTGACCTCGATGAAACCCCACTTGTAGAGCTGTCGAAACACCAGCCCTCCCATACTTCTACTAATCTGCTGTCGTACCTCTGAGGCGGGAGCTGGTAAATCTACATTTCTCAGATTCAACCAGTAACGTAGACGAGCAGAAGGAATCCCAGCTTCCGGTCTCTCGACTTCTTCAAGGTACTCCTCGTCGAGGTCAACAAACACAAGATCAGCATCTTTGAACTCCTCAAACACCTGATCCGCATCAAGAAGCTCACGGAGATCTTCAGCGTAATCCTTCATCTCCGACTCCCAATCAAAGTAGGCTCTATCGTAGCTCACAGAAAGAGATCACCGTCGACATCCGACTCATCTTCCTCAATGATTACAGAGTAGTCCTCGTCTTCACTGTCTTCTTGATCCTCAGAAGAGAACTCGTCCAGAGACTTACAGCCACGGCTATCCACTCAGGAAATCACCTGAAATCTCTTTCATCCAGAGTTTCAGTAGATTTTGAAAAAGCTTCCACCCAGCAGTTCTCAGTGAACCTTGTCTCGTTGTAATTGGTAGAATTGATATCCCAAGGACTGACACCGTCGCCACAGTCAACGAAAAACTCGTGAGTAGAGTTAGACCCTATCTCTCGCATAGCTACATCTACATTAGAACTATTCAACTCAAGATTCTCCTGAGGCTCAATATGTAACTCCGGAATTTCCTGAAAGACTACTACAAGACCTCCAAATAATAGAACACCAACACATCCTATAACACAGAATGTGATTATCTCATCTCTGTTCAACTACACCACCTCGCCATCTCTCATCAGAACCTTCTGCTCTTCTTCTCCCTCGTCATCATCCCCGGTATCGTCCTCAGTCTTTGTCTCATCACTACTTTTCTCTTCTTCCTCCGCCTCGAGTTCCTCATCAGGCTCGAAAACGTATCCTATCTCCTTCTCAACCAGTTCACTCTCGTCGACGTCGTCCTCCCTGGACTCCTGTGAACCTGAACGAGAAGCCTGAACCTCCTCCTGGTAATCCTCCAGAAGATCCTTCGCCTCCAACATCTCCACGACAGAGTCCAGATTATCCGTCTCTTCAATTGCCTCACTCGGAGGACCTATCTTCACCTCACTACCGTCTTCAACCTGATACGGGATCTCTATATCCTCCTCTTGCTCTGCATCATCAGAAACAGGTTTGGAGCTCTGACTTTCTTCCATCAGTTCAGCGGCCTCACCCTTTTCACTAGAAAGAGTGGACTGATAGCTGAGGATCTTCACCGGATGAGCACTTCTGTCAGTGGTTTCAGAATCCTGCTCCCTCTTCTCATCCAGGTACTCTACAAGCTCAATATCGTTGCCATCGTATCCAGGAGTCAACTCAGTGATCCTCGGTTTGAAATTACCGAGTCGGGAAACCGGAAACTCCTCGTTGCTCAAGTTCGCCTGTGCCCACTCATACAGTTCAACCTTTGTAGGCCACCGATCCGTACCTTCAGCCTCTGCGTACTCCTTTAGAGCGTTGAAGACCTGTTCCTGCCGAGTCGTCAGTTCGCCTTCCTCCTTCAGCTGGTGATATGCCTCTATACTGCTGTCACGTACAGAAATCTCACATCACCTCACGAAATCGTCTATGAGTTCTTCGGAAACCGCCCATACAGCGCCTTCCCCCTCTTCTGCGTGCTTTTCTGCCATAATCGTCGACGTGAACGAGGTCATCGAGCGAATACAAAGTATATACTTCGTGCTCATATCAGACTTGTACTCCTCAACAGCCTCATCAATCGTCATCCACTCAAGATCATACGCTCCCTTCTCAGCTGTAGAAGGTGCGTCCTCGGCCATCGCCTCGGCATTACGCTCAACAGAAGACTGTTCCACGGCCTCTTCTTCTGCATCACCGTCTTCCTCAGATGAGCTCTCAAAATCGAATCCTTCCTCAGCGTACTCGTACGGATTTTTTCCACGGGCAGTAGAACGTTTGTCCTGGTCAACGAAGTCACTCATCTGATTCCTCAACCGACTCTCCACGTACTTTGCTCTCTTACCGTTGCTGTCATCAACATTCGTCTCCAAGATATCATCAGCAACCTCAACCTTCGTAGCCGGTTGAATCTCCTTCAGTGACTCAAAGATAGCAACCTGCTGTTCCGTCTCTGTAAGATCCTTGAACTCACTATAGCTCACAGGTGTATCGACATCAACGAGACCATCCTCCACAAGTTCAGGAACAGTCTTGGACGGCTTGTTCACCTCCATGTAACTGGAGTCTTCACCGGTTTCCTCCGTCTCATCCGCCGCGTCCTCTTCCTTCTGTTCCTGATCGTCTTCGGAAGATGCCTCGCTCTGTGAATCCGAGTCTTCTCTATTCTTTTCCCGATCTGTGAAGCTATGAAAATTACCAGGTGTATGTTGCTCATCTAACTCACTGATCAGTTCGCTGAATTTCTCGTTGAACTGTTTCTGAAGGTCAGATAGCTCCGCCTCAAGATCTGAATCTGAAACCGATTCCTGAAGGATTTCATCTACATCATCTTCGACACCGTCAAGCTCTTTCTCAACCTGCTTGATATCCTCAACTAACTCACTAAGCTCTTCGCCTGAAGAATCAGAGCGAATATCTAGATTCACCTCCGAAAACTCGTAACGAGCAGCCAGTTCCAGAGCTTCAACAGCTACCTGGAGATCCTGCTCATTCCTGATTTTGACTGTGTTTTCAATTCCTCCACTGCTGGAGGAAATCTCAACTCGTACTTCGTCGTCTGTCATTGTAAAAACCTCTTAGCCTTATTTGCGTAGTAGCGTGTTTCAAACCGTAGAAAACCGTAGATGAAGCCGATCCAGAAACCAGGAGAAAGTCTCATCCCTGATTTTCACCTCCTGCCTGATCAATCGCCTCGTCTATTTTCTCGAAGTTCCCGTCATTGATATGGGCGTGGACTACTGTCAGACCTGCCAGTACGGCACCAGAAAGGGCTGCAATTTCTCTTCCGCTGCCCAACCTGAAACCGATAGCGGAGATGGCAGCACCAAGGAAAGCTCCCTGAATCTGGCAGTAGTCCCTATACTTCTTCAGCTTCTCACCAGTGCAGAACTTGCCACGGAACACTCAGGCACCACCCTCCTCAAGAAGATCTTCAGTCAATTCCTCAGCTGCCTCGACATCACCCTCCTCCAGGTACTCGGCGACCTCGATGGCCTCAGTACTGAAGCCTTCATTCCTCAAGCCACGGTAAACCTCAGAAGCAGCGATATCGTAGAGCGGTGAGTCACTCTCTTCCTTGTACAGCGTCTGGAACTGATTTTCCGGGAACTCGTAATCCTCCTTGCTTCTCTCAGGATGCTCTTCCGTCACTGAGGATTCTCACCTTCACTTAGAACGCTTCCAAGTTCGTCAAGCAACTCGGCAGCCTCACGCCCAGTACTGGTCAACTCGTACATCCTCTTCTGGCCGTCTTTGTTGCTGGAGACCAGGTCGTACTCCTCGAACTTCTGAAGCACTCTCTGAATATATCCGTAGTCAGAATCCATCTCGTCATCCAACTCTTTAGCATACGATGGCTGGTCTAACAGCTTCACCAGGACAAGTCGGGAACGAGTATTCGTCAGAAAGCTTAAACCATCATTTCCCACTACCGGTTTTCACCGTTCCCAGTTGATCCCACAGATTTAGACCCTTTCTCGGCCATCTCAAGTTCTACTTCCAGATCTGCATCCGACATAGTGTATAACCTCTACCACATATATGTCAAAGAAGTATTATAAAGCAAAGGGTCGAACCACATACTCACATCATAGAAGAAGCCCCGATAAAGGCCAGATTCAACAAGACCTCAGAAATCACAAAGACAAACGCCAGAAGAAGCTTGTTGTACCTGTTCGAGAAATTGATGTTATGACCGATCTTCCCACCAGAGGAACCAGTGTACTTCCACCCGGTGAGAAACATCACAAGGCAAGATAGACTCGTAGCAAACCAGAATAGATTCGTCGAAAAGTAGGAGAGGGCACCGAGTTCCATAGAAGAAATCTACTCAAAGTCATTTTTAAATTCGATGGGCCGGATCGCTTCCCCCGCAGGGTCTGAAGTGTCTACCACGCGATCCCCTGTTAGAGCATCCGTGTCGAGCCTCCGCCGGTCTGACTTCTCTTGGACTATGGCAGGTCGTGAGGCACACTGAGTTTCCCTCCGGCGGGAAGACGGCCACTTACACCAACGAATTACTCAGACCTATTGAAAAAAGTTAGTCGCTCAGACCTTGGAAGACATCTACCGCCTGACGCACCAACGAATCATGCGGATCAAACTCGGATCTATTCCCGGCCACCTGCTCAAACGCCTCCTCGATCCTAACTCCCTGATGCAAGGCAACGGCACACGCCGCCACTGACGGACTCCGAGAAGCACCACGGCTACAGTGAACCAGTACAACCTCACCAGAACCCAGGCCCGACACAACACTCTCAACAGCCTTCTCAAACACCTGCCTGTCGTTCCGAGGCCCATCCATCATCTCAAATCTGGAAACAGAGGTAGAACCAGAGAACCCAGCCTCTGGATCACCGTGAGTCAACGAAACAACTCTGTCAACACCATTCTCTCGAAGCAGAGACTCGTCCCCAGCATCTTCCACAGTACCTACAAACAGGCCCGGAGATACTTGATCCATCACTCACTGGTGGAGTTGGACTGATTCTGCAATAACTTCTGGCCACGCTCAAAGACGTTGAAATTCCGGAACTCAGGATCATCCCAATGTTCAACTAGATCTCCGCCTACAACCCGGCACTCAGTCGAATCCACATACTTGTACGCCGACCTCGAGATCTGGACCTCATCTCTCCTGCTCACATCACAGACAATACCCTGCTGACTCTCCGGAGAATAAAACCCAATACTCCTACTGTAAGTCGACGTAGAATTGAACAGTACCACAGGATCATTATCCATCTGGGCAAGCTGATTCGATAGAGACGACGCCTGGAAAGACAACACGAACAAGCCACCCAGGACAAACCCTACAGCAAGCAAGCCAACAACCTCCTCTCTCGACGGCATTAATCTAACACACCTCAGCTGCTGTCGCTGCTGGAAGAGTTCATCTTGTTAGCGTGCTTTTCCACAGTTTCCATCAAACTATTCATCTGACTTATCGCAGCATCATCCAGCTCTGATGGCCTCGTAGTGAACCGGAGCTTATCCATAATCTCGTTCTCCTGACGGGCCTTAAACTTCAACGCCTTGATCAGGTTCTGCTGCTTGAACCACGCCTCGAAAAACGGCCCCAACTGCTCATCATTCCTTACACGCCTCGACAACTGATCCGCCTTATCCGGCATCAAATACCAATGAGCACGAGGACCCAAAGTCCCAGGAGGAAACTCCAAAATCCTGTCTTGACGAACACTGTAACGACACGTCCTATTGGACTCTTCCTTGCTCTTCGCATCCTTCGGCTCCATCGCTACAGTCACACGAGGATTCTCCTCCCCAAACGGGGTAGTCTTTCCCCGGAAAACTCCAACGTGATGACTGGCATGGCTTCTCAGATTTTGTGTGTAATTGTGCAGTATAGGATCATACTCGTAATTTGAATTGAATAACTCTTGAATGCTCATAGTATAATTTCACACCTCTAACTGGACGACTCCGACGCCCCAGTTGAACTACCTTGATTTTGAGGTGCAGGCAGAGCCATTGGACGCTCCTCCACGATTCTCTCATCCTCTCCTTCTCTAACAGTCCGAATCATAGGACTCTTCGAACGGCCCAGCGACTTCTTCGTCTTCTCGACCTGTCCTTCATAATCAGCGTTCATCCACGACTTCACGATACTCTTATTCCGAATCTGCTCCCAAGCCTTCTCCATAGAATCATCATCTCCTATCTCGACAGAGATCTCCTGCTCCATATCCACTAAGACAGTAGCTTTACCTGAGAGATTCATTGGTTCAAACTCGTACTCGTAAAGCCTTACAGCATCTTCCTTGTCGTCACTCGGAGTAACAGCTGGTTCAATTCCCCCCTCATTCCGGGCAGGATAATAGCCGATCTTGAACTGCAAGGCCCATTCAACCAGTTTTTTGATCTCCTCTTCACTCAGCTGCTCCTTTCTCGTCGTAGTGTACCCTGGAAAGCTTCCGCCGTCCCGGACATGATACCAGGCCGCACCAGCAAGCAAATGCAGAAGAACAACTACAGCGACCGCAATTCCTCCTGTAGGCCAACCGAGGAAAAACAGGCCGCCGAGAAACATGATCCACAACAGAGCGTCTCCGACTACTGCCAAAGCATATTTCTGATGTTTATTGTACTTCTCTAAAATCAAGTTCTACCACCTACTGTCCTCCGTCAATTCTTCCCAGTTTTCATACGTCCAACGGACTCCTCTACCGAACACATACAGAATTAAAATCAGTACTCCAAACTGAACCCAGAAAGTCCTGCTTTTAGCTTGACTGAGTTCCGCTCTGTTGTTCTCTACGATACTCTGATTCAACGACCGGACCATCTGAGTATTTCTCTGAATCTCTTTTTCATTCTCATTAAGGCTCTCAGAGAAATTGCTGCGGGTCGCCTCCAGTTCACTTCTGAACGTATTCTGCTGAAGCTTCACCCGGCTCAAAATATCCTGGTAATCCTCACTACGAGTGTTCGCCAAGACACGTAACGCCTCCTTCGTATCCTCACTCAAGTTCGCAGTATAAACCGGCGTATTGTTCACGACCTCTGTATTATTTCTATACTTGACAATCTGCTCACCGGTACAGAAATTTGAGTCAGGGTAATCTTCGCAGAACTGGACAAAGCGGTCAGCAAAGTTATTTTGAGCTGTCTCAGCATCATACTGCTTGAACGGGACGAAAACATCTGCCGTAAACCCAGTCTCATTAAAATTCTCGCCGGAAACCGTCACCTCTCGCTCGTAAGTCCGGTTCGTTGCTTCCGTAGCATTATCATCCGGCTTCGGGATACTCACGTCGTACTGAACGAGGACATCCTCGCCAGCAGGAACCGAAAACCCATCACTACGGTCAAAACTGATATCATCCGCCTCCAGTTCAATCCCAAAGGCATCCTCGCTACCGGTATTCCTGATCCTGAACACCGATGAATCCGATTCTCCGAACTGCAGCTCAAAGCTGGAGCCGAACGAAGAAACGTTGACACTGGTGTTCTCGTAGAACGTGGACACCTCTATCGAGATGTTCTCTCCGTCGAAGTCGTTGTCACTGCCATTGTACCTGTACGTCGACGTCAGAGTGTCGTTGAACGTGGTGACGTTCTCAGTGTAGAACGAGGCGTTGATCGTCTCGGTCTCCGAGCTGTTCAACCGGAAATCGTTGGTATCCCAAGACAGGTACGACCGGTTTTCCAGGGTCACGTTGAAGATATCCCTGCTGTCCGGGTTCGTGAACGTGAACTCGAGATCGTGCTGGTTGTAGGCAGAGAGATCCTCGTCGACAGTGTTCGGAACTACGTTGAACTCTGGTACCTGAGCAGCTGCCGTAGACGCAAACAGTACTGCCGCCAAGAAGAATACAGAGACTTGTCTAATCATATCGTTCACTCCATTCCTCCAGCTCCAGCTCTTCTGTGTCGATTTTGAAAATATCCTCATCCTCATCAACGATCTCAACGTAAGGCGCGATGATCGCGGAAAGCACCGTTTTCTGCCTGTAATCACAGTTCCCTACTGCGTTCCTGAAGGCGGATACCAGTCCCTGGTCAAGCTCATTTCCTATAGAACTGAGTTCAGATCCGTCCACCAGCATATCTGTATATCTGTCTTGCAAGATATCCGCCTATACAACTATAATACAAATGTCATTTTTAAAAGAAAGGGACGGCCAATACACTCCATGGCGGAAGACGGCGAAGGGTTCTTCAATATATCCCCGATGCAGAAAATACAGCTCGGAGTATTCGGAGCAGGAACCCTGATCTTCCTCGGCACGTACTTCTTCGCCGTTCTGCTCAATGGATTCAAATACACCAACGAGTGGATGATGCAGAACCCAGTACCCGTACTCGCCTACTGGTCCATCAACATCGGAATGATACCCGTTTACAAGAAAGTCGACCCACGAGAACTGAAGTGCGTCAAGCAAACGATCTACAAATTCGTGATGATCGGAGGACCCTTCATTCTCTTCTGGATATACTACCAATTCCACCCTCCGGCAACCGGAATCGACCGAGTAGTATCAAAACTCAGCTACGTCTTCACCTTCGCATCCATCTCTGGAGTAATACTTTCCAGCAGCTATTTCAAATTCAAGACAGGAGACGACTAAGCCACAGCACGCCCCTGGCTGCCCCCGTAATGATCAGACGGCAGCCGTCCCATGGTTTCACTTTCACTCCGGATGGGTCGGGTTTTTGTCGCTCGCTTTGAAATAGCATAGAAGAGCAACAACCGTGAGGCGAGAAAAACCATGCCCACCTTCGACATTGAAACGGAGGAGATAACAGCATTCGACACCGGAGACAACTACATCTTCAAGACGTACTTCGACGAGAACCAGCTGTTCAAACAACTTGAGACCCACTACAACGAGGACAAATACAGATTCGAAATACCAGACAACGACCTCACCCAGGTACGACAACTCCTGGAGGAGTACTACTACGAGCTGACGGTGACGGACGACGTGGAGGACTACTGCGTCGTCGTAGAGAAAAAAGCAGATTCAAGCGACATACTAAGAAACTCGGTTATGAGAAAACGCAAAGGACAACACGAGATTCTTGTTATGAAGGATGAACTATCAAAAGAGCAGGCAATAGAGAAGGGCGCTGTCAGCTTGGAAAAATCCGGAGTCCACGAGGAGGAATTAGAATGGAAACCTCGGTGACCGTGGCGGGGGCATCCGTCAGAACACCGGTACGTACGAATACCTTCAAGTGTCTTCCGCTTGGCTACACTAATAAGAGACTATAGAATGAGTACAGATAATCTAGAAGTTGCGAAAACTGGACAAGAAAAAGGAGAGTCCGTTTTCGACAACCGCTCACTTGAAGACATCTATGGAGAAATACAGGAAACCTATCTCGCGGATGACCGTCCTTGGGTCATCGGGTACAGTGGTGGGAAGGACTCTACCACCGCCCTTCAGCTAATTTGGTACGCTATCGAAGATCTTCCGGAGGAAAAACGAGAGAAACCTATCCATGTTATCTCAAGTGATACTTTAGTCGAAACTCCGAAGATTGTCAACCACATCGTCTCCACTCTCGAAAATATCAACGAGTACGCAGAAAAGAAGAATCTCCCTTTCACGGCTCACAAGGTCACTCCCAAGGTCGACGACTCATTCTGGGTCAACCTGATTGGCCGAGGCTACCCAGCACCGAACCAGAACTTCCGCTGGTGTACCGAACGCCTCAAAATCGACCCTGCTGACCGCTTCATCGAGAACCAGGTCTCCGAACACGGTGAAGTAGTCGTTATTCTGGGAGCACGCAAAGCGGAATCCGCCACCCGCGAACAAGTGATGGAGATGCACAGCATCGACGGCAGCGTCCTCTCACGCCACAACAAGTTCGCCAACGCATTCGTCTACACCCCTATTGAGGACTGGATCGTCGACGACGTCTGGACGTACCTCATACAGGCCGTCGAAAACCCGTGGGGCAAGAACAACAGAGACCTCGCAGCCCTATACCAGGAAGCCGACGACGAGTGCCCGATGGTGATTGACACGAAGACACCGTCCTGCGGCAACAGCCGGTTCGGTTGCTGGACCTGCACCGTCGTCTCCGAGGACAAGGCGATGCAGAATATGATCGACGAGGGCGACGACTGGATGGAGCCCTTGCTGGAGTTCCGTGACTTCCTCAAAGAAACCCAAGACCCGGAGAAGAAGCCGAAATTCCGGCAAGTCAAGGGCCGTCAACACGGCTACGTCAAGGAGAAAACCAACGGCAGCGACGGCATTATTCCCCGTGCCCACAAGTTCGAGTTCTGCAAGGACCTGCTCCGCAAGCTCCTGGAAACGCAGAAAGAAGTCAACGAAAGTATTCCCGAAGACGAGGAAATGGAGCTGATCCGAGAGGAAGAGCTCAGAGAAATCCGCCGCCTCTGGCGTGAAGAACGTGCAGACTGGGCCGACTCCGTACCCACGATCTACAACGAGGTCATGGACGACAACCTCAACTGGGTACATGACGACCTCGGCTCCTTCGGAGAAATGGAAGCAGAAGTCCTGAAAGACGTCTGCGAAGACCACGACGTACAACCGGAACTCATCAAACGCCTGCTCGACACCGAGTTCCAGCACTACGGAATGAAACGCCGGGCCTCCATCTACAGCGAGATAGACAAGGTAATGAGAGAGGACTGGCGGGACCTGGAGGAAATCGTCGCAGAGATCGAAGGAGAAGACCGGATACAAGCATGGGAATACGACGGTATCGGAGGAACCTGAAGATACTCTATGAGGATAAACAAGCTGGTAATCACCGACTTTGGCCCTTACCGTGGACGCAACGAGATCACTCTCACATCAAGTGACGACTCACCCATCGTCTTGTTCGGCGGGAAAAACGGGGCAGGGAAGACCACACTGTTCGAGGCCATAGGATTCTGCCTACACGGCAAATCCTCACTCGGCCGCCGCACCGCCAGAAAGGACTACGAGCAAGCCATCCGCAGCAAACTCCACGAATACCCTGACGGCAAAGCAGACAGCGCCGCCGTCCGGCTGGAGTTCGAGTACGCCCATATGGGCGAAGTCGACCACTACTCAGTCGAACGCTCCTGGCGAGACAGAGGCAAGAGCATCGTCGAAAACCTGGAAGTTCGGAGAAACGGGCAGATACCCTCCGAACTGAACGAAGACCAGTGGCAGGACTTCCTCAAGGAACTCGTCCCTCCCGGAGTCTCACAGCTGTTCTTCTTCGACGGCGAGAAGATCCAAGAACTGGCATCCGCAGTCGAATCCGACGCCGACTTCGAGGACTCGATGTACTCCCTCCTCGGCCTGGACCTGATCGAACGTCTGGACACCGACCTCTCCATCTACATCTCCCGCAAACTGGAAGAAAGCGGGGTCGACGGCATCAACGAGGAACTCGAAGAACTCCGAGATGAACGGGACCGGTTCGAGCAGGAACTCGAGGACTTCAAGCAGGAGAAGGAAGAGAAAGAAGAGAAACTGCAGGAACTGGACTCGAAAATCGACAGCAAGGAATCCAAGATCGCTCAGGAAGGCGGGTCATACGCCGACAAGCGAGAAGATCTGAAAGAGCGACGGGCAGAACTCAATGCCAGCATCGAACAGCACGAGGATCAGATCCGAGAGATCGCCATGGAAGCATACCCGTTCACCCTGGCACCGGATCTGTGTGAAGCCGTCGTCAACCGCCTCAAGACCGAGACGGAACGACAGAACAAGGTAACCGCCAGAGATGAACTCACCGACGAACTCAACGACGTTCTCGGAGACGACGAAGTCTGGCAGGAAACCGATGTCCCTGATGACCAGGTCGGGGAAGTTGCTGAACGCATCCAGCAAAAGCTTCAGGGCCGTCTCGAAATCGAGGAAGAAGAGCCAGAGCTTGCCCACCAGTTCTCTGAAGCACAACGCCAAGAAATCTACTCACTGGTAGACAAGGCGCTGAACGACGTTCCTCAGCAGCTCTCAGAGGTAACGGAAGAACTGGAAGAAAAGACCCGAGAACGCCAAGAAGTAGAAGCGGGCCTGGGCAAAGCACCTGATGAGGAACTCATCTCCCCACTCATCGAGGATCTGAACGAGCTGACGGAAGAGAGAGGTGCGATTAAAACCCGTCTGGAAGAACTCGAAGAGGAAATCAGCAAGTCCCAGACCAAGCTCGAACGGAAAGAAAACGAGATCGAGAACAAGCTGGAAAAGAAAGCTCGTGTGGAAGACGTCTCCGAGCGGGCGGATCTGGCGACCGACGTACGTGACGCTGTCCAGGACTTCCGTGAAGAGCTCGCAAAGAAGAAACTGCGGAAACTGGAGAGCAAGCTCAGTGAACGGTACATCACGCTCTCCAACAAGGGTGAGTTCTACGACAAGATTGAGATAGACGAAGAAACCCTTGACATCTCTATCAAGACCATCCACGGCAACAAGAAGCCGCACACAGAGCTGTCCGCCGGTGAACGACAGATATTCGCCACCTCTCTGCTCTGGGCACTGGCAGAGATCTCCGACCGACCACTGCCGTTCATCGTCGACACGCCTCTCGGACGCCTCGACAACGACCACCGGGACAACCTGATCACACACTTCTTCCCCGAGGCAGCGCACCAAGTCATCATCTTCTCCACCGACACCGAGATCGACGATAGCCAGTACCAGAAACTGGAAGGCTACATCTCTAAAGCCTACCATCTCGAATATGAGGAAAGTGAAGGCCGGACTATCCCCTCGGAGGGCTACTTCTGGGAAGACGACGACGAAAACCAGCAGTCCCTGGAGGAGATCACCTCATGAGCCAGAATTTCAACCGCATCACAATCGGTGAAGACGCAACCAACCGGTTGAAAATGCTGAAAGCCAACACCGGTATGACCCCGAACTACCTGTGCCGGATCGGGTTCTGCTACTCCCTGAACGAACCACGCCCACCAAACCCGGAAGAATACGACAACGACGGCCAGACCTTCAACCGGTACACACTCCTCGGGGAACACGACGCACTCTACATGGCCCTCCTGAAGGAGCGGCTAATCCAGGAAAACAAAGATCCTGAAGAAGATCTGTACGACGAGTTCGTCGCACACCTCAATCGAGGAGTAATCAGAGTCCACGGGAACGTCAGAGACCTAACCGACCTTGAGGACCTGGTGCCCGGAGAAGTCAAAGGGAAGCACGCCAAACAAGAAGGATAACATGACTCCTGACGTGGAAACACCCATCTACCTCGACCATCACGCCACCACAGCTGTAGACGAAGACGTCGTCGAGGAGATGAAACCATACTTCACCGAAAACTACGGGAACCCTGCCAGCGAAGACCACATCTTCGGGGCCAACGCTAAAAAAGCAGTCAATGAATCCAGAGAACGGATCTCAGAGGCATTGAACTCTCGCCCCGAGGAAATCATATTCACCAGCGGAGCCACCGAATCCGACAACTTAGCTATCAAGGGAGCCGCCGAGTACGCAGCTAAACACGACAAGGGGAACCACGTCATCACAGCTGTCACCGAGCACGAAGCCGTACTCGAAGCCTGCGAAGCACTGGAGGAGAAAGGATTCGACGCTACATACCTCCCTGTCGACGAACACGGCCAAGTCGATCCTGCCGACGTAGAAGAGGCGATCCGCGACGACACCGTGCTGATCTCGGTCATGGCCGCGAACAACGAGATCGGTACTACTGCACCCCTGCAAGAAATCGGTGAGATCGCCAAAGAGAACGAGGTCTTCTTCCACACTGACGCAGTCCAGGCAATCGGCTACCTTCCCATTGACGTCGAAGAAATGGGGATCGACCTGATGTCTATCTCCGGTCACAAGATCTACGGGCCGAAAGGCGTCGGCGCACTCTACGTCCGCCGCAGGAACCCCAAAGTCAAACTCGAACCACTGCTCCACGGCGGCGGCCACGAACGAGGCTGGAGATCTGGGACACTCAACGTGCCCTCCATCGTCGGATTCGCAAAGGCAGTCGAGATGGCCGACAGGAACAGAGAGGAACGCACCAGCCACGTCGACGACCTCACCACCTATATGTGGGAACGCCTCGACGACGAGCTGGACGACATCGTCCTGAACGGCCACCCAGAAGACCGGATACCCAACAACCTGAACATCAGCTTCACCGGCGTAGAGAACAAGGCCCTCGTCAAGAACCTGCAACCCGATATAGCAGTCTCAGCAGGTTCAGCCTGCACCACAGGCCAGGTCGAGGCCTCACACGTACTCCAGGCCATCACCGACGACGAAGACAGGTGGCACAACGCCATCCGGTTCGGCCTCGGGAAAGACAACACCAAGGAAGAAATCGAGTACGCCACCGACGAAGTGATCAAGATCGTCGAGAGGCTTCGCAACCTCACCTTCTAAAACTATGACCCAGTCAAAACAGCTTCAGACCAAGATTGTCGACGAACTGAACGTGATGGAAGACGACATCCACGTCACCAGCGACGAGGATGCGATGACCTTCTACCTGCCACCCGACAAGCTCGAAGAAGCTGAATCCGTTCTCGACCGGGATTTAGATGTACTGGAAGAGCACAAACACGAGTACCTGGTACGAATCGGCCTGTAAACTCGTTTTTGGGTCAGGCCAATTTCAATAGATCTAATCGCCCCAATTTTCGAGACGTGTCCAGGTTACAGCCGGTCATTCTGTGGGAAAAGTTCAAATGCTCGCCAGTTATTGCTAGACTTTAGATGGCAGGTTCTGACGAGGGATTAAGAGATATCGAAATCCCTGACGTGATGGAGACATCCGACATCGACTTTGCAGAGGATTTCTACAATCCTGCCCTCAGCCGCAGCGTCGAATACAAGAGAGGTGTCGGCTACTTCACCAGCAACTGGTTCACGTTCGCAGCTCGCGGTCTGAAAGGATTAGCTGAGAACGGCGGAACAGCAAAGTGGATTATCAGCCCGATACTGGAAGAAGGAGACTGGGAAGCCCTCCAGAAAGGCGAGGAAGCGAAGCGTGATCAAGAGCTGTACGACAGGCTTGACTACATGGTTTCTGACATCCAGGAAGGTCTCGAAAAGGAAACCCAAAACACGATAGCCTGGATGATTGCTGACGGCCTCCTCGAAATCAAGATCGCAATCACAGGCGAGAACCTGTCCGGGGACTTCCACGACAAATGGGGTGTTTTGAGAGACGCTAAAGGAGACAAAATCGCCTTCCACGGCTCTCAAAACGACAGCCGAAAGGCGATGTCAAACTACGAATCCTACACAGTATTCATCTCCTGGGGAAAGGGCAGAGAACCCAAGAAATTAGAAAAACACGAGAAACGATTCGACGAGATCTGGAACAACGAGAAGCAAGGGGTATACAGCGTCTCACTGCCTGACAGCGTTTACCTCGATCTTGCGGAACTGCGGAACGACGACCGCCCATACAAGGAACCCTCGGAATCTAAGAAACTGACCAGTGCCTACCGCTGGCGACACCAGGAAGAAGCAGTCAACAACTTCCTCGAAAAGGGTCACGGCATCCTCGACATGGCCACGGGAACAGGGAAAACCCGGACCTCACTCAAAATAATGAACCGGTTGGTCAGGAAAGAGGAGATCGAGAACATCGTGGTCGCCACCCGTGGAAACGACCTACTGGACCAATGGCACGAGACACTATCTGACAACTTCAGCGCCGACGAGATGTGGATCTACCGAGAATACGGAGGAGATCACGACCTACCACAGTTCCTGACCAAGAACCGGGATATCCTGGAAGGACTGGTCGTCTCCTACGCGAACCTGCACAAGGTTATCGAGGATGACGTTAACAACAAGCTGCCGAGAACCCTGCTCATCGCAGACGAAGTTCACAACATGGGCGCAGACACCAAGAGAGAAAACCTCTCCGGGAAACTGGACGCCTTCAAATACCGTCTCGGACTCAGTGCTACACCCTTTGATCCCTACAACCCCGACCGAAACGACTTCCTGAGAGAACAAGTCGGCCCCGTCGTCTACGAGTTCAGTGCGGAAGACGCAATAAAGAGAGGAATCCTCTGCGAAACCGACTACACACCTCTCTTCTACGAGCTCTCAGAGGAAGACAAAGAAGAGCAGAAAGCGAAGTTTGGCAAATTCAAGGGGATGAAAGAGGAGAACCCAAACATCCCGAAAAGCCGGCTCTACATTATGCTGGCTAAGGTCCGGAAAACCTCAGAAGAAAAGCTCCCTGTCTTCAGAGAACACCTGGAAGACCACCCCGAAATCCTCGAGGACGCCCTCATCTTCGTGGAGACCAAAGACTACGGCCTCAAAGTCCAGAAAATCATACAAGACTTCACCAAAAGCTACCGCACCTACTACGGAGAAGATCCAGAGGAAACACTGGAAGCCTTCTCAAACGGAGAGATCTCAACCCTCGTCACCAGCAGAGCAATCTCAGAGGGAATAGACATCAAATCAGTGAAAAACATCATCCTGTTCACCTCCAACCGATCCAAAGGCACCACCATCCAGCGAATCGGCAGAGCACTCAGAACCAATCCCGATAATCCTGGGAAAACAGCTAACATAGTCGATTTCGTTGTCAGAAGTGACATCGAAGAAGAACCAGAGGACGAGGAAGTGGACATACCCCCTGACAAGATCAGATACGACTGGCTGACAGAACTGAGCAAAGTCACTAAAGAGGAAAGCTAACTATGGTAAGCAAAGAAGTCGAAGAAATCGCGGAAGAGGTAATGGACAAACACGGACAGTCAGATGAGGTCAAACAGCAGTTCCTCAACTTCTACGAAAACACGATCAGCAACAATCTCGGCGGAAACGACCTGCAAGGACTGATCAACACGATAGAACTAACCGAGGAGGAGAAGCTCGATGGATCTTAGAATCAAAGGAATCCGGTACAACAACATTCGAGAGTTCAAAGACCTGGAAATCGACTTCACCAGAGACTCCGATGATCCCCACCATATCTCACTCATCCAGATGCCGAACGGTACCGGGAAAACCACCACGATGGACCTCATACGGACGGTTCTGACCGGCCAAGATCTGGATAAAAACGAGGAAGACGAAATCACAGTCAGCAACCTTGAGCCCAAAGAGTTCGATGCAATAGAGGGATCATTCGAGGCAGACTTCGAGTCCCAGGGCGACCAGTTCACTTTCCGCCTCGAACTCGATTACGAAACCGGTGAGCACCAGTACCGGACCATCCGTCCCAGCGAAGTCGGTGGCGGAGATATGCTGGGCCACTCGCTACCTACCCAGCTGGAAACAGTCATCAACGAATCCTTCGCCAACCTGTTTGTCTTCAACGGAGAGCTCACGGACGACTTCGTCCAGACTGGAAAAGACGAGGCAGAGAACGCCCTGAAAATTGTCAACTATCTCAACCGCCTGGACGAGCAAAAGAACAAGATCGAGCAGGAGGTGGAAGAAAAGCAGGAGGGAGAAAGCGTCACGAAAGAATCGGGATACAAGAACATCAAGGGACGGCTCGACACCGCCAAAGAGAAGCTGGAGGAACTTGAGAAACGAAAATCGACCCTTGAGAGAGAAATAAAAGAGCACGACCAGGCCGTCCAGTCTCTCAGCACCGAACGCAGTGAAATACTCGCTGAGAACCAAGAGCAGCTGGAGAAGGACAAGCGGCTGGAAGGTGAAATCCAGGAACTCCGCAACAACATAGAGAGCTCTACTGACACCCTGCTGGATCGTATGCGTAAACCCAGCAATCTCCATCAAAGGTTCAACGACGACATGGAGGACTTGGTAGACAATATGGACAATGCGGAGCTGCCGAAACCGACCTCCCAAGAGTTCTTCACTGAACTATCCAACCGGCCGAAATGCATCTGCGGCAGGGAAATTGACGAAGAACACGCCGAGAAAATCTTGGAGAACTCCGAGCATTACCTCTCTGAAGAAGATATCGGGGTCCTCAACCTGCTTAAAGAAAGGCTCAGAAACGCTTCTGACTTCGAGGACTACGAAGACAAGTTCGAAGATCTAGAGGATGACCGGGAGGAGCTGGAAGGGAAGAAACAGGAGAAAGCAAGGGTCGATCTCGACGACCCCGATATGAACGAACGCCTGCAAGAGATAACTGAGGAGAAAAAGGACGAAGAAGACAAGAAGGAACAAAAAGAGCAGGAGCTGCAGGAGCTGACGAGCACAGATAAGAACGAGAGAGAAGAACTCGGTCTGAACTGGAAAAACAATATCCATCTCTGCCGTCAGAAAGTAGAGGAGCGGACAGAGAAAGTCCGAGAAGCCAGTAACACCGTCAACTTCGGGAAAAGAGCCGATATCCTGGAAAATATCTTCGACGACTTCATCGACAAATACCTCACCCGGCTCAAAGAGGACCAGATCGAGGAAACCAACGAACGCCTACAGAAGATACTCGGCCTCTCTGAAGTCCAAATCGAGGACATAGACAGCTCCATCCGGATTGAAGGAAAAGACGATGTCTCCGAAGGTCAACGACTGTCCGTCGCATACGCCTATCTCTCCACCCTGTTTGAAGACTCCGCAGTCGACGTCCCCTTCATCATCGACAGCCCAGCAGTCAGCATTGACTACGAAAAACGAGCAGAAGTCGCACCCATCATCTCCGACCTGTTTGACCAACTGGTGATCTTCGTTATCTCATCCGAACGCGAACACTTCGTCAGTGAACTGGACTCAGGGGACATCGAATACTGCACTGTCCACAAAACCGAGATCCCCGGCGAAGTCGAGAAAAGCCTCGACAAGGACTACTTCATGAACTTCCAGTCCGAGACCGAAGAAGAAGATGCAGAAATAGAGGAGGTGGCCTGAAATGTCCTTCAGACTCAGCAAAGAGGCACGGAGCTACTACGGCAATATCAACAAGGCGGCCTCAATCAACAAACTCGAGACCGACTGGGACAAATACTATCTCTCTGCCATGGCCGGAATCAAGGCCCGGAGCCGCGTCCCAGACGAAGAAGAGCCTCCTGCAGAACAGCAATTTGTTGACTACGTTATCCAAGCCTACGAAGATCAAAAATACGAGATCTATGGCTCACTCATAGTAGCCGAAATAGACCGACAAGGCATTCCCTGGGGACAGAAGGAGGAAATCAGACAATTGATGCTGAGCCTGCTGGACTCCGAGAGCAACACACGACTCTCCGAGGAAGGAACCCGTGCTCTGAACTGTTACGCTGAGAAAGGTGCCCGCCTCATCAGAAGCGAAATCAGGCCACAACCAGAGCTCGACCAGTTCCTCAAAGAATACTACGAACTACTCGAGACGCTCAATTAGAGATACTCGTCCGGCTCAGGATAATACAGATCCGCTTCAGGGAACTCCTCCTCGAACACATTGATCCACGTCCTGTACTCCGTATCCACAAACTCCTCGGCATCCAGTTCCTCGTACTCAAAGTTCACGACGCCATCAAAATCAAACTCGTAGTCAGCATGCCCGTAGACACACTCCTCAGGCCGAGCATGGACGTGCATCTGAAACACCTGCTCATCCTCATCTAACCTGCTGTCTGGATCACCCAGGTACTCGTACTTCTTCAGCCAAGGAGCCAGCATAATCACCTTATCCTCGAAGTTTCCCAGATCACTCCAGTTCTCGATACGGCGTACAGCATCAACAGCGAAAGGTGAATCCCTCTCCTGAATCACTTACCACCCTCTGGCTTACTTTCCGAAACTAATCTAATCATGGAGACATCGGTGATGTGGCCGCAGTCGCTACAGACAACCTTCACCCAGTCAATGTGAGGCTTATCCACGGAATTGACGTGCAGATCTCTTCCGCACTCCTCACACTCGGGACTCAAAGAATACCACCCCTTTTGGTACTCTGTAAAAGCAGAGTCATCGCTTTCCCGCCGAATTTCTCATTCATAGCTCTACTCGTTCTCTTAATCCATCCACGCAGCTGTTTATCAGTTAAATCACATTCGCAATCTTTGAGACGAGAGGCACCGCAGTCACACAAGTAATTGTTCTCCCATTTCCTGCGTTCAAACTCCTTCATCTCTGCGCTGAGAATGTCGCTATTAGCCTTAATCACCTTCTCAGGCTCATCAGACTCTTCAATCATTTTCTCCAAATCCTTGTCTTTGAATCCGTCCAATGGATCAGAACTCAAGCCTCCTCACCTCGCATCTCTGGGAATGTTCTTCCAGCAACCCTGTCACGCACCAGTTCCTTACACTCCTCAAGCCGTTCGTTCCCATTGCTGAAGTCAAAACTGGTGTCTAATTCGTAGACAATCTCACCTTCCCGCCTCTTCGCATAGAACCGCTTCACCTGCTCGACGTAGTTCTCCAAGCCCTGGTACACACGACTTGCCTTCGACATACTGCTGTACCTCGACCTGATCTCACCAGGCTCAGTCGGAGGAAACGCCATCTTCAACACCTGGATCTCGTCACGGATACGCAGAATCTCCGACCGCTTCAACCGCTTCCTGTACTCGTCGACGTCGTTCAAATCCAAGTCCTGAACCCGGCTCCACACTACATGACAGAAAACATCCTCGTCGTTCCGGGACTCAGGAACGTGCTTCAGCACACCACGAGTCAAGTCGTGGAAGGTCTCAAACCCGTACTCCTTCCCGTCGAACTCGACCGTGTACTTCCCACAGTCCTCAGCGTCGACGAACTCATAACCTGTACCCGGAGCATCCTCTGGAAGAGGCTTGAAAACCGGTTCCAAAGGAGCGAACCGTACCTCGTTATCCCTGACTTCTTGGATACGGCCTTCAGCCTTGACCGCGTCACCGTCAGTGAACAGTACTTTGGAACCTTCGCCAGTCTGCACCGGCTTCTCTTGTACTTCGACACGACAGAAATACGAATCAGTGTTTTTCTCCAGGCGTTCCTGAATCCAGTCTTCAGACTTCTTGAAAAGCAGATCCATCCGCACTCACCTCCTCACGTATCCTGCTGCCGCAAAACTCGCATTCCCACGGCTTCCTACACTTCCCCTGGATCTTCGCACCGCAGTTACCGCATTCAGGATCATCACTCGAAAAATCTAATCCTTTCGTAGGTATCACAGTCGTAATCGCATCCCCTCTCGTCAGAAACACGACCTCCTCCTCCTGGTTCACGAAGCCCTGATCATAGTCATGAAGCGTGTACGGCTCCGCATCCTCCAAATCCTGAGCATTAACCTGTCGGCTGTGGTTAATTCTCTGAAGATGCCGGAACTCAGCGTGCTCAGTCAACCTGTACGCTTCACCATTGAACTCCTTCCTCACACCGAGTTATCACTCTCCTCAAGAATTTCTTGGAGTTCTTCAGCAGAATCAGCGCCGTCCCCGCAAGCAACGCACGTCTCATCGTCGTCAGTCATTGAGTTAACCTCCTGACCTCTTCACTCCGAGATTTTATCCTCTCATTCCTGTACTTTTCCTGAAAATAATTTTCTTGCAGGCTTTCGCAACTCACGGAGAATCCCCACTCTGCTCACTATCCATTGTCTCTTTTATTACTACACGAGGCTCCATAGCCTCCGCCATTATGTAGAAAAACACGAACACAGCCAAGATCAACGGCTCACTAAACACCTCACGTACAGGTAATCCAAAAGACCCACCAGTTGGAGAGGGTAAATGCACATCCCAAGGAATATAGCTACCTGCACCTACAGTAATTCCTATCAGGAAAATCAGAATCTTCCGAGTTATCTCGAAATCATTCTCCATCTTCTTCATTCTCCGACACCTCACTATCCGCTCTCAACTCCTTAGAAAGAGGTGAGTAGTTCTTCTTAGCATAGTAAGCAGTAACGGGAAGGCACAGCAGATTCATCCCCAACCAGGTATCAAAACTAAGCCCTGAGAGAAATGCTACGCCGCTTATTACAGTGGTGAGACCAAGCTGGTCTCTGAACCATTTGCGCCCACGGTTATTAAGGACATTTTGAGTGATTGTCTTTTTCTGCTTTTTAGAAAATCCAGTGGTGTTTTCGGCCTTGATGACCTCGATATCGTCGTCAGTCATTGTACTACCCACGAATTTGTCAAACTTTATTTAAATCAATTAGCCCACTTAGTCTTTCGACTATAGACGGTACTCGACCAGATCAGAACAACCACACTCGGGGCAAGAATCCACATCCATAGACTCCACGTTCGCTCCGCACTGCCTACACTCCACCACAGCATCCGAAGGACCTGATATCGGAAGCACCCGCTTCAAAGTCTGTATCATGTATCAGGGTCAACGACCTCGCCGCAACCACGGCACTCGCACCAGTACCGTGTCCCGTCCTCGGATTCGTACTCTATCAAAACGTGGGCCTCACGGATCTCATCACCGCATCGAGGGCAGTCACCGAGACGAGGACTTTGAACGCTCATAGTACTCAACGGGGAAACAGAGGGGGCGGAGCGTGTGACACTACAGTAAACCGGCCCCTCTGATTGTCTCTGACATTCCGTCACCACTTATAATTCAGCCGAGCACGGTGAAACTGGAGACCATGCCTAAGTGTCCTGAATGCGGCCACTCAGAAGAATCGAGTGCAGAATGGGTTGATTTCTACATGAATACTGACTACGGAGGTGCCGGTCTAGTTGTCTGCCCCAGCTGCGACTCGGTCCTGGGGGGAATGGCTGCGGAAGGCTACTAAAAAATAAAAATACAAAATAGTCTATAGCAGGTGAACTCAAGATCGAAGCGCCGGAGACAGTACAGTTCCACGACCACGAATACCACTTCCTCGGAAAAGACGCCGAACAAGGCCACCTACACTTCTACAGGTACACACCAGAACAAGCAGAAGTAGTTCTGGCCAGCCACGACACAGAAGGCGAGCTGCGGCAAGATGATATCTGGCGGCTCGACCACGGCGACCCCAGAGGAAGACTCCAGGACTACGTCTACCAGCAACCCTGGGAAGAAACACGGGAACTCCAAGATCACGACTACTACAGCGTATCTGACCCAGAGTTCGACCCAGAGCTGAACGAGGCACTCGGCGGCTCCATCCTGCTGGACAACGGAGAATACGTAGTCCCGTTCCGCGCCCCCTTTTCGACAACAGCGGACATACTGGAGCAGGAAACACAGGACGCCGACGATATCTACGTCGACTACCGCCCCGACTTCCTGGAACTGACTCCATCCAACGCTCTCGAGAAATACCAGTTGACCCCGGAGCTACGAGGCAGCAACGAAGTCACCGGCACCAAGATCCTCGACGAAGTCCACATACTGGATAGAGGCAGCGAAGAAGTCTACGACACTTTCCAGGTAGACGAGCTGGCAGAGCAGTATTTCGTCGAGGAACTAACTGGGGTGGACGGCATCGACTCTTCACTCGCAGATCTGCTGATAGACGAATACACGAACCTACGTACTGTTTCCTGGGCCACCACCAGCGACGTCGAACACATGGAGAACACCTGGGACATCGATTGCCACCAGTTATTCAAGGATCTAGGGGAGGCCGAGGTCTACAGGAACGAGCACAGTGCCGACGCCGGAGTGCTTCAGATGCCGGAACGAGTCAAGGAAGAACACGGCCTGACCGATGGGGATGAAGAGAGTGTAGCAAATGAGGATACGGAGCAAGTTGGTCTTAGTGATTTCTGAACTCGCTGTACGTGCCTAAGGGAGATTCAGAGATGGCAGGTCAAGCATACAGACTGAATCGTACTCGTCTGACTTCTGAAGCGAGGTGAACTCCGATCTCAGCGTTACCTCAACCCCGCCACTCGGATCGTCGTCAATCTTGAGCACTAACCAGCTGTCACTGTAGTCACCAGGCAGATCGATATCCAAGGAGTCATCCACGATGGGGGTATCTCCCTGCTGCTTCTGCAACACGTACCCGCCACGATCTACAGCGAAGCCCGTCTGATCGTACTGGTTTGGAGGGAACCAGGTAATCGGGATATTGCGGTTCCCCTGGAGATGAGTCTCATTGTCGATGTGATACCGGTACTCCATCTTGTCCGGAAGAAGAACTTGGACAGGGGAATCCAATGATCCCAGAACCGTCTTCGCTAGACTCGGAGAAAACTTACTGCTGCCAACCTGCTCCCTTACATCGTGCTCTTGTTCAAACCAGCTCAACAGTTTTGACTGCTCAAAAGACGTGATCTCATTGACTACAGGCTTCACGTTGTGATGGGCAATACCCGCGCTAAAGTCCTGAGCCTTCAGCTTGGCACTTCGCTCCCGTGTTTTAGTCAGCAGATTTGCGGAACCGTACTCCCTAACGTAGTTCGCTTCTCCGAGAAGCGTGTTCTCGCCATAGAAGTCAAAAACACCCTCGACGAAATCCTCTACATTGTCCTGAGTCAGCTGCATATCTCGACAAAGACAGGTAGTTGAGGTAAAGGTTGATGCGACACTCTGAGGTCACCTACATTTTATCTTCACATCCGCACGAAAGTTTGAGACAACGATGACCGACACGATCTACGCTCCAGCTCCTATCAAGTGCAGAGAGTGCGGTGAAGAGTTTGAGACAATCGAGAAAGGTCACCTCCAGAGCCAGAACTGCACCGGAGAAGTAGACCATGTCGAGGAATACCGGTCGAAGTACCCTGACGCTCCGACCCGGACCACCGAGATGCTGGACAAGATCGTTGATGGCCTGAAAGACTGAACCACCGGTTAGGCCAGGCTCGACAATACCGAGAAAACTGCCTGAAATACAGCATACACGACCCTACCGATTCCAAGGATTACTCCGGCTAACAGAGCTGCCAGCCATCCATACCGTTTCTTCTCTTCGCTGACTATGGAAAATCACCCCCTCAACGGATGCACACCGCCATTCCGACCTACACTGTGCCCAGGATTCTCCTCGACGTGCTCCTCCACAAGATCCTCAGCCTCCTCCCTGTCAGTAGTATACTCCCGGAAACCGCAGTCATCACAGATGATCTCGTAGCCCACCTGCAACACCCTTCATTGACTCTACAGCGGATTTCACAGAATTACGTGCCTTGTCCCATACACTACGTTCCTGAAGCCTACGTAGCTGCTCAAGCTCTTCCCGCATACTCTGGCGCTGCCTCCGACTCTGCTCCTGGCCTTCAGCGATAGTACGTGTAAGCCGCTTCACCTCATTCAACTGCCGGAGATTCTGATCCTGCAACTCGCTGAAGTTCTCCTCAAGGCTCTGATCCAAGTCCTCTAATTCTTCCTGAACCTTGCCGACCCTCTGATGCACCAGTTCCTCCGTGTCACGTATCTCGTCAGCGAACCATTTCTCTACGGACTCGATCTCCTCCTTGTTACCCTGTATCTTTTCGACAGCATCACTCCGGAACTCGTGGAACTCCCTCCTGGCCGCATCCACACGCTTCACAGAGCTATCAACCCGGTCTTCTACATCACTGATCCATTCCCGGTTCTGCTGCAAGCCCTTGGAAACACCTTCGACCTTCCCATCCAGCAGAGTCAACTGAGCCTCGAGAGAATCAACATCCGATTGCAGACCATCGACAGAATCCTCAAGATCTCCGACCTTCTCTTCCAGCTCGTCGACGTCAAGCTCGACAACCTTCTCCAGTTCACCGTGGTTCCTCCGGGTCCACTGAGCCGCCGTAAAATCCTGAGGCTTCACACCCAGCGTGGCCAGCCACTTCACCGCCTGCTTCATATTCGTGATATGCCCGGCACCGAACTGGCTGTGCGGAAACTCCCCTTCAGCCACGTCATTACCCAGGTCATCCTCCGGACTCGTGTCGACGTGGAACACTCGTTCACCCTCCTCGTTCTTCACCTCGAACAAGGAGTTAGGTGAGTCGTCCTGGAACTCCGGATTCTCCTCGATCCACTCCGCAAACTCATTCCTTACGTCTCCCCACTCCTGCGTCGAAAACGGCATCGACACATCCAACGGCTTAGACCGAACACTGACCGGAAACGTAGATTCCAACCAGTCCAATGCTTCACGCCGGGTCTCCCACCACTCGTCGAGAACCTCGAAAATACCCTCGTCACTCCCAGGCAAACTGTACCGGATCAACACCGAGTTCTCGAAAAGAATGAGGCGGACAGAACCATGGTGAACCAACTCACCGACCTCAGACTGCTCCCTATGCGGCAACTCCTTCTCTACTTCCTCCCAGTGAATATCCTTCTCAACCAGAACAGCACGACGATCACCCCAGCTCAGATCTCCTTCAGCCTCTCCGGACTCCCGCTTCACCAACTCCCTCGACCAGCACTTATGAGGACGAACACCACCATCAGAGCCAGATTTCCCAAAGCCACGGCCCAGAGAAGAAGAATCTGAGACCATCGACAGATTCAGGGGAATGTCACTCTCCCGGACCACGGCCCTTCCATCGTCAGTCACCTCGTAGTTGACCGCATTATCCGGGTGCTCTGAAATCGGTTTCAAGTATCGAATTTCTGTATGGTATTTCTTCGGCACTCCCTTTTTCTGGCCGGATAAGCCCTTGAGACGTCGTCGAATAGTACGTGGAGAAAAGTGCTCTTCAGTGTGTTCAGAAAGGTGTTCGGCCATCCATTTGGCATTTTTTCTAAGTCGGACTGCTTTCAGAATCCAGGTGGAAAGCGAATCCAGACGGTGGGTTGAGTCAGATTGCGTCGACAGATCTGTGATTCAATATCACCCTGTGACTTCGCCCGGTTTTCCGCATAGTACTTCAAAATGTGTGACAGCCTATATTTAAAATATCAACACGACCTCCCCGAGCAGCAGCTACTGTTCTGAACTCAATCAATTATATCTGGTATCGCTTCATCTCGATATACAATGGCTGATACTTGGATCGGCGTTACAGATAGCCGACCCATCCCCCTACTGAACTCGCTTGTAGCATCGATTGAGAGCGGTTCTAACCCCGACGAAGTTCTCATATTCGTCCCGAGAAACGACGAACAAGCAGTTAACTCAATTCAGAGTCTCGTCGAGAGAGTCTGCAAGGAGTATGAAATAGAAGCAAACATTGAGTTCACCACTACCCCGTCGATATCCAAACCTCAGGAAGTCTCGAAACACGTCGTGGATACACTCCAGGACAGAGATGACGACGGCACGAAATCTGTCAGCATCTCCAGTGGCTCCAGACTACTCAACGCCTGTCTAATAGCAGCCAGCGACAAACTCGACCACCTCTACACATTGGAGGGCTCGGACCAGGCTAAACTGGAATCAACCCTCTATCCCATGATTCCACGACCACAGATGAGCCTGATAGACTTCCAGAAAAACTCAGATCTAGATCTGACCAGTCCCGGCGGGAGAAAATCTACAGACAAAGCCTACAAGATAACCCGGCAGCAGCTACCTCTCCTGTTTAACGCACTTTACAGCACTGGGAACGAGACAATCTCAGTCGACCACAAATCCGATCTCCTATCCACACTCTACAAAATAGAACTGAATCGAGGAAACCCCGCCTCCATCCGGTTTACGACCGATCTCGATCAATACAAAGAAGAACGAGACAAGGTTGAAAGACAGTACGGCACACAGCCACGCTCAGAGATCCCCAGCGCCCGCTCTTTCATTGGGGCACTTACTTCCAGTATCCTTGAGTTCGAGAATCAAGACAAGATCTCTGAGCAAATCGAACCGTTCCGGAACCGTCGTCTCCAGCACAGCAATACTGCCGCACTCGCAGTCTTTGACACGAACCTGATTCAGTACTGGCCTGCCCGACAACTTGGAGTCGCCCCTGAACTGGAAGAAGGTCTGAACGGATACGCCGTCGTCACAGGAGTCAGAGATGAGTTGATGGACTACGAAGGCGACGAGAAAATAAACAACACGAGGGCCTTGGAAGACGCATTTGGCGACGAATTTGGCGAGCTATATAATCAGCCGAAGGGCACACCAAGACAGCTCCGACTTGGAAGACAGTACTGGTCACGGCTTCAGAAAGAGCTCTACACTGAGAAAATCCAATCAGACACAGGCGACAACGCAATCACCGCGGCCTGCGAAGAAAGCGGATTCGACCTCATACTGTTCAGCAACGACTCTGGATTCATCTCCGCAGGAAGAGACCGTGGATTACCGTCCATCCTTGTCGACTTCCCCGACAGCCTACCGAGGAAGAAAGACATCTCCTGGGAAGACGCAGCTACTGCACTCTACCTTCACGCGGTACAGTTCGGCATACTGCACCTTCCTAAAGTCGATCTCTACGGGGTGTGGCCAAGAAAGGAACCAGATGAATGGGAAGCAGACACGCTAGCCGTCAGATGCCGAAGCCCCGTCGTCGAAAAACAACTCGACCGGTATATGAAGATGATCGACGAGGCCGAGAAAGCCAGTACCAGAGTAGTGTGAATCGGTGTACCATGGCCCAGTAACATTGATTACACCCCGGCCCGACATTTCCAGTAGTGGTTATTCGTATTGAGTCTCTCACTGTAGAGAACCTGCGATGCTTCCGTGGCGAGCACCGGCTGGATCTCGGCCGAAGCGACGAACCCAGCATTGACGTGGTGTTCGGCTCCAACGGCTTGGGCAAAACCACGTTAGCCGATTCTATTCAACTCTGCCTCACCGGAGAGTTCGAGGACGAAGCTCCTCTGGTGACTTACGAACTGGTGGACGAACTCTCCCCTGGAGAGGAAGTCTCCGCAAAAGTCTCGGCCGTAATCTCTGACAGCGAACTCGGTCGACGGTTCCGATTCACACGAAAGTTCCAGACGTCCGAGACTCGCCGGGGACCGGTCAACTCCGTGGACTCGCTCCAGGTAGAAGAAGAGGAAGACGGTGAGTGGGCCAGCACCAGCTCGTCGGAAGCGATAAACACGGTGTTCCCGCTTCCAGCGTTCGAGTTTTCCAAGCTGGACGCCGAATCCTCAGTCGGGATTGACGACCCGTGGGGCGGCACCAGTTGGAGCGAACTCGTCGAAGCCGTAGGTGAAGCAGCGGCCCAGCAGTCGGCAGCACGCGGCACCGAACTTCCCGAGTACTTCGCCAACAACTACGATCTCGGTGACGAGATGATCCGCCGGATCAACGACGTGCTTCCGAAGCTGGATGAACGTGACCTGTACGAAGTAGAGGAGCGGCAGGACGGGCTTGTGGCTCGCAGGAAAGAAGACAACTCTCCGGCAGAGATGGCTCACCTCTCTGCAGGAGGGCAGATGATCATCTCACACGCAGCAGCGTTGGTTGCCGGCGAGGTCATGCCTGCGACACCTCCGCTAATCGGAGATACGATGTTCGGTCGTGTGGACCGTGCTACCCGCGAGCGGATGTTCGAGGTCATCAAGCAGGCTGATCGGCAGGTCCTGCTGTTCTCCTTCGACGCTGAACTGGAAGGGTTCGATATTTCTCCCATGTTCAAACTCGAACAGAGTGAGAAAGGAAGAGAGAGTAGGATCGTCGCGGCTGATTAGCCGGAAGGATCTTTCTCCCTGGGAGTTCGACATTACGGAGCCAACGGATCTGATTCTGGAGGAGCCAAAAACGGATTCTCCTGGTGGAGGTACTCAACGAGGTCCTCTCTCGTAGACTCACTGAAATCCGTCGAAATCTCTCTCGTCCGACCGTATCTACCCTTGGAAACAGTCTTGGCCTGGATGATGCCCTGCATATCCATTTTCTTGATGTGCTCACTGATAGACCGCTGAGACAGGGTTTCTTCCTCTAACCTGTTCTCGCAGATCTCCTTGTACCCCTCGTAGACATCACCCGTAGCCAGTTTATCACCCGAATACTCCGTAATGATAGAATAGAGTGTTACCTTGTTGTGCTTTGGAAGGCTCTTAATCGCCTCCAATATCTCATCCCTCTCCAGAGCCTGATGAGCTGATTCGACGTGGCTATCCGGGCTGATTCTCTCGGAACCTTGTTCTTCAGCCAGTTCCCCGGCTTTCCTGAGAAGTTCAATCGCCCTACGAGCCGATCCGCTATCACGAGCCACCAGTGAAGCAGTCTTAGACGTAACCCCTTCCCCAACTACTCCAGGCTGGAACGCCTTTTTTGCTCGCTGATCCAAGATATTCCTCAGCTGGAGGGCATTGTAGCTCGAAAAGTGCAGACCTTCACGGCCAAACCGATCCTTCACCTTCGACGATAACTCGCCTGGAACGCTGGAGTCGTTGGTAATACAGATCAGTGTCAGACCTGCCTCAGCATCACTGTTCTTCAGTTCCTTACGTACCTCCAGGAGTTGCTTCAGCATCGAATTGCCGTGACTGATCGGCTTCCCTTTCTTCTTGTTGGACATCAAGCGATCAATCTCATCGAACGTGATGACAAGGTAGACCTCGTCTTCTCTGAGCTTCTCAAGCAACAGATCGTAGTAGAAAGAAAGATTGGTGCCCTGGTACGGCTGATCTCTGTTTTCTGGCGTCAGGTGGAGTGTTCTTGAGAGCTTCTGGAGAGTGTCTTTCTCCGACTCTAAATCGTTGAAATACTCGTGCCGGAGATTTTTCTCCTCATCCATCTTCCGGGCGAGTTCGTTGACTGTGATCCGGGCGCACATAGTCTTTCCAAGCCCGGTGTCGCCTGTTATCATCATATTGCGGCCTGAGCTACCGGTGATCATATGCCTCAGACCGGAGGATATCGTCTGCATCTCCTCCTTTCTCTCTACAAACTCGTCTGGACTGGGTATCCTGTCCGGGTCTAAGATGTCGATGTCTGCGAAGATTTTGCTGCTGTTGTCTCCATTGAAGAGTCCGAAGTCTTCTTGCTTCAGTTCTTGATTGGGTTCGTTTTCCATCTGGTATCGACCATAGGAAATTACTTCTCAATGATATTTTTAAATGCTATACCTTCGAGTGGTTCGAGTGGAGTTTGGTTCAGGTGGAACGGGAAGGCCCCATCTCTTTCGAGTGGAACTCGATAATATACATATACACACAGTATAACACTGAATTGTTATACATTACATACAACACAGGACATACCTCGGGAAATTCCCATACAGTTCAGAAGATATGACAGCGTTATACCGGCCTACCATCTCAGAAACTCAGTTTCCACTCGAAAGAGAAGGGGAGGCTGCTGCCTCCCAACTGACTCAAGGTTCCTGAACCATCTGCTCAAGAAGTTCGTCTACAGACTCAGGCTCACTGGTGAAAGACTCCAAACTCGACTGCTCCGGATCTTCAAGATCATACTTCTCTCTGAAGAACTCCGGATGCCTGATCCGACCAGGCTTAGCCGCAATGTGCATCTGAGGATTCATCCAGGAGAAAGGTGGCTGCCTCATCACGTCGACTCGTTTCCCGATGATAAACACTCGCTCCCGGTGTTGAGGTACGCCGTAGTCCGCAGCGTCGAGGACGTCCCACGTCACGTTGTAACCGCACTGCTGGAACTGCTTGCAGACGTTCTTGATGACTTCGCCGTCGGCCATCGACGCTAACCCCTTCACATTCTCCATTACGAAGTAGACCGGCTGTGCCTCCCTGACTACACGAACCATCTCCTGGTATAGCTCATTTCTTTCATCATCCGGGCTTCTGTCCGGGTTCGCCTGGCTGAATCCCTGGCAAGGAGGTCCTCCAAAAACAGCTGTGACACCACCTTTACCTACGCCAGCAGCATCAAGAATCTCCTCCGTGGACACCTCCTTGATATCCTCATTCAAGATCTCTGGTCTTGTGTGGTCGCAGAAGAAATCCGGCATATTCTGTTTCATTACCTCGCAGGCTTGCTCGTCCTGCTCGACCATGACACGGACATCAAAACCTGCGTTCTCCATCCCGATGTCAAAGCCGCCTACTCCAGAAAACAAGCTGACCCCTATAGGAGGATCTCTATATCCTATGCGTTCACGCAGCTCATCAGCTACGTCCTCAGTGTCTTCCGCTCTAATAGTACCCAGATGCTCGCCGCCCTCACTCACTGGGGGTTCTCACCCCTGTCTTCATCAGCAAACACGTACTCCTGCTTTTCTTCTTCAAGTTCAACTTCACGTCCATCAACCACTTTCAGTTGAAAGTTGGTTGGGTCCCAAGCTACCTCAATAGGAGAAAGATCATCGGGTTCAAATCTGATATCTTTTGAGGCAGGTAAGAGATTTTCTTGAATCTTCGCAGCATTGAGCTTAGCCGGCACATCGAGATATTCTTCCGGCACAGATGATAGAAATTCCTCCAACTGCTGTACTTCCTCTTCAGACAACTCCTCCCTGACACGGTCTGCAATCTCTTCTACTTGGTCAGAAACCGGATTTGACACTACAGATTCTCACCTCCGTCTTCTCTGGAGATCTCTTCGTAGATTGGAGCCAGATACCACATCAAACGAACCCGCTCTTTGCCAGAAAGGTCTCCGTAGGTCTCGTCGATACTGACGGCTGAAGTCTCCGAAATATCGGCTTCTTCGTACGCAGACTTCCTGGTGCCTGCAAGTTTCTCGTACAGGTAAACAGCCAAGGCATCTTCCTGACGATCTTTGTACCTGCCACTGAACGGAAACTCTTCCAGAATCGCTCTGATACCTCTATCAGTCATTTTTCATCACCTCCATTCATCAGTTCCTGGACTCGGTCTCTGAAATCGAATCCAAGGTGTTTGGAAGCGTACCGGGTGCAGGACCTGCAGAAAATGTAGTTGCTGTCTAAGAGGCTTTCCAAGTCGTCGGTCAGCACATTGTCTTCCTGGCCGCAGAAAGTCCTGACGTACCTGATGTAGCTGCCCTCTGTCTTCTCGTACAGGATTTTCGGAACGTGGATCTTGTGTCCGATCAATGGGTAGACGATGTCCAGGAGGTCGGTGTCTTCGTCGAGCTCGAATTTCTTGCTGTAGTCTTCCGGTGCTTTCTGTAGCTGCTGCATCTTACAGGTCACCCGGATGGTTTTCTTTCATCCACTGTTTTGCAGCGTGTAGGGCATCTTCGACTTCCTCAAAGGTTTCTGGCGGGCAGAACTTCGTGTCCTGTGCATCGTTGCCCGACTTCGTGAAACCGTAGAAAATCACATGCCAGGCTTCCTCTGACCCTTCATCTGAAAAGGTGAACTTGCCTTGATCCTGGGTAACCGTGAGGTGTGATCTCTCATGTCCTGCATTCTGATGTTCAAAGCCGAGAAAGGTCTCAGTCTCATTGAAAAGAGACCATCCTTTTATATCAGGAATTTCCGCAGAGATTTCATCTACCACTACAGATCACCTCCAAAGTCGAGTTCCTCAAAACCGAGTGAGGCCGCAACATGGTACTTATCGTTGCCTGTCTGGACTACGTCGCCTACACTCATCGACCGGATGCCGTGAACGTACTCCGGCTCACCGAAGTTCTCGAAGGCGTCGTAACTGTGGTTGTCCACGGCGTGCTGAATAGCCTGCTCCGAACCAATCTGATAGGTATCGCAGGATTCGCAGTACCGCATCTCCAAGAACTCTTCAGATTCCTGGCCGCTGCCACAGTTCCACTGAGCCCAGATCTGCTCCAGGTCCTCGGGTGCATCCTCGAGCTCCCGGACTTCCCGGTACAGATCCTCAAACTCTATCGCGTTGATCTCTGGTATGTCGTTGTCGAAGCCGTGGAACTCGTGGAAAAGCTCGGTGGCCCAGCCTCTGTCTTCTCTATCCCAGTTCAGGTAGTTAATGGCCGCTTCCACTACTGGTTCTCACCTTCGCTGAGAAAGCCGTCTCTGGATAGGGTTTTGGTGTCGTCCTCATCGAAACTATCATACACAACTGTTCCCTTCTGCAGTTCTACAATATCGTCTGTTCTAAGATGCCCACAGGCAGTACAGCTGTAGACGAGATCGTCTGTTTCTTTGTGTTTTCCACGATTTCCCCACAGTCCAACGTGGTTTCTACTCTTTGAACAGTTTCTACACCAGAAATTTCGTCCCACTATTGCCCACCTCCTTGTGTAACTTCTTCAGCTGGAAACTGTTTTTGGAGGTTATCGTCCCAAGTGCTGATGAAGTCGTCAATCTCTATGCCGTCCTTGTCTCTCTGGTAGAATTGTGGGTCCTGAGTGTATTCTATAGGCACCCAGTCTTCAGGGTTGGAGACGTCGAACCGGACTTCTGGATCACTCATCAGGTCGCCTCTCTGAGTGTGGTACTGGCCGACACTGAGGACGTTGTCGTAGACCTTCTGGATGGTTAGGTCGTTGAAGGCTTCTCCGCCGTTGTACGTGTATGATTCGTTGACCTCCATTTCCTCAACGGACGTGCCTTCCTCTTCCAGAATCTGCTGTACTGCTTCAAGCGTTACCACTACTGATTTTCACCTAATTCTCTGAGCCTCTCAAGATTTACATCCAAATCACTTAACGGCAAAACTTCAACTTCTACGTTAGAACTTGAGAAAATCCCGCCTTTTATACCAATACCAGTAACGGCAAAGTCAAGTTCTGGGTAAACCGTGAATTGAGCCACCAGGTTACTTCTTTTCTCTAAAACGATATTTATTTCCTCTAACTCATCGCTCACTCTGTATCACCTCTCGATTCCAGGGTAGTTGTTCTCAGATTTCATCGCTTTCTCACGGAGGCTGGTTTTCGCCCTGTTATCCAGCTTATCCTGTTCTGAAGGAGCCGGAGAATCATCACTAAAGGTTACAGATAACTTACGCCTCATTTCCCAGCACCTCCGCTGCTTCTTCAGCAAGATCTACAGGAGAAGCTCCCGGACCAAACTCGTCCTCGAAGTGGTCATCCACCAGTGATCGAATCGTGTCCTCATCGCTTTCTAGATCTAGAGAATCAATGACTTCGCCACGGTGGACGACATCGCCGTTATCCTTTACCAATACAGTACGAGCGTAGGTTTTGACTGCACGGATTTCGTGTCCTTTCAGTGATTCGAGTAGGTCGGCCGGTTCGCCGGAGTCTTCGGATTCAGTTGTTACGGCAGTTTCGCTGCCAGCGTCGTTAGGTGTGCTTGTTGCACTCATTGTTCTTCTATGACTTGTTTAATATCTAATACTTTTAAAGGTTGTTTAGGATAACGGTTTGAAGAAAAAAGAGAGGATGATTAGGTGACAGTGACTGCTGTCCGCACCTCCCCGGAATCGCTCCAATCCTCCGGCACTACACGTTCCCTGCTGACCTTTCTAATTTCTACCCAGTACTGTGCCCAGTAACTGCCTTTCCTACGGATCTTGTCCTTCCAGAAACTGTAGACCTTCCCGGTCTGACGGTGATTTCCGTCCTTGGTATCTCGGTAAACCGGCTTTCCGCTATCAAGGCTTACAGGGATAACGCTGTCGAGCCAATCCAGTGCTTCCTTCATAGAATCAAACTCCTCGGTCTCCACGTCATAGATGCGTCCCTCGGTATGGATCTTGGCCGGACAAGGAGCAGAAACCTTGGAGGTCTTGACCTCGATCACTGGCTATTCCCCCCCTCCAGTTTCCACTATCTCGTAATCGCCTTTCACCAGTAGTTCAGCGAGACAGAAAGAACAGTTGCCGTGATCTTCCCTCTCGTCCGGTGTGTGATCAGCTATCTTTTCTTCAGCTTCTTCTCGACTCTCTGCCATCCAGTAGGTGTATGTGACTCCGCTATTACAGCAGCCAGCCTTGACACCCTGTGGATGATGAAATCTGTAAAGCTTCACTGGTCAACTTCACCCTCTATCAAATCAAACGGCTTGTCTTCCTGAACCTCTCTCTTGACTCTATGAATCCTGTCTTCTAATCTCCTGAGATCCTTGACATCAAGATTTGAAGCCTCTCCGTTAACCGCTTTTTCACCCACTTCTCGAAGAGTATCAACTACTTCAAGCCTCAGTTGGTCTAATTCATCTCTCCACTCAAAATCATTGAGTAGAGATGGTTCTTCCTTACTCACAGTTTATCACCCTCTTTGAAGCCTTGTCATCGAGTTCGTTGGCTAACCGGACTTCAACTACCCTAAGATGACTGACTCTATCCAATCCGTGGTCTTCAGTTATTTTCTGTAGCAGTTTCTCATCCCTTTCTTTCACTACATGATCGGGAGTGGATGGTCTGCCGCTCATCGGCTCTGGAAGGTCTACAAAACAGTTAGCCCGGACGTTGTAGACCGCATATCCGTAGACCTCGTTTTCCTCGTCAAGGGAGTGAATACTGTCTTTACTACCCACTATCCTACCACCTCCAGTTCTCGAACAACTATTGGCTCTGAGAAGATTTTCTCTTCCTCAATCTCTAAGACATCTTCTTCCAGAAGCGTCTCCCTGATGTGGTATATTGTGCCGTCTGAAGCCTCGGCCTTTGCCTCGTAGCAGACGTATGGCTTGAAGTCTACAACAGTGAGCGTGTCTTCTATACTATTGACTTCGACCGTGTCGCCCTTTTCCAGATTTTTGAGTGTAGAAGTAAGAGAAGCGGAGGACTGTTTCACCCCTCAACCACCTCTATGTCCCTGATGACCTCACCGTCTACACTGATGGCCATCGAGTTGACCGTCACTATGTTCGGATTCTTGACGGACTGGATAAAGGTGTAATCTGCTCCCTGTGGGCCTTCTAAACCACCCATGTAGACTTCTCCTCTCTCAAATTCCTGTAGTGTGATAGAGGTTACAGTCAATGGCTGTTTTCTACCTGAGAACAGGATTTTATCGCCTTCTTCAAGATTTTCGAGTTTTTCGGTCAGCGTTCGGTCGCTACCCTTTGCATGTCGTACTTCTTGTGTCAAACTTCAATCCACCAAATATGGTATACTGTTTAAACTTTAAAAGATTAAAGTGCTATACATTTCATACCGATGAAACCCACACACGACAGAACCCGAGAACCAGAACTCGGGCCTAACCAATTCATCGACCAGCACGGAAACGTGCAGGAAGAAAACCTACCTCAAAACCTCGAAAACATCGAACAGGGAAACCCGTTCAACCTCTGAAGCAGTGATAAATCAGTGAGTGCTGAAAAACAGCTTCTCAAGGCTACAATCGGAGAAACAGATATAGAAAAAGAAGACTACGAACTCCGAAAGCCTACAGAAGACGAACTGAACGAGTTAATCCAGTACAAGATAGAGGAATACAATCTGGGCTATAAGGAAGCGAAAAAACACGTCGAGTCTTTCTACTACGCCGTGTTACCCGACTACATTACTGATTGTCCGTGCTACGCCGGGAAAGTCTTGATAGAGATAGGTTCAGCAGCACCGGAGTTCATCAGAATCTACACTTGGGGAAAAGACGGAATCAGGGAAAGAGAACAAGCACCTGAGATGAGGTTGTGAACTATAGATGGATGACGCTGAGAAAACCCTTGATCTTCTGAACAGTATTGAGAACCCTGTTGAGTTCCGTCAGAAAATGGAGGAACACGGTGAGACAATCACGGAGGAAGACAGGTAATACCGGCACCGTTCCGCCGTTGGAAGCACCCTCTATATTCCACATTTTTTCTCTCCGCCTCAGTTCCGACCTATTTCTATTCCGTGGCCTGACCCGGAAAATCACCCACCGTGTTCTACAGTGAATCAGGCCGCCGTACCGTGATTTACACACTGCTGCACCACGTCACTGGAACACCCGTGAACCACCCCTCATTTAGGACGAATAGAACACCTCTGCATCACTCGCATGGTCAAATAGAGTCTTCAATATTCACCCTCAAACTGTTGAAGCTCATCTCAATATCTTCCATATCGAAATCCGGTGACTTCTCCACCGACAACAAGTGATCAAGAGAAATCAGCATATTCAACACTTGATACCCCTTGAAAGTCATCTTGTAGCCTGACTTGCCCATAGCCTCTTTCTCAATCAAATCAGCTGCGGTCAAACGCTCCACATACTTATGAACTGTTGAAGTAGCGACACCTGAGTCCTCACCGATCTCAGTCAAAGTCCGGCCTTTCACAATCTCCTGGAAGACGTAAAACTTCTCAGGTTTATCCAAGCAGCTGAGGAACTCCGTGATGTCCTCTACGTTGTCCAGTGAAATTTCAGCGTCGCTATCCGATTTACCTCTGAAGTAGACGTCATCAAAGTAGACAAAATCTGTACCGAGGTTCAAATTTTCTTCTTGGTCTCCAGAGCTTTCTGACTCGGATTCGTCCATAACAAGGAAGTTGTAGGTGGCAGTCAATCAGGTTTTCGACTTTGCTATTTTCACGATTTGCGAAAACGCTTATTGTGACTGAGTCTAGAACAGTTAGAACGCAGGAGGTCAGGAATCAGCCTTGCAAAACTACAAAAAGAAAGTCAACGCGAAAAAGTTCGACTGGCTGCCGGAATACATCAACCAGCGTTTCCCCGACCAGCATCCGGAGCCAATAGTCCACATGGCGGTGTGCCAGCGACTTCTCTTTGAAAAGTTCTCGTACCACCACTCAGGATACTACAGTAGAAGACCTAACAAAATGATCAGTTCCCTATCCGGAGACTGTCAAGACCACAGTGTTCTACTGGCGAGTATGCTGAAGGCGTGTGGACTGCAAACCGCCATTGTTAGAACATACAAAGGTGAAGGACATGTCTTCGTGGAAGTCAAAGACCCACTTGAAGATATAGAAAAGACGACCCGTCACCTGAAATCGCTCTACACAGATCTCTTCGACGTCAATGTTGAAGAGATAAGCTATGAGAACTGGAGAGGAAGTAATTGGTTTTTAGCGGATACTGCTGCTGATGAGGGAGTCGGTTTTACACGGCACGTTGGAGATCTACCTGCGTTTGGAGACGAAAACGACGGTTTTCTAACCAGAAAAGTGGTGGAGACTGGGAGTGGACGCACCTTGACAGCAGACAGCTAATCAGGTGAAAATATGGCAGATAAACAGGAAGAAAAAGTGAAAGAATTGCTTGACGAGATGGCTGAAGAGCATGAAGTCGTGAAGCAGTGGAGCTGTGTCTCAATACCTGCATCTGACAACGATGTTGACCAGGATGTCTGGAAGCATTCTGAGTCGGGCAGCTCCACCAGCGAATCGTTTGGAAAAAGTACTGGCGGGGTTCCTCACGGCGACTTATTAGTGAAAGAATGACTGGTCCACATCCACGGAAAATCGAGGACGGCCCGGTGAAGAACGCTGTCAAAGCCGTCAAGAAAATCTTCAGCAAAGGCATCACGCTCGTCCGGAGTGTCCGGCACAAGTACCTCTTAATCAAGGACGGCAGTGCCTCCGTAGTCGACTATGAGGACTTACCTGAGGATAAGCAGGAGCAGTACAGGTTCGATGACCGACGGGAGAAACTGAGTCGGGGCGGCGAGGAGTTGATGCAGAACGCCCGGTACGACACGTACAGTGGCCAGAGTGCTTCCAAGATTGCAGGCAGGGCCAGCGACAACCCTCAAATCCTCAGCGATATCCTCGATGATCCTGGCCTGGTTGATGCTGAGGGGAGTTCCGAGGCTGTTGCCAAGGTTGCGGAGCAGAACCCGTCTTGGGCGAAGATTAGTGATGCTGTGGAAGCTCACGGGTTGGAGGCTGATGCTGACGGTAATGTTTCGGAGGCAGGAGGCACCGGCGACGGTGATTCAGGTGGTATTGAGACTGCTGATGCAGGTGATCTCGGACCGTCAACCCCTGCTGACTACGGTATGAATGTTGCTGGAGGTGACTCTGGAGGTAGTGGAGATGCAGGTGGGGATGTTGGCGGTGATGCCGGGGGATCTGCTGGGAGTGGTGATGGTGGAGGTCTCGGCGGCGATGTCGGAGGTGGAGACCTGTGAAAGATCAGCTCCAGCAACTGGCGGAAGAGTTCGATCTGGAGCTGGATCACGAACCCGAGGACTTCACTGAGAGTAGAGATGTCGACGGAGTGGAGATGAAGGCACGAGAGGCTACTGTTATCAAGCCTTTCAACCCGGACAACGGTTTCCTCCGGAACGAGACGCATAACTTCGTCCTGGAAGGCGGTGACCAATTATCGGTCACTGTTAAGCATCGTCCCGAGTGCCCTAGCTGCGGTCATGTCCTTGCGGAAGAAGATGAGCCGAATACGTTGGCAGGTGAGTGTAGTGTCTGCGACCGGTTGACCTGTCACCGTAACCAGTCTAAATGCGAGGGTTGTGAGAAGATCTTCTGCCCGGACCACGCCTGCGGCCACGGATTGAAAGACAACTCGTACTGCGAAGATTGCCTTGGAGACGTCGAGGAAGACCTGAGTTTTGAACGTGGGATGGAGGAGCGTAAGCAGGGCCACAGTGAGGAGATGGAGAAGCTGGACAAACAATTGAAGGAGGAAAAACAGAGGAAGGAACTGGAGTTGAAGGAAATTCGGCAGGAACGTGAGCAGATCCGGAAGGATTGGAACACTGTCATCCAGCTGTTGAACACAGTGAAGGAACCGGGGCAGGACGATGACGAAGACAAGGATTCGGACTCTGGTTCATTGACCGGCGGCACTGGCGGTTCACTGACTGGTGGAGGGAAACCGTTGCACGTCGACGACAGCGACGAACAAGAAGAGGACGATGTGGAACCGGATTGGCTGGACAGTCAATTCCACGGCACGGAGGATACCTGAACTATGGGACTTGGAGAACCTGACATCGAAATCGACGAAGTTCTGGACGAACTGGGCGATGACCAAGACGAAGACGAGGACAGCGGTGAGTACGGGGATTACAGCGATTACTCGAAGAAAGAGATGTACGAAGAGGTGGAGACGCAGGGACGTATCCAGGTCAGTGACGAGAAAGCGATGGTCATGTGTCCGTGCAAGAGAACTGCGATGCTGAGTAGTGATACGAAGTCGTTCATGTGTGGTCTCAGGGTCGAGGCTCATCCCGACGACCTGGAGAAATCTGTGTTGACGTGTACCGGGCCGATAATCGGGAAAAAGAAGCTGGGTGTTTCGGGTAAGGAGAAGTGGATCAGCGGAGAATCACCTGCTCCTGACTGCCCGTACAGCCCATTCAGATTTTAGAAAATGAGTGAGCAAGATTTGAGTCTTAACCAATTGGTTAACGAGGTCAGGCAGAAAGAAGACTACCTGTACCTCTCTAAAGAGCGTTGGCTGATTGAATGTCCGGATTCAGAACAGTTGAAGATTTGCTCAGGACAGCCGTGCGCCAGTACAGACAGTGGCTCCGGTTTCAAGTGTAACAAGCCGATAGCCGTGGAAACTGAAGACTGTGAAATAGTCCCGAGTCTGGAGTCAACGGCTGAAGACTGCCGGAACAACACAGAGTAACTATGGATTTGTTCTACATCGGCTGCACGGAGGTAGAGCCTGCCACACGGTTTTTCTGGGATGGCGACCAGCAGGCCACGGTAGAAGTCACAGATCTAGGTGACGACCTGTTCCTGATCCGGGCCTCGAAGTCATACCGCCTCGTAAAGCAGGACGAGAAAGGGCAGGAGATGTGGGACCGGAACCTGGTCGACATGAACCAGTACCTCGCTGAAACTTTCTCCAGCTTTTCACTCAGCGTGGATTACTGCGACACAGTCTCAGCTGACATCCTCGACGAAAAACAGGAGGCCGGTGAATTGTTGCAGGAGGCCAGTCAACTCCAGAACCGTCTTGCAGAACTCAGTGAGAAACGTGAAACCTTGGGTGTCGCCGTCGAGAACGGTGTGGACAGTCTCCGGGAGCAGATGGAGAACCGGTACGAAAAAGCGAATCAGGAATTTCAGCAGGTGCAGAAACGTCTAGATCAGATCATAGAGGTCGTGGAAGAGAAGAAACAGGCTGTCGACCAATGGCAGAGTAACGGTGTGTCTCTGGCCTATCTGTTCACGTTTTCAACTGACCCAGAGATAGTTACCGGCAGTAGAGTCAGCGAAGCCTGTAACCGGCACGTTGACGAAGCATTTGACCTGCATCGAAGAAAGGTGAAGCAGGTGCTTCAAGGGCCGAAGTTCAAGCTGCACGTTGAAGAACTGGATGAGCCACGTGTTTTCAACCGTTTAGAGCACACCGGCTTGTTGAATCCGGAAGGTTTTGACCAGTTACTGGATCAGGCCGGAGACAAAGTGAAGGAAACCTTGAGAAAGGCCAGAAAGGATTCGGCACAGCAGTATATGGCAGCTGCTCTCAACGACGTAGAGGTCAACGAATCCACCGTCGAACGGTCAAAGGCTACGCCTTCACGGGCAGTCAACTCCGTGCTGCAAGACCTGGAAGCCGAAAAGGTGGCACAGGCCGGAGACGTACCAAACGAAGGCCCGATCATCGGGACTGTAATAGGAACCAACCAGATAGTCGGGTTCGATCCTGCCGAGCTTCCGCACTACTACATCATGGGAGCGACAGGCTCTGGGAAGAGTTACCTGAAACGTGTACTGCTGGAGAACGTGGCCAGCCTCGGCTACGACATACTGACTATTTCACCAAGCGACACCGAAGAAATCGGGTTGTCACTTCCTAACCCAGAAACCGAGGAGAGCACGGCACTGTCAGTCGACCAGTACTGGCCTGGCCACGAAAAACTGCTGGACAAACCTGAAGACCTCGACGAACTGTTCACCGGAGTCAATGCCCTCACACTGACAAAGTTCAGTGAGTCTGAGAAACAGGACTACGTCAACAAGATCTTCTCACGACTCGCAGAAATCGACCGCTCCAGCAAACCCCTGTTCGTTGTCCTAGAGGAGGCGCACAACTTCAACCAGGGAGAAGCAGCCGACAGCATCCAGAAACTGGTTCGTGAAGCCCGGAAATTCGGGATTCACGTCGTTATCGTCAGCCAGAATCCGACCGATTTCAGCCACAACCACCGGCACGTCCGGGAAAACACTGTGTCCCTCTTCCTAAGGGGCGAATACACAGACTACGCCTCCACCTTCCTCGACAACTCCGACGAGATCACCGATCTGGAAGACGGACAAGCAATTATCCAGAGCCCGGATTTCTCTAAACTCCAAGTCGATGTCAGGCAAACTCTGACTAAGCCCACCGCACCCACGGAGAAAGAGCTCGAACAAGTGAATCAACGATTCAACGCCGAAACCCCCCGCTTCGACACCGATAACAGCGAAGCCCAGACTCAGACACAGGAAGAGGGCGGCACAGATCTAACTGAAGACGAGGATGAACTCCTGGACTACATAGAACGGTACATCAGTGAGAACGATGAGAGACCGTCGAAATCCAAGTGTTACAGGCCAAGTGATGCACCATTTGGTTCATCCAAGACTTCGCGGATTCTCGACCAGCTGCTGGAGAAAAACGTGCTACAGGTCGAAACTGTAGAGCGATATGGGAATCAGAGCCAGGTCTACAGCCCTGTTTAGAATCCGATTAGCTGAAAGAGACCACCCAGCAGATCGTCGAAGAAACTCTGTAAACTGTTCTCTGGAGATGGTGGTTCAGGCGCTGACTCTACACGGAAGAAGTAACTCGAGTCATCAAGCCGTGTGATATTGTAGTCGCTCCAACTGCCAGACTCATAACTTGACTCAGCTTTCGCCAGTACAACGACGTACCCGTATTCTCCGGTGTCAGAGACCGTTCTGGAGAACTGTTTCGAGAAGGTTGGCCCTTCGACATCCTGCCAGTCACTCTCGGAGATTGTATTCCCGTTCTTCACGACACTGGTCTTACCGTAGATGTACGTGATTGATCCGTCGCTGTAACTGGTATCAGGCTCTACACTGGTGGAGACAGAGAGCTCTTCTGTCACAGTTGCGCCCTGAGTGTAGTTATCCTGGAAGTCTATGTCAGCTGTCGTGAACGCTGAGCCCTCGAAAAAGTTTGAACCAGCGACGGCAAGAACACCGAATACGAGTAAAACTGCTACACCGACCCCGGCGTACCTCTGGCGCTCCGACAACTCCATAGAAGATATCTACTCAAAGCTATTTTTAAAATCGACCCAGAATTAGAATATCTTCGACAACACTAGTTTCACTCCCTGAACCAAGTAAAACGCTACAACCAAGAACAAGCCGTACAGCAGCAGTATCCAGAACTCTTGATGCTGTTCCATCTCGGGATCAACCACTGAACGTCAGGATGCTCCATATGTTGCCGAAGAAGCTTGAAAGAGCATCAAGAGGAGATGGTGGTTCAGGAGCTTCCTTGACCTGCACAGCAATCGACTCAGACTGTTCATCGTATCCGTCGTCAACAGTTACTGAGACCGTCCTGCTGCCAGGATTCTCGAAAGTGTATTCCGCAGACTTTCCAGTATCTCCGTTGCTCCAGGAGATCGTCTGTGAGTCCCCGTCAGGATTCTCAACTGATACAGTGTACTCTACTGTTTGACCAACAGCCACTTCTGAGGAACCGTCAAGAGAAACTATCTCAGAAGCTTGGTTCAGACAACCGTTCTTCGCTTCAATTCCGGATGTTTCCGGGCAGTCATCATTTGAGTCCTTGATTCCGTCCTGATCGCTGTCGTACTGGATCGACGGATCGTTCGGCGCTACATCTTTGCTGTCGCATACCCCGTCTCCGTCACTGTCCTCCTGGCATTCAGCGTCGTTCGGGAAGGCATCCTCACTATCTTTTACTCCGTCGCCGTCGCTGTCAGGGCAGCCATTGGTGTCCTCAGATCCAGAGGTTTCCGTACACTGGTCGTTGTAGTCATAGATGCCGTCGTTGTCACTGTCAGAAGCTACCTTGTACGGATCATTCCAGTAGATACTTTGCCAGGTCCAGACCCAGTCTCCGCTCCAGTGCTCCTGATACGCTACACAAACAATATGCAGTTCCTTGGCTTCAGTCCAATCAATATCTATGCTTCCCTCGTTATCATCTAACTTTGTGTAATCGCCGGAAGCTTCTGGAGCAGTACCTTCAGGAGCTCCGTCCCCATCATCATCCCAAGTAAACGAAGGCGATTCGTGGAAAACGTAGGTATCGTGGTACATATCTCCGAGTGGCTCTGGCTCACCACACTCGTAATCCACGGACTCACCTGATTCAACAAGCCACGTACCATTTTTCTCAGTAAGAGTTTCAGGGTTATTAGCCTGGATAAGAGCTTCAACGGAAGCCTTTCCGTACTCATTGGTATTCAGGTAGCAGGTGTCGTAAGAACTGCCATCACAACCTTCCTGACCTGAAATCAGTGTTCCCTGAAAAAACCATGATGAGTCAGAAGACCCTCCGGCAGGAGACATAGATGCGGAATCAGTGGAAGCACTGACCTGGCTACCTTCGTCAAAAAATGAACCCTCAGAAAAGGTCTGAGCTACGGATACGGTTGAAAACAGTAGAATCAGAAAGACGGCAGCGGCAGCGATTTTACCTCCAGTGCTTTCCAGGAAATCCATAGTACCAGATGTTGAAACTCTGCTTAAAAAAGTGACACACATTTTATATACGGGCTTCTAACAATCACTGACTGAGAGAAATAATATTTGAAGTGCCTGCCACGGTACTAGGCTCAATCAGGAACCTCCTGTGAAGCTGGTCCGGACAAGATGAGGTACTGAAGCCTGAAAGAGCTTCTACAACCGATACCCAAGGGGAAGAAGCGAAATCAGGTAGTAAGGAAAATCCTGTCGTCACAACGTGATCCGCCTACAAAATAATAGGTGAAACTCCGGCGGATTCGGAACGGACTCAGTGAGCCGGAATTTGTCAAGTAGCGGTGGAAAACCGAGGCGTGGAAAACGCCAAAACCCGTGGAGGCACCTTACTTCTAACCGTCATCTATCAATTATTCGTGACATCCTCTCCACCGTAAACGGGGGAGCTTCCTTGCCGTTTAGTGGTTCTCCTCCACATCTGCAACTTCATACCCGAACTCCGTGTCAGGTAGAGCGGTTGCGTCATCGTTAGGGAGTTCGTGGGCTATGTCACAGTAGCCCCTGCACTGTCCAGAGGACTTATTTCAGTCTTTGACAGTGCCCGCTGTCCAATATTGACAGCGCCGTTGTAGTCTGCGTCCATTTCTGTTCCAGAGCAACGAAACCTTCCTCGATATCTTTCTCCTTTCTCTCCGCACTTTGAGCAAGTCTGACTCGTGTACGCCTCATCAACTTCTACAAGAGGTAGACCTCGCTCTTTCAACTTGTAACGGAGCAGTTGTTTGAACTTGTAGTGCGGGAATCTATGCAGTTTCCTGTTCATAACTCGTCCTCGATCCTTGTTCTGGATTCCCTCAAGATCACCTACTGCCACGGCCAGCTTTTTATCTTTACAGTAGTCGGCTATCTCTGTCGTCACCTTGTGGAGAATGTCGTCGACCTTGTTGGATTCCTGGTCTTTCCATTTCTTCCTTGTCGAGGTTTTTCTGCGTAGGTAGGCGTATCTGCTCTGGATTTTCTGGATACGTTGTGCGTAGAAGTCCACGGCTTCGACCTTGGGGCAAGACCCTTCGCCACCGACGAGGGCCACTCCAACTACCGGGTTTCGGAGTCCAAGATCAATACCGTAAACCCCGTCAAGGTCAGAAACAGGTTCTACCTCGTAACTGACCGAAATATGGATGTAGAAGCTTCCGTCACGCCTTATTACTTTACTCTCACCAATCTCCCAGTCATCCTCTATCTCTGTATGGGTCTTGACTGGTAGATTCAGTCCTCCATAGCGTTGAGCAGTAGGAACTTTCACGAAGTAATCAGCTATGTCCGATTTGCACTCCTGGACATTTACGAGATCTTTTCGAACGGAAATCGGATACTCGTTGTCTTCCTTGATTGTGTCGTAGAATCGTTCTGCTTGCTGTTTGTTAGCAGAATAAACTTCGACATCATTTTGGCCTTGAAGATACTTCTGAAGATTCTGATACTCCGTCTCAAGCTCTCTCCGTTTCTGATTTGTTAAGTTGACTACTCCAGCCTGAACCGTCTTCGATACTTCCACTTGCACTCGACCCAAGAAAGTTAAAAATACTTGACTTTTAAATTGATGTTGGAAGTGTAGCACTCGACCCGCTACCTTCTTCGTGGCTCTATCCCTGCCGTTAACGGCAGGGTTTTAGCCACTTACCCAACTTCTATAAAAAGCAGGCCCTCACAATTCTTTCTTATCAGGTGATATTTTATCGTTGTAGGTGAACGAAGAAAGTACGACGACGTCGACGAACTACGTGAAATCGGAGAACTATTCCCGGAAACTGTAGATGGAAAGGTCCTCGCTCTTCTCGAAGGCGAAGATGGAGAACAAGACGAGTGGCAGCAAGCCGGATACAAAGACTCGCTCTGGTTCAACCACGAGGGAGAAGACATACTCACAGGGATTGTCTCAGCAAACGACAACAGGTTCGTTCTCCACGACTTCGGAGATATAACAGAGTTCACAGCTGACGCAGTCGAGGCCCTGAAAGAGGACTACGACTTTAATTTCAGAGGCGAAATCAAGACCTCAGACACCCTTCACAGATACACCAACGAAGGAATCTTCGACGGCCTTGGAATCAATCCTGGAGAAACCGATGACCCACACAACATCGGCCTGAAGATTACATCTGGGAACGACGGCAGGAAGGCTACTGAAGGCCAGTACTTCGAGGAGAGACTTGTATGTGAGAACGGGATGACGATGCCTGTCGACGTGATGAGCGTCAGGCAGACTCATCACGACGAACTAGATCCGACAATGTTCCACCAGCTTGCCCGGTCGGTAGTGGAGAACGCCGAGATGGTGGAGGAGAGATACGATCAGATGAAAGAGATAGAGCTGGACAGCGAATGGACGGCGTTCGAGTTCCTGGAACATCGTCTTGATCTACCGTTCTACATCGAAGGGGGTCACGCAGAGATCGCCCGTACTTACGATGAAGTAGTGGAAAACCCAGCGAACCCTACGGTCTACGAGACTCTTCAGGTTGCCACGAACCAGCTGACACACAACGCCAGAGACGACCTACCTCAGCACGTAATCAACACTGCACAGGAGAAAGCATCCGACCTTGTTGATCGCTACGGTGAACTACCTGACTACGATGAAATGGCAGAGCAAACCATCGAAGAAAGAATGTACCAGCTACAGAACTTCGATGACGCCGAAGAGTATTGGAATGGCGAAGAGGAAAATCTGGAGGAGCTTGCCGAAGAGTACGGCATAGTTGCATAGAGAAGGTGGATAGGCGATTTCAGACGCATCTGAACCAGTCGAAGAGCAGTTTGCGATAGAGCAGGAGATTCAGGAACTGGAGCAGGAGAAAGTGGAGACCGAGGAATACGTGGAGTTCAGGAAACCACACTGGCTGTTCCTCGACGCCTCCAGAGATGACGAGATGAAATACGGCCTGTTTAATTACGCTCCTCTTGCCCACTACGACCTCCGGATACAGGAGCTGGAGGATGAACTCGATGAAGTTGGAGACGATGATCTAGTGACTGACGGTGGCAGCCGCACCAAGTATTACTGGAGCAGCCAAGAAGGAATCCTATATCACACCGAGAAAGGTGAAGACGTGGTCATGCCGTTCTTCCACTCTGAAGAGGATGCAGGAGATTTTATCGAAAGACAGGCCGAGCTACACGGGAAAGAACAGTACAAAGGAATGGTTCTCCGCAAGACAGGTGACCGGAAAGTAGCTGAAGCAGAGGACTACATCTACGATGACTCTGAATTGACGGACTTCATCACCGACGGAGGATACGACCAGAACGTCTTGGAACTCGCTGAAGCAGCAGAAGAAATAGAATGGTGAAGCCGGAATTGCGGAAAACTCCCCACTGGTAGACGAGTTTGGCAGAACTTTTGAAGAACAGCTGATTGACGATATTGTCTGGAACTACTGGGTTGACCGAGATCTCCACAGCATCCACGAAGAATACAGCTGCGACGACTTATACCAGGACGGAGATGACGACCTCCCGTTCGGTCTTTATGTCACCTACGACGGTGGGCCGAAACTCGAGATCGAGGAACCGTATCTTGCTCCTTGGCACCGAGACCGGGCCATCGAAGTGCTGGAGGAAGACGGCTACGACGCACTGGTCGAAGAGTTCTAATCGAGGTCACTGAGCTCGTGCTCGTCGACAAAGTGCTCCATTACCTCACCGTCCGTGTCGAAGGTTTTCCTGCACACAGAGCATACGAACTTTTTCTCTATAGAGTTCAGCAGCTTCCCATACTCACCTCTCTCAAGATCTCGTTCCACGTCGGATAATTGTCAGAAGAGTTTGAAAAACGTGGGTGAGCAAACCCTGAGCATAACCCCGAGGTTACCGGTTCTCCTATGAAAGATCTATCTACACTCGAAAAACAGCTGGAACAACTGGGTCTGCACGACCATCCGAAGGCCAAGAAACTACTGAGGAAAGCTACCTTGGCTGAAAACGAGAGGATTCGGAGAACTGTCGTGCAGAGGCTTCACGTATTTATTCAGGAGCATCAGGAATACCCGTTCCAGCCTGAGACACCCGATACATCCTACCTTGATGACCCGGTTATCCTCGGAGAAACCTTGCAACAAGGCAGAGTCTACGCTCTACAGGAAGACAGTCTAACCAAGCACTGCCTCACCGTCGGCCCCAGCGGGTCTGGGAAAACTACGCTGCACTACAACGTCCTACCACAGATCTCTACACCTACCTGGATATTCGACCGAAAGCAGGACTACCGAGCTCTGATCCACGAAATGGACGACGTCCTGGTAATCCCGTGGAACAGGCTACGGTTCAACCCGTTACAGCCGCCGGAAAACGTGGGACTCGTGCGTTGGGCGATGGTGTTCAGCGAAGTATTCAGCCACGCAGTCGACCTACTCTCCGGATCAAAGAACTACATCCTGAAACACGTCGTCCAACTCTACAAAGAATACGACCTGTTCAGGGATCGCTCACCCCCATACCCCAGCATCTTCGACCTGCTGGACCTCATCAACTCGCAGAAAGTCAATTTCGTACGGAAAACATCGAACTACCGCGATACCGTACTGAACCGGTTAGAACCACTGAAGACTGTAACTGGGCCGATATTCGACTGTAGCGAGGGCTACGACCTTGTAGAATTGATGAAACGGAACGTCGTCGTATTCGAGTTCGGAGGACTGAACCGGGATATCCAGAACTTTGTCCAGGAAATTATGTTCGCCTGGGTTTACGAGTACCTGTTCCAGAACGGGAAACGGAACGGAGAGCTCCGACTACTGCTGATATGGGACGAAGCCAAGCAAGCCTTCTCATACAAGAAAGAACAATCAGATGCCGCCGGAATACCTGAAATCGACGACCTGACCGCCCGTGCCCGAGAGTTCGGCCTCGGTATCATGGCCGCCGACCAAGAAGCCACTAAACTCACGGATTCCCTCAAGGCGAACACCGACACCAAGATCCTCCTACCGATCAAGAACAAGAAGCAATTCAAATCTGTCGCAGACTCAATGCAGCTGACTGAGATACAACGAAGATACGTCCGGAACCTCAATGTCGGACAGGCAGTAGTCCAGCACGCCGGGAAAAAGCCGGTGCCTGTGAACCTTCGGTACGTCGACGTCGAGAAACAGGTGAGTGACGAAGACTTGAAGCAGTATCAGGAAGAGAAGTGGAAAGATCTCGAGTGGACACGGAGACAGAACGTAGACATCGACTTCGACAACCCCGAGCCAAGCAAAGACTCTGACCTCGGGAAATACCTTGATTAGCTCCAGTCCTCACCTGTCTCGGGGACAGCTTCCGGCATCTCAGGCTGATCCTGTACTTCAACATCGAACTCGACATCCTGCATCTGGAGCTCTGCGATATCCCTGTCTATGTCGTTGAAATCCAGCTCGACGTCGTCCTCCTCCATCCTCTCCATACTCTCCTCAAACTGCTTGACCTTCATCTGCCGCTCCTGCATCATCTGCTCCATCACCTCAGCAGCTTTCTCAGGTCCGGTAGTACTGATCTCAGTGAAGTCCACGCTGTAGTTCTGCCCCGCCAAGACGCGGACGTGCTCATCCCGACGAATAGCATCCTTCAGGTTCGTCTTCTCCTGCCACAGCAGCTTCCACAGTTTTTCCTTGTCCTTCGCCGCTTTCTTCTCCTCTTTGGCCTTGGTCTTCGCCTTCAGCTCGTCGATACCGTCCGCTTTCTGGGCTCGTTCCAGCCAACCCTGGTACCTGTTCCAGTGCGCGGAGATATCCCGCATCAGATGATCCAGATCTTCATTCCGCTTTTCCAGATCTTCGCTGACTTCAGCTCTGCTGTGATCCGTGGCCAGGACCTTGGCATTCGGGTTGGCGTCGAGAATACTGTGGTGCTGGTATTTCTGGACGGCCTGTTCCACGACTTCTGGCTGCTTCACCTCCTGACTCTCTTTTTTGTCCTTGCTCTGTTCCTGTTCGCCGTTGTTGGAGCTGGTTCCGAACATTTGACCCACCTTCAGCCGGGCGTAGGTCGCCATGGATTCGATCAGCATGGCTTCACATCCACACTACACTTTGACGAGTAATTAACCTTTTGCTCAACATCACTAAATAGTTAACAACTCCAACTGCCGCACTTTTAAGCCAGCGACAGTGTATAGCTTCGAGTCAATGAGTGATTCGAGTACAGAGGATCTCGCGGATATCTACCAAGCCCTAGGTAACCAGACCCGTCTCGAAGTACTACTGAAACTCAGTGAGGACGGACCTGTCTCCGATATCCACAAGGAGAAGGATATCTCCCGCTCTGGCCTCCAGAAGCATATTGAAAGACTAATCAAGAGCGAACTGGTGTACCGTCCTCGGGAGAAAAAGAAGACCTACGAACTGACTCCGCTCGGGAATCACTTCGTTGAATTACTGGAGACTGACGGCGAAGCTGCTGTGGAGGTGCTGGAACTATTCAGGGACGAGAAGCAGCGGTTGGAAGAGAAAAACTCGGAGGCGAAAGAGACGCTGGAAGAGGCTGGTGTTGACTTGACTGATTTCCAGCAGAAGATTGAGGAAGAAGCTTGGCAGAACATCTGGGAAGACGCAGAAGACGAGCTATGACTGATCCTGCCGCAGTCGAAGACGAGATCTTGGATACCTTAACCGATGACGAACCTGTCCGGACACCCGGCGATATCGGTTTAGAGCTCAAGCGGAGAGGAGTGATTGACGACTACGATGTCAGTGAGTTCCGTGAACACCTGGAAGATATGCGGGAAAGAGGACTGGTCAAGCTGAACAAAGGCAACTGGGGAGAGTACACCGTCTAAAATCTATACTCGGACGAAGTCTACGTCGCAGCCGTAGAAGCTGTACTCGCCGTTCTCCTCCACGTCCATATACGGCGTGTTCTGTAGCCCTGAGATAGCTCCAAGGTAGGTTCCGAGGAAGGCGTCACAGAAGAACCAGAAGACGTTGTCCCGCTCCTCGAAGACAACTGGAGCATCCGGTTCATCCAGATTCGCCTTGTAGAACTGTTTCAATGCAGTCGTGACCTGTTCCGGAGATTTGTCCGGGAACGATGCCTGGAGAAAGACGTAGTCCTCACCGGAGTTCTGGATCTCCACGAACCGAGGCTGTACGCCGGAGACGTGGGAAAGCAGCGAAGCCAGGAAAATCGACTTCTCACGGCAGTCACCGCCGACGTGCAGCACTTCTTTGAAATCTTTGACCTCGCTGTTGAACTCCCTATTGTCGACGCTGTGCCTGACGTAGAAGTGAAGAGCGGCAGCGACACGGACACAGTCCCACCTACCGGCAGCATCGAACCTGGAGCAGATGCCCTCGACGGAGCGATGCAATCCCTCGTACCTGACGTGGTCTATCAGTTCCATCGTTTAGAGCCGGTATTTCTCCGGTGAGACCACGCTTCGGTCGGTCATCTCCACGCCGTACAGCAGGTGCTCGTTGTTGATCGGGTCACCACGCTTCAACGCCTTCAGCTTCGCCTCGTAAACCGCACCCTGGAGAATGTCTCCGCAGGTGAAGCCCTCGGTCAACTCTGCCGCTCGTTCCACGTCGATTTCATTCAGGTTCAGGACCTCTTTCTCCGCCTGCTCCAGTCCCTGTTTCACCAGTTCTATTCGCATCTCTTCAGAGGGAAGCCCGACGTAGAACTGCTCTGAGAACCTGCCCGGCTGAAGAAACGCCTCATCGATACGACCCGGATGATTCGTGGTGCCGATGACGACTGCATCCTCCTCTTCCAGTTCCTCCATCTCGTTGAGGAACACACCGACCAAGTCCTGCTTGTGGCTGTGGCTTTCACCTTTCCTGCTGCCGGACAAGCCCTCGATCTCATCCACCTGGACGACACACGGCTGGAACTTGACCGCCTGCTGAAGAAGTGCCTTAATCTTCTTCTCGGAGACACCGACACGCGGATCTTTGATATCCGAGGCGTTCACCTTCACGTAGTTGTACCCGGCCTCGCCAGCGAATCCCTCCGACAGGAATGACTTCCCGGTGCGTGGCGGGCCGTACAGCAAGACGCCGTTGATACAGCTGTCAATCCCGTACCGCTGGTACTCCTCCCTGTCTTCTATCGGGTTCTGAACCTTGTCCACGAGCATCCGCTTCAGGTGCTCCATAGCGACGACGTCGGAGAAATCGTGGCCCGGCTCTCGGAATTGGAACTCTGCGTCCTTGTGCCGGTATCTGCCCTGCTCTTGCTGGTTCTCTTCTTCGCCGTCTTCGATTAACTCGGCAAGATCGTCCCGTTCTTTCTCTGATAGTCCTGACTGCGACATCAAACAGTTGTAGAGTAGATAGCGACGTTAACCTTTTGGTGAACTATGCTATTAGGTACAGATATGGATGCAGAGTTCACCTGTCCGTGCTGCGGTGAGGAGGTCGAGCTTGACCACGAGATTACCCGGTTTCTCCGCTGGATGAAACGGGAAGACTACCTTCAGAACAACCACTACCTCCAGATCGTCGAGGAACTCGACCTCCCGGACCCCCAGAGAATGGAGCGTAAGAAACAGCAGCAGTTGCTGATGGAGCTCTTCAGCATCAACGAGGCACTCGGAGAGGTCGACAACGAGGCCAGGGAGAAGGATCTGGAGATGAAGAAGGAGAAGATCCACAACCAGCTCAGAAACAATTTCTAAGGCGTTCTCCGGGAATGTTCCCAGAGCTTAGACTCGTCAATCTCAGAAACGTCTTCAGGGTAACTGGCTTCACCGGCGTCGTACGTCTTCTTGTCCACCATTTCCTCGCCGCATTCAGGACACGTCTCAACAAAAACTCGTTGGGCTGGCGCTCCGTGAATCACCAAGTCCATCTTCGGCATCACGTACTCCCAGTAAACAGTCCGGCACTCAGGACAGCTCAGCTCCATCTTCCCGATGTCCAACGGCTCCTCCCGGATCTCCACAGCATCCTCCACCAGTTCACTCACCTCTTCACACGGCTCCTCCACGTACTCGAACTTCCGTGGGTAGATGAACTGCCCTATCCAGCGAAGATTCTTAGAATAGACCTCGTATCCCAGTACTCCGTCCCGGTCGTGGACAACGAAATTGAAATTGAAACCAGCATTCTCCCAGTTGAAAATCCAGTGCCGCCCGGTATCCGTCTCGGTCGACGGACTGTACGCAACTTTGCCCTCAGCTGAAGCCTCGGCAAGAAACTCTGTCATCGGATTCGGTTCGTCTTCTTCGGTCATCTCCGGGCGTGCTCCCAGGTGTAACTGCTGATGTCGACTTCTTCCGGATCGAACCGGTGTTCCGGAGGCGCATTCTCGTTGTGGAACTCGGCGTCGTACTGCTTCGGAGGCTGGAAAGTCCGTCTTTGAGTCAATGAGCGGCCGCATTCCGGGCAGTACTCCTCGATCATTCTCTGACCAACCAGGCCGTCAATCAACAAGTCAATTTTCGGCGTAACATCCGCCAGGTACTCTTCCTGGCACTTGACACACTCGTCGTCCAGTATGGCGAGTGCGTTCGGGTCCTCAGCGAACTCAACACGGTCATCGACAGCTTCCTTGACGATATCCGGTGGCTCCACGTAGTCGTCGAAACCGAGGTGGCGGCGAATCCACTCCATCTTCCGGGCCTGGATATCTTTGACTTCCCCGTCTTCGGTGTGGACTGAGAAGAAGAACCCGTAGTTCGCGTTATCCAGTGAGTACACCCAGATCTCTTCCTCACGGCCCACGGTAGCTGGCAGGTGAGCAACAGTGTTCCTGTCCGTCTTACTCAGGAACTCACCCAGTCTTTTCAAGATCAATTGCGTCACCATACCCTAGTTAACCGTTTACGGCACTTCACTTTTTGGTACATTCTAATTTGGGTTGAGTCTCTTGGTGCCTCTAACGATAGCTGCGAAGAAGATTGCTCCAGCAAGTGACCTCATCAGTCCGATTCTCATTCTTAAATCGAGGAGTGATGATAGGTGGACAATCAAAAACCCAGTGACCGGGACTATATGGCCAGCATAGAATACTACGTGTAATGCCGACTCTCAAGGAATACGCCGATTCAAACGATAAAAACGGATACTACATCCTCGCACCTATCTCAGGAGTCAGCCACCCTATCCCTCTACAGACACCAGAAGTGACCGAAGAGATTTACCAAGAAATCGGTTACCAGCCAATCAAAAAAGGACCGGACGGCGGCGTCAACGTCCCCAACGAACTAACCTGGACCCTCCACAATGTCGGCCTTCACTGGACAGAAAACAGTGGACCACAAGGAGAACCTGCCGACCTCGATCTCGACCGACTCCGTGAAAAAGCAGGACCGGAGCTCACAAAAGATGACATCAATACTATCCTCGAGCTCACAGAGGACTACAGAGGTCAGTATCAGTCACGCGTTAACGACCTTCGAGAAGAGTTCAACGAAGGCTCCAGTAAGTCTACCAAGCCCGAATCCGGCGGCGGAACTGTGCCGTCAGTTGAAGAACTTCTTCAGAGTATGTCGGAGGAGACCAGTCTTGACGACGAAGTAGAGGAACTGCTGGAAGACTGGCAGCCCGACGGCCTCAAGCCGGACGACTACGAGCCAGACGAAGATGACGGATTCTTCAGCCAGTACTTCACCACACGTTCTGAGTACCGGGAAGCACTGGATTCCGTACCAAACCTGAAAACCCGTCTCCAAGAATACGAAGACCATCCTTGGAAAGTACAAACAGTGAGTGCAAGCAGCCGTAACTCAGATGAGGAACAGAACGGGTTGAAAATCACGTTCCAGATCGACGATAGCTCTGAGCTGAATGGGTGGACCTGCAGAGACTACCGGGGAACGGACGACGCCCTTGACTTCGAGTTCTCCACCGGAATCAGCAGCCACCGAAACTACACATTCGAGATTGAAGACAACTACATCAGCGACTTCGACATGGGAATCACCCATCAGTCAGTAGGGAAATTCGATATCCCACCCGAGGACTTCTGGGGCTATGAAGTCGAGAACCAAGATCCGAACGAAATGATGCACACCCTGATCACCGACTTCAACCACATCATCCCGGTCATCGAGGAGTTCTTCGACGGCCACCCATCATACGAGCTTGAGTCAACCGACCCAGGGGACCACTCGGTGTATCTCCCTTAGCCAGAAGATAGCAGCTTTCTGCATCACACATAAAAAAGTCATTTTCACAGACAGTAGTATATGACACAAGAGACTCAGGAACGTGTAGAAGCCGACGACATACTGGACTCAGTGACCCTGAAAATCGCAAAGCTACTGCTTGAAAACCCGAAAATCAAATACAACAAGACTACACTGGCAGACAAAGCCGGGGTTTCCACAGATGCACTCTACGACCGGTGGGACTCTCTCGTCAAAGGCGGTCTCATAGAGAAAGCCGAGGTAGAATCCGAAGTAGATCACTGGCAGCTTAACCAGGACACTTCCTCACCTCTTCCCGAAGCACTCGACCAGATAATGTACGTCGTAGGGGACGTGCAGGACAACGGGTGATACAGAATCGACTGGATAGAAGACGCGGAAATAGACTGGAAGGAAGACTTCGGCAACGACCCACGACTCATTGCTTACGTAGACGAAATCCCAGACACCAGCGACCTGCAATTCGAGGGTAGCGAGGAACTCGGCCTTTGGTACGCAGAACACGAATCAGGTTACGTCCAGTTCTTCGCCTGGGATGGCGGCCAGCAAGACGGATTCAACGGACGCCACTACGAGATCGAGACCGTCGACGGCGAAGAAGTCACTCTGAAAGGACCGTGGAGCAGCAGGGCCGGGATCATGAACAAGTACGGGTTCGGGCCATGCCTCGATGTACTCTACAGAACCCATCCGGAACAACTCGGCGGGAGAAGCGGGGCGATGACCCTGGAGAAAGCTGAGGAAGCCATTGACCAGTACGTAGAGGAAGACGTCGAACTTGAGCGAGTAGAGAAATTCAGCGGAAACGAACCCTACTACGTACCTGAGAAAATCGGGGGTGAAGAGCTGTAGTGGGATGTGATTATTTCATAGAAGGCGATGAGGTAGTCATTCAGGTTGTTGACTACAAATCTGGAAATGTAATTGACGAGTTGAGAATTGGCAGACACGAGTTCGACAGTGATGAGATGAATCTCAATATCAGAGGTGCAAAACTCCGGTGAGTCCTGATAAAGAGTTCTACGACGACCTTTTCGACGAACTCTACAAACAAGCCGTACCCGGTACAGAAGAAATCGAGTCCACAGAGTACCCGGAAGACGTCAACATTCCCTACCTGCATTTCCTCGACGGCGATGAAATGGAGGAAATCATCGAGGAGTACTGCGAGGAATACGATGTCTCCGAAGATCAGGTATGGGGTGTAAAGCGGAATGTTGTGCTTGGCAAGAGCCCATCCACGAGTTTAGACAACGTCGACAGGGCACGAGAAGACGCCGGATTAGAGCCGGTTTCAGAGATGCTGGAAGGTGATAGCTCTGGGACTCGGTAGACTAACCCTTTTACTCGCAGCTGATACAGCTCTCGGAGCGGCTATCTACGGCTTCAGCAAATACGTAGTCAACCAGGCATCCTCTCCTTTAGAAATTCTTCTGCCGATGCTTGTCGTGGGGCCAATCCTCGGTGCATTCGGTGCTGTCTCAGTAAACGAGACAATCAACGAACTGCTCAAGATAGCAGGCAGAAAAGGTGATACGGAGTGAGCGGTACAGCAGCTATAGCATCAAGCACTGCTGCAATATGTTCTGGTCAACCAGTTACTTGTGAACTCTCTATATTAGCCGGTGTTCTGATTCTCTTAATACCATTTGTACTTCACGACATATACAAGGAAGTAACATCAACAAATTTTGACAATTTAAGATCTTCAGCAGCAGTGACCTCAGATGATGGTGTATCCCATGTCAGAGACGAATGCGCAAAATCAGCAAATGACCTCAAAAGTGACTCGGGTGATGCCTGAATCGAGGACGGCACCTACGTCTTGGTCGGCTGCGGCCAGCAGAAACTGGATACAGATGAACCAGTACCGGCGGAAGATCTCTACACGTCGACGTACTTCCAGCTCAAGAAAAGGTACGCAGGGGGTCGAAGCGATGAACCAGAAGACAGGCCGGGCTGGGCAATCCTCTCCGCCGAGCATGACGTACTCTTCCCAGGACTGGAAGTTGAACCGTACAATACCACAATCGACGATCTTGAAGGAGAGCCGTCCCCGGTTGAACCAGAGGCATACCAGCACACCAGCTACCCTTGGGACGAACCGTTCTATCACGACCGACTGGATTTCTGGACTCGACGTGTCCACTATGGCCTGGCATCCTGGCTGGGAATGAAATCAGGATTTCCTGAAGAAAAGCCACACTGCCGCCGACTCATCGTTTTAGCAGGAGAGGACTACATTGAACCCTTGCAAGAGAACAACGTGTTCGATCCGTTCCCTTGGGAAACTCGATTCCCGTTCCAGGAGCAGGACTTCTCAGGGATTGGGGAGCAGATGGCCTGGCTGAAGGAGGAAGCCGAGTTCTACGAGGAACTACACAACCGGACACAGGAATCCCGTCAAACAGCCGTGCAGTCCTATTCCGAACCAGATCTGGATGTGCCAGAGGTCGATGGTCAATCAGACTGGGACGACTGGATGGCAGAAAACTCGGAGGGTGATGAGTCATAGGGTACGTCGAATACGACCCCGAACTCAGCGAGCCACTCAACGGATCTATCCTGCTCCACGACGGCGACTACACCATCCCTGTAGAACTCGAGGAAGAGAAAGCCCGGAGCATTCTAGAAGATCAGGCCGAAGACTACGGCCACGACATCAGTGGAACCAGACAGCCTTACTTCTCAATCGACACCGGAGACGGTGAGCGATACGACCTCGTCTACCTACCGACCAGACAAGGATTACAGGCTGTAGCTCGGTACGACACCGAGCAGGGCGAGACCTTAAATTTCCATAAAATAGATGATATCTTAGAAGGTGAAACCACGTAATGGCAAACAGAGGATATCCCTATCACGAGCATCCAAAAGCCGAAAACGCAGTTCTAAAAACCTCTTCTAAAGGTGGTTCTGATCGACAAGACTGACGTAGTCAACGAAGAGCTCGCAGCCCTCGCTGATCGAGTCCTCGAAGGCGATATTGAGGAAACCATCGCCGGACAGAGAGAAACAATAACTGTAGAAGAACCAGCCAGGGCCGCTTACTACGCCACGCAGCGAACAGATGTCTACGAAGAAGAACCCGCAGAAGTTCTTGACTACACAGGTATCATACCAGACGGAGAGTGGCGTGAATACCACGAAAGAGAGGACCTCGGTAAGATAGAGGCAATGGCGAAAGCCAGTTTCGAGGAACGCCTCTACAACTACCTCGTCGAGAACTACGGAGAGCATCGGAGGTAAACGATAGAATGGACCCGAACTACAACCCTCACGCACCGGCAAGCAAAATCAAGATCGGGAAGAACATCCTCGAGAAATCTGAAGAATCACAGCTCCCGGCACACTCGCCATTGAGTGAACCAGTGAAAGCAGGAGCCAACCCATATTCAATCTCTCAAGCTTTCCAGACCGGGCTGCCAGGAGTAAATCGGTGATATCGAATAGACTTAGACGACGTACTTCCGGAACACGTAGAACAGCTGACCAAGGTTGACGGCGTCGACAAAGAGACAGCGGAGGAAATGATGCAGGGCTACGATTATCCTGGCGAGATCTTCACTGACCTACACACCGCGAGTTCCGTTGAATCGATCCAGGCTCCTGATCTTCCTGTAGAAGATGTCGACCAGCTGCACCGGGAGATGAGCCAGGCCGGGATCAATTACTACACCGGGAAACAGCTCTACAAGGAAGCTTCCCAGCCCGATCCATCCGATGTCCTGGTTTTCAGCTTCCCTGATCAGGAGAATATAGAATACGATCTGCTGGGCAGGGATACAAACTCCGTCGCACACTACTGGAGGGACACCGACCGGTTCCTCGAAGTCAAGAGATATCAGCACACCCTCGAAGGCGACATCGAAGAACTGGAAGACAATACCGAACGCTTCCACCACCTGAAAGCCTCGTACCTGGAGCGATACGTCGACCGGAGAGACTGGGATATCCTCCGGGAACCGGACTACAGCGAGATCAAAGACCAGTCCATCTCTGAAACAGTTGACCTACCTGAGAAAACCGAACAAGCCAGCTTTTCCCGCTTCGCAGAAGGAGAGTGAGACAGGATGAAGGAATGTGTTGACTGCGGAAACGAGGTGCCGGATGACATGAGGATCTGCCCGAAGTGCGGGACACAGGAGTTCTCCGAGGTCGATGATTCGTAGACACCATACACCTGATTATACACACAACTTTTTGGTTAACTAAGCTCGTATAGGAAGTCAATGCGGCGTCCGTACTCCACACTGTTTGATCCTGAAGCCTCGGAAGAACAGGTGAAAGAAGCTCGTGACAAGATTCTCGAAGAAGTAGCTGAAGCAGAGCACGAAAGAGACGACACAGGAGACCTGTACGACGTATGGAAGAATCTCCACGAAGCCACAGAAAAAGCGTTGCAGAAAGGAGATAGCGAACTTCACGACTACCTCAAGAACAACTGGGACATCCTCAAACTACACGCAGAAGAAGAGCTACAGCCTTAGGATATCGTGCCCCTCTGCACCAGGCTCATACACCTCAACCTTCAGCTCCGTCCCGTCATCGTACGTGAACACTTCCTCCTCCCACGGACACAACTCCTCGAAACCACTCATTGACCAGTCAACGTACTGCATATCACCGAAGTATTCGTCGACAAACCCGTACAGGTCCTCCACCATATCTGACTCGCTTTCCTGGAACCGTTGGGACTCTGGGTTCAGAATTAGCTGGAGATCGTGTTGCAGAGGAGCTTCATCGTATCCCGGACGAAGCCTGATCTCAGCGTCATGGCCGCTCTCTAACTCGTTATACAGAGCTTGTGTAGCATCTTCAATTCCATCAAGATGAGACGAATCAAAATCGTCGATAGACATAACCCCAATTAATCAACAATTCCTTTTAAACGTTTAACGTAGTATTCTCCAGGATCTCTACCAAGCCAATCCTCAGACTCAGGTGCTCTGAAAAAGTAGATCCCCTACCAGAGACACATTGTGACGGTTACGACGAAGAACGTAACATAAAGTTCCGGACTCCAGAACGCGGCCAGGCTTGGAGGATACAATATAGCGTTCGTACCGCTTGCCTTGCGACTCCAAACAGTCCTCTCATCCATCAAAGCGTAACTCTTCGTCAAGATACCGACGAAGGTTCCGAACGCAATCGCCACGTCTTCCCACATCAAAGCCGCAAAAAACTCCGTTCCTATCACGCAGAATAATTGAAAAACCTATTTTTAACTTTAATCGGCAGACGTCAGACCTTCCCTCCACTCTATAAACTTCTTCTCTACCTCACTCTGGAACGCCAGCTTGCCCTTCTCCTCGTAATCTCCGATGTGGGCTTTCTCCAGTTCTTCACGGGTAGATATCGGGTCACCGCCGTTATCCATCCACAGGTATTCCTCCGGCTCCTCGACCGGCTCACCGTACAATTCAACGGGCTCTGTCTCCGGCCACACATCTTTGCCCTGTAGAAACTCTTTGATCTCTTCGTAAGACCTGCGAGCGGTCTCCCTCGGCGTCAAAAACCCGTTATCCTCCCAACCCTCTGGCGTCCAGTACTCCCAGTACGCCATCCGCAAAGGCCCATTCCAGTCATATCCGACTACGTTAGCTGGGTCTCTACCGTCCAGAGTCGGCTGGGTCAGAGACTGAATGGCCTCATAAGCATCTCCTGGGTTGCCTCCCAAGATATGGACGTCCCAGCCACGGAACCTCGCCGGTCCAAGATCTTCAGCCTGCACCGGACTCTTCCCATTTGCATAACCCAGAGTCGTCGTATCCGAGTCCAAGACCTCGAAAGCAGCTTCGCACTTTGGCGCAACAATGAAACGCCGGTACGGATACTCCTCTACGAGGTCGTCGATGACTTCCCGGTATTTCTTCGCTTCTTCCCTGGTGTAGGCGTCACCGATCACCGCCACCCGTGGCTTCCGCTCGTGGAACTTCTCCAGAAACCGGTCCAGATCCGGGTTCTCGTAGTCGTTATCCATGAACCCGTGAAACAGGTCAACGTTAGAGTGTTCCTCTGTCAACTGGTAGGTCGAATCCTCGCGATTGCCCGGAAGAAAACCGAGCTCCATCGCATCAACAGCAAAAGGATATCTCGCAGTACTACAGCAGTACTGTAATCTCTGCGCCTCCTCGATTTCGATTCAGAAACCACCCGACACGACAAAATGGCCGACCGAGCTTTTTCAGCTTCACCCGTCCTCGCAGTAGTACTCCTGTTCGCCTATCAGAAACAGGATCTCCTGAGCCTGGTTATCCAAGTAATCCAGTGAATCGAGTAGGACTTTCGCAACTTCTTCTGACTCCGCCTGTCCCTCCGCCCTCTTCACGTAGAACATCGCCGCCGCCAGATCCTCCAATGCCTCTCCATCAGTCATACATCATCCTCCGAGTCTTCTGAAAGCCGGGACATCAGCAAGCTGCACTTGTCTCTCAAGTACTTCAGCCTCAAAGCAAACTTCTCCAGGCCTTCCTCCTCCGAAATCTCCACCGCATTATTCAGATGACACAGTGCCTGCTGTAACTCCTCCAGGAGTTCATCATTCACCATACAAGGAAGTAAACTACTTGGTACACTAAACTATTTTCTCTACGTATGGAAGAACTCGTAGAGACCTGTGACTGGTGCAGCACAGAGAAATAAATGGAGAAAAAAGACTGGTATCGCACCGTAGTCAACGGTGACTGGATGCACTTCTGCTGTTTGGAATGCCGGGCACGATGGGCCTGGAAACACGGATGGCCGATGCCCTGAAGACTTTCTCCAGAAACCGTCAGTTGATACAGTTGACTGCATCAAAAACCCCGGCCTATCGCCAAGGATTCCCCCTTCGACGACCACCGGTTTCAGGCAACAATCTCTCAGCCGCCGCATCCGGCAAACCCGAGTCCTTGATCTCCCGTACAGTCTCCTGGATATCGTACCCCGTCGTGTAGAGCTCAGATTGCATGGTCTCTGTATCGACTACGGCATACTCCGCTGCTGTCCCGTCCCGTGGCTGACCGACACTCCCCGGATTCAACACCAGTCTATCGTCGATAACCGCTTCATGCTGGAGATGAGTGTGGCCGAGGAAGATACCACTGTAGTCATCCAGGTACGGCCTCATCCGAGGGAAATCCTTCGGAAACACATACTCATCAACGTTCTCCGGGTGACTGTGAACTGCCAGAAAATCCCCTATCTCGATTTGCTCCGGACGCTCCAGCAGGTACTCGATCTGCTCGTCACTCAACTCTTCGTTCGCATACCGGAGCCCAGCTTCCGCCTGCCTGTTACCGCTGTACGTCTCCGGGTTTCGTACCTCTCGGTCATGGTTTCCCTGAAGGACGTATTCACACTCCTCTTGCACAAGGTCGACGCACTCCGCCGGAAACGGATTGTACCCGACAACGTCTCCGAGACAGACAAGCTGGTCGACCTCCGGCATATCCTCCAGAACGGACTCCAATGCAGGGAGATTCGCGTGGACATCAGAGATAAGACCGAGTTTCATTCTTTCTGTGTGATTTCTACACTTCCAGTCTTTTCAAGCTCCTCTACCTCCTCCGAAGATAGGAAGATAGGAGCGCCTACAATCTCGTCTGCCTGACTTTCCGCAGTTCGGATTCTGTGTTCTCCGATTCTTGATTCTCACCTCCATCGGTTCTCGCGTACAGGTTCAGGGGTTTGATGATATCCAGGTACTCCTCCCGGACCTGGTCTCTCGGGATCTTGGTGTAGAGATCCATGACTTCTCGGTCTCCGTCACCACGCAGATACCGAGTGAAGTGATCTGGCATTCCGTTGTTCCGCATTAGGCTGGTGAAGATCGTCCGATAGTAGTGTGGCGTGAATTTGTGGTGCCACCGATCCTCATCTTCGTGTTCCATAACTCCGGCTTTGACAGCTGCTCGACGGACTTCTCTTCTGATCCGTTCACGCTTCACGCGACTGCCGTGGATCGCTGTAAACAGATACTCCGATTCATCCGAGGAAAGTGCCTGTAACCGGCGGATAGCCTGAATGCTCTCACTGTCTAACGGATTCACTGTCTCGTGACCACCCTTTCTATCCGTGAACCGGATGAAGCCATCATCCAGCATCAAGTCCTCTTCCTTCACAGTCAAGACTTCACGGACACGGGCACCGGTCTTCGCCATCAGGATGGCCGCAGCCTTGTCCCTGGGATCTGGGATGTTCCGAATAATCTCCCTACCGTTCTCCCACGTAGCTGTCTCCGGTCGAGGCCGCTTCTTCTTCGGAATCTCCTCCAACACGACAGCAGCAGGATTACCAGTGATATCCTCGAATCGTGGCCTCTTCATCGCCCACGTATAGAACGCAGACAGAGATTCGATGTACCGGCGCTTCGTATTCTGAGCCACGTCACGGTCGTTCAGGTCCAGTACGTACTCCTCGACGTCACCAACCGTCACATCGGAAGGATGCACCTCAGGAAAGAACTCGTGGAAGAACCGGGCAGCAGTCCTACTATACGAGTTTAACGTCCTCCGTGAACCCGATTTGTTCGTAGAGTCCTTGCTGCGAAGCCAGTCATTGATGCACTTGTGCTTGTTCTCGAAGACTCTTCGCTCCCACTCGTCCGCATCCAGCAGAACGTCGTATTTCCCGGACGCCATCTACGCAGCACCTCCTTCCTCTTCGGAGAGTTTCCAGCCCCAGCCACGCTCGTACTGCACCTCACCTTGAGCTGCCAAGAAGTACAACTGGTTCTCCACCGGCCCCAGCAAGACATCGTTCAAAATACCTGACTCCACGATATCCTGGAGAATCTCCTCCAACGACTGATACTGATCCGTCAGGACTTCCTGCTTCAGAGTCTCCGGATCGAAGCTGATTGCCTCCGTGGATTCAGACTCCTTCTGTTCCAGCCGACGCTGCAAGCTTTCGACTTCTTCCTGAAGTTCCTGAACTCGTTTCTGGCTGCCGTCCGTCTGAACGAGTCCGTGTTTCCGGTAGGATCGTGCCTCGTGAATCAAGTTCTGCAGATACTGCGACAGGGAGATATCCTGATCATCAGCTTCCGTCTCCCATTGCTCCGCGACCTCCTCCTCAGGGTAGATCTTTACCGCGCACCGGTCTTCAGAAAGTTTCGCATACTCGTCATTGTCCGTCATAATTCATCGCCTCCACACCGCCATACCTCAATAACCGGCTCTAAACTTTTTATTCGTTTGGTGACAACTCGACACTCTATGAGTGCCGAGGCCGACCCACGGACGGCAGCGGTAGTCTCCGGAGTCCGAGCCGAGACTCGCCTCGGCGTCTGTACGAGCACGGGAGAGACGCCGTCCAGTACCCCTCCGTGAGAATCACCAGACCTGGTTTTACGCTCCGTGCGCTCGGAGTGACCCACATGGGCCTCGTCTGTGAGTTCGAACTGGAGTCGGCCGACCTGCCGCTGTGTGACACGGTCGACGAACTCGACGCGGTGCTCACCGTCGACAACGTCGTCTCCGGGACGAGCGGCCGACCCGCACTCGTGTTCTCCGCGACCGGGGTCGACCCGGACGCCCTCGAAGACGCCTTGCGTCGGGACGACTGCGTCGTGGAGTTCGCCGCCATGGAGTCTGGCGTCGTCGAGTCGCGGTATCGGGCCGTCATCGACACGGCCTACGTCGAGATGTACGCGCAGCTCGTCGACCGGGAGACGTACCCGATGGGTGCGCTCGTGACGGCACACGGGTGGAAGGTGAGCACGCAGTTCGCGGACCGGGCGGACCTCGAAGCGTTCCGGGACGTCTGTCAGGCGAGTAGCCTCACCTTCCGCCCGCACCGGCTGTGTGAGACCGAGCACGGCGGTGACGACTACGGACTCACCGTCCCGCAGCGGGAGGCGCTGCTGGCGGCGCGCCGCCGGGGGTACTTCGACGTGCCCCGGACGGCGGACCTCGCGGACGTGTCCAGCGAACTCGGCGTGACGCCGTCGGCGCTCTCGGAGCGGCTGCGTCGCGGCACGCGGAAGCTCGTCGACCACACGCTGGCCAGCTCCGAGCAGTGACGGCGAACCGTGCAGCGACCGGTCGGACCGCCCGAACGCGGCACCCGGTATAAATTGCTGGACATATGTCGGGAACGGGTATCGGTGCCACGAGCGTACCGTGACGTGAGGGAGTCCGACAATGACAATCCACGAGCAACCCCACGTCGCAGACCGGCACGCGCACTTCGTCGGTGGCGGCATCGCTTCGCTCGCCGGCGCAGCGTTCCTCGTCCGAGACGGGAACATGCCCGGCGAGAACGTCCACGTCTACGAGAAACTGGACGTCACCGGCGGCGCGATGGACGGCGCCGGCGACCCCGACGAGGGCTACCTCATCCGGGGTGGCAGGATGTTCAACTACCCGACCTACGAGTGCACGTGGGACCTCTTCGAGACGATTCCGTCCCTCGAAGACGACTCGCGGTCGGTGAAGGACGTGATGGACGAGTTCAACGACGCGAACCCCTCGCACGCGAAGACGCGGCTGATGCACGAGGGCGAGCGCATCGACGCCTCGGAGTACGGGCTGACCGACCAGCACCGGCGGTCGCTGGTCCGGTTGCTCCTCACCTCCGAAGAGCGACTCGGGGACACGCGCATCGAGGAGTGGTTCGACGACTCGTTCCTGGAGACGAACTTCTGGTACGTCTGGGCGACCATCTTCGCGTTCCAGCCCTGGCACAGCGTCGCGGAAGTCCGGCGGTACATGTACCGCTTCCTGCACGAGTTCCCCCAGTTGCACAGCATGGAGGGCATCGACCGGACGAAGTACAACCAGTACGACTCCATGATTCTCCCGCTCCGGCGGTGGCTGGAGGACCGCGGCGTCGACTTCGAGTACGGCCACGAGGTGACGGACATGGACATCGTGCCGGGGCCACGGGGCCGCACCGTCGAGCGCATCCACTGTGAGACGGACGGCGGGACCGAGTCGGTCGACGTGGACGCGTCGGACCTCGTGTTCGTGACCAACGGCTCGATGACCGACGGCTCGTCCATCGGCAGGATGGACGAGGCGCCCGACGTGAACGAGACCGGCGCGTCCTGGGAGCTGTGGAAGTCCATCGCGGAGGACAACCCGCAGTTCGGGAATCCGTCCGTTTTCGCGGACAACGTCACGGAGACGAAGTGGGAGTCGTTCACCGTCACGCTGCACAACACCGAGCTGTTCGACCACATCGTCGATTTCACGAGCGAGGAGCCGGGCAACGGACTCGTCACGTACCTCGGGTCGAACTGGCTGCTGTCGACGGTCGTCGCCGCCCAGCCGCACTTCGCGAACCAGCCGGACGACGTGAAGGTGTTCTGGGGGTACGCGCTGTTCCCGGACCGCGAGGGGAACTACGTGGAGAAGCCGATGTCCGAGTGCACCGGCCGCGAGATTCTGGCGGAGCTGTGTTACCACCTCCAGTGCGAGGACCGGCTCCCCGAGATACTCGACGACGTGACGTGCATCCCGGCAATGATGCCGTTCATCACGGCGCACTTCCAGCCCCGCGAGCCCGGCGACCGGCCCGAGGTCGTTCCGGACGGGTCGAACAACCTGGCGTTCCTCGGGCAGTACGCCGAACAGCCGCGGGACGTGGTGTTCACCGTCGAGTACTCCGTGCGGTCGGCGATGACCGCCGTCTACGAGCAACTCGACCTCGACGAGTCCGTGCCGCCCGTCACGAAACACTACCGGGACCCGGACGTGCTCGCAGAGGCCGTTCGCGCGGCCTACCGCTGACTCGACCGGGGCCGCCGTCAGGCGTCCCGGAGTTCGCTGTACCGGGCTTCGAGGTCCAGCATCGGCTGCGGGTAGTCGACGCCCAGTTCCACGCCGTACTCGGCTTGCTCGTCGGCAGTCATCCGCCACGGGCGGTGTGCGTACGCCGCCGGGAGTCCGGTCAGCTCCGGGAGCCACGTCGTCACGTACTCGGCGTCGGCGTCGTAGTACTCGGCCTGCGAGAGCACGTCGAAGAAGCCGTCGCGGGAGTCGTTGCCGACGCCGGCCTGGTACGCCCAGTTCCCCCAGTTCGACGCGACGTCGTAGTCGACGAGCCGCGCCTCGAAGTAGGCCGCGCCCCACCGCCAGTCGACGCCCAGCGCGTCGGTGAGGAACGACGCGACGTTCTGGCGGCCCCGGTTCGACATGTACCCGGTCCGGTTCAGCTCCCGCACGTTCGCGTCGACGAACGGCACGCCCGTCTCGCCGTCCGCCCACCGCTGGAACGCCTCGCGGTCGCGGTCCCACTGTCTGTCCACGTCCCGGATGCCGGTCGGCGTGAAGAACGCGCCGCCGTGTTTGCGGAACTGGAACTGGCAGAAGTCCCGCCACAGCAACTCGAACACCAGCCAGTACGTGTCCTCGTTCGCGACGCGTTCGGCCTCGTAGCGCTGGACTTCGGCGTGAATCCACCGCGGCGACAGGCAGCCGGCCGCCAGCCACGGCGAGAACTTCGAGGAGTAGTCCGCGCCCAGCAGCCCGTTCCGGGTCTGCTTGTACTCCCGGAGGTGGTCGCCGTCCCAGACGTAGTCTTCGACCCGACGCTTGCCGGCCGACTCGCCGCCCTCGAAGTGCAACACGGCGCGGTCGTCCGTCGGCGGTGCTGCGACGCCCAACTCGGACTGCGTCGGCACCGAGCCGGGGTCGAGGTCCGGCGTCCGAATCGTCTCCGGCACCGACACCAACTCACGGATTGTGCCGTCGCGTTCGACGTCCTGCCGCCAGGGCGTGAACGTGTCCTGCATTCGCTCGGGTGGCGTCGGCAGGTCGGCGACGTGGTACAGGGTGTGCGTCCACCGCTGTTCGAGGGCGACGTTCTCCGGTAGCGCCTCTCGGACGCGTCGCGCTCGCTGCTGTTCCTCGGTCGCCGGCTTCGTCTGGGCGTACACCGCCTCAGCGTCCGTTCGAGCCGCCACGTCCGCCAGAATCGCTTCGGTGCGGCCGCGCCGCACGAACAGCTCCCCGCCGCGGTCCCGTATCGACTCGCGGAGGTCGCGGACGCTCTCGCGCCGGAACTGCGTCCGGTGCGGGCCGCACTTCTCCGGCCCGTACCGCGTCTCGCGGCGGTCGCGCGGGTCGAACACGTACACCGGAACCACCGCGTCGGCGGCGTCGACGGCGGCTGTGAGCGTCGGGTTGTCAGTGACCCGGAGGTCGTCCCGGAACCAGACCACAGCGGTTGCCATGCAGGGCGTACGGACAGCCGCGTCAAATAGCTGGGTCAGTGCGAGTCGGGCAGGCGTCCGGCGGGGGACCGTGGCGTTCCCGTCCGGCCAGGCGTGCGCTCGGGTCGGTCGCCGTCGACCGGCCGGTGTCGCGCCGTCACGAGGCGTCGGCGCGCGGGAGTTCGACGACGAACGTCGCCCCGCCGTACTCGTTGTCCTCGGCCCACACGTCGCCGTCGTAGCG
>Ga0207754_100066_pt1 | contig 99183 bp, 80 predicted proteins | sample A23E1SouthBayCA_FD_187728 | JGI IMG/M metagenome (GOLD analysis project Ga0207754, IMG submission 187728) | Aerobic enrichment media microbial communities from Eden Landing Ponds, California, USA - A23 E1 (SPAdes) | ecosystem: Environmental > Aquatic > Marine > Unclassified | place: Emeryville...
CAGCGTCGGGGTCGTCGATCGTCAGTTCGAGCCAGCCGGTCATGTTCTGACCGACGTCGAGCAGCAGGGTGTCCTCCTCAGAGACGACCTCCGGTTGCAGCGTCTCGACGACTCGTATCGGGGGGGTCCGCTGTGGCTCGAGGTCCCCGCCGGGCCCGGTGACAATCGCGGCCTGCGCCCAGCCGGTGTCTTCGAAGCCGGAGTCGGCCCACCCGTCCTGTTCGCGGCGCGCATCGTAGTGCTCTCCGTCGTAGATATCGTTCTCGAGGACGGGGCTTTCGGTCGCTCGCCACGACGAGTCCGTGTGGATCGTTCGCGTAGTACCGTCTTCGTGCTCGATACGGAGTCGGAGGTTCGCCCGTGGCGATCCGAACCCCATCCAGTTCCCCGCCGACTGGTTGAACCGGCCGTTCCCGAGCCAGAGACCGATAGCGTTCGCTCCCCCGTGGAGCCGGTCCGCGATGTCGTAGGTCGAATACAGCACCCGCCGATCGTACTGCGTCCACCCCGGGTTGAGCACTTCGTCACCGATACGCTCGCCGTTGACGTACAGTTCGGCGTAGCCGAGCCCGGCCACGTGGATCCGCGCGCTCGCGACCGGCTTCGAGAGTTCGAACTCACGCCGCAGCAGCGGGGAATCGGAGGCGGTCGTCGACTCGTCTGGCCCGCCGAGGAGGCGGTCGAGCCCCCACGTGTCGTCTGCGACGCTCGACGAGGCGTCGGCGAGACCGTCAGCGGCCAGATCGACGCCCGCCTGATCACGGACTCTCAGCGACGCCAGCGCGAACGTGTAGTAGGCCCGGTGGTCTTCCTTGCCGCCAGGGGTGTCGAACAGATCTGTCTCGTCGCTCGACAGATCCACCGCGAACAGTTCGGTCGCCGTCACGCGGACGTACCGGACCGACTCGGCGTCGAACTCGTGGGTGACTGTTTCGTCGATCGGGTTTGTGACTGGCTGGTCCGTTCGGTCGACGAGGACGGTCGCGGTCTCGAACTCCGGGTCGGTCGACCCCTCGACGCGGTACCGCACCGGGAACCCGAACCCTGCGGTGCTCGTCTGCTCGAAAGCTGGGTCCGTGAACGACTGTGGTGTCAGCATCGGTACGAACGGGTCGCCGTCTGGCGTGCGCGTCCGATCGACGGGTGCAGCCGGTGTCAATTCGACGGACGAAACCTCGTGGACGCCGCCGAGATCGACCTGCACCCACTGTGCGTCGTCGGGAGCCGTCTGCCACTGGCTTCGATAGCCGTTGGTGTCTCCCGCTCCGGGCTGATGGGCGATCCACTCCCCCTCCCACGTGCTCGCCTCATCCAGGGCCGTCGCGAACGTCGCGGGAGCAGCGTCGGTCGAGATATCGCCGTTTTCGTCCCGTATCCGGACTGTCCAGTAGTACGGCGTATCGGGCCGGAGCGGCGTCCCGTCGTACTCGACATCGGAAGCCCGCTCCGATTCGACCCAACCGCTGTCCCAGACGTCGCCCTCGCCGTCGGCCAGCGCGTCACGGGACCGCGATACGAGAATCCGGTACGCCGTCTGTCTCGCACCCCGCCGCTCGGTATCGACGCGCCACGAGAACCGTATCGGTGCCGTGGGGTCGACGTTCGACGGGTCTGATTCGTACTCGACACGCAGATCGACGGGGTCGTCACTGGCATCGCTATCTGTTACCATATGTCACATAGTTGTCGGCAGGGCTAAAAAAATGTACCGGCGGTCAGGACGGTCTCTAGGGACTCTCGCCCCGGCTCTCTCCAGCCGGTCTTCGGGGACTCGGTGGCGGTCAGCGCTTCAGGTAGCCGCCGTCGACGGCGATCGACTCGCCGGTGATCCAGTCGCCTTCTTCCGAGAGGAGCAACACGGCCGTGTGACCGACCTCCTCGGGCTGGCCGATCCGGTCGAGGACGTGCTCGTCGACGGTCTCCGCGAGCAGTTCGTCTTCGGTTTTCCCGTACTGCTCGGCGCGTTCTTCGAGCCACTGCTGGACCATCGGCGTGTCGACGGTCGCGGGTTTGATCGCGTTGGCGGTGATCCCGTGCTCGGCCAGTTCCTTCGCCAGCACCGTCGTGAACGCCAGGACAGCCGACTTCGATGCAGCGTAGGCCCCCTGTCCCTCGAAGGGTCGTTCCGCCCCGACCGAGGAGATGTTCACGATGCTGCCCTCGATTCCGTCGTCGATCATGCGCTGGGCGACGTGCTTCGCGACGAAGAAGGTCCCTTTGGCGTTGACGGCCATGTGGCGATCCCAGTCCTCCTCGGTGGTTTCGAGCAGGGGGATCGCCTGCTGGACACCGGCGTTGTTCACGAGGCCGTGGATCGGGCCGAGTCCCTCGCGAGCCTCGGCGACGGCACTCTCGACAGCCGTCTCGTCGGTCACGTCGACCTCGTAGACGGCCGCCTCGCCGCCCTCGTCTCGGACCGCCGCTGCGGTCTTCGTCGCCGTGTCGGGGCGGAGATCGAACAGCGACACGTCCGCGCCCGAGCGGGCACACCGCACTGCGATTCCGCGCCCGATCCCGCGCGCGCCGCCGGTGACGACGACGTGTCTGTCTGCGAGTCGGTTGTCTGTCTGTTCGCTCATACTCACTCGTCGACCACGTGGTTGGTCAGGGTGCCGATCCCCTCGATCTCCACGTCGACTTCGTCGCCCGCCTCCAGCAGTTCCGGTGGGTCCCGAAAGATGCCGACGCCGCCGGGCGTCCCCGTCGAGATCACGTCGCCCGGCCGCAGGGTCATGACGCCGCTGATGTACTCGACGAGTTCCTCGACGCCGAAGATGAACTGCTCGGTGCTGGACTCCTGCATGGTCTCGCCGTTGACGCGGCAGGCAACGTCCAGGCTCCCCGGATCGAGGTGTTCGTCGGGGATGAGCGTCGGCCCCATTGGCGCGAACGTGTCGTAGCTCTTCCCCCGGAGGTACTGCTCGTCCTCGAACTGTGCATCGCGGGCGCTCACGTCGTTGATCGCCGTGTAGCCGGAGACGTAGTTCCTTGCTTCGCTGGAATCGACGTCCTTGGCGGTGCGGCCGATCACGACTCCGAGTTCGACCTCGTAGTCCAGTTCTTCGATCTCCGCCGGATCGACGATCGGATCGCCGGGGTTGGTGACGCTCGTTCCGGCCTTTCCGAACAGGAGGGGCCGTTCGGGGACCTCCTCGTCCTGCTCTTCGGCGTGATCGTGGTAGTTCAGCCCGACACAGACGATCTTGCCGGGCTGCGGGACGGGCGCGAGTAACCGGGCGTCCTCAACGGCGACCGCCTCCTCGGCGGCCGCATCTACCCCGTCTTCGACGACGTTCAGGAAGCCGCTATCGGTCAGTTGCTGGTACGTTACGTCCTCGCGCAGGCCCACTAGCGGGACGATCTCGTCGTCACGACGGACCCCCCACTGCGGGGCGCTACCGGTGGTGTATCGAACGAACTGCATCACCGTACACTGTTCCCGGAGCGATCCTAACTGTTTCCCTTCATACGGACAGTTGTCGGTCTGTCTCAGATCGACTGCACCCAGCCGAGCGAACCGTTAACAGGACGTGATTCGAACGAGGTGAGTATGGAGCGAATAGCGTTCCACCTCCGTCTCGAAGACGGACAAAGCGAGGCGTATCGCGAGGCCCACGAGAACGTCCCGGAACCCCTCGAATCGGCGTATCTCGACTCGGAAGCCGACCTGGAGACTTACTCCGTCTTCGAGGCGGACGGTCACGTGTTCGGGTACATGGAGGTCGAAGATCCGGACGCGATTCGGGCCGTCATGGCCGAAAGCGATGCACAGGCTTCCTGGGAGAAAATTATGGATCCTATCACGACCGACGATGGCGAGAACTGGATGGACGAAGTGTACCGGATGTGCTGATACGGAACGTTGTCGGTCTGTACCAGATCAGCCGCACGACTGCGTGCGGTCGACTGGGGAAACGTCTACAACTATCCGTATGACCGCTACGAGTAAGTGAGGTTCACCTCGATGACGTTCGCACTGGAGAGGATCAGGTCCGGGACCTCCTCACGGAACTGCTTGCCGCGCAGTCGGCTCTTGGGACCGGAGACGCTCATCGCGGCGATCGCTCGCCCCTCGTCGTCGGTGATCGGCGCGGCGACACACCGCATCCCCTTGACGCGCTCCTCGTCGTCGTAGGCGTAGCCACGTTCCTCTATTTCGTCGAGTTCGTCGTACAGTTCCTCGCGGTCGGTGATCGTCTTCTCCGTGATCTGTGGCAGGCCGTGGCGGTCGATGATCGCGTCGACCTCCTCGCGGGAGCGAAAGGCGAGGATCGATTTGCCCATCGCCGTCGTCTGGAGCGGCACCCGCATCCCGGCGTGAGTGTCCAGCTGTACGGCGTCGGGGCCACGTGACTTGTAGAGGAACACGCCGCGGCCGTGCTCCTCGATCATCAGGTTCGTGTGCTCGCCGGTCTCATTTGCCAGTTCGTCGACCTCCTGTCGCGCGATGGTGTACACCTTCTGGCGCGAGCGGGCCTGTTCGCCGATCCCCAGGAATCGCGTCCCGACGTAGTAGTCGCCCTCGGACTTGACGAGGTACTCCTCGTGTTCCAGCGTCCGCAGGTGGTCGTGGATCGTACTCGTCGGCTTATCGAGTTCGCTCGCCAGTTCCGAGACGCCAGCGCCCTCCAGTTCCCGTATCTTGTTGATGATTTCGAAGGAGGTCTTTGCCGCCTTGACCGGAACTTGTTCCGTCATAGCCGGACACATGAACTCGGAGGGTATCAACGTTGCGGCTGTTCGAGGGGTGCTGTTCAGATATGGTGCTACATCTCTTCTGTCGCAATCGTTCCCGGGAACTCTGCTAACCGACGGCCCGCTGACAACGTTTTAGTACGCCTAGTCAGAGATACGTGTATGAGAACTGCAGCGGATAGTCCGTACACCGTCTGGCAGCCCGTCGAAATCGAACTGTCGGCCGACGGATCATTCGACAACCCGTACACTGATGTCGAAGTGGACGGTGTCTTCGAGCACGAATCGGGAGACACGTACGAGGTACCCGGCTTCTGGGACGGTGGCTCGAACTGGAAAGTCCGATTTTCTCCTCCAGAGCCCGGTCAGTGGGTGTGGACCACGGAGAGCGACACTGCCGACGCCGGCCTCGCCGATTCGGGGTCGTTCACCGCGGCGTCGTACCGGGGTTCCAATCCGATCTGGGAACACGGCTTCCTCCAGACGACCGACAACGAACGGGCCCTAGAGCACGCCGACGGGACGCCGTTCTTCTGGCTGGGCGACACCGTTTGGTCGGCGTCCGCGAAAGCGACGATGGACGAGTGGACGGAGTACCTGACGAAGCGCCAGTCACAGGGGTACAACGTCGTCCAGCTGAACACGCTCCCACAATGGGACGCGACGAAACCACAGCGTCGCTTCCCGTTCGGAGAGCACTGGGACTTCGACTCGCCGCGCCCCTCCTACTTCCAGCAGTTGGACGACATCGTCGCCGCGGCGACCGAACGGGGGATGCTCCCCGCGATGGTCGCGCTCTGGTTCAACTACGTCCCGGAGACGAACCAGGACTGGGCGGACCATCCGTATCACATCCCTCGCCATCCGATGACAGAGGCGGAAGCGGCACGCTACGGTCGGTACATCGCCGCCCGTTACGGGGCCTACGGCGCGATCTGGCTCGTGTCGGGCGATACTGACTTCCCGAAAGCGTCCCTCGATGTCTACAGTGCTGCCGGTGAGAGCCTCAAAGAGCATTCGACACACTCGCTCTGTACGTTCCACACGCCCGGCCAGGACCGTCTCGCAGCCAACGCCAACGACGAACCGTGGCTCGACTTCCGTATGTATCAGTCGGGCCATCACGTCGGCGAGCGCCAGCGTGAGGCTTTCGGACTCGCCGAGGACACCCGCGAGATGGAGCCCACGCTCCCGACGCTCAACGCGGAACCGTGCTACGAACAGTGGGCGTATCTCGAAGAGTCGGACACGCGAATCTCGCGGGAGGACGCGCGCCGCGCGGCGTGGTGGAGCGTCCTCGGCGGCGCGAACGTCGGCATCACGTACGGTGCGCCCGGACTCTGGCACTGGTACCACCCCGGAGAGGAAGTCGTTCGCCCGTTCATGCCGCTCCCGTGGGAACTGGAGACGATGGTCGAACTGCCCGGGGCCGACGACTACGCCCGTCTCAAGTCCTTCCTCTCGGCGTTCTCGTTCGAGACGCTCGAACCGTCCCAGCCCCTGCTCCGTGGCCACGAGGAGACGGTCCGCGTGGCCCGACTCCCCGACGACGGGGTCGCTCTCGCGTACACGCCCGAATCGCAGCCACTCACCGTCGATATCGCCGCCCCCGATCACGTATCTTGGTTCGACCCGGCGACAGGTCGGGAAGTTCCGACCTCGTTCGACGGAGAGACCATCGCGAAACCGCCGTGGAAGGGTGACGCCGTCGCAGTGATCGAAGAGTAGATCGCTCAGCGCGCTGTCGTGTGCGGTCGGCCGGGAAAACGGCTACATAATCTATCTCAGGAGAACTGCGGGATCACTTCGTCGGCGAACAGTTCCATCCCGCTGGTGTCGGGGAAATCGACGAACCAGCCCTGGAACTTCGTGACGCCGACATCGATCCGGCGCTCGATGGCTTCGGCGCACTCCTCGGGCGTTCCCAGCACGAAGTACTCGCGGGCGTCTTCCTCTGTTTCGATATCAGCCTGATCAGTGTACTCTTCCTCGAACTGAATCGGGAGCATCAGATCGAGCAGCCGATCGAGTTTTTCCTGGTCGCGCGTGCAGAACACGTGGCCGTCCCACGAGTACTCGATTTCGTCGGGGTCCCGACCGACGGTATCGCAGTGGTCCTCGATGACGTCGATCTTGTGTTCCAGGGTGTCCACGTCCCCGTTGAACACGTCCGTGTTCCACACGTCGGCGTGCTTGGCGACGAGCTTCAGCGTCACCTGTTCTCCGGTACCACCAACCAAGATCGGTGGATGTGGTTCCTGTACTGGCTGAGGTGCACAGTAGGCGTCCTCGATCTGGTAGTGGTCGCCGTCGAAGCTTGCGCCGTCGCTTCCGGCGTCCCACATCCGCTTCATGAGGCGGATCCCCTCGTCGAGACGCATCAGGCGCTCGAAGCCGTCCCGATACTCCCAGCCGTAGGCGTCGTACTCTGGTTCGTGCCAGCCCGCGCCGAGGCCCAGTTCGAGCCGGCCGTCCGAGATCACGTCCAGCGTGGCGGCCATCTTCCCGACCAGCGCGGGGTTTCGGTAGTCGTTGGAGAGCACGAGCGAGCCGACGTTGATATCGTCGGTCAGGCCCGCGATCGCCGACAACAGTGTCCAGCACTCGTACTCGGCGTGGTCTCGGCCGAGCATCAGGTGGTCAGGTGCCCACGCGGCGTCGAAGCCAAGCTCCTCCGCGAGCAGGATGCCCTCTTTCGTGGTTTCCCAGTCCAGGGCTTCGTATTCGGGCGTGTCGCGATGCACCGGCTCGTCGTCGCCAGCGTCTGGGGCACCCGCGAAAACGGGCACGTTGTACTCGAATTTGATGTCGTCGCTCATCGGTCATTCCACCTCGAAGTGTTCCAGCGCCTCGTGGTTCAACTGCGTGCTGATGCCGGGTTCTTCGGGCAGCGGGATCGACCCGTTCTCGGGCGAGGGCGGATTCTCAAAGATGGCGTCGGCGTACGTGGAGTCCTGTGCCTCTTGCTGCTCCTGAAACCACTGGGGCGTCGGGAAGTACTCCGCCATCGGCATGTTCGTGTGGCCCGCGATGGCGTGCAGCGTCGGGTTCGTGCCGGCGTGGGGGATGACCGGTACGTCGTGGACTTCCGCCATGTCTGCAACCTTCTGGAGTTCGGTGATACCGCCCACACGACCCACGTCGGGCTGGAGGATGTCGACGGCACCCTCTTCGAGGAGGTCCTCGTGGCCCCAGCGAGTGAACTCGTGTTCGCCCCCGGAGATCGGCATCGGCGCGGCCTCCCGTACCTCGGCGTAACCGTCGATGTCGTCGGCGATCACCGGCTCTTCGACCCACGCCATATCGTACTTCGCGAGGCGCTGGGTCATCTTTTTCGCGTACTTCACGGACCAGCCCATGTAAGCGTCTCCTGCAATGTCGATCTCATGGCCGACGGCATCCCGGACCGTCGCGACGATCTCCTCGTTTTTCTCCATCCCCTGACGACCGGCCTCGGGACCGTGGAGAAAGCGCAGTTTCATCGCGTCGAAACCAGCCTCGGCGTACTCGATGGCCTCGCGTTCGAGTTTCTCCATGTCGACGGGGTGGAGGTTCGACGCGTAGGCGGGAATCTCCTTCGTGGTCGGGCCGCCGAGCAGTTCGTACACCGGCCTGTCGGCCTCCTTGCCGGCGATGTCCCACAGTGCCTGATCGACTGCGCTGATCGCCATGACCGCGACGCCCTTCCGACCGAAGGGCAAGGTCGCGCGGTACATCTGCTCCCAGAGGCGCTCGCGCTGCATCGGATCCTCGTCCTGTACGATCTTCGAGAGCGTCTCCTCGACGACGGTGGCGATAGCACCGGTCCCCCAGTTTCCGACACCGACGCCAGTGATGCCAGCGTCCGTCTCGACTTCGACGACGACGTCGCCCACCGGCCCCATCCACTTGCGTCGGGCCTGTGGGTTCTCGCCGTCGACGTTGCGGTACTCGTCGTACTTGTTCATGATCGTGACAAGGGGGAACTCGATGAACTCGCCCCAAGAATCGTTGCTGACTTTCGTGGCTGAAACGTTGGTGATTTCCATGGGTGATCTCTTGTGTTGTCTATTACCGTATGTCAAATGCGCGTCCAACAGCGACTTAAATTTTTGCGACCGTCTCACGTGCTCTCTGGGCGCTTATCCGTCGCCGAACGTAAAGACCGGCTTGCAGGTCTCCGAGGCCAGAAACGCCTCGAATGCCTGGCCAGCATCTTCAATTCCGTAGCTGGTATCCAGAATCGACTCCACGTCGATCGCACCGCTCTCCATCAGCCGAAGAGCCTGCTCGAAATTCTTCCACTTCGATCCGTAGGAGGTGTTGATGTCGATCTCACCACGGACCACTGGCGGCATAAATATCTCGCACTTCTCTCCAGGAATACCGACGACGACGATCTGACCGCCTTTTCGGACGTAGTCTACTGCCTGCTCGACGCCGGAGTGATGCCCGGTCGTATCGAACACGACGTCGAATCCAAGACCGTCAGTCCGTTCGTCGGTCACTTCTTCGAGGTCCTGTGACTGGGTGTCGACCGTGTCGATTCCCTGTCGGTCGACGAGCGGGAGCCGATACTCGGCGTCTTTTTTCAGCCCAGACACGACGACGTTGGCTCCGACGGAGTCGGCAACGATTGCCGTCAGGACGCCGATCGGCCCCGGCCCTTCGACGAGGACGTTATCGCCGGAGGTAAGCCTAGACTGATCGAGGACTGCGCGCGTCGCGATGCTCGTCGGTTCGGTGATCGCGGCCTCGTCGAGCGGGACCTTCTCAGGGACGGCGTGAAGGTGGCGCTCTTCAACGACTGTGTAGTCGGCGTACGCCCCGTCGTTGTGCATGCCCGTGATCGAGAAGTTCTGGCAAACGTTCTCTTGGCCGTTCTTGCACTGGAAGCAGTGTCCGCAGTCGTGGATCGGCTCTTCGATGACCTTCTGGCCGACCTCGAACGTCTCGACGTCGTCACCGACCCCGGCGACGCGACCCGAGTACTCGTGGCCCATGATCCGGGGTATGGGAATCCACTCGTAGCCGCCCTCGTAACTGAACGCGCCCGCGTCGCTGCCACATAGTCCCGCCGAATGGACTGCGACAAGTACCTCGTCGGGTCCCGGTTTCGGTCGATCTCGTTCCTGTACTTCGACTTCTCGCGCGCCGGTCTGCACGATTGCTTTCATATCTGGTAAGCCCTCGGTCTTTCTTTGGCTACTCGATTCTTGCATTGAGTATTATATAATCCTTGTGCACGCCCTGGCCATGGAGTCCCAAGCGGAGAGAGAGACGACCAGCATCGAGTGGTCCGTCAATACCGGAAACATTCTATAAACTGGTATTGTGTAACACACACAGGAGGGCTTTTGACGCCCCCAAATGGCCGCCACCGAGTAATATAACAAAAGTACTTTAGTTATAACAGGCATCCGGTATTACCGGAAGCGTAGTTTGAGACGGGTGCGACGGCGCCTTCGGATTCGTTGGCGTCCGCCGACTTCGGTGGAGACCCGCGTCACGGAACCGGTGCACGACTAATCGCTGTCGTCGTCTACTCTTCGAACACGAGCGCGGCTGTGAAGGCCGCCAACAGGGTAGTGGTTACTGTGAAGCGGTTCGGCGAAGTTCGAACAGTCCCGCGCCTGTCCGGACGACGACGGCATCGTCGGTTCGTTCAACGTTGTGGATACCGTCCGGAAGCGATGCCGCAGCTTCGCCGCCCGTCCAGAGCGACGTCTCGCCAAGCATCACTGTCTCGCTGTCGTCTGCGACGGGAACGTGGATTGTTGCCGACGTGTTCCAGGGGACCGTCACCGACATAGTCAGCCCGTTCTCCACTCGTTCCCACCGCGACGCGAGATCGCCGTTCGGTGTCTCGATCCGGCCCGCTGCCCAGTCGAGATCGTCGACGACAGAGGGGTCGATGGTGACCCTGTCGACACCCGGGCCGGTGTCACCGATACGGATGCCGGCCAGTTTCTCGTAGAACCACTCCGAGACGTACGCGAACTGGTGATGGTTGAACGAGTTCATCCCGGAGTCGATCTGCGTGTCCGAGTCCCAGCGCTCCCAGAGCGTCGTCGTGACGGGCCCGTTATTGACCATGTACACCCAGCCGGGCTGTTTGGGCTGGCTCACGACGTCGTACGCGAGGCTCTCGTACCCGTGGTCGGCGAGCGAATGGACCAGCGCCGGCGTCCCGAGGAAACCGGTCAGCAGTCGGTTGTCGTCGTTCCTGACGATTTCCGCGAGCGTCCCCGCAACGGCGCTTTCGAGATCGTCGGGGACCATGTCGAAGTACAGTGGGACGGCCTGCGCGGCCTGTGATCCGGGCTCGTATTGGGCTGTCTCATGGTCAAGGAAGCGATCGTTGAACGCCTCGGCGATACTGGTGGCCAGTTCCCCGAAACGCTCGGCGTCGGCCTCGTTGCCGAGGACGTCAGCGATTTCGGCGAACAGTGCCACGCTCCGATAGTGGTACGCGGTGTTGAACAGTATGAGCGGCTGACCGACGCGGTCGTCGTAGTCGGCCTGTTCTTCGAACGCGAGCCAGTCGCCGTAGTACCCGTACTCGCTGGGGATGAGACCGTCGTCGTCCGCGACAGAGTGCCAGTACTCGACGTAGCGTCGCATCCGGTCGTAGTGTTTGCGGAGGACGTGTCGGTCCCCGTAGTGCTGGTAGAGCTGCCACGGGATGAAGACCCTCGTGACGGACCACGAGGGGTCCGCCGGTCGGCGCCCAGTGGCGTGGGGAATTGTGTCCGAGAGGTATCCGTGATTAGACTGATCGTCGTCGTGATCCTGCATCCACTTCTCGTGGAACCGGACCGCGTCGAAGTTGAAGAGCAGGGCCCGTGCCGAGAGGTGCGCGTCACCCGTCCAGCCGGTCCGCTCACCGCGCTGTGCGCACCCAGTCGGGATCGCGACGGAGTTGCCGCGGAGGCTCCACTCCGCGCTGTGCTGGACCCGACGCAGGTCGTCGTTCGAGCAGTCGAACGATGCAGTCCCGTCCATCGCCGTGTGGACGACCCGAGCCTCGACGTCTGTCGCAGTGAGTTTACCGGGGTACCCGGACACGTGGGCGTACTGGAACCCGTGGTAGGTGAATCGCGGCTCGTACGTTTCGCTGTCCGCTCCCCTGGTCACGTACGTGTCGGTCGCGTCGGCACTCCGCAGGTCGACAGTCAACAGATCGCCGTCGTCGTCGACCGCCTCGGCGTGGGTCAACGTGATCTCCTGACCCTCGTCGGGGTTGTCGATCGAGATGCGTAGCTTCCCGGTCAGGTTTTGCGGGAACTCCATCGTGTACCCGCCGTCGTGTTCCCAGATGTCCGAGGGCTCGAACGTCTCTGTCACCTCGACTGGCTGGACCCGCTGGGGCCGGAGGTTCCCGCCCGGGTGATCGAGGAGCGATGCGTGACCCCAGTCCTCATCGTCGTACCCTGGCATCGACCAGCCAGGCCTTTCTTCCCGTGCATCGTAGTGCTCGCCGTCGTAAACGTCGTTTTCACGAATCGGACTGCTCGTCGCCAGCCACGACGAGTCGCTCTCTATCGTTCGCGTCGTCCCGTCCTCGTACTCGACGCTCAACTGTAGTCTGGCGCGGGGTGAACCGAACCCGGTCCAGTTCAGTTCGCTTCGTCCGAAGAAGCCCCGGCCCAGCCAGAGACCGAAGGCGTTCTGTCCCTCTGTGAGGTGGTCGCCGACATCGTACGTGGCGTATGGAACGGTCTCGTCGTAGGTGGTCCAGCCGGGGTCGAGAACGGCATCTCCGACTGTCTCGCCGTTGATGTGGAGTTCGCCCACTCCGAGTGTCGAGACGTGTACGCGCGCGCTGGCCACCGGTTTGCTCAGGTCGACTTCGGTTCGTAGGAGCGGCGACTGGGCGGCAAGTTCCGACCCGGCAGCGCCGTCGACGAGCCGATCTCGGCCCCAGGTTCGCGTCTCGACACTCGATGATGCGGTCACTGTCTGTCCTTCGGCCACGTCAGTCCCGTCAGCGCGGACCTGTAACCCGCCCAGCGCGAAAACCTGCCAGCGGTCGGCCTGTTCGCGAATTCGGTCGGGCTGGACGTTAGCTTCCCCGCCAAGCGGATCGTTTTTGACCTGGGGTGCGACCGCCGGATCGAACTCGTAACAGTCGGTCGCCGTGACCCTGACGTATCGCCCCTCGGCGTCGGCATCGAACGTCTGCGACTCGTCGCCGGGATTGTCCTGTGGGTCGTCAGTGCGGTCGACGACCGTCGTCGACGACTCGAACTCAGGATCCTCGGAGACATCGATCCGGTAGCCATCGGGGAAGCCGAAACCGGTCACTCGTTCGACTGTTTCGAGATAGCCCTCACCTTCTCCCCTGGAGTACAGCGGCGTGACTTCGAACCCGTCCGGCGTGTGTAACCGGTCGAACGGGGCGGCCGGATAGAGCGTGATCTCGTCGATGGAACAATCGTCCCCGAGATCGACCTGGACCCACTCCTTGGTGTCTTCGTCGGCGGCGAGCCAATCGCTCCGGTAGCCGTTGGAATCACCGGCCCCCGGCTGATAGCCGATCCAGTCGCCCGTCCAGTCGTCCTCTCCGTCGAGCGCCGTCGCGAACGAGCGGGGTTGGGTCATCTCGTGGCGCTCGCTGTCCTCGTCCCAGATATGGACCGTCCAGTGGTAGGTCGTGTCTACAGTGAGCGCCGGCCCCTCGTAGGGAACGTCGACGTTGCGCGTCGACTCGACGCGCCCACTGTCCCAGACGTCACCGCTGCCATCCGCGAGTAAGTCCCTGTCACGTGCGACGAGAATACGGTACGCGGACTGGCCCGGAACGTCTGGTTCGCCGATAGCCCAGGAGAACCGCACCGCGTCGCGGGGTACGTTGTTCGGTTCACGTTCGTAGTTGACTGTCGACTCGATAGCTGTGTCACTGTCAGCCGATGGCATACCTCAGAGAACTCCTAGCCACTGGATAAGTGTATCGGCGTGGCTGGAGCCGCTGCCTCTCGTTGCCGAGCGCGTGGCGTCTCCGTAGTCGAAGAGCGGCCGTACCCGGCCGACATCGTTGAGGTAACTATTTATCGTTTGGGACGGAATCACAGCCGTATGAGTGAGCAGTCAGATGGGCAATCGACAGTATCGACACCGGACGGACAGCGACTCGCGAGCGAGAAGCGGGAGGCGCCGTTCGACGCAATACGGAACGGTCTCGCGGACCCGGCGATGGAGTTCGGCCCGTTCATGTTCTGGTTCTGGGACGCGCCGCTGGACTCGGCGAATCCAGCGGAGATGGCCCGAACCATGGCGAGCCAGAACATCAATCCGGGCTACGCCCACGCGAGACACACGATGGTCGACGAACCGAGTCTGGACCCGGACGAGGAGTGGCTCTCCGACGCGTGGTTCGACGCCTTCGAATCGACGCTGTCAGCCGCCGAGGACACGGGGACCCAGTTCGGCTACTGCGACGAGTACTGGTGGCCGAGTATGCGTGCGGCCGGACGAGTCGTCGAGGAGAACCCCGATCTCGCCGGCGCCTACCTGCGCTGGCGAACCATCGACGTCCCGGCGGGCGAGAGCGCCGCGGTACCCGACGCCGCATTCGTCGTCGCCGCGCGCCTCGACGACCCGCTCGACGGGGGCGGCGTGCGGGGCACCGAGGAAGACGAGCGCCACGTTCCGGCGATGATTAGCAGCGAGACGCTCGAACGCATCGATACCGATGAGCGATGGACCGCACCCGAAGACGGCGACTGGCGGTGCTACGCTTTCACGGAAGCCACCCACGAAGAGACGTTCGACGACGAGACTCAGACGATGCCGAGTTACGTCGATGACGACCTGGCAGACGCCTTCATCGACATCGCGCTGGAGCCGTACGACGAACGCTTCGGCGACAGGCTGGGTGGATCACTGCCGGGCGATTTCATCGACAACGAGGGCACCTACGGGAAGCTACTGACGTGGTCGGACACGCTGCGTGAACGATACGAGGCGGAGACGGACGCCGACATTCGACGCCAGATGCCACTTCTCCTCGACGAAGACAGCGAGGGAACATATGCCAGCGCGCGCGTCGACTGGTTCGAGGCCGTCTCTCAGCTGTACGCGGAGAACTACCAGCGCGTCACGGACTGGCACGAGCGCCGTGGCTCGTACACGACGGGCCACTTCTGGGAAGAGACCCTCTCGGCCCAGGCCCGCTGGACCGGCGATCACTTCGCGATGCAGCGTGCGCTGTCGATGCCAGGTCAGGACTGTCTGGGCGACAACGCGATGTCAATCCACGACTTCAAAGAGGCGCAGTCCGTCGCGGAGTTCGAGGGGGCACGGTTCATGACGGAGTTCATGGGTGCCGGTGGCGCGTGTCAGTGGGACCAGTACAACCGGACCGGTCAGTTCTCAGGCGAAGAGGAGTGGGAGACGTTCGTGCCGAAACACATCAAGCGGTTCTCCAACGCCGCCTTCGCGTGGGGATCGAGCCATGTCATCCCCCACGGCGTGTTCACGACCCGGACGCTTACCGATCACCCATGGCCACCAGACTGGCACGACGTCAACCCGATGTTCCCCCAGTTGCACAACTGGTCAGACTACGTCCGCCGGGCGAGCTACGTCCACTCACACGGCCGGCAAGCCGCGGACGTGCTCCTGGTGAACCCCAAGGAGACGATCTGGGCGCTGAGCGGCTTCGAGCTGTTCGACGAGACACTGGAACCGGAATCGCTCCCAGAGCGATGGGTGTTCCCCGAGGTCCGACCGTCGGGCGAACGCGTCAACGAGATCGACGACGTGTACTCCGACGCCTTGACCGACCTGGCCGACGCGCGTATCGAGTACCACGTCGCCGACACGCACTACATCGACGAGATGGCGGTCGAGGATGGCCAGTTGTCCTGGGCCGACGGCGCGTTTGAATCGGTCGTCCTGCCGACGATGGACGTGCTGCCACGAGACACCGCCGAGCTGGTGGTTGAGTTCGCCGAGTCGGGCGGTGCGGTGTACGCTCTGGGCGACCTACCGACTGGCTCCGCCGAGGCAGGCATGGACGACCCGGAGATGGCGTCCCTGATGGAGCGCCTCCGTGACCAGCCGACGTTTACCGCCACGGACAACGTGACGTCGGTCGTCGGCGAGGAGGGACTGGAGCGTCACGTCGCGTTCGACGGCCCCGAGTTCGACCTGCTCCAACACCACCGACAGATCGACGGCCGCGAGGTGATCTGGCTGGCCAACGACACCCCTAACGAGCAGACAGCCGAACTGCTGCTCCGGGACATGACGGGCGCAGTCGAGCGCTGGGACCCGGAGACGGGGGCGGTCGAGTCGGTTGGATCGGTCGTCGAGGACGGGGACTCTCGCGTCACTGTTTCGTTCGACAGCTACGGTGCGTGCTGGCTCGCTGTCGACTCAGATGGAGAGCCCGTCGACCCTGCAGAGCTGTCTGCCCCCTCCAGAGAGCTGATCGCGACCGTCGAGGGCCCGTGGACGGTCATCTACGATCCGGACGAACAACCGCCACTGGAGCACCCGATCGAGCCACCCGCCGAGTTCCACGGCGACGGGACGAGCCGGGAACTCGGCTCCTGGCACGACGACTGGGAGATCCCCGAGACGTTCAGTGGTCGACTCGACTACGTCACGACGGTCTCTGTCGACGAGGGCGAGGACGAACTACGGCTAGACCTCGGCGAACTCTGCTACGCGGCACAGTTGTGGGTCGACGGCGAACAGATCGGTGACACACTATGGCCGCCCCACCGGATCGACGTCAGTGACGTCGTAACGCCCGGCGAGAACGAGATCCGCATCCGCGTCGGCAACCTCGTGAACAACAACTACGACCAGATCGAAGATTCCGGTCTGTTCGGACCCGTACAGTTGCTGTCTGTCGAGTGAACGACTGACCGACGCGACGGTTTTTCTCCGCTACTGACCGTCTCGATGGGGGTCGTACGCCGTCCGCCAGTCGACCCGCCGAAGGATCTCGCGGGCGTCTTCGACGAGTGGCCACGAGTGGAAGCCACCGGGCGTGTACTCGGGCTGGGCGAACACCCATGCGGAACCGAACATCGGCGACAGCGGCCGCGTGATCCGTGACGTCGCGCCGATGGCCATGAGCGCGTACGGGAGGACATCGGCGTCGTTCAACCGAAGGTGTGCGTCCAGCGTGTCCAGGGCCTCGTCCATAGACCGGTCGACGCCGACGATCTTCCCGAAGTCGGCCCCCCGATCGGTCATCCGCCGAGCGATGTCGACGCAGTCTTGACCGTCGAGATGTCGGTAGGTGTGGGCCGAGAGGACCACCTCGCCCCCACGCTCGTGGACCGCCGAGATGGCGTCTCGCTGACGCTCGACGGCGGCTTCCGCGTCTGTCACCTCCGCGATCGGTGCGTCTTCCTCGTCGGCGTAAGCCGTGATCGCCTCCCTCGTGAACGACTCTGGCCCGCCGGTCGGGGCGAACGTGTCGAGTTCCACGTCGATGCCGTCGACGCCGTTCTCAACGGCGGCGAGCAGTTCTGCGATCCGCTCGTCGTCGTCGCGACCGGTGACAGTGTCGGCCCCGAGCAACTCGTAGAAGGTGTGCCGCCGACAGGTGGCGTATATCGGGCAGGCAGTCGCCGCCGTGATCCGGGACAGTTCGGCTTCGTCGGGGAAATCGAGTAGCGGGAGGTGGATCTCGAACGCGCGTGCGCCGGCGTTCTCCGCCGTCTTCATCGCGCTGATAGTCTCTTCGACGGTCGTCTCCGCGAGGCTCGTACAGATGAAAGGCCGTTCGAGCGACGTAAGCGACATACTAGGTGCCGTCGTCATGAACTCGCTTAAAACGAACTGTCGGGAGCGCACGGGGTTCCCCGACTCGGCAGCGAACTACGGGCGTTCCGTCCGGGTCTTCTCCGAGAGCGCGTAGGCAAGGTAGTAGTCCGACCAGATCAGTTCGTTGTCGATCCCGTAGCCGCCGGGTTTGTCGTAGCAGCCGTGGAGCAACATCCCGTAGCGGTCGTCGTCCGGGTCCGTCACGAGATAGTCCTCGACGAGGTTCGAGAGGAGTCGCTCGCCCGTTGACCTGAACTCGTCGATGCGGTCGCCACGGCCCTCCACGCGCGTGAGACCGTAGGCAGTGAGCGCGGCGGAACTGGTATCTCGGGGTTCGTCGGGAATCCCCGGTGCCTCGAAGTCCCAGTACGGGACCAGATCGTCGGGCGAGTTGTCGACGTAATAGCCCAGCGTCAGTTCGAGGGCGTCGACGTAGCGCTGCGCACCGGTCTCCGTGATCGCGCGCGCGAGACCGGCGATGTTCCAGCCCTGTCCGCGCGCCCAGCAGGTGTCATCCGAGTAGGCGAGTCCGTTGAACTTGCGAACAACGTCGCCGGTGTCGGGATCGAAGATGATCTCCTGTGGCGTACTGCCATCGTCGTTGATCGCCCAGTCCAGATGGCGGTCACAGTGAGAGACGGCGACGTCGCGAAACCGTGGATCACCTGTCTCGCGATAGGCTCGCCAGAGGACGGGGACGGAAGTGTAGATCATGTCGACGGCCGCCACGCTCGCGCCACTCGGCCGTTCGTCGGTGGCATCGCCCATCTCGAACTGCTCCGATGCCCCCTCGATGTCGTAGTCGCCGATCGGAATCATCCGCGCCCTCGGGTGATGGAGGCCAGTCATCACGTCCGCGCCGGTCAGCCCCGCCCCGAAGAGGTCGCGGTCACCGGTCACGTCGTAGCCCCGGAAACCGGCGTAGAGGAAGTTCATCCCGGCAAACATCGACCCCTGGAGGTCGTCGGCTTCGCGCATCCGTCCGAGATACGAGCGGGCGGCGGTCGCGTATCGCTCGTCACCGCGGTGGTCGTAGGCGAGCCACAGGAGGCCGATCCAGTGGCCGCCACACCAGTTCCCGTCGTCGGTCGTGTCCCACTCGCCAGTGTCGGGATCGGCGAGGAAGGGGAAGTCGTCGACGGTCGCCAGGGTCTCGTCGACGCGATCGAACATCGCGTCGAGTGCTTCGTCTGCTCGTCGTGCTGTGATTTCTTCACTCATTGTTCTGCGAGAGGCACGATCGTATCGCGTTTCAGTTCGACACCGAACCCCGGTTCGTCGCCGAGTTCGATGACACCGTCCTCGGGGAGTGGTTCGCCCTCGACGACAGGGATGTTCGGTTCGACGCCCTCGTGGTAGCCCCCCATATACTCGCCGTAGGGAACCTCGGGCGACGAGGCGATGAAGTGACAGGTGTACGGCGTCGTGTAGTGCGGGACGACGGGCAAGTCCGTGGGTTTGGCCATCGCGGCGATGCGCTGCGCTTCGAGCATCCCCCCAGTCCAGGACACGTCCGGTTGGACGATGTCGGCGGCTCCCCGGCGGATGAGGTCGTGGAACGCCTCGTGGCCCCACTCCAGGTTCCCGACAGCCAGTTGGATCGGTTTGATCGTCTCCCGGAGGTCGCTATACTGTTCGGTCGCGTGGCCCGGCGGGAGCGGATCTTCGATCCACTTCACGTCGTAGGCCTGCAACCGGTCAGCAACGCGGACGGTGAACTCACGGTCCCAGGCCATGTAGCCCTCGATCATGATCTCGGTGTCGTCATCGAATTTCGACCGGGCCTCCGCGACCATCTCCTCGACGGCCTCGAGGCCGGCGCGGCCGTCGGACGGGCCATGGTGGACGGGTAACTTGACGCCGAGGAACCCCTCGTCGGTGAAGTGATCCATCACCTCCGGGTAGCAGGTGACGTAGCAGGGGATGTCGTCTCTGACCTTCCCGCCGAGCAGGTTATAAACCGGCTGACCGGTGACGTTGCCAAGCAGGTCCCACATCGCGAGTTCCACGCCGGCCATCGCGTTGTGCGTGAGAAAGCCCTGTCCGGTCGGGAGCTGGGACCGGTACATCTGTTCCCACACCTTGTTGATCTCGAACGGATCTGCCCCCTCGACGAACCGACGGAAGTGCTGGTCCACGAGGTTGGCCGCGTGGACGCCGCCGCTCTCGTTGACGGCGAATCCGGTCTCCCTGCTCTCGGTTTCGAGGACGACGACGAACCGCTCGTACCCACCGCTTCCAGTCATCCAGTCGCTGCCCCGATACTCCGGGAACATCGACATCTGATCGGCCTGCGGTGGGTACTCCGACGAGTCACGCGTGTAGTTCTCGGACTCCACCTGCCCCTCGTCGGAGTCCTGCAAGTACAGCGATACGTTATCAATTACCATACGTATTGGAACCACCCTCAACGGCATAAAGAGGGTGTAATCGGCTACATTCTCCTGATCCTAGACCACGACTGCGGTTCCAGTCACTCGTCCGTCGAATCAGCGGTCGAAGAACGAGCGAGCGGCCTCATCGGTGAGCCAGCGACGGTCGGCGTCCGAGAGGAACGGCACGTCGTCGAGCCACGAGCGCGTTCCCTCGTAGGACATCCCCCCGAACTCGGGGTGACTGACGTTCGGGAAGTCCGATCCCCACAGCACGCGCTCGCGACCGAACGTATCGAGAAGCCATCGGACGTGCTCGAACGCGTCCTCGTAGGGGTACTCCTCGTTCGACGTGTGAGCGATCTCGGAGATCTTCACCGTGACGTTGTCGTACTCGGCCAGCGGTTCGAACCCGGCGAAGCTCTCTGCCGGATCGTCCGCCGCGTCGGCATGAGCGAAGTGGTCGAAGGTGTATCGCAGTTCGGGATACGCTTCCACGAGTTCGAGGGCTTGGTCGAGCTGGCTCGTGTGGGCCATGATCTGGACGACTGCGTCGGTGTCGACGGCGGCCTCCCAGAAGTCGTCCTCGTCGATGGCCTCGCGGAGCCACGTCTCCTCGTAGTCGAACCGCTCCCACATCTCGTCGTACGGGCAGACCGCGCCGAGCCGAAAACCGAGAAGACCGTCGTGAGACATTACTTCCCGGAGCGTCTCGTCGGCGTCGGGAGCGAACTGATCGACCATCGCGATGCCGGTCAAGCGATCGTGTTCCATCGCGGCTTTCACGGTGTACCAGTTGTCTGTCCAGTCGGTGATGGGATAGCCGACCACGACTGCCTCGTCGACGCCCGCCTCGTCCATGTCCGCGATCAACTTGTCGGCCGTGTAGACGATGTCCGTCGAGAAGTGACTGGCGAAGTCTTCGACGAGCGGCCCGTTGGTCCACGGGTGATCCGGCGTCGGCAGTCCCCACGCGTGGGTGTGCGTATCGAACACCATACCTGATCAACCACGACCTCGATAGTTAATCTTTCCCCGTCGTCGACCGTCTCTGGACCGTCATGAGAAGCTATAAACGCTGCGGCATTGACAGAGACTCATATGGAGTACACGACACTGGGTAACACCGGTATGACCGTCAGCAGAATCTGTCTCGGTTGCATGAGCTTCGGGAGCGGGAGCGAGTGGATGCTCCCGGAGGACGAGAGCCACGAGATCATCGAGCGGGCGATAGATCTGGGGATCAACTTCTTCGACACTGCCAACGTCTACTCGACGGGCGAGAGCGAGGAGATCCTCGGGAACGCGCTTGAGGGGTACGACCGCGACGAACAGGTCGTCGCCACGAAGGTGTACGGCGAAATGGGCGACGATCCCAACCGGCAGGGACTGTCCCGCAAGTCGATCGAGCAGGAACTGTCGGCATCGCTGGATCGACTGGGGATGGAGACTGTCGACCTCTACCAGACGCACCGCTGGGATTACGACACGCCGATCGAGGTGACGCTGCGAGCGCTGGACGACGCCGTCCGCCGAAACCAGGTACGGTACGTCGGAACCTCCTCGATGTGGGCCCACCAGTTCTCCGAGGCGCTCCACACTAGCGACCTGCAGAACCTGGAGCGGTTCCAGACGATGCAGAACCACTACAACCTCGTCTACCGTGAAGAGGAACGCGAGATGCTCCCGCTGACCGAGAAAGAGAACGTCGGTGTTCTGCCGTGGAGTCCCCTCGCCGGGGGCTACCTGGCGCGCCCACACGATGAACTAGAGACGACGACGCGGGGTGAAGAAGTCAAGGGGTACGGCCACGGCTACCACGAGAACGGCGGCCAGGAAGTCAACAATCGAGTCGAGGAACTGGCCGAGGAGAAGGGCGCGACGATGGCTCAGATCGGGCTGTCGTGGCTGCTGCACAAGGACTGGGTCGATGCCCCCATCGTCGGGACGACGAGTGTCGAGCACCTCGAAGACGCCGTCGAAGCGATCGAGCTGTCGCTGTCGGACTCAGAAATGGAGTACCTCGAAGAACCCTACGAACCCATCGCAGTCTCGGGCCACGAGTAGCACACGCCGACCCGAATTTTTTCTGTCGTCTCGACCCTCCGACCCATCACCACTTTCTCGGACGCGGCGATCAGCGCTCGAAACGATAGCCGACGCCCCTCTCGACCGTCAGTGCTGCACGTCGAACGCGTAGGAACCGGAGCCGACAGTCAGTACGACCGCGTCGTCGCCAGCGGTCGCGTCGTCGACGCCGTCGGGGAGCGCCGCTGCGTCGCCGTCTTCCCAGACGACCTCGTCGTCTGCCGTGACCGTCGCTGACGTGGCGTCGGCCGGGACTCGGACCGTCGCCGTCGTGTTCCACGGGATCTCGATGTCGAGTGAGAGGCCGTCGTCCGTCCGTTCCCACCGGGATGCGAGGTCCCCGTTGACTGTCTCAAGTTCGCCGGCTGCCCAGTCCAGATCGTCCACGACGGCGGGTGCGATCTCGACGCTCCCCTGCCCGTGCATGGAGTCGTCGAACCGGAGGCCTGCCAGCGCGTAGTAGAACCACTCGGAGACGAAATTGAACGGTGAGTGGTTGAATGAGTTCATCCCGTCGCCGATGCGGGTGTCGCTGTCCCAGCGCTCCCACATCGTCGTCGCCCCCTGTCGGACCATGTACACCCAGCCGGGTCGCTCGGGCTGGCTGACGATTTCGTAGGCGGTCTCCGCGCGACCGTGGTCGACGAGCGTGTGGATCAGCGGTCGCGTTCCGAGGAAGCCGGTCTGGAGTTTGCCGCCGTCGCTCTCGACTTTTGCGACGAGGTTGTCGACGACCGCATCGACGTGTTCGTCGGGGACGAGTCCGAAGAACAGCGGTACGGCGTAGGACGACTGCGTGCCGGGACCGTATTGTGCGGCCTCAGCGTCGAAGAACTCGTCGTTGAACGCTTCGGCGGTCGACGCCGCCCGGTCGGCGTACCGTTCTGCGTCGGCCTCGTTGCCCAGTACCGACGCGATCTGTGCGAACAGGTTCGTCGTGTGGTACTGGAACGCCGTATCGAAGAGGTCGTGGGGCAGACCGACCCGGTCGTCGTTGTTCTCGAAGGCCAGCCAGTCGCCGTAGTTGCCGTACTCGTCGGGGACGATCCCGCCGTCGGACTCCTCGTGCCAGAAGTCAACGTACTGGCGCATCCCCTCGTAGTGCTCTTCGAGGACGCCAACGTCGCCATAGTGTCGATAGAGGTGCCACGGGATCGTTACCTGCGTGATCCCCCAAGTCGGGTCCTCGGGGATCGTCCCATAGCCGTACGGGATGGTGTCGGCGACGTATCCGTGTTCGGAGCGAACGTCCTCGTGGTCGCCCATCCACTTCTCGTAGAAGCGAGCGGCGTCGAAGTTGTAACACAGCGCGCGACCGGCGATGTGGTTGTCGCCGGTCCAGCCGAAGCGCTCGTCACGCTGGGGGCAGTCCGTCAGTACAGAGTGGATGTTTCCGCGCAGGCCCCACTGGGCGTTGCGCTGGAGTTGGGAGAGGTCCTCGTTCGAGCAGTCAAAGTCGGCGATCGGATCGACGTCCGTGTGGACGACTTTCGCCGTAATGTCCGCGGGATCGAGTTCGTCGGGGTAGCCGACCACCTGCACGTAGCGGAAGCCGTGGTAGGTGAAACGGGGCTCGTACGTCTCGGTGCCGCTGCCGCGAGCGACGTACGTGTCGGTCGCGTCCGCTGTCCGCAGGTCCTCCAGTGCGAGACTCCCGTCATCGAGCAGTACCTCCGCGTGACGGAGTTCGATCTCGTCACCGGCATCGGCACTCTCGACGGTCATCTCGACCCAGCCGACGAGGTTCTGGCCGAAGTCGAGGATCGGCCCCGCCTCGCGATCTAGGACCTCCTCGACCGCGACTGTCTCGGTGACCCGGATTGGAGGCGTCCGCTGGGGGATCAAGTCGCCGCCTGGCGCGTCGACGACCGTCGCGTTCTTCCAGTCCACGTCGTCGAAGTCCGGTTCAGCCCAGCCCTCGGCCTCCTCGCGAGCGTCGTACCGCTCGCCGTCGTAGAGGTCGTTCGCCACGAGCGGGCTGTCCGTGGCGGTCCACGAGCCGTCCGTCGACACCGTTCGAGTAGTGCCGTCTGTGTACTCGATCTCGATCTGGACGATGCCCCGTGGCGCGCCGAAACCAGTCCAGTCACGTGCGTTCCGACCGAACCAGCCCTGCCCGAGCCAGAGGCCGAGCGCGTTCGCGCCGGCGTCAAGATGGTCGGCGACGTCGTACGTGCTGTACAACACTCGCTCGTCGTACTGCGTCCAGCCGGGGTTCAGCACCTCGTCGCCGATCCGCTCGCCGTTAACGTACAGTTCGCCGTAGCCCAGACCGCAGACGTGTGCTCGCGCTCGCTCGACGTCACCGCCGAGGTCGATGTCGGTCCGAAGCAACGGCGATTCGGGCGCCATTTGAGAGTCGTAGTGTCCGTCGACGAGTTTGTCTCGTCCCCACGCGTCCTCCTCCACGCTAGAGGAGGCAGTGACCGATTCGCCGACCGCGAGATCCGTGCCGTCGGCGTCCACGACCGACAGTCCTGCGAGTGCGAACGTCTGCCACGCACGACGTTCCTCACGGACGTACTCGGTCTTCGTCTGGCTGTCCTCGCTTCCCGCCGGATTGGCCGGATCGATCTCGTGGAGGTCCGTCGCAGTGACACGAACGTAGCGTCCATTTGCGTCGTCGAGGTCGAATTCGACTGACTCTGTCCCGGGATTCGTCTGATTCTCGTCCGTGCGGTCAACGACCGTCGTCGACGTTTCGAAGTCCGGGTCGTCCGAGACCTCGACGCGGTAGCGCTCCGGAAAACCGAATCCGCCGGGACCGTCGACGGTCACCCGCTCGATGGCGTCGGGCTCTTCAGAGTACACTGCCGAGACCGGCATCCCGTCGGGCGTCTCCGGGCCGTTGAAGGGGTCGGTGGGGTGGAGTGTCACGCGATCGATATCGGCGCTCGCACTGAGGTCGACCTGGACCCACTCCTCGGCGTCCGCGCCAGCGGCGTGCCACCGGCTCCGGTAGCCGTTCGAGTCGCCACCGTCGGGCCGGTAGCCGATCCAGTGGCCCTCCCACTCGCGGTCGCCCGCGAGTGCCGTCGAGAACTGTGCCGGTCGGGCCCAGTCAGACGCCTGATCGTCACCGTCCCACACCCGGACGGTCCAGTAGTAGTCCGTCCCGGACTCCAGGGGGACGCCGTCGTAGGGGACGTTCGTCGAGTCAGGTGCTTTGATCCGACCAGAGTCCCACAGGGGCCCCCGCCCCTCGTCGAGATCGTCTGGCGAGCGAGCGACCAGGATCCGATAGGCGCTCTGTCGCTCGCCGCGTGTTCCGGTTTCGGCCCGCCAAGAGAACCGGGGTTCGTCGGGCGAGACGTTGGTGGGCGTTCGCTCGTACTCGACCCGGAGGTCAGTGAGGGTCGTACGACTGCTGGTGTCAGAGCTCTCCGACATGATCCACTGTTCCCAGCCGCCCTAATTATAAATTTGGGTACCGGCTTCGGTACCGTTCAGATAAGAGGTCGAAGAGCGAGTTATCGGGCACCGGTAGGCGAGTGCGAGCCGCAACAACATCGTTGTCCCTCATGATTGCCGAATCGGCCTTGACCGCGAGAGAACCACGCACCGCGTGCGGGCTGTTGGACTGATACACCGGCGATCGTCGGATCGGCCCGACGATCACTACAAGGGGGCTCCGACAGTCGGTCTCACTCGACGGAGAACGCGAACTCGCCGGCACCGACCTCGACGACGAGGTCCTCGCCGTCCGGTTCGACCGAGAGGACACCGTCGGGTGCGCCCTCGGACAGGGGGATACCTGACTCTGCGACGCCTGCGTCTGCCCCATCTGGGAGGCGTACTGTGGCCTGGCCGTTCCACGGCACTGTCACCCAGCAGTCGTATCCACTCCTGCTCCGCTCCCAGACGACTTCGAGTTCGCCCGCGGGGGTTTCCAGGCTGGCGTCGACCCACTCGAGGTCGTCGACGAGCGCGGGGGCGATCGTAACGTGCTCGGTCACCGGTTCGTCGCCCAGCCGAATGCCAGCGAGCACCTCGTAGAAGAACTCCGAGATGTGGGTGAACGGAGAGTGGTTCAGGGAGTTCATGCCGGAACCGACGCTCTCGTCGGAGTCCCAGCGCTCCCACATCGTCGTCGCACCGTTGCGAGCCATGTACACCCACCCGGGCTGTTCGGGCTGGCTCACGACCTCGTAGGCCAGTTCCTCGTAGCCGTGATCGGCGAGCGTATGGATCAACGGCCGGGTTCCGAGGAAGCCGGTCTTCAACTTCCCGCCGTCGGAACGGACCTTGTCGGCGAGGTTCGCGGCGACCTCGTCGACGTGTTCGTCGGGTACCATACCGAGGAACAGCGGTACGGCGTAGGACGACTGCGTGCCGGGACCGTACTCACCAGCCTCGGCGTCGAAGAACCGATCGGTGAACGCGTCGGCGATCGTGTCGGCGCGCTCTCGATAGGCCGCGCCGTCGGTCTCGCTCCCAACGACGGCGGCGATCTTCGCGAACGTATCCGTGACCTGGTAGAGGAAGGCGGTGTTGTACAGATCGTGGGGAAGTCCCCGCCTTCCATCGGTGTTCTCGAAGGCCAGCCAGTCGCCGAACTTCCCGTAATCGTCGCTCAGGATGCCATCGTCTGTCACCGAGTACCAGTAGTCGACGTAGTCGCGCATTCCCTCGTACTGCTCGCGGAGGATACCGTCGTCGCCGTCGTGGCGATAGAGGTACCACGGCACCATGACGCGGGTGATAGACCACGTCGGGTCCGCGGGGTCCTCGTGGGCCTTGTTTGGGATCACGTCGGGGACGTACCCCATCTCGGCGGCCACGTCGTCGTGGTCCCGCGCCCACTTCTCGTCGAACCGAGCGGCGTCGAAGTTGAACAGGAGCGACCGCGTGGAGATGTGGGCGTCGCCGGTCCAGCCGAAGCGTTCGTCGCGTTGGGGACAGTCTTCCGGGATCGAATGGGTGTTGCCACGGAGCCCCCACACGGCGTTGTGCTGGATCTGATTGAGATCTTCGTTCGAACAGGCGAACTCGCCACGTCGGTCCATCGCCGTGTGAACGACCTTCGCGGTCACGTTCGCTGGGTCGAACTCGTCGGGGTAGTTCGAGACTTGCGCGTAGCGGAAGCCGTGGTAGGTGAAACGCGGCTCGTACGTCTCGGTGCCGTCACCGCGAGCGACGTACGTGTCGGTCGCGTCGGCGCTTCGGAGGTCCGTCGTCGAGAGATCGCCGTCTTCGGTGAGTGCTTCGGCGTGACGGAGCGTGATTTCCTTGCCCTCGGTCGCGCCGTCGATCTCGATCGCCAGCCAGCCGGTGAGGTTCTGTCCGAAGTCAAGGATCGGACCCTCGGGGTGATCGTGGACGTCCTGCACGTCGAAGGTTTCGACGACGCGCATCGGCTGAATCCGCTCCGGGCGGAGCGTCCCGCCGGGGCCGTCGATCACGGACGCACCGTCCCAGACGGCATCGTCGAAGTGGGGCTCGTCCCAGCCCGGAGCCTCCAGACGCGCGTCGTATCGCTCGCCGGCGTAGATGTCGTTGGCGGTGATCGGGCTGTCGGTCGCAGCCCAGTCTCCGCCCGTCGAGATGGTACGCGTCGTTCCGTCTTCGTGTTCGACTGTCATCGAAACCCGTGCACGAGGGGAGCCGTCGCCCACCCAGTAGGAGCTGTGCTTGGCGTACCAGCCGCGACCGAGCCACAGCCCCAGTGCGTTCTTACCGCTCGTCAGCTCGTCCGTGACATCGTGGCTCGTGTAGAGGACGCGTTTCTCGTAGTCAGTCCAGGCGGGATCGAGCTTCCCGTCGCCGATCGGCTCACCGTTGACGTGGAGTTCGCCGTAGCCCACTGCAGCGACATGGATGCGAGCGGATTCGACGGCTTCGTCGAGTTCGAACTCGGTTCGCAGCAGCGGTGAGGACGACGCCATCTCCGACTCCGTGTGGCCGTTCACGAGGTGGTCACGACCCCACGTGTCGGATTCAGCAGACGACGAGGCGGTGACTGCTGCTCCGTCCGTGAGCTCCGCACCGGACTCGTCCGCGACCGAGAGTGCGGCCAGCGCGAAACACTGCCAGGATCCCACCCGTTCGACGACGCGGTCGCTACTCTGAACGTGCGGTGCCTCGGTTGCGGGGGCGACCTCGAACAGGTCGGTCGCAGTCACACGGACGTACCGCCCGGTGACACCGACGCCGTCGTGAGTCTGTGCGGGGATGCTATCGTCCGGCTGACCCTCAGCGTCCTCGATATCCGTCGCTTCGGTTTCGACAACGTTCTCAGCGACGACCGTCGTGTCCGCGAAGTCCGGATCGTCGGCGACTTCGACGCGATAGGTTTCCGGGAACCCGAACCCCTCGATCGGGTTCTCCGTCCACGAGATGGTGACGGCCGTGTCGTCGGGGGTCCTGACCACGTCGACCGGAGAGGCCGGGTGGAGCGTGATCGTCGAGAGGTCTCGCGTCTCACCGAGGTCAACCTGGACCCACTCCTCGGGATCTTCGTCCGGGTCACACCACTGGCTTCGCCAACCGTTCGTGTCGCCCTCGCCGGGCTGGTGGGCGATCCAGTCGCCGTGCCAGTCTTCGGGGGACAGCGCTGTAGTGAACTGGGCGGGCTCGGCCCACTCTGTTTCACCCGCTGCCGTCCAGACTTTCACCGACCAGTAGTAGGTCTCGTCGCTCGCCAGTTCCGGACCGTCGTACCGGACGTTCGTGGCCTCAGCTGATTCGACGACGCCCGTGTCCCACAGGTCGCCGTCGCCGTCGGCCACGGCACCAGCATCGTGGCCCACGACGATTCGGTACGCGGTCTGGAGACCGTTGCGCAAGTCGTCCGAGAGCCGCCAGCCGAAGCGTGGTGTCCTCGCTGGGTCGACGTTGATCGGCGAGTCTTCGTATTCTACCCGTAGCCCGACCGGTTGCTGTAACCGCTCTTCAGAAGGTGCTGACATACGTGAACGCACTTCAGGAACGAGGTTAAATCTTTCCACGGTGAAACGTCTGTGATCCCCGTACTACCGAATCCCGCTTCGTGAAGCGGTGCGATACCCCGTGAGGTGGTCGTCGACCCTGTCCCGACTATCACCCGGAAGAGGGGATAGTAAATCGTCTCACTCGTATCGATCGCTGGCGGCGTTGAGGGCCATCCAGTACCGAATCAGCGCCGCGGCGTGACCGTCCTCGTCAGCGGACCGCCGGTCCGTCGCCCTGTACGCCTCGTGGACGACTGCGGTCAAAGGGAGCGCAGTGCCGCTGTCAGCGACGAACTGACGAGCGTAGCCGATGTCCTTGTGCCAGATGGCACGCCCGCCAAGCCCGGTGATCGACTGCTTGAAGTCACCAGTGAGATACCGGTCCCACACGCCCATCCCGAAGAAGTCGCGATACAGTGCCGGGTCGACGTCGTTGTCACGCGTGAACTCGACGATTTCGGCGTCCAGCGCGGCGCGACCAGCGTACCGCATCTGGAGACCGAGCTTGAGGACCGTCCCGTCCGGAATGGCCCCGACGCGTGTGTGTGCGTCACAGAGCGAATCCAGCAGCGGTTCGGCGCGCTCATACCGGGACTGTGTCCCGCCGACCATCATCTGATATCCCTCGCGGGGCGCACCGCCGGTGATCGGTGCTTCGAGGTACACTGCGCCGGCCTCGTCGCACAGTTTCGCTGCGACGACGGACGTATCTGGGTGTGTCGTCGTCGCATCGACGACGAGCTGGTCCGGATCGAGCCCGTCCAGTAGGCCATCTGTCCCCTCCAGCGTGGCTTCGACTTCCGGCGATCCGGGGAGTGCGAGCACGACGGCCTCACTCTGGGAAGCCACGTCTGTCGGGGAAGCCGCAGTGACTCCGCCCCGCTCGATCACACGTTCGACCGCTTCGTCGTCGATGTCGAAGGCGACCACGTCGTAATCGGCGGCAAGCAGTCGTTCGAGGAACTCTCCACCGATGTATCCCACACCGACGAGTCCGATCGTGTCCATAGGCTGCTATGGGAACACTTCACTCAAAAAGGTGATGCGCTCTTCCCTCCCGGAGGCTCGAAGGCCCGGCCTACTCAGACTTCCGAGGCTTCAGAGCCGGTGTCCGAGTCACCGACGAGGTCCTCTCCGGCCGGCTCACCCCGCGTGATCAGCGACTCGCCGCTCCTGCTGTCGAAGACGTGGATCTCGCTCTGGGGGAATGCGATCTGTATCCGGTCGCCAGACTCGAGATCGGTGTTGCGATCGACGCTGATCGTCGTCTCTGTGTCTGAGATTTCGCTGTAGAGGTACGTCATGTCGCCCAGCGGTTCGACGACGTTGATTTCTATCTCGAATGCGTCCTGATGGGATACGGCGTCTCCTTCGCTGAGGATCTCCTCGGGTCGGATACCGAGGACGAACTCAGAACGGTTGCTCGCGAGTTCCCCACTGATCGTATCTGGGATCGTCACCCTGAAATCATCGCTGACGAGTGCGTCGTCGACGAGTTCCACGTCGAAGAAGTTCATGCTGGGAGAGCCGATGAAGCCGGCGACGAACTGGTTCGACGGCTCCTGATAACACTCTTCCGGCGTGCCGATCTGCTGGAGTTCGCCGTGGTTGAGAATCGCGATCCGGTCGCCCATCGTCATCGCCTCGGTCTGATCGTGGGTGACATAGATCGTCGTCACGTCGAGGTCCTGCTGGAGGTCCTGCAACTCGGTCCGCATCTGTGTGCGGAGTTTGGCGTCGAGGTTGCTGAGCGGCTCGTCCATCAGGAACACTTCGGGGTCCCGAACGATCGCTCGCCCGAGCGCGACACGCTGTTGCTGCCCACCGGAGAGTTCGCCCGGTTTCTTCTCCAGCAGGTCCTCGATCCCCATCAGTTCCGCAGCGTCGACAACTCGGTTGTCGATCTCCTCGCTCGACATCTCGGTCGTCATCCGAAGCCCGAACGCCATGTTTTCACGGGCAGTCATGTGTGGGTACAGCGCGTAGTTCTGGAACACCATCGCCATGTTCCGATCCTTTGGCTTGTTCTGGGTCACCGGGACACCGTCGAGGACGATCTCGCCGCTGGTCGGCTGTTCCAGCCCGGCGATACAGCGCAAGGTCGTGGATTTGCCACAGCCCGACGGCCCGACAAGGATCAGGAACTCCCCGTCGACGATGTCGATATCGAGGTCGTCGACTGCGACGACGTGTTCGCCACCTTCTTCACCGAACTCCTTTCTAAGGGTCTCCAAGTTAAGCTCTCCCATCTTACACGCTCCTTCTATACCCAACCATTAAGAATTTTCTATTGTTGTGGTCACGAATCGGCATCGACCGTCAGCGTACTGACAGGCAAGGTCCTGACTCGCGGATATCGTCGCCGAAATCGTTAGACGCATCGCGGAAACCGGCACGGAGACGACCTCCGGAATCAGATCGTCTAACCGGCGACAACCGGGCCGTTCCGTACCCCTTGTCACGAAATCGGCCACAGATCTAGGGCCGACGGTACAAGAGAGTACAGCGAACGGCGTGATCGCTCTGGCCGGGGACCTCGAAAGAACGCTAGCCGCAGGTCAGCCCTTGATTCCGCCGAGGACGAACCCGCGAACGTAGTACTGCTGCATCGAGACGAACAGCACGACCATCGGAATGAGCGTTAGTGCCGCTGCAGCCATCAGTGGTGCCCACAGCGTGTTGGTCTGGCCCTGGAAGTACCCCAGCGCGACCGGGAGGTTGTACAGCGCGGCGTCCCGGGCGAGGACGAGCGGCCAGAGGAACGAGTTCCAGACCGTGATGAACGTGATGATCCCGAGAGTTACCAGCGCCGGTTTCATCATTGGGATGACGATCCGCCAGAAGACGCCGAAGCGCGAGCAACCGTCGATCAGCGCGGCGTCTTCGAGAGAGGTGGGAAGCGTCTTGATGAACTGCCGCATCAGGAACACGCCGAAACCGGTGAACGTGTGGACGAGGATGATCCCGATCCGGGTGTTCGTCAGCCCTATCTGGTTGAACATCAGATACACCGGGATGAACAGGATCATCGGCGAGATCATGATAGTCGCCAGCACGGCAGCGAAGGTCAAGTCACGGCCGACGAACTCGAGGCGCGCGAACGCATAGCCCGCCAGCGTGTCCACGACGAGGACGATCAGGGTCGCCCCACCGGCATAGATGATCGAGTTGACAAAGAACCCGAAGAAGCCCCGATCCAGCAGCGCAGTCTGGCCGAGCCAGACGTCGACGTAGTTACTGAAGCTCCAGACTTCGGGGACGACTTTCGGGGGAATGATCGGCTGCCATCCGTTCCCCATCAACGACACCGACACCATCAGTAGGTACGGCCCCGCGGTGAGGAACGCGATGACGAACAGGTACGTGTGTGCGCCGAGACGTTCGATCATCCCTTTCGTCGTGTCCGGGTCCTCGAAGATCGTCTCGTGCTCCGAGCTCATCGGACGGTCACCTCCCGATTCGGTTCGAGTGTACCGTGATTTCCAATCATTCGTAGTACTCCGCGTTGCTCTGCAGTGGTTTGTACGTCGCGAGCGCGACGACAGCAGTGACGACGAACATCAACATCGCTGCCGCCGCCGATTGTCCGAAGTTGTTGTACTGGAAGGCGAGCTCGAAGATGAAGAATGACGGGACCATCGTCGAGTTGAGCGGGCCGCCCTGGGTCATCACGAAGACGGCCCCGAACCCCATCCGCGTCACCAGCACGAGCTGGATCACGACGAGGAAGAACGTCGTCGGCTTCATCAGTGGCCAGATGATGTATCGGATTTTCTGATACTTATTCGCACCGTCCATCGCGGCGGACTCCATCACGGACGAGGGGAGACCTGCGAGCGCCGCCATGTAGATCAACATGGACAGCCCGAAGCCCCAGATCTGGGAGAGGATCACCGAGGGGAGTGCGAGGGCCGTGTCCGAGAGGAACGGAATGTACGATTCGATCAGTCCCAGTTCAAGGAGTATCGCGTTGATGATCCCGCCCTCGTTCGGGAACAGCACCAGGTTCCAGACGATGGCCCAGATGATCGGCGGGCCCGCGACTGGGATCAGGAACGCGACACGGTAGATCGTACTCCCCGTGAGCTTCTCGCGCAGTAGTAGCGCTGTGGTGAACGAGAAGATGATGTTCGTCGGAATTACGATCGCTCCGAGCAGGAAGACGTTCTTCAGGGACGTCCACCAGACCGGCTGGTCGAGCACCCAGAGGTAGTTCTCTATCCCAATGAACTCGCCGGGGATGTTCACGAGGTTCGAGTCCGTGAAGCTGAGGTAGATGGCAAACGCCATCGGGAACCCGATGACGAATAAGATAATCGCGAGTTTCCCGAGCACGAACAGCCATCCCTCGATGAACTCCTGTTGTTTGAGAGAGAGGTTTTCGATGCTGTAGCGCGAGTTTGTCTCGTCCTGTGGAATGGTGAGCGATTCGTCCTGCGACTCAGATGCCATCGTTCCACCTCGCTCGCGCGTTCACGACGAACGCTTCTGATCGTGGTGTCTCGAATGTCACTGTCCGAACGCTCTCGGTCGGAGTGTTCTCGACGGGCTCCCCAGTGGGACACCGTCGGTCGGGGGCAGTGATTCCGATCTGCACTTCTGTGTGACTGACCACCATATAACAGAACTGATGTGGGAGTACATCATAAACGTTTTGCAACGTTTTAGTGCAAAACGTCGGCTGAGAAACTGTCGACGACTGGCCTAGAGTGGGCCAGCCTGGGATTCGGGTTTATCGAACCCGACACTGTCCTGGTTCAGGGAGACGTCGTCGGAGTCTGCGATCAACTGACTCCAGCGGTCTTCCATGTCCGTCAGCACTTCCCGGGGGTTGGAATTGTCGTTTTGAGCGAGTTGCTGCAGCCCACCACCGATGATGTCGTGGACGCGGCCGCTACCAAGGGCAATCGGCATACTCAGGACGGGCGACCCGGCTTCCGTCGTCTGGACATCGGGGTGCCGGTTTTTGATCGCGTCCTGCTGAGACTGATACTGCTGGAGGGCCTCGTTGACGCGATCCATCACCGACAGCCCTCGGCTCGCCTCGACGAAGTCCGAGACGCCTTCATCTTGCATCAGCTGATACGCCTGCTGATTCGGGACCGTCTGCGACGACGTGTTGAACCATTTGTACTGGTTGCGGGCGTTGTTTCGGAACTTGATGAACTCCATCGCCGGTTCCGGATTCCCGCCGACCGATTCACGGAACGCGTTGAACGTGACGTCGAAGCCGCCACCCTCGTACACACCGAAGTTCGACTCACCGTTCTTCGTCGGGTACGGGATGATCGCGAACTCGAAGTCCGTCCGCTCGGAGAACTCCACGCGCGAGAACGTCGTGTGGTGGAGGAGTCCGATCTGGCCGGCCGAGAACGGGTCCTGTAGTTCGACGTACTCGTACGCGCCGGGATTGTTCGTCCAGCCGTTTGCCATGGGACGTCCGATGATCCCGTTCCAGGCTTCGAGCTCGGGGCTCGATGCAGTCGTCAGCACGTACTCGTCGTCCTGGTTCAGATAACCGTTACCGACCAGACTCCCTGCAGTCCGGGACAGAGCGCCGATGTGCTGCTGCCACTCCGTGTTCGAGACCGCGTCAGAGAGCCCGACACCCGCACCGTTGACTGTCGTTCCGTTTACCTCCGTTCCGTCGATCTGTTCGACCGCACTCAGGTACTCCTCGTAACTCCAGGAACCTTCCGGAAGGTCACCCAGTCCCGCCTCGTTCCACGCGTCGACGTTGACGTACATCAGGCCCGGAGAGAGCCCCGAAATGAACGGCACACCGACGAGGCCGCCGAATCGCTGTTCCTGCCAGTTCCAGAACGGTTCGTAGAACTGATTGCGGTATTCGTCCCCGAAGTACTCGTCGACGAAGACGAACGGGGCGTTCTCTTCGGCGTCAGAACGGGACTTCCCGGAGTAGTCGTACAGTTGTGCGGGGAACGACCAAGCCACTTCGGGGGCGTCGCCGCCACCGATCGCGGTCCGAAGGGCCTGGTTGTGATCACCGAAGGGGTTCTTGACCTGTTCGACGCGGATGTTCTGTTCAGCTCCCGGCCCGTCCTCGTTGAAGGCCTGCACGATCTCGTCTTCGCCCGTGTTCGAGGGCTCCGTCGAGTGGGGCCACCGCCAGTACTCGATGGTCGTCATTTGACCAGTGTCGCCGTTGGTAGCCCCGTCGCCGCCGTCGCCACCGTCGCCACCGCCGTCGCCACCGTCGCCACCGTCGCCCGAACAACCCGCAAGCGCTGCAATACCGCCTGCTGTGGCCATCTGGATCCAGTTACGTCGGGTCACACGCGACCGGGAGCGTGGACTCGTATCTATAGATTCGCTGCTGTCATTGTCTGGCATACGTCTATCGGATCGTAACAATCATTAATAAAGGTTTCCCTTATTACAGCCGAATCGGCACTCTCAATGGGTCGCCCCATATCGAATTCGTATGCACAGAAGGCTAATCCGAAACGGGGATCGCAAGCCGGGGGAGAGCGAATGAACTACCGGTCGGTGATCGAAGCGACCGCTCGGAACGGGTATCAGAATCTCGTCGGAACGTTCGTCGTGAGTGTCCTGCTCTCACTGGCGGTTCTCCCGCTGGGTCTCGCAACGTTCGTCCAGACCTCTCTGGTCGTGCTGGCCGGACTCTGGGCGAGCTGCCTGCTCCTCGGACTCCTGTTAATCGGTGCTTTCGGCTTCTCGATCACCGTCGCAGAGCGTGGGGTCCCGGTCGCCGTTGTCCCCGAACTACGATCGGCTTTCGATGCCCCGAAACTCGGTCTCACAGTAGGCGGTGCGACCTTTGTCGTTACCCTCGCGACCATCGCGGCGATTGTACTGACACCGCCGACCTTCCGGATGGTAGGCGTTGGCGTCGCGGGATTCCTTCTCGTCGACTGGTACCTCCTCGTTGGATTCGCTGCCCCGGAAATCGCCGGAGGCGAATCGTTCAGATCCGCGCTCGCGGCAAGTGTGAATCGAGCACTCGGAGCGCCCGCTAGCGTTGCTCTCTTTCTTGTATTATCTCTTGTGTGCGCGCTGGCTGCGGGCGCGACGCTCATCACGGTCATCCTCTTTCTCCCTGGAGTCCTCTGCTTGGTCGCTGCTCACGTCACGACTGCGATCGACGAAGACAGTGGCGCAATCTGATCTCCGTCCGTGAAGAATCGTTTCGCTCACGGCGAAATCGTACACCAACCGAGCCCTCTCTGGGGATAGCGAAGGTATTTGCCTGATAAACCAGTATTATAGGCCTTGGCTCTCGTTTTCTTCCGGTACGACAATCGACTCGTGGCCGTCACTCTCCGTGCCAGCAGTTCTCACGATCTCCGTCCCTACAAGCTGGACGAATCCCGGGAGAATCAGGACCGGCGCGATGATCAGCGGAACCGACAGCAGCGTCCAGCCGATCGTCTGGACGAGGACCCATCCTGCAGCGACGGGCTCTTCGAAAATCAGGGTGACTGCTTCGACGAACGCTGCGCGAACGTCTCGTGGATTCTCTAGCGACGCCCAGAGAGTCAACGCGTATATCGCGAGGACGAACCAGGCGAGCAGGAGATACAGTCCAAGCAACGATAGGCTGAGGGATACCACGTCGGAGCCCTGGAGAGACAGGAGCGTAATTCCGATCACCGACACGGCGAATGTTCCGACGCCGAGGGTCGGACCCATCCTCGTCGCGTTCCGGAGCCCCTCCCAGAAGTACTCCGTCCCAAGCGAGACTTCCCGTTCAAGGATTATCGTCATTATCCGAGCGCCTCCAGCTCCGACGAATCCCAGCATAAACGATGTCGTCCAGAGACCGATAAGCCCGCCGAGTCCTCCAGCCAGCAGGACCCCCGTCACGAACGGGAGTACCGAGACTGACACGCCGATACTCACCAGCAGGACCGCGAACGGGTTACGGACCGTCAACCGCGTACTCCGAACGACCGCACTCGCATATGTCATACCGGCCTGTGGAGTGCCCAGTCTCAATACTCCTGCGGTGATCGCTGATCTCTCGTGCTCCAGTATAATATCCGGCATAGCCGGACCAAAATGGGTCGCAATTTCGCAGATCGGTTCTGAAAAACTTCCACGGTGGATCACCACCGCCCGCTACCGACTGCGGCAAATTTGACGAGACGGGCGTCTGTGACTTGAGGCACCCTCTAGCACGAACGAGTGTAAAATGACGATGATTTTACACTCTTTTGAGCTTTGTAGGGTGTCCGGCATGGCCGGAGGCTGTAGCGGCGATCGGACGGTTCCTGGGCAGAGGCAGAACCGAGACGATATCACACGACACATATATAACTAAAGTACTTTTGTTATTGGACGCCTCTCGGACAGTCACTAGGTATATGAACCAACTCTGGGGGTACCGGGAACACTGCCCCCAGTTGGCCCTTTTATTAGATCGGTTTTATTTCCGCCATTGCCGGAAGTTGTTTCTGTCGAATGGCGAAGAAGATAACGCCTCGTCGGCAGGGCCGTCACACGTCCTGTGTGTAGTCGATGCTGCAGACGAGAGATCGAAGCAACAGAATTGACTTTAACCAACAATCCTTTTCGTGAAGTATTTGTGTTGGTTAACACGGGAACTCCGTTATCTTACAAACTACAATCCTCTCGGCAAATCTCTCGACCGTGATCCTAGTCGCTCTCGACGAGACTCTACCGACGGACCTCCGAAACGTCGATCGCTACACCAAGCACCTGGCAGAGCACAAAGCTTGCGGGGCGCGCCGGGAGCAGAACTCGAAACAATGTGAGACCGACAGGAGGGTGCTCAACTTCACGAGCGATGTGCCCTAGAGAGCGACAATGTTGATCAAGGAAATCAACGACAACCGCTACTACTACTAGCAGTGGCAAGAGAGACACAGTGACCTCGAAGTACAGAGGCATAGTTATTCCGAAGAGTCGGACTAGATATTGACGACTGTATATATATCATCGTCACAACTCTTCGTTTCGACTCCGGGACAGTCGCCCACTCGCAAGGGCCGGGGTCCGCTGCATCACGGCACCTGCACACACTTGGACGTGATTCCTTGGCGATGATTGGTCCACCAGCCGATACTGCACAGTTTTCTCGATCGTTTATATCGTCAGATCAAACCGTAATGGTTCACACTGCAGACGCTGCACAGTAAGAGTTACTTAACCCCCATACTTCTCTATGCATCCAGATGTAGCTTCTAAAACCCTAATTTTTGTTTATTTCTGATTTTTCACCACTGACAGACAGTCTTTAGACCAAAATGGATATTTTAAAGGCCATATTATACATATTTGTTACTCAACAGAAGATATACATAATTCAAATATCCATTATAGGTGCCACCACTTATTATTCGCTGTTTTTAGAATTTTCTAAAGAGGGGCCTGTAACCCCGAGGTAGCGTGGAGAGACCGAAGATGCGAAATATAGCTATACTACTAAGCTATACTATTTGACTGGATTTTGTAGTGGATCGTTTTCAGGGAACAGATATGCTCGCATTCACGGCCTATTCCGAATCATGTGGAGTCGCCAAGTCCAGACTCGCCGCGACTAACAGTCGCGGACGCCCGAATGGGCTGTGACACACCCGTCATCGGCCTCAATTTCTAGAAAGCGTCACTGTCCCGCCTCTTGGATGTGAGCGACGATCGTGACGACAGTTCGGCCGATTCGCTGGTCCGCCACCTTGCCGAGCGTCCCCAAGGTGAGTTCGATTATCTCATCAAGACCAGCGAATGCATCGATGTGATTCGGCACACAACAGCCTCGAAAAGCTCGCCAAACACCTCCAGCGTCGTGAGCAAGAGCCAACGACTCCGGCGAGAACTGGAATCGGAACGTCCAGCTACTGCACGTCCTCCAGGCGAACGACGTCGAATACTGAACTGCCATACAAATACAGACGGATTGCATCAAGGACGGCCAGGCCCAGCAACCGATGTTCCTGCAGGAGAGCACAGAGCAATTGATCGAGACCACGATCTCCAAAATCGAGGTGGAGTTCGATGAGACCGTCTACAAGATCGACGTGGTCGAGGCGCTGATCGTGGCCGGTGGCAAAGAGACGACTCCAGTGCAAGTGTTTCGACGATGGGGGTACGGAATGAAGAGTAACTAGCGAGTCGTTGTCCGAAATTCTGTGTCGGTGACCCACGTCAGTGTCACGTCAGTATTTAACGGGGTTTGCGGAACGTCATCTCCTGGTTGACGACGAGCATAGAGCATGAAAGTTTCGTCCTGAAACATTCGCAGCTTAACCAACAGACGTATGCTGATGACGGAATTGTTGGTTACACAAAGAGACAGATGATGTCTGACAAGCCACCGACTCCACCAGGAACTCTCCCAGCGGAACTAGTCGAAACGCTCAACGAATCCTCACCGCAGCAACTTCGAGACGTCGCTCGCTACGCTGAAAAATTAGCCGAACACGGAGAACGAGAGAGCCGTGTTGAGCAGGAATCGGACAACAATGGCAGCAAGGAACGTCCCGACGACCGTCCGGATAACGTCCCGTCGAGGGCGACAATCACGATCAAGAAAATCAACGGCAACCGTTACTACTACTGGCAGTGGCGAGAAGGAGACAAAGTGACCTCGAAATACAAGGGTCCGGTCAGTCCCGACGAGTCGGACTGAAACAGCGAATTATGGAGAGGGCACACACCTCTATCGATGTGTATTGGAGTTCGTTCGTGAAGGTGGTTCTCGAAAGTGTATTAACCAACAGATCACCGAACGATCCAACTTTGTTGGTTAACGCGAGTGTTGAGATCGGACTGCTCGAGCTTGCGGCTATCGAACTCTCGACAGGGATGGACACAGACACACCTCTATCGATGTGTTTTTGACGAGGGTGTAGGAAAGGGATAGGAGCTGAAAGAAAGAAAGATAGAACGAGATATCGAATATGAGAGTTTCTACAACCCCTTTACAGCAAATAGCCGTGTCAGGGATGTCCACCTTAGAGAAGGCAATGAGGCAGAGCACGAATACACTTCGAACACATCGATAGAGGTGTGTCTGTGTTCTAGTTCTAGACTAGTTCTAGTTTAGTAAAGTGAGTATGTAACGTAGAGTCCTCGATTCACTCTTGTTCGAATGCTTCAGCGTTTCTCCATAGCAGATAGACTCTCAGTGGTATTTCCAGTACAGTCACGCTCTCTAACCCCCCCATGACACCTCCCCCTCGAACACATCGATAGAGGGGTGTCTGTGTTGGACACTCTTTGTGGAACACATCGTCATCTGTTCATCAAATCCACGGAATTGCTGGAACACAAGTCCTTTAGTATTGCCGTTTACGGCCTAAAAACGTTGATCTACACTTCGATAGGGGTGGATAAGGTTTTTATTACCAGCCTGTCTGGTTGTTCGCATGGATGCCGACGATCCCGTTGCGGATCTCGACCCCGACGGATCGTCAGATCACAGCGACTCGAAGCAAGATGATCTGACGGCAACGACAGGAGACTCCGACGTTCCCGAGGAGGGAGAGACGATCGACTCCCCCTCTGATCCGCTCGACACAGCTGGCGCCGACGATGCTTCTGAGTCGCCACCGTCTGCGGACGGTTCAGCATCACAATCGATCGAGGAGATGCTGCTCGAGTTCGACAACCAGGACGGGCTCATCCGCGACCGCGCGCTCCTTGATCCGAACCACGTCGTCGAGGAAGACCGAATCGTCGGTCGCGACGAGCAGTTACAGCAGGTCACGAAGATGCTCCGAGTCGCACTCGGTGACAACAAGCCGCCGAATCTCTTCCTCTATGGCCCATCCGGCACGGGTAAATCGCTCATCACGAAAGCAGTCTGCAAGAATATCAGTACGATCTGCGAGACGCGAGATATCCGGTTCGGGACGATCGAAGTGAACTGCCAGGACCTGGATACACTCGGCGTTGCAGTCTACCAGCTCGTCACACAGGCCGCCGACGAGGCGGGCGTCGCCGTCGAGGTTCCAAAACACGGCGTCTCGACAAAAGACAAGTGGGACGAACTGTTCCGTATCGTCAACCAGAACTTCGACTCGGTCGTGTTCGTGCTCGACGAACTCGACATGCTCGTTGGGCGTCGGGACAAAGAAGAACCGGCGTTCTCTCGATTACTTTACCAGCTCTCGCGAGCCGGCAGCAACGGCGACTTGGAGTCGTACATCTCGGTTGTTGCCATCTCCAACGACACGAAGATGATGGAGTCGGTCGGGAGTCGGGCTCAGAGTTCTTTTACGCCGGAAGACGTCCACTTCGACGACTACGATGCCAATCAGCTACAGGCAATTCTGCGGCATCGACAGGACGCGTTCTTCGAGAATGTCCTCGAGGATGACGTGATTCCGCTTGCTGCTGCGTTCGCAGCACAGACCAACGGCGACGCCCGGAAGGCGATCGACCTCGTCAGGGTCGCCGGCGAACTCGCCGAACGCGAGGCCTCGGATATGGTCCTTGAAAAACACGTCCGTGAAGCACAGGACAAGGTCGAGAAGAACCGCGTTCTCGAGGTAATCAGAGGAATCAGCACCCAGAAGAAGCTCTGTCTGTATGCCACTGCCGCCGTCGCAGCGAAATCAGAGTCCGGCAATGCCAGGAGTTCGACGGGATACAAAGTCTACCAGTACCTCACCGACTCGATCGATGTCGATCAGTATCACCAGGAGACCTACGTGAACAAGATGAAGGAACTCACGACGTACTCGCTGGTCGATTTCGAACGGCGCAGTCACGGGCCGAGTTCCGGCATGTTTCTGGAATTCCAGTTCGGGGAGACGCCGACGACCATTCTAGAGACGCTCTCCGAGGATGCACGGATCGACATGATCTCTCGCGACGAAGTCGAATCCGTCGTTATGGCGCAACTACAGGACGAAAAGTAATTCGCTGACGGCCCGACCGCGATCGTCCTTCAGAACGACTGCCGGAATCGTATTTCCATCGGACACACCTCTATCGATGTGTATCTGTGAAGGTGTCCCAGCAGGAGGTGGTGAATCCGTACCTGGGTAACCCCACACCTCTATCGATGTGTTCCTGGAAACGTGTCTCAGAACGGGGTGCTAAATCTGTTCCTGGACGATCCCACCCCTCTATCGATGTGTTCGTGAGCTACTGTCCCACGACAAAGTGCGACAAACGTTCGTCGCCATCCTCGACACCCCTCTATCGAAGTGTGAAACGCCAGTAGAAACTCTCTATTTGCAATCAGCGAACTTTCTATCTCTAGTTGAAACACTCCTTTCCGTATTCTATACCAATGCTGTCTTCAGTCCGTTCTCCCGAAACTCACCGCTGTAGATCTTCCAGAGTCTGAATCCTGTTTGTCTTCGTGATAGCCTGATACTGGCGGTGCCATGCACCATCAGGAAAGAGCCCCTCTTGATCGAAGAGATCACGTGCGGCATCTGTAATCTCGTACCACGCTTCCGGCGGCTCCCCACATTGTACATCCTGATCGAGTGGTCGTTTGCTGAAGACGCCTGGTTGAGCCAGGGTCGAGGCCGTAGGCGGGTCGGACTGGATCGAACTCGCCGAAGCGTGCGTGATCGAACGTCCGAAGGTCTGAGTCGTCGCCGAGCAACTGGACGAGTGCGTCCGCGGGTGCGTCCGCGAGTAGCGTCCACGCTCCTTCCGGGCTCGGCGACTGGACAGTTGTTCGTGCGAGCCGGTCTGTGAGCTGTTCGAACGACTTGGTGACGTACTTGTGCTCGCGACACTCGTCGCTCATTGCAGGCTTGCGTGCATCCGATCGATGGTGTTGATCGTTCGTTTGCGGTTGGCCGGCGTCATCTCTGGTCCGAGTTCAGCGAGGACCCGCGTCATGTGGGTGATGTTGAACGCCCGTGCTGGCAGGGATTCGACACCGATCCCGTCGAGCACCCGCTTGATATCGTGATCGAGGGTCTGGTGCGAGAGCGCGTCGTTGTGGCCTGGACAGCTCACGGCGTGGACCGTGACAATGTTGCGAGGATCGTCCCGGACCGCTTCCGTTTCGAAGAAGTCCCGGGGGATGAGGTGGTGGCATTCCAGGGCTGATCTGGCGACCCGGGAGAGGCAGATGTAGCAGTAGTCGCTGGACTCGGCTTCGAATGGGGTGGGAATCGTCTTGTCGCCGACGCCCGCATCGCTGGGACCACACTGGTCACAGAACCACGATACGTTGTTCGCGTCGATGTCGTAGTAGCTCCCACAGCCACGACAGATGTTTCGCGGTGTGTCCGCGTGGGGCTCAATGACATCGTAGGCAGCGGAGAGCGAGTCGACGTACGGGTACGCGACGAAGACGTGTGGGTTCGAGAGGGTACCAGGCCGGTCGAGACCGGTGACAGACAGCCAGTGGTGCAACTGAGGCAGATTGAGGCTCGACTGCGAGAGCTGGTCGGGCCGCTCGGAGGCATCGCGGGTCGGAAGTGGCGACAGATGAGGGGCTGCCTCGAGAATGTCGCTTACTCGTTTGGCGACGAGCGCGCCCCGCACGTCGGTCTGATATGTCTTCGCCAGGCCGACACGCGTCTGCACGAACGATTTCACCGGCGCAGGTGGTGTCGAATACTGTGTCGGCAGTTCGTTGGGACTCGCCCGTGCGAGTCGCCGCAGTGCTGTGCGAACGGTGCTGTTCGATCTCAGCTGGTGGTTACCACGGGGTACGTCGACGAGTTCCGGGTCGTCGCTGACATCATCCTGGGCCGCTGCGATGGCTGTGCTCGAGCCGAGGCCTTGCATGATCCGATCTGGGTCAATCGTAACCGGATTGAGGCGTGTCTCGTCCAGGCTGGTGGTCGTACGGATGGCAGCATTCGTTTCCCGGCAGTGAGTAGCGGCTGGGTATGCAATCTGGAAGAACGGAGCTGAGCGATCGAACCGCTCGGGCTCGCGACCGAGATGGAGATGCTCGACGATGTTCGCCTCGGTCTCGAGTCGCTCTGCCATGGCGGTCAGGGCCACCGTGATGCAGTCGATGGTGGCCGTCATGTCGCCATCTATCGCCTGTGATGGTACGAAATTCGCTCTGAGAAATTGCCGGAGACTGGCGCGCTCGACGACGCGGACGGACCACTCGTACCCCTCGCGATGATACGTCTCTCGACCATCAGCAGTATTGCTCGGGTCCTGTTCAGTGGTGGTGGTTGCCCACTCGTACCATGTGGGGGGCGACGCATCTCGACCATCGAATGTCTTGATTGGGCCCTGTTCGACGATGTGGTCGGTCAGCCCGACAGCCGTTCGGAGCAGTAGATCCCGGACGGTGTCCCGGTCGAGCCCAAGATTCGTGGCGACAGCCGGGACGACTGGCCGGTATGCATTCCAGGGCCATGCGGAGCTGGGTACTTCGACGATTTCCCACAGCAACGCCGTCTCTCCATCGGTAATCTCCCAGACTCCGTAGATCGTGTCGCCGTCCTCGTCAGGGCCACCTGCGCTCATGCCCTTGGTCGTGATGTAAGGCGACGTGGGATCGCCGGAAATGACGTGATCGCCAGTCTGCTCGGTCCCTGTCGTCAGTGCGACCACGTCCTCTCCCTGTCGCTTCACCCGGAGATGGTCGCCGACTTCCCAGGCCATCTCGTCGTAGACCGTACTCAACATGAGTTTGTCAGTGAGCTGTGTGTAGGGTTGCGTCACGACCAGTGGCTCCCGTCATGCACTGTTAAGCATTTCAGCGATTCGATAACACAACCGCTGTGCGACGGTCCTCGTGGGCTCGGTTCGCTCTTATGTAGAATTGCGGAAAGTCCCGATAACGAGATAATCAATGGTTGAATCGACGGATTCGCCAGCCAGAGTGAGTGACCGAACGATGCCGAAGGTCTGAGCGGCCTGTTCCAAGCCCTGCTTGGACAGGCCGCGGAACTTCTACAGCCACGGCTGGACAAGCGAAAACAGGCACTTAGCCTGGTTAATGTGGACGCTGTCGGGCGAAACGTATCTTTCCTTGTGCACGACCGTTCGATGGTCACGTTCCATCTCTCGTTAGGCCTGGAGGACGTCGGTCCAGACCTCCTCCAGTGGATGGGAGAGGTCTTCAGCCTCCTATATCACTGGCTCAAGATCACCGCTGAAGTCGATGCCGAGTTGGCCGCGGATCACGCGAAGCGAGTCGCGGCACGCCGCGACGAGCGTCAGCTGATCACCGTGGCGGCCCGCCAGCGTGAGCGGCCAGTTTGGGACGAGCCGCCGCGAGAACGGCTCTCCCGCGGCGGCTCTTGGCCTTTGTAGCCTGAACAGACCGTACCAGATTCGTCGACTTGCGTCGGGCCATCGATGGTCTGGTTGAGGAGGTTCCAGACGACAGGGAAGCCGCGATCCATCGCGGCTTCCACCTCTCGAATCGCCGCGTAAACGGTTTTGTAGGCTCGACCGAGCAGCGGCGCGATCTGGTTGATACTGAGCAACGTATCGGCGTAGAGCGTGAACGCGAGAAATACCTCGCCGCAAGTGAGGTGCTTCTCGTGGAACGGCGTTCCGTAGGTATAGACCGGCTTAAAATTGCAGTCTCAGCATCACACGCGGTCGAGATGCGGCCACGTTTGAACGGCGGTGTGCCCGCACCGGGGACAGGACGTGTTCTCCCAGACATCTTTGAGTCGCCGCTCGATGCGGGCATCGAGCGGCTCCGTGTCGATATCGACGACGCCCAGCTCGATCAGCTCTCGAAACATTGCGCCGAACGCCGACTGAGAAGAAGGCATACTCCCAAATTAGCACCGGCTCGGTGTAACAACAGGGTCTTTCCGTAGCTCTCTACAAGAGCGCTGTGTTTTAACCAACGGTTGCAGTCATGCGGCGATTCCGTTGGCTATCCAAGGTTTCGATGAGGAGGTCTGCGAGTTGCATGATCACTTCTCGCTATGGGCTCCTCGTTCCTCAATGCCTCAACTAAGCAGTGCCTGCCGGCGGTATCAGACAGTCTATTGACTCTCTGTTCGGTCTATTCGTCTTCAGCACTGATTCGCTGAGTATGAGGTCTCTCCACAGAGTAACGGCAGTGTCACTTTATATCGAGTTCCAGCCCATCGGCTGCTATATCTTCTGCGGTCGCCTTCCAGCCACCGACCGTTAATTTGCCATCATCAGTTGCAATTGTGAGCGAGGCGGTCGACGGCGAAACCGCTTGGAAATCACCAACGTCTCCAGGACTTCTAATCTCATAGTCAACGACCTCGCCGGACCAAGATCCGGGACGGCGACTATGTGTTTCCCGGCCACTTACACTGGCGATAAGCGTTGTATCACCATCCAGATCTTCATTATTATTGACAATCGCACGCCATGGATCTAAGTACCTTTTGGGCAGGTCACCATTGGCGATGATGATCTCGGAACCTGTCCATACTTGCTCTGCGTAGTTCTGGAGTAGAAGGGTTAGATTTTTCTCCTGAGTGATAATATATGGCTGGGAATTCCCCTCTGGATGTTGACTGTTGAAGATTCCGTAGCAACGGTCAGCGAAGGCGAAGGTATCAGCCTGAAGTCGATGACGGACCTCTATGCCATCAGGAAAGTCTGGACCTATTCTTCCAGAACGTGGATCAGCGTCTTTGGCCTTTTGACCATCAATGATGAGCCGGACAGTAACGCCGCGTTCGACCGCGGCCACGACCTCTGACTGGAGCTGATTGTAGATGTGGATCGGTAATGACATCGTCAGCCACCACTCGGAGGCCTCTATAGCCTGGCGGATATGCCGAATTGCGGACTCCTCAATGCTGACCATCGTGACGAACCCCTCGGAAGTGGTCTCATGGTTGTGGAGCTGATCCAGCGATGGTACGATGGAGTTGATCTGTTTATTAAACGACTCTATGCGGCGCTCGTTGAACTGCTGCATGACTACTTTGGGCGACGGCGCTTGGACTTCCTTCCCACTAGTTTGTTCCTGAACCTCTATGAACCCCTGCTGTTGAAGATCGTCGATCACCCCATAGATCCGTGCTTGCGGAACGCCTGACTCGTCGACGAGATCGTTGGGCGTCGCATTCCCGAGCTTCACTGCTGCAAGATACGCCTTAGACTCGTACTCGGTCAATCCGAGCTCCTGAAGCTGCTCTCGAAGTTGGCTTTCATCCATCGTTTTGTGTTACTTTGTCCCTGTTTCTTTCTCTATTGGTTCTGCGGAACGGTTGCGTGTCGGAGTTCGAACGCTCCGTCTTCACGGGCGACCTCAGCAAATACCTCCCACTCGTCACCGGTAGGAAGGATGTCGAAGTAGCGGCAGGTCCCGAATGTGTCGGCACCAGTTCGCTTGTCGGCAGTGGGAGCGACATAGTGAGGACCATCGGGACTGGTATCAACGATTCGCTCCAAATCGGACGACATTGCGATGCCGGTTCGGAGGTTCCAAGTCTTGCCGTAGTCTGTCAGCCCGCTTCCACCGTAGAGCACTAACCACGCGGGGGCGTCACTCGCGGGGACGACACAGTTTACGCGTGTGTGGTGATCGTGCCAGTATTGACGCGGAAGTACGGGGTTGTCGGGCGAACGCTCCCAGATATCGCCATCAACACTCGTCGCAAGGTGGGCTTGTTCCGACAGGCCGTCACTGCCCGCGTAGAACATATAATAGCGTCCGCCGACAGTAACAATGTACGGATCCTTCACTGTTGAGCGGTCGGTTCCGCCGGGCGACGGTCGGAGTACATCCCGCCCTGTCGTCGGGTCAAACGCCGTCGGCTCTGCCACATCAGCCAGTTTCTGAATCGTCCATTCGTTGGAGCCGTGATCGACAGGCAGGTATAATTTCAGATCGCCCGTGACCGGGTCAGTCAAAAGTGATGGTCGTTCAACGCTTACAACGCCCAATTCGGTCGCCGTCAGTCGGCACAGCTCCTCGTAGGATCCGCCTTCTGTTCGATGGTAAATTATTACTGCTCGTCCACGTTCCTCGGGCGTCCGTTCTCGAAGTGCGAGATACGTTGTCCCGTCGTGACGGTGTACACAGGGCGCACCGATCCAATTACCTTCTGTTGCTGCCGGTGGCTCAAAAACCGTCTCTGCTGCCTCTGGGTCGAACGCTGGTGGTTGTGCATATGTTGCCATCAGTCAAAATATAGTCGAGGGGGCATATAGAAGTTTGCAACCACTCTGAGTAGTTGCTCTACCAAAAAGTTAAGTATTATCCATATGATTAGCAACTATGTCGGATGATAGCCGACCACACGACTCTGTAACGAACCTAGAACGACGAGATCTCCTCCGACAATTCGGTGTCGGTGGGGCGGCAGCCGTGATAGCTGGTCTATCTGGCTGTAGCGGTGATGACGGCAGTGATGGCGGTAGTGATGGCAGCGACGGCGACAGTGACGGCAACGACGGTGGCAGTGACGGCAACGACGGAGGATCCACGGGTAGCCCCGTCGATTCGGTAATAAGCGTCCCGACCCCGCGGGTGCCAAGCGACGTCCATTGGAACAACTACAATCCGACCAGTCTAGCCGGGGCGACGCGCAACTGGGTCGAGGAGTACCTTGTTGGCTACAGTCAAGCTAACCAGGAATTCGTCCCCTCGCCGATTCTAGATGATCTCACGGTCGATGGGAAGACGATGACGATTACCGTCGCAGACGGCGTAACCTGGCACTCCGGCAACGAGATTACCGCCGAGGACATCGTGACGAGAATCAAGCTGGACCAGATAATGAATCAGCCCATCTCTGACGTCGTCAACAGTGCGAAAACGACCGGTAAGAAGGTTGCCGAACTATCACTCGATACGGAGAACAAGGATATCGCCCTGGGCGTCCTAGCCGGCGAGTACTTCAACACGCCGACCAGCGTCTACGGCGACTTCATCACTCGTTTTGAGGACGCAGGTTCCGACGATGAACGCGACGCGATTCGGGGCGAAATCGTCGGGTTCACCACCGAAGAGATCGGGTCTGGACCGTTCAAGATCACAGAGGCCACTTCGCGCCGGTTCACGGCCGAGCCACACGAAGGTCACCCGGCTTACGACGCCATTCAGGACATCACCCTGGAAGCGACTAAGACAACAGGGAATCAGGGCATCCTGCAGATGGCGATCGCAGACGAGATCGACTACATTGGTCCAGTCGTGCTTTCGGCAGACGCCCTGTCGCAGATCCCAGACCACTTCCAGCGATTCCCAACCTCAAACCTGAACGGACACGGCCTATTCTGGAACCACGAGAACAAACACATCGCACGCCGAAAGTTCCGGCAGGCCATCGCATTCGTCACTGACCGCAAGCGAATCGCCGAGAACGCCGCCGGACTGAACTTTAAGGCACCGGTCGGGACGCCGACCGGCATCTCGGGCGTCAGGAAAGGGATTCCCGAAAGCTGGCTCGGGAACGAGATAGAGAACTTCACTGCCTACAAGACGAACACCGATAAAGCCGCGAAACTGCTACGGGAGGCCGACTACACGAAATCAGACGGTACGTGGCATGGACCCAACGGCGATCCGGTCAAGCTGGAACTGGTATATCCGGGTGGGTGGACCGACTGGGTTAACGCTGGGCAGACGCTCAATTCCCAGCTCAACAACTTCGGTATCCAGACGGATCTCCGGACTGTCGACGCGCCGACATGGAACGGGAAGACGTTCCCCAACGGGGAGTTCGACATCACACCGCGGTTCTGGGGCGGTGGCCGGCCACATCCGTTCTTTGGCTTCCGTGCTGTTTCCAACAGCGACAATCAGCAGAACGCAAACATCCCAAAGACTGTCGAGGTGCCGATGCCGGTAGGCGACCCCAATGGTTCCCTTGAAGAGGTCAATATGGCCGATCTCACCTCACAGATCCCTCAGTCATCGGGTGAGGAGGCCAAAGAACTGGTCCTCAAGCTGGCCTGGGCAGTAAATCAGTCATTGGCAGTACTTCCGATCATGGAGAAGATCGGCAACGTCTGGTGGACCACTGACGACTGGCAGGTACCTAGCGAGGACGACCCCTCGATGAGCGTTAATCCGCCGACCCACCTCACTTGGCCGTTCCACGAAGGGAACGTTGAGCCTAAGCGCCAGTAACTGCGAGCGTCCAGCCTTCGATATTCACTATTAAATACAAAATCCAAACTACTATTATAATAAAACAATACAATGCATTGGTTATTGAAACGCGTCGGACGTTCGGTATTCACGGTCATCTCGACAGTGACGCTGTCGTTCGTGATGATCCGACTGATCCCGGGCGGCCCAATGGATTACCTCCGGTCGCAATTGCGCGAGCAGAACGCAGGCATGTCCAATGAGGCTATCAATTCACTGGTCGCGTCCTACACGAAAGTCAACCCAGACAGGCCTATCTCCGAGCAGTACCTCTCTTACATTTCGTCGGTACTGCAGGGGGATCTAGGCACCTCAATCTGGTACAACGAAGCAGTGAGCAGTATCCTGCTTGAAGCGCTCCCGTGGACGCTGTTCGTGATGTCGATTGCACTTGCGCTCACTTTCGCTATCGGCATCGGACTGGGGGCCTTGATGGCCTACAAGGAAGGCAGCCGATTCGATATGACCTTCTCGACGATCACGATCGTATTCAATTCGATCCCCTACTATGTGCTGGCTGTCGTGTTCCTGTTTGCACTGGCCTACCGGTGGCAGGTGTTCCCGACAGGCGGGCGGATCGGCCCCGGCGTCGAGGTGGGGCCGAACCTCGCGTTTGTCATCAACGCCTTCTATCACGCGACGTTGCCGGTACTGTCGTTCGTGATCACCCGCTTTGGGTTCCAGGCGCTGGCAATGCGCGGCAACAGCATCAAAGTTCTCGGCGAAAACTATCTGCGGGTCGCCGAGATCCGCGGCCTCCCGAGTTCACGTATCGCGTTCAATTACGTCGGCCGCAACGCCGTGTTGCCCCTCTATACGACGCTGATGATCTCCATCGGGACTATGTTCGGCGGGACTGTCATCTTGGAACAGTTGTTCAATTACCCAGGCGTGGGCTACTACATGTTCCAGGCGATCGACGCCCGCGACTATCCGCTGATGATGGGGGCGTTCATCATCATCACGATGGCGATCGTCGCGTCGATCCTGTTCGCAGATCTGACTTACGGAAAAATTGATCCGCGCGCCAGCGGAGGTGAGTCCGGTGAAACGTACTGACGGTGGTACTGAGGCCGAAACGTCACGGTTCCGGACACCCGAAACCAAGAGCCGGACCCGTATCGAGCGATTGCGCTACAAGTACGACCTGTACATCCGATCGCCGGCCACCGTCGTCTGGAGCGATATTCGGACCCGCATCGCCGTCGTGATCCTCGGAGTGTACTTGCTCGTTGGCACGGTCGGCGTGTTGCTCGTTTCACCGCCCAGTGCAAGTCAAGGCCCGATCCACGTTCAGCCGTTCCAGACAATGGCTCACCCCCTTGGCACTGACGGAATCGGCACAGACATGGTCAGCATGCTGGTCCACGCGACGCCACCGATGCTGAAAATGATGTTAGCCGGCGGCGTGTTCGCCACCGGTGTCGCGACGACGCTGGGCACGCTATCGGGTTACCGGGGCGGCCGAGTCGACAGCGCACTCACGACAGTTATGGACATGGCAACCGCGATCCCGGGGTTGCCTCTGGCTATCGTCGTAGCAACTATTCTCCAACCTGAGAGCCCTTACGTCGTCGGCATCGTGCTGACGATCAACGTCTGGGCTGGGCTAGGACGGTCGATCCGTTCGCAGGTGCTGACGCTGCGTGAGGAGTCCTACGTGGAGGCCTCGCGAGCGATGCACATCCGGACGCCGACGATCATTCTGCGGGACATCATCCCCGACATCATGCCCTACGTCGCGATCAACTTCGTCAACGCGGCCCGAATCGTGGTGTTTAGCTCCGTTGCCCTGTACTTCCTGGGAGTGTTGCCCTTCAGCAACACCCATTGGGGCGTCGCGATGAACCGTGGCTACAAGAATTCCGGTGCCCTGTACAACATCGACACGGCCTACACCCTCGTCGAGCCAATGATCGCGATTGTCGTGCTATCGCTCGCACTGGTATTGCTATCGCAAGGTGCCGACAGAATCTTCAACCCGCGTGTCCGCGCACGCAATTCAAACGCAACCGGGGACGAGGACAGTACGGCAGCCGTCGAAGGGAGGACATCTTGATATGACTGTTGACGACACAATTATCGAAGTATCGGACGCGACCGTCGCATTCGAAATGGAACGGGGCGCTGCCCGCGTTCTCGACGATGTCGACGCGACAGTGAACCGCAAGGAAATCCTTGGACTGGTCGGTGAAAGCGGCTCCGGTAAGTCCATGCTGGCGTCGTCGATGCTCGACGCGGTCGAGGATCCGGGTCAACTGACCGGCGAAGTCACGTACTATCCCGACGACGGTGAACCCATCAGCGTCCTCGATCTGCCGGCCGAGGAACTCCGACAGCTCCGCTGGGAGGAGATCGCGATGGTGTTCCAGGGAGCGCTTGACTCGTTCAACCCTACCCAGAACATCCGCCAGCACTTCCAGGAGACGCTCTCGGCCCATAATGCAAACCGGGAGGAAGGCATGGAACGCGCTCGCGAACTTCTCTCGGAACTGTATCTCGATCCCGATCAGGTACTGGGCAGTTATCCCCACGAGCTAAGCGGCGGGATGAAACAGCGCGCCCTCATCGCGCTGGCACTGCTCCTCGATCCGGACGTGCTGGTGATGGACGAACCAACAGGGGCGCTCGACTTGCTGATGCAGCGATCGATCCTCAGCCTCATCAAAAAACTCCAGCGCGAGTACGAACTCACAATCGTGTTCATCTCGCATAATCTCCCGCTCGTGGCCAATCTCGCGGATCGGATCGGCGTGATGTACGCCTTTGATCTCGTAGAGGTCGGCCGTGCGGAGGACGTCATCGAATCTCCGAGACACCCGTACACGCGGGCACTGTTGCGGGCTGTCCCGAACCTAGATATGTCCTTCGATGAGATGCAACCCATCGAGGGAGATGCACCGGACCCGGTCAACGTCCCCCCGGGCTGTGCGTACGCTGCCCGCTGTCCGCTCGCAGACGCCGAATGCCGGGCAGAGAAACCGCCATACGAGGAGCTTTCCGACACGCATCGTGCGAAGTGCATTCACACTGACGAAGCGCCAGATGCCGTACCGCTGGCAGTCAACAGCATGGAAGCGCAGAGCGGAAACACCGGTGTGACGACCGGGGAGGAACCATGACGGACGAGCCAGTCATCGAACTGGACGACACCGAGGTCCATTTCGAGAACCGAAGCGGCCTGCTCGATCTGTTCGGTGACACGGAGCGGGTGCAGGCTGTCGACGGGGTCTCGCTAGAGATACCGGAGAACGACGTGGTCGCGGTCATCGGCGAGAGCGGCTGTGGAAAGACGACGCTGGGTAAGACCGCAATCGGCCTACAGCGTCCGACTGGCGGGAGCGTTAAGTTCCGAGGACAGGACATCTGGGAGGCCAGAGACAAGCGGCGCAAGGCTGACATTCCGTACGACGAGATCCGCCGCTCCCTCCAGATCATCCACCAGGACCCGGGGAGTTCGCTCAACCCCAACCAGACCGTTCTTGCGTCGCTGCTCCAGCCACTCAAGCGCTGGGAGCCCGACATGACGCGTGAGGAGATGGAGGCTCGCGTGTTGGGAATGCTGGAAGAAGTCGGGATGAAACCGCCGGAAGACTACGCCTACCGCTACCCCCATCAGCTCTCCGGCGGTGAGCAACAGCGGACGGCACTCGTCCGAAGCCTGCTGATGGAGCCGGACCTGATCTTGGCCGACGAGGCCGTCAGCGCGCTGGACGTGTCCCTGCGCGTCGAGATGATGGACCTCATGTTGGAGCTACAGGACCAGTTCGACACTTCCTTCCTCTACATCTCACACGACCTCTCGAACGCCCGCTACTTCGCGGGACAGGCAGATGGTCGGATTGCCATCATGTATCTTGGTGAGATAGTTGAGATTGGCCCGGTCGAAGAGGTGCTCGAAAACCCACAGCATCCCTACACGAAGGTGCTCAAATGGGCGACGCCCGACATGGAGGTCAAACACGGCAAGGTGGATAGTCCACCGGTTCGACAGATCGACATCCCGACGCCGACAGATCCACCGTCGGGATGTCGGTTTCATACCCGTTGTCCGAAGGCGCGGGAAGAATGCACCACCGAGAGCCCGGATCCGATAGGAAACGGTGACAGGAAGACAGCGTGTTTCCGCGTCGATCCGGAGCACACCTATTGGGAGAGCGAACCGCTTGAAGGAACGGACCAGGAGGGAGAAATCCTATGAACCCCAGTGGTCAGTCGAACTCGCCGCGCCGGAGGCGCGCACACTGTCGGAGCACATACCCCGACGCGAGACAGAGCGGTGCGGTGATTCCGACGGTCAACCATGCGATAATGGTCGACGCTTCGGGAATGTCGACGACAAGTGCAAGAAAGATCGAGGCAAGCAGCATGCCGCCGGAAAACACGAACACCATGGTGATTGTGGGCCGACGGGAACAGGCGTTTTCGAGGAATTGCAGACGGAAATCGTCATTTTCGGCCATTAGTCGTCTCTCCGGTCCCGGCGCCAGCATGATAAACCCCAGCGACTCACAGACGATGGATCAACTGCCAACTGACACGGAGCTAAAATATGTCTAATTCGGAGTGTGAACCGGCGGCGAACGGCCGCCCGACAGTCGAGTATTGTGTGAACAACGTTACGTCGCCAGAACGTGCGCTCATTGAAGAGTGCGATGGCGATACAGTGGGCTATCCATGCCTCGAACGCTGCGGAACCTGCCAGCAGACGTCATTCCTCGTTGTCGATGGGGAACTCCGCCGGGAAGAGAGTCATCGGAAACTCATCGGGCAGTCCGACGGAGGTGACGAGAGCGAATGAACGTTCTCATGATCTCCATCGATAGCCTTCGGCGCGACTTTCTTGGGGCCTATCGCGATACGCCACGGATCGTCGATTACGAAGTCTCGACACCAAATCTCGACCGGTTTGCCGAGCGCGCGACGACTTTCGACAATCACTACGCGGGGAGCCTCTTCTGCATGCCGACCCGCCGCGAGTGGCTGGCCGGTGTACAGGAGTTTCCCTGGCGAGGCTGGGGTCCCATCGAACCGTTCGATACAACCGTTCCCCAAGCCGCCCGCGAGGCTGGTCTGTTCACCCAGTTAGTGACCGACCACTACCACTACTTCCAGCACGGGTCTAGCGGCTACTACGAGGACTTCAACGCCTTCGAATTCATCCGTGGTCACGAGTTCGACGCGTGGCAATCAACGCCGCGGTACCCCGATGAGCGACTGCTTGAACAGGTCGAAGCCAATGAAGCCGACGGCGTCGGGTTCGTCGACCGCGCCCAGTACGCGCGCAACGTCGCCGATTTCGACGAGGAAAACGAGGAAGAGTTCTTTGCCCCGAAGGTGTTCTCGGACGCCGCTGAGTTCGTTGAGACGGCAGAGTGGGACGACTGGTTCTGCTATGTTGATAGTTTTGACGTCCACCAGCCGTTCCACAATCCTGAGCCCTACGCGTCGATGTACACCGACGAGGACCCGCGGGACCCCAATCTGAGCGTTTGGCCCCAGTGGGGACAAATTGACGACGGACAGGGTGCGATGACTGAGCGCGAACTCGAATTCGCTCGCGCCCAGTTCGCCGGAACGGTGACGATGGTCGACGAATGGTTCGGTCGACTGCTAGATGCGCTGGACGAGCAAGATCTCTGGGGCGAGACTGCCGTGATCGTCACCTCGGACCACGGTTACTCGCTGGGCGATCATGGCTACATCGGCAAGGTCTTCATGCCGCTGTATGACCCCCTCGCGCAGACGCCGTTGTTCGTCCACCACCCCGGTGCCGACGAGGCTCCCGACCGAGTCGAGGAGTTGACGGCGGCGATTGACCTCCACCCGACGATGCTCGAACTGATGGACGCGACGGAGCACGGTGACCACCCGCACGGAAAGAGTCTGCTTCCGCTCTTGCGCGGCAAAACCGAGGAGCACCGCGACTGGGCACTCTACGGCGAGTGGGGGTCGGGTGCCTGCGTGACCGATGGCCGATACACGTACATGCACCCGTGCGACCCCAAGGAAATGGCCACGTGTCACTCCGCCCGGATGCAGGGAACACGGGGAATCTTCCTTCCACCGGAGGGACAGCAAGACGCCGAGAGCGGCCAGTATCTACCGTACACTGACACGCCAGTCTGGCGGTACGAGGGTGCATCCGTCCAGCGCCACGAGTCGCCCCTGCTGTTCGACACCAAACGAGATCCGGAACAGTCGGAGAACCTGATCGAAGCCAAGCCGGACGAGGCCAAACGACTCCGTTCGCTCCTCGGGCAGGCACTCAACGAGCTTGGCGCACCAGATACCTTTGCTGAGCGACTGGGGGTGAGCACGGATGCGTAGAGACGTGCTTATCGACGGCTATACTCAGTACGTCATCGATCCGGATCGCAGCGACGTCACAGCCGACGACGACGGTGGGCTCTATCACCGCGACACTCGCCACCTATCAATGCTGACCACAAGGATCAACGGCGCGGAATTCGTCACACTCGGGCGCGAGATGCCTCAATCCCACCGACGAACCGTCGTGAGTACGGATCAGGATTCGTCGGTGAATCGGGTCGATGACAAGGAGCAAAAGCGATCGGACATCGTCGCTCAGCACCGTCAGGCGGTCTCGGAGGGCGACGGTCTCGTGCAGGAAGTGACGTTCGACAATCACTCGTCGACCCCCTTCAGCGGGCGCATCGAGGTCGAGTTCGACTCGGACTTCTCCGACGTTTTCGAGGTTCGTGGCTACACGGCCGCCACAGATAGGGAGATCGATACCGCGACCGATAATCGTAGTGTCCGGTACACCTACGAATACGACGCGGCAGACGGTCGCACGATGACTCGTGGAACGGCCGTGTCGTTCGACCGGAAGCCGACAGAGATCGAACCGGGCCGGGCAGCGTTCGACATCGACATTGACCCTCAGGAGTCGGCGACGATCACGATCCAGGTCTGGCTCGAGATGGGCGGGGAGGCGTCCCCTACGCCACCGCATCCGGCGAGAGACCGGGTCGCTGGAGCGGTCGATTTCCAGCCTGTCCAGACCGGCAGCGAGGGGTACGACCGCGTATTCAATCGGGCGGGAGAGGACCTGTCGGCTCAGACGACTGAGACGGAGTACGGCCCTGTCGCGCTCGCCGGCGCACCGTGGTTCGCGACCGTGTTCGGGCGTGACTCGCTGATCGCTGCCTACCAGGCGATCCACATGGCCCCGTCGATGGCCGAGGGAACTCTGCGGTATCTCGCTGCCTATCAGGGGACAGCATTCGACGAGATCAGCGAGGAGGAACCCGGAAAGATATTCCATGAGATCCGCGACGGTGAACTTTCTCACCGAGAGATGATCCCACACACGCCCTACTACGGCACGATCGATGCAACGCCATTGTGGGTCACCGTCTTGGCCGAACATCACCGCTGGACTGGGAGCGATGAAGTTGTCACGGAACTGGCCGACTCGCTCGATGGGGCGCTGTCGTGGATCAACACTACCCGAGCCGACCACGGGGACGACCCATTCCTCTACTACGAACGCTCGCCGAATGCGGGCCTGCTCCACAAGGCATGGCGCGACACCCCCGGAAGCGTCCAGTTCCCGGACGGGAGAACCGCCGAAGGTGCGATCGCGAGCGTCGAAGTTCAGGGGTACGTCTATCGAGCACTCCGCGACGCCGCCCACCTCTACGACGAAGTCCTCGACGATCACGACGAGGCGGCGACGCTTCGGGCAGAGGCCGACGAACTCGCCGAGGCCTTCGAGGCGGAGTTCTGGCTTCCAGACCAGGAGTACTACGCCGTTGCAAAGATTGGGTCCGGCGAGATCGTTCCGACGCCGACCTCGAATGTCGGGCACTGCCTGTGGGCCGGTATCGTCGACGACGACCGCGCGGCACGGGTCGCCCGGAAACTCCTCTCTGAAGACCTCTTCTCTGGCTGGGGTGTCCGGACAATGTCGACGGAAGTCGATGGATACAGTCCTGTCTCGTATCACCTCGGCAGCGTCTGGCCTCACGACAACTCGCTCGTCGCGCTGGGCTTGGCCGAATACGGCCACCACGACGCGGTCGAACAGATCGCAGATGGAATCCTCGATGCCTGTACCCAGTTCGACGATAGCCGTATCCCGGAGGTGTTCTGTGGCTTCGACGGCGAACTCTCTCCGACGGAGTACCCCTCCTCATGTGTGCCGCAAGCCTGGAGTGCTGCCACCCCCTTCGCGTTACTCCGGGCACTATTCGACCTTTCACCGAGCGAGAACGGTATCGAAATCGGCGCGACCCCGGAAACCTTGGCCGAGAGCGCTATCGGCCCAATCACCGAGCGATGGAAGTGATACCATGCCTTGTCCACACTCACACGACACGACTGATCGATCCGACGACAGCGACGGCCAGCTTTCCCGCCGTCAGATGATCCGTGCTGCGGTCGCTATTGGAGGGATGAGCGGACTCTCGGCATGTCTGAATCGAGAGCCGACTGACGTGTCAGAGCCAGCTGAGACAGCCGCCGACCAGCAGTTCCCTCCCGGCCCCGAAGACCTTGGAACGTTGCCGGAGCGCCAGCACGCGTGGACCGATTACCTGGTTCGTGATCGGTTTGGCAACACCGTGTTACCCCAGCATCAGACGATACTAATGCTGGACTATACTGGCCCGGAAACACCCAGTGATGACGACCGCGAACAGGTCGAGTCGGCCTTCCGGACACTCGAACGGGCTTACCAGCGCGGGACCGGCGGCGACAGTAGCGCCGTCCAGCACGAGGGACTGCTATTTGTGGTCGGTTACGCACCCGCGTACTTTGACCGGTTCGACACGGACCTGCCGGACTCGGTTGATCTCCCTTCGTCTAGAGCCGTACTGTCAGAACTCGACGAACCTTCGCCGTCCGCTGACAGTCACGACGCGGTGATCCACCTCGCTGCCGGCTTCGGCTCGGTGGTCCTCTCCGCCGAACAAGCGCTGTTCGGAGATCTTGATCACGTCAACGGCGTCCCGGTTGATGGGACGCTTGCCGAACATTTCAAAGTCGCAGAACGTCGTACCGGGTTCATCGGTCGCGGCCAGCCCGCACAGAAGTACGACGGTGACGAGATCCCGGATAACGCCCCACTTTCGATGGGATTCAAGAGTGGATTCGGCGACAATCTTCCGCGGGAGGATCGTATCACGATCCCTAATGGACCGTTCGCGGAAGGGACGACAATGCAGGTCTCTCGACTCGAGCACGATATCTCCTCGTGGTACGACAATAGCCATCAGGAGCGAACCGAGCGGATGTTCAGTCCGTCCCACGACAGTGAGGACGTTGGCGAGGTCGGCGAGGATCTCGCCAGTTTCAGCAGCGTGACAGAGGAAGTCGTCGAAGAGACCGAGGCCCACGCCGAAGACGGCGTCGTCGGCCACGGACAGAAGGTCGCCCACGCTAGAGACGAAGACTTCCGACAGCGAATCATGCGCCGGGACTTCAACAGTACTGGCGAGCCAGGAATGCACTTCGACTCCTGGCAGCGCGAAATCGAGGACTTCCTGGCCGTTCGCAGGGCGATGAACGGCGAGCACGTCGACACCGATGTCGACTCCGAGGACGACGGCATCCTCGAATTTATCGACGTAACGAATCGCGCGACCTTCCTGATGCCTCCTCGATCACTTCGGGCCCTGCCATCGCCACACCCCTGATCATGTTCTCGACTCGCTCCCACCAGATTATCGCCCTTTCCGTAGTCGTGGCCTTTGTCGTCGCCGGCGCAGTCCTTGCCCCTGTCACGGTTGACCGATTCCTCGGCGGTTCGGAGCCAGGGCAGGACGAAATACAATTCGAGGAAACCGCTGCATCCTGCGGATTCGAGTATTCGACCTCTGGGAACGCAGACGGGAGCGGCGACGGAGGCGTCTTCGTTGCCGACGCCGACCGTGACGGCCACTCCGATCTGCTGGCCATCGGTGGCAATCGGCCAGTCCTGTTCGAGAACACCAACGGCGGGTTTGAGCAGTCCGGTACGTTGCCCGACCGTGACTATCCCCCGCTGAAATCGGCGCTGTTCTTCGATGCGGACGGCGACGGCTGGCAAGACCTCCTACTCATCCCTAGAGAGGGATCGCCCATCTTCCTCTCCAACCAAAACGGCGATTACCACGACATCGACGCCGGCTTCAATGCTACTCTTCAGTGGGGAACCGGCGCGACTGCCGCAGATTTCGACGGCGACGGCAGCCAAGAGGTGTTCGTGATCCAGAACGGCGACTGGCGTGAGGGCACACCTCGGCGCGGTCCCAGCGGCGAAGCCACCGATGGCTACCCCAATATGCTGTTCGATGCTGGTGACGACGGCCAGTTTGAACGAACCGACGGAGCAAATGTCGCAGGTACCCGCTGGAGTCTCGCGACCGCTGCAGCCGACCTCAGCGGCAACGGCAGTCCGGACATCTACGTGGCCAACGATTACGGCTACGACGTGTTGTTGGCCAACGAGGGGAATGGAACGTTCGCGCGCAGAACGATTCCCGACACGAACAGTCACGGGATGGCCACCGCCCTCCGGGACGTGAACGGTGATGGGTACCTCGACGTCTTCATCACCAACATTCGGTTCCAGAACCCACAGAACGTGTGGGCGCTCAACAGCGCTCTCAACGTCCGTAACACCGGGAATACGCTGTTACTCAATCGCGGAAACGGTACCTTCGATGAGCAGTCGGCCAAATACGGGATTCAGCAGGGTGGGTGGGGCTGGGCCGCCGTCATCGAGGACTTCGACAACGACCGAGCGGTCGACATTATCCACGCGACGCAGGACTATCTTCGGCGATCCGACAAAGACGGTTTCGTCGGCGTCGAAACGAGGCCAGCGCTGTGGGAGGGCACTGCCGACGGTTTCGAACGTCGCAACGCGTCTGCTGCCGGCCTCGTCTCGGCCAATGGCCGCGGACTTACAACATTGGACTTCGACAGTGACGGTGATCTCGATGTCGCCGTTGCCGATACCTCTGATCAATTCAAGCTCTATGAGAATCGCGATGACGACGGCAACTGGTTGCAGGTTCGCGTCCACGATGATGGCCCAGCTATCGGAGCGCATGTCCAAGTCGAGACGAATCGGGGGACAAGCGAACGTGTCTTGCACAGCCGGTCGAACTTCTTCGCCCAGTCCACGCGAACGCTCCACTTCGGTCTTGGCGATGCGACCCTCGAACAAGTACAAGTGACCTGGCCAAACGGCACGAATACAGATTACGAAAATATCGAGACCAACAACCGGCTGATCGTCCACGCGAATGGATCCACATCGATGAAAAGAGGTGACGAGAGCGGTTGCTGATGCTCTATTGAACATGGAAGATGTCGTCGTGGTTACTCTGCTCTGTTGCATCCGCAGACGGCGTAGGGATCGTGACAGAAAACCCAATCGTCAGACTCCAGTGGCGACGGATTTGCACAACCGGACTTCGAACGATGGGGTAGTTTTGGAGAGTGAAAGGCGATTCCGATCAGCCATCCGTTGGCGACTTCTGTTCAAACGCTGGACGCAAACCTGCCAATCCGGCCGCTGCCATCGGATTCAACAGAGTAGCCCAACTCCTTTTGATCCATCGGGTCCTCACATCAGACGTGACCGAGCTCCGATACCTCCCTGACGATGACGACGTGACGGAGTTTACGGCGACCGTCTCTGAGGCCACCGACGAGTATATCATCCTCGACGGGACGTACTTTTACCCGGAGGGTGGTGGACAGCCTCCAGACCACGGTACGCTACGCTGGGACGGAGGCCATGCCACTGTCGTCGATGCTCGCAAGAACCACGGCGACGTGCGCCACTACGTCGACTCGATCGAGGGTGAAATCCCCGCGAGTGGCACGACAGTGGACGGCTCGATCGACGCGGAACGTCGTGAGCGCCTACGGCGGATGCACACCGCCCAGCACGTCGTCTCGCGTGTCGTCCTCGACGAATACGACGCGACGACTGCTGGTAATCAGATCTACGAGGAGTACTCCCGGATCGATTTCGAGCCGGCGTCGTTCGACGACGACGATCTTGCCGCCATCGAGGAACAGACCAACGCCGTGATCGAGCGCGATCTCCCCGTGACCAAGGCGAACCGGGCCCGCGATGCCGTCGAGGATGAAGTTCCGACGGGACGGACGCAACTCGACCTGATTCCGGATCACGTCGATCCGCTCCGGGTTGTCGAGATCGAGGACTACGACATGTGCCCCTGCGGTGGCACGCACGTCGATCATCTCTCGGCAGTCGGCGGGATCGAGATCGTCGACCGCGTCTCGAAGGGTGCCGATGTCGACCGCATCGAGTTCGAACTCCTCGATTCGTAGCGCTCGGTCGCTGTCTCCTGTTTTCGATGTCGGACATTACGTACTGGGTGTGCGTATCGGTTCGGAGAGCAGCCCACGATGTTAACCAACGTTTCTGGAGAGACAGCAGATGTTGTTGGTTAACGACTGAGCTAGTTGATGCTATAGTGTCCACAGTTCTTGGCGATGATATCGATTCTTAACCAACACTACCACCTTAGTTACCACTCTGTTGGTTAACTCGGTACAACAGTCGATCAGGCTCAGGTCTGCATTTGGTCGAAGACGAACGTCCGGATCGGCATGACACGGGATTCAGCTGTTCGATCGTGTGACCGTGGTCGGTCTGAGTTCGTCGCGCAGTACGGAACCATCGCCTCTGTGCTGGTCTCGATTCGGAGACCTACATCGAGATACTGCTTTTGAATTTCGTGGCGGGGATTCAACATGATCCGGACGGATTGATCGATCGATGACTGACCCAGGAGACCCACACGATCTACAACGGTTCGTCGACGCACAGGATCAGGTGATGGACGCTGTCAAGCGAGAGCTGCGGTCCGGCCGCAAGCGCACCCACTGGATGTGGTTCGTCTTTCCCCAGATGGAAGGTCTCGGGAGTAGCCAGATGGCACAGCGATACGCGATCAGTTCTCGCGCAGAGGCCGAGGCCTACCTCGCCCATCCGATTCTTGGGTCGCGCCTCCGGAACTGTACGGAACTCGTCACCGATATCGAAGGCCGGTCCGCGAAGGCCATCTTCGGGTCGCCAGACGATCTCAAGTTCCGGTCGTCGATGACGCTCTTCGAAGCGGTGGCCGACGAACCAGTACCGTTTGAAACTGCACTAGAGACGTACTACGACGGCCATCGGGACGAAAAGACGTTGGAGTTGTTGGCCGACACCGATCGGTGAGGGCACGTCGTAGCCAGACGACCACGTGCTGTCGTTACGCCTGTTCTCGACATCGCTGACCTAACTGTCTCAGATCATTTCCGGACGGTCGAATCAGCCGTGCTGGAAACAGTGTGTCCCACAAAACGAGCAGACGGCCCCATACCCCACGAGCAACAACTCGGCCGACCAATCAACTTCGGATGCAGCGACGGACCCTCTCCGCCCAGTACCATCCCGGTCGTTGTGGACGGATACCATGCCGATAGCTAGAGTCCGGTGCCCCGGGCCGTGCGAAATAGCAGCGTCTGGCTACAGGCAGTATCCGTTACACGGTACAGGTAACGATGTCACAGTCAGATTCGGCCCACGCGTTCCGGCAACCTGAAGTCGGTGGCACCACTCCCCAGCAAAACAACGAACCGACGGTCGACACGAGTGAAGTGCTTTCACTCCTGAGCGACGAATACGCCCGGGAGATGCTGAACGTGCTCGTCGAGGAGTCGCTCTCGGCACGGGCGCTGTCCGAGCGGTTAGATATGTCGCGGGCGACCGTCTATCGCCGGCTGAACCGACTCGAATCCGCCGGCGTCATCGAGAGTTCGATGGTGGTCGACCCACAGGGTCACCATCGAAAGCAATTTTCCGTCGTCGTCGATCGGATGCAGCTCGCGTTCCACGCCGATGGAGTCAGCCTCGAAGTTGGCGAGCAGTGAGCGAACGAAACTTTCCGCATCCCGTCAACGCCGTGAATGGCTGGACTCTGTCGCTGAAGACGGGAGTCGCTTCTCATGGGAGGCCCCTGCCTCCGGATACCGGTCGAACCCGCTTCGGAATCGCCTTCTCGAGCGCACTCCAGTGTGCTTCTCGTCCTGTCGACGGGGGCCAACTTCCTGTCGCAGGGCGCCGCTGGACAGGAACCGACACGTGAGGGCCTCTGTGCCCGGTTGCTGAGTCTGCAATCCTGTATCCGTTTTTATGACCTGACCGACCCTCGTTATAGATATGCCCGACGATAGCGATCACGACAGCAACGCGCAGTGGATCGATGTTAGTTCGCCCGAAGATACCCCCCGCGATATCCCAAGCATCGAGGTGATACCCGACGCGGACACGGAGACCGTCACGTTCGCGTGGCGTCTCGACGAAGACGAAGCGACGACCGCGTGGATCACCGCGGACGCGGGTCTCATCGTCGAGGGGTCGGCCATGCAGTGACGCCTGGAACGAGACACCGCCTGATACGGACGGTCGTAGACGGTTACCCAGTCGACCACACGACCGTGTGCGGTCGATCTGGGACAGACCGACGACTTTCGCTATCACACACCGATCGCACCACAGTCGTGCGATCGGGTGTACAGTGACGTTCGATGGTACCACATTCGAGTTCGTATGTCCGCTACGATAGTGACAGCCGTCGGAATCACGGCCGAGTTGTCGTGGTGAGGGGTGTCTTGCGTGCGTCCCCAGAGCGGGCAGTGGTGTCGAGTTCGACTGTGGGGGGCAGCGTTTCAGACTCGGAGACGCTGATTCTCGGTTTAATGTGTTCGCTGTCGTCGGTGCAACTGTACTGATGACAGATCCAGCGATCGAAATCAACGGATTGACCAAGCAGTTTGACGACGTGACCGCTGTCGAAGGTGTTGACCTGACCGTCGAATCGGGCGAGATCTTTGGCTTTCTGGGCCCGAACGGGGCCGGCAAATCCACGACGATCAACGTCCTTCTGGACTTCGTGGGACCGACGAGAGGAACGGCCTCGATGCTCGGACTGGACGTCTCGGACGGGCGCAAGACGCTCCACAACCGAATCGGCGTCGTGCCCGAGAACTACGGACTGTACGACAGACTGAGCGGTCGGCGACACGTGAAACTCGCGGCCGAACTGAAAGACGCTGACGACGACCCGGACGAGCTACTCGATCGGGTCGGACTCTCAGAGAACGACGCGAACCGGCCGGCCGGGGAATACTCGACGGGGATGAGCCAGCGACTCGCCCTGGCGATGGCGCTGGTCGGGTCCCCTGAGCTGCTCATCCTCGACGAACCGACCAGCGGTCTCGACCCGAACGGTGCACGGGAACTCAGAAACATCATCCGCGCGGAAAACGAGCGCGGCGTGACGGTGTTCTTTTCGAGTCACATCCTCGAACAGGTCGAAGCCGTCGCCGATCGGGTCGGCATCATGAACGAGGGAGAGCTCGTCGCCGTCGACAGTATCGATCGTCTCAGACAGCAACTCGACACCGGAGCGCAGGTGACCCTCTGCGTGGACCGCGAGCCCGACCACAACCTCGGCGACATCCCGAACGTCCGCGACGTCGACGTGGTCGACGGGACCGTTCGGGGAACCTGTCTCGAACCGGCGGCCAAACTCCGGTTCATCGACCGGGTCCGCGAGGTAGCAACGGTCACCGACGTGCGCATTGAAGAGTCTTCGCTCGAGGACCTGTTCGCCAGCTACACCCGTGAAGACATCGGTGAAGACACCGGGGACAGTCACGCCGAACCGGTCGTCCCGGGAGGTGTCGCACAATGAGCGTCCGCACCATCGCCCGGAAGGACCTGGCTGACGCGGGCCGGTCGAAGATGCTGTGGGCGGTCACCGTGGTCGTCCTGCTGTCGACGGCCGGGATCACGGGACTCCTCGCAGCGGGCAGCGGCATGGCGGCCGGTGAGGTGTTCAACTTCTCGTTCCAGCTCGCCGTGACGATGCTTCCGATCGTCGCGCTCATCCTCGCCAAGGGGGCAATCACCGCCGAGCGAGAGTCGGGCTCGCTTCGGGTACTGTTGAGCTTGCCGCCGTCGCGCCGGGACATCGTCTTCGGGAAGTTCCTCGGCCGGACGGCCCTGATGCTCGTCGCCACAATCGTCGGCGGGCTCGCGACAGGTCTCGTTGTCTTCACGATCCTGGGCGGGACTGTCGGATCACTGGCATCGTTTATCGGTTTTCTCGGGCTGATGAGCGTGGCGTTCGTCGCTATCGGCGTCGGCATCTCTGCTGGCAGCGCGAGCGACAGTCGTGCTACCGCCGTCGCCGTCGGTGTCTACATGATTATGGTCGTGCTGTGGAACCTGATCCTGACCGCCATCCAGTACGGTGCCGTCGAACTGGGACTGATGGCGTCTGGCAGCCAGCCGGGGTGGTTACAGCTGATCGGTCTATTCCCGCCCAACCGCGCCGCAAACGCCGCCTATCGAGCCACTGCCCAGGGTCAGTTGTTCGGAACCGACCCGTTCGCGTCGGTCTGGCTCCCGGTTCTCGTCCTGCTGGCCTGGCTCTTCGTCCCGGTCACGGCCGGGTATCTCCGTTTCCGCGATGCTCAAATCGGGTGACTCCTGGCCGGCGTTCGCTGCACGGCGGCTTTGACCGACGGTCCGTTCTCTGCTCTGGCTTCAAACGATCGTGTGTCTGGAGATCACAGTCGCGCCCGCCGTTATCGACGACTGCTTTCGATACGTCTGGAAGCGGCGTGACGGTCTGTCTCGTAATGTCGGCTGTAGCTGTCTCAAGCTATTCGCCACCCCGGAGTGGGGAGATTCTGTTCAGATCTATAGCCGACAGCATCAGCCACCGCGGTCGGTCGCAACGTCGGGGAGTGTGACTTCGACTGCCGCCCCGCCGAGGTCACTTTCGCCGAACGACAACGACCCACCCGCAGTCTGAACGCCCCAGTTCGCTCCCCAGAGACCGATGCCACTGGCGTGTTCGAGCGCCCCCTCTTCGCCTGACTCGATGACCGCCCGCTCGGATTCGGGGATTCCCGGACCGTCGTCCGCAACGACGAGGCGAACGTCCGACCCCGTCAGCTCGCCGCGAACCACGACGCTGGGCGACGCTCCGTCGTTGTGCGTGACAGCGTTCTCGACGAGGTGCCAGAGCGCGTACCGACACCGCTCCCGGTCGACGCGCACGCTCACATCGGGCACCGCGACGGTCACGTCGGCGTTCGTTTCGGCCGTTACCTCGGTGACGACCTCCTCGACGAGCGGACCCAGTGCCGTCTCGCTTCGGTCGGTCGTGGACCGCTCCATGAGCTCCTGGATCCGTCGCGCTTCCTCACTGATCTTGGCGAGTCGGTCGACGCCTTCGACTGCCGGGTCGAGGTCGGCACCTTCCGCGTGTGCGCGGATCACGTCAAGTTCGTTCCTGACGTTGTGCCGGAGTATGCGGTTGAGTACCGCCAGTCGCTGGCGCCGGATCTCCCGGTCGGTCACGTCGAACAGCGTTACGGTGTACCCGAGCGTCTCGTCGTACCCGTCGACGAGCGGCGAGACGCTGGGTTCGAACTGCCTGTGGCCCGTCGTGCGGCAAGTGATCGTCTTGCGCTCGCTCAGTGTCGCTACCGAGTGTTCAGTCACGTCCGACAGCGTGTCGACGTCGCCGAAGATCCGTTCGGCCAGGTCGTTGACTCGGACCACCCGCGATCGGTCGTCGAGGATGAACACTGCCTCGTCGGTTTCGGTCAGCGCCGCTCGCTCGCCCAGTCGTCGGGTCGCAGGCACACGAGTGAGGACGTTGTAGCGAGTGACGCTGAGGGCGAGACCGGCAGTGACCACAGCGAACGCACCCCCCACGAGCACGTCGTTGACCAGTGGCGTCGCAGGCCGGGTCGCCTGTACGGCGAACAGAAACCCCACGATCGGCAGCGTTACGAGAACGCCCTGTGCCGTCGGCAGTCTGTCGTGTCTGTAGGTCGTGACGATAGCGCCGGCAATCAGAGCGAACACGAGCAGCAAGAGACCGAGATTGACGACCGATGTGATGGTTTGCAACGAGTCGAGTGTTCCCTCACTCACCACGGCGAGACGTCCCTCTGCGACGAGCACACTGACGACGTTCACGCAAACGAGGGCGACGACCACGGCCGCCCCCGCGACGACTCGGCCGCGGGTGACGTACCGTCCGAAACCGACGTACCTGGAGGCAAACACCAGCCACGGGACGATCACGATCAGAAAGGAGGTCCCGCCGTTCAGACGTGTCGCAAGCGGTGTCAGCAGATGAAAACCGACGTGGACGACTCCCAGACCCGCGATCATGGCGGCCAGGGCGATATACGGTCGGGCGAGTGCGGTACGAACCGTCTCCTGGCGGAGTCGTCGATACACCGACAGCCCGATCATCCCTGCAACGACACTACTCGCTGCCGGTATGACGACCCTGAGCAGTGTCGACGGATCGAACTGGACCACTGTACGTAGTTTGATGTCTTCTGCCTGAAATCGATTGTGGACCGCTCGAGCATCGTTCCCAACGGTACAACGACTGTCCGCCACTGTCGGCAGCGATCACCAGTAGTGGTGCCAGCCCACACGTACTGGTCGCGGATGGGCCAAAACTGAGAAGGCCCGGTACAGTGGTGGGCCATTCAGGAGCGACACGATAGTCTGACCCACAACAAGTCGGAGTGATGGATCTATCCCATGAAAAACCCCTCTAAGTATAACCATCTCGTCGTCAAAAGATCGGCCATCGACGAATATCCACAGCTTCTATGCATTACGTATCCCAAGGATTTGACGAAATGCCCTCCCTCTCCCGCCGCGAATATCTTGCCGCCTCAGCTACGACAGCTCTCGTGGCAACGGCAGGCTGCCAGGACAACTCGTGTACGCCGACAGCTCCTGGCGTCGCACAGTGGCCACAGACACGTACCTCTCCGCGCAATACGAACGCCGTTCCCGATCAGCCGACGCTCACGGCTGGCGGCGACTACTGGACGAGTACGATTGCGGACGAAATCGACATCACGGGCCTCGTAGCCGCCAACAACACGGCTGTCGTCGTCGGCCGTACGCCTGCCGAGTACACTGGCATCCTGACTACCGTGCAACTCGATGACGGTGCCTCCGACACGACCCACGAACTCGATCGGCGTCCAACTGGGCCGCCAGCTCTCGTTGGTTCGATCGCTGTTACACCCGTACTCGGTGACTATACTGAGCCATCGACTGGCGGTCTCCTTGCACTCGACACCGGTAGCTGGACGACCACTTGGACGTACGATACGGCTGGCAGGCCCAACCCACCGACTGTCGCTGACGACCTCCTGGTCGCCACGAGCGATCAGGGCGATGTAACCGCTCTCGAGGCGTCCACTGGCGACACGCAGTGGACCCGGACCTTCGGTGACGATCACCAGCGTGCAAGCATCCCCGCACCACCTGCCGTCGACGAGGACTCCGTGTACATCACTGCAGATGGCTCTGCTGCCCAGGGGATCTACGCGCTGGACCGCGAAACTGGTGAGACACAGTGGGAAATCCCAGGGCCGAATATACCGGAACCGTTGGTCCGCGTTGGGGATCTCGTCCTCGCAAGCTACGACCGCTACGAACTGGTCGCATTTACTGCTGCCAGTGGGGACCGACAGTGGTCGAAAGCGATGTACGAGGGGAGGCTGTTCTCGCCGGCAATCGGGCGTCGTCGCGTCGTCAGCGCGGACAGAGAAACTGTGTACACGCTTGCCATCGCGAATGGCGATGTCCAGTGGGAACGAGACCTCGATGTCGCAGGCCCGCCAGTAATCGTCGGCGAGTCGATCGTCGTTCCGACGACCGACCAGTTTGTGGGCCTGAGTATCGAGGACGGTAGCGAGCTCTGGGCTATGTCTGCGAACTCTGCCACGAGATGTGTTCCTGTCAGCCGTGGTTTGCTTTACACGTCAGGGAGTACGGTGACACTGCGAACGAACTGTGACTAACCGGGACGAACAGGGTGCTAATCGGCGGGAGATGAGCAGCTCCTGTCGATTTCCCTCCCGCCCGGATGCCCCGGTCAGAAGAGGGTAGAAGGTGTCTCCACCGTTCTCGTTCGACATGTTTATTTCATTTGCGTTTCAGAAATCGCGCGTGAGCCCTCCATCTGCGATCCGAACTGACTCACTGACGAAGTCCTACGGCACGGTGAACGCCGTCAAGGACCTAGACCTGACAGTCCGATCAGGTGAGGTGTTTGGTTTTCTCGGTCCCAACGGGGCCGGAAAATCGACGACTATCGACTTGTTGGTCGGATTCACGGCCCCGACAAGCGGAAGCGGGCGCGTCCTTGGAACCGATATCCGGGACGACGCCGACACACTCCGTAGCGATGTCGGGATACTGCCTGATGACTATGCCGTCTTCCCCGAATTGACCGGTCGAGAACACGTCCGGTCGATGCGCCGACTGAAAGGTGGTGACGACGAAATCGACCGCGTCTTCGATCTCGTGGGCATCGACGAAGCAGACCGAGACCGAGCTGCGGGCGAGTACTCGAAGGGGATGTGCCAGCGACTCGCTCTCGGGATGGCGCTGATCTGTGATCCAGATCTTCTCATCTTGGATGAACCGACATCCGGACTCGACCCTGACGGCGTTGCCACTGTCCGCGACATCGTCCGCGACCGGGCGTGCGACGGAACGACGGTGTTTTTCTCAAGTCATCACCTCGCCGAGGTCGAAGCCGTCTGTGACCGAGTCGGCATCATGAACCGTGGGCAACTGGTCGCTGTCGATACCATCGAATCCCTGCGAGAAAGGGCACCTTCAGACACGCGTCTTCGAATGCGTGTATCCGAAGAGCCCTCATCCCACGTCGTTGATGCACTCTCCGCCGAGTCGGGCATCGTGCCGATATCCGTAAGCGATGACGAAGTCGTCGTCGCCTGTGAGAAACCGAGTGCGAAGGCGGACGCCATCGAGACGCTCCACCGGTCGACTCCAGTCCGTGACTTCGACGTCGAGTCCCCGTCCCTCGAACACGTTTTCGATGCGTACACTGACCCGGATCGGAACACAGATCGACGATCCAGCGATGAGGCGACGACGGAGGGGCGGACATGACCGTCGTTGATTACTTCGTCCATGACCTCTTGCTCACGCGTCGGACGAAGGTCGGTCGCACCGTTTTCGCCGCCGTGGGCCTGGCGCCGCTAGCGGGTGTCGGCATCTCATTCGTCCTCTCGAACGACGCCCTCACTGCTCGCTTCGTTCTTCTCTCGACGTGGCTCGTCGTCAGCGGCGTCGTCCCCATCGTCGCCGTCCTCGGATCCGCCGCGGCGATTTCGGGTAACCGCGAGTCGGGGCGACTCCGACTCATGCTCGGTTCGCCGACGACGCAATCGGACGTCCTCTTCGGAACGTTCGCTGCAAGACTCTTGCTCGTCCAGTTCGGCCTTCTGGTCGGTCTCACCGTCGCCGTCGCCCTGATGGTCATCCTCTCGTTGCCGATGGCTCTCGGACGGCTGGGAGGCTTTCTCCTGTTTACCCCGTTGATGGCGGCGGTCTACGTCTCACTCGGCATCGCCGCATCGACGACGGTTCGGACACAGTTACGGAGTCTCTCTCTTGCCATCGCTGGATTCGTCGCCTCCCTCGTTTGGCCGCAGGTGGCCACCGTTCTCGCCAGTGTCTTCGAGTCGCTCTCTGGAATCACCCTCTCGGCCACTCTCGTCCACTTCATCGGTACTCTGAGTCCGTTCGGTGCCTACGCTCAGGCCATCGGCGACGGTGGGGCGATATACGGGATGGATGCATCGACCCCGTTACTCCAGTCGGGCGTGATGGGTCTGGTCTTACTTCTGTGGGTTGGAATGCCCCTGGGGCTTGCCTATCAACAGTTCGTGACGGCAGACGTATAGGCAGACAGGTATGAATGCCCTGGAGACAGCTCTCGTTTCCTGTTCCGGGGCAAAGTCGAAGTCCTTCTCGACGGGATCGGCCGAGGTTTTTGACCCGACAATCAAACACGTCCAGTTAGCTCACCACTCGATGTTCTTTCGGGATCACGGTCGAGTGCGCGCTCGACGAGCGCCGCCTCGGCTTTCCGGAGGTGTTCCGCCACGGTGCTATCAGTGACACCAACTGCATCCGCCATATCGGCGTGGCTCGTCGTCCGGGGATAGTCGTAATAGCCTGTCTCGATGGCGGCGCGCAACACCGTCTGCTGGCGGTCGGTCAGAGCGCCGGGGGTGTCGCTTGGCGTTCGTCGGGGCGTCCACGCTGTGGGTGCTAGTCTTGAACGTGACATTCGGTGCGATAGCCGGGTCAGATCCCACGCAACTCGCCGAGAACCTCTGGAATGTCCCTTCCAGAGTCCTCGAGTTCGGTCTCGTATCCTCGTAGTACGCCTTTCGATCCGAGTCGACGTTCCAACCCGGTCGACCGGTGACGCCGGTCGACACGTATCGGATCCTCTCCGGCGTCCGGAACCGATAGTCGGACAGTCCGTAACTCATATTGTGAGGGTTTCTGTATTACTAGAGTGTTCGGCTATAGTTGTAGGGCTCTAAGAGTACTCTCATGCTAACGATTCACCGCTCGCCGCGCCAACCGACGGTCTACGACCGGCGACGGCCAGCTCGATGCCGTTCTCCGTGTCGGAAGGTTGGTGGTCCTGATGGGTAACGAACGCGAGGACCGGCGCGGAGACGCGCAGGCGACGATCCCGATCGACGCGTATCCGGATCCGATTCTGGGGTACGAACGCCGGGAGGAGTCGCTGGTCGTCGTCGAACGAAACGCCGCCTGCAGACGAGTGTTCGACTCCCTCTCGGTCGGGGCGACGGTCAGTGAGTGGCTGACGGGCGCGACGAGCGCCGACGACCAGACGCTCGCGGACCTTCGTTCGGCCCTTGAGGCCGGGCGTCAGGTCGATACGACAGTCGGCCAGGGCGGGAACGGGGACGCCGGAGCGGAGTACCGACTCCGCACGCTCGCAGATGCCGGTGGGAGCAAAGACGTCGGCGGGTTTCTGGTGGTGACTGACGTGGGATCGACCCAGTCTGCGGACGTCGAAGTCGACCGCATCGCGAGCGTCATCAGCCACGACCTCCGTAACCCGCTCGACGTCGCGAACATCCACCTCCGGGCGGCCCGCGAAACGGGTGATGTGAAACACTTCGATCAGGTCAGGCAATCACACGACCGGATGGAGCGGATCATCCAGGACGTGCTCACCCTCGCTCGCGGCGCACACGTCCTCAACGTCACCGCCGACGTCGATATCGAGGGCGTCGCCCGGGACGCGTGGGCGACCGTCGAGACCGATTCGGCGTCGCTGACAGTTACTGAGGACATTCCCGCCACCGACGCCGATCCCGACAGGTTGCAGCGTCTGTTCGAGAACCTCTTCCGGAACGCCGTTGAACACGGTCCGACGAGCTCTGACTCGAAAGCCAGTCAGGACACCGCGGAGAACGGACACGATGAGGGGTCGACAGAAGATGGTATTGAGGTCCGAGTTGGAAAGACAGACGGTGGGTTCTTCGTGGCCGACGACGGTGTCGGGATCCCACCGTTCGAGCGCGAGCGCGTGTTTGAACCGGGGTACTCCGCGAACGGGACGAGTGATGGTACCGGTCTCGGTCTGACGATCGTCGAACGGATCGCCGAAGCACACGACTGGCAGGTCTCGCTAACTGCCGGGTCGGCTGGCGGCGCCAGGTTCGAATTTTGCCCCCCTCCGGACAACGATTGAGTTGCGATCAACACACACCACACAATGACACTCGACGACCGAGTACGGGCGGCCCCAAGCGGTGTTATCGAGACCAGTACAGACGGCAATATTCTCGATGTCGACGAGACCGCGGCAACCACGCTCGAATCGACCGCCGAGGCGCTCCGAGGAACAAATATTCGAGCCGCGTTTCCGCAGTCGGCAGCGGGCACGCTCCGGGAGGCGTTCGACGGGGAAGCGGTGACCGGCTGCTCGTTCGAGGAGTACTACCCGCGCGTCGATCGCTGGCTCGCCGTCGACGTCCACGTCGGTGAAACCGTCCTCGTGTACGTCCGTGATCTTACTGACCGGAAGGCCGACGAAGAACAGGCCGACCAGCTCGAACGGCGACTCGAACGCGTCCGGGAGATCAACAGTGTCGTCGCGACCGTGTTACAGCGCGTCGTCGATGCGTCAGACCGGGCCTCTGTCGGCGAAACGGTGTGCGAGCGATTGGGTGGAACGGGCCTGTACCGGTTCGCGTGGGTCGGTGAACGGGATTTCCCGGACGAGGAACTCAGGGAGTTGGCCGCCACGGGGGACGCACCGGACCTTCGGACTCGGATCGACGCGGCACTCGGCGAGAACGGGACGCTACCAGAACGAGTGGCGCTCGAAACCGGGGAACCGCAACTCGTCGGCGCCATCGCCGACGAAGAGTCGATTCCACACGGTGTCCGCCAGGCGGCGTTCGGTCACGGCGTCCAGTCGTGCTATGCCGTCCCGCTGGCATATCGCGGCACCACGTACGGCGTGGTATCGGTGTACTCGGGACGAGAGAACGGGTTCAGCGAACAGGAGCGAGCAGTGCTCGAAACCCTCGCACACGTCGGGGGGTTCGCGATCCGGGCGCTCAGACAGGAAGACCTCCTGGTCGCCGACACCGTCACCGAGGTGACCATCGATGTCGTCGACGAGTCACTCCCACTCGCCCGGGCCGCACGCGAGGCCGGCTGTCGACTCTCTCTCGACGGGGCGGTCCCCCGTGGTGACGGGGCAGTCGTCTGTTATCTGAGCGTCGACGACGCGGGCGGAGATTCCAATGTGACCGTTGACGGGTCTGAAAGAAGAGACGACGACTCTCCGTCGGGGCTTCGAACCACGCTCGCCGACGACGAGGCCGTCACCGACGCGCGATGGATCCGAGAAGATGAGACCCCGCAGATTCAGGCCACAGTCGTGGGTGAGACACCGATCACCACGCTCGTCGCGTGGGGTGCGAGCGTCGCAACCGGCGAGTTCAGGGCGGAGTCGGCACGCCTCGTCGCCGAGGCACCTCCGGACGGGGAAGTGCGACGGATCGTCGAGGCCGTCGACGAGACGGCCGCGGAGACAGACCTCGTCGCCAAGACGGAGACGACCCGCACCGCCGAAAGCGCCGAAGCGTTTCGAAACGAACTGGACGAGCGCCTGACCGACCGACAACGAACGGTGCTGCGGACCGCGTACCTGTCCGATTACTTCAATTCGCCACGCGAGAGTACGTCCGAGGAAGTGGCCGAAACGCTCGATATCGCCGGATCGACCCTACTGTATCACCTTCGCCGAGCCCAACAGGAACTGATCGGGGCATATCTCGAAGCCGACAGCGGACCGCCCCGCCACCCGGACCCCTGAGGCTCAGTAGTAATTCGAGTCCTGACGTGCGGGTTCATCACGTAATGGGCTAACAGCTTCCATCCGATATACGCACAGCTGGCCCGGTCTGTCAGAAACGCAGCAAAGGGGTATCTGCTACCACACGAAAGGAAAACAGCTGAGGGGGGCAGACAGGAACCAACAGGACTGTCGGGGCGGCCGGATACTGAGCCGCTTCCGGCCACGGGCAGGCTCGGTGGAGCGGGTGGGTTGGGGTAGGATCGGGCTGTCGGATATTTTTTGGACCGCCTCCGACCGGCGGCTACCTAGACAGATGGACGGGACGGTAATCAATACCCATCGAGGATCTCTGAGTCTGCAACACCGTCGTGGAGTCGGACGGTCACGACGCTACCTTCGGGGTCGTTCGCCTCGAAAGCGAGTTCACCGCCCAGTTGCGTGACCGCCCACTTCACTGTCCAGAGCCCGACACCCTGCCCGTGCTCGAGCGGCGTTTCGGTGCCGTCCGTCAGGATCGCTCGCTCACGTTCCGGGATCCCGGGGCCGTCGTCCGCGACGGCGATCTCGGTTGTGGCCTCACTACGAGACTGCACGCTGATCTCCACACGGGAGGACGACCCCTCAGTGTGTCTGACCGCGTTGTCGACCAGCTCCGAGAGGAGTTTTCGGACGACGGACCCGTGGGACGAGATCGTTACCTCGTCCGGACAGGAGAGCGTTATTTCACTCTCGGGGACGGCGGTCCGGTACTGTTCGGCGACGTCCCTCGCGATAGCCACGAGGTCTACTGGTTCGGGGGCCTCGGTGCTGGCCTGCATGACCTCCTCGGCTTCCCTGGCTTTCTCGCTGAGCTCGACGAGGTCGGTCGCGGTGTCGCGTATTTCGGCGCGGAGCGTTTCGTCCTCGACGCGGTCGGAGTGGGCGAGGACGACGTCTAGTTCGTTGCGGACGTTGTGCCGGAGGACGCGGTTGAGCACCGTGAGGCGTTGTTCGCGGGTCCGTCGGTCGGTCACGTCCCGGAACACGACCGCCCTGGCGACCGGGTCGCCCCCCGTTTCGTCGCTGTTCCCCGTAGAATCGACCGCCGACACGCTGTACTGGAACTGCCGGCGTCCCTTGGTCGTCCGCAGCGGGACTGTTCCCGTTGCGCCCGCCGAGAGGTCGGTCCCCTCGATACCGTCGACGACCGACCCGACGGGTTCGCCGACGATGGCGTCCGACGACCGGTCGAACAACCGCGCAGTCGTCTCGTTGGCGTCGAGCACGTACCCGTCCCAGTCGAGGACGACGATCGCCTCTCGGAGCGCCTCCACCACGCGGGTTCGAGCGACGGATTCGGACTTGGGAAAGCCGGTCATGACCGGGTATCGCCTCACGGCGACGGCAAACAGAACACCGGCCGTGAGTAAGCCGACGGTGAGACCGTCGGCAGTCGCGGTGCTCGTCCCGACCGCGCCGCCGAGATACGGCGCACTGATCGCCAGTAACAGTACCGCTATTTGCTGGGCAGAGACGCGGACGTGTCGCCAGCCGAGGCGGACCAGAACGTACGCCGCGTAGGCAAAGAGCGCGAAGAGGTACAACAGCGTCGAGCCCAGCAACGCGACCAGCACGCCAACTACCGGACTGCCTATCGAGTCGGGAAACTGGAGCGCGGAGACGGTCACGATAGCGCCGCCCAGGACCACGGGGAACACGGTTCCCAGGAGCATGACGATCCGTCGCCGGGTCAGACCAGTCCCTCGACCGGCGTAGCCGAGGACGTACACAGTCCAGATTCCTGGAACGAAGACCCCGAATCCGAAACTCGCGAGTTCGAACACGCTCACCAGCCCGTGTCCTGCGACCGCGGCGGCGAGTTCCGTCACGAACCCGACGACTGCCCACGCTGTCAGCGCGGCGAGCACCGCCACGAACGCCCGACTACTGGGCCGGTCCCAGGCCTGGTACGCGGTCCAGGTCGTCCAGCCCAGGAGCGCTACCGCTGCGCCGTCGAGCGCAACGGCTCCGAACGTACCCGCTAGTGACATGGGTCGCCACCTCCCCCCGGCGCTGTCAGTGGGGCCCGTGACCCGTCGGCCAGACCGGTCGCGCCTCGATCTCTCCGCCCCCATGGGGCTGTCGTTCCCATATGGACGCAGCGGCCAACCCGGCGACTGTCTGTCCGACGGACGCGAAGCGACATGGCCGACACTCGCTTCCCGTATACGATAAAAGTTGGACCGCTGTCTCGGACTCGGAAACCCTGTCGACTCGGGCGTCGTCACGGATCTCGGCCGGTCGCATCCGTTCGGTCCCGTCTGGACGGCGCCTTGTTTGCTAACGTGACAGATCGCATGCAGATGGCTATAGTGGGGGTGGTGCGGCGGCGCGAGATAGCAGCCTCCAACTACAGGCGATCGCCGCCACACTGGTCGAGTCACGATGTCACAGTCAGATTCGGTCCGTGCTGCTCAGCCCACAGGTGTCAAACGAACTGGCGACCCACTCGCGAGCGACGAACCGACGGTCGACGTGCCGGAAGTCCTCTCGCTGTTGAGCGACGAGTACGCCCGCGAACTGTTGAGCGTGCTCGGCAAGGAGTCACGCTCGGCGCGGGAACTGGTGGACCGCCTGGACATGTCCCGGGCGACTATTTACCGTCGTCTGGACAGGCTCAAATCGGCAGGAGTCCTGGAAAGTTCGATGTGTCTCGACCCAGACGGCCACCACCGCAAGTGTTTCCAGGTCGTCGTCGAGCGGATGCAACTCATGTTCGAGGCAGACGGTGTCACGCTCGACGTCGGCGAGTGACCGTTCGTTGGTGGCGGAGTGACACTGCTGGCTGTAACTCCGTGGAGATATTCGGCACCCCAGGGGGGCGAAATCGTTTACAGCGTTACTGCCGGTAGTACGAGCGGGCTTGGCGACGCAGTCGCCCGACTTCAGGCCGGAACTCATGTTAGATTGCGCTGCTCGTCGATGGGTCCATCCTCGCCGTGATGCTGTCGGTGGGGCTGGCTGTCGGCGGACGACTGGGTTCGCCGTGGCAGGATTGGTCGTGTGGCCGTCAGGAAGTCCGTTGGTTCGGGAGGCCACTCACTCGTCACGGCTCTCGAACTGCACGCGGAGTTCTTCGGCAGTGAGAGCGTAGACGGACATCTCCTGGCCCTTGGGCGAGTACCAGACGTCTACGGGTTCGACCAGACCGACCTCGACGAGACGCTCGACGTGGTACAGCGTGTTCTGCAGGGACGTCCCGACGGCGTCGGAGATCTCCGAAACCGGCTTGCAGTCGTCCCGGAGCGTCCCCAGGATCGCCTGTGCCGTCTCTGAGGCCAGCGCCCCGAGGACCTCGTTCCGGGCGTCGCCGTCGACTGTCAGTTCCTTTCGCTCGGTCGGCGAGTGATCGACGGGGCTCCGTCGGAGGTGTGTCTTCGACATTGTTCGTTCCATGGTCAGGTTTCGGCCGTGGTGTCGGTTGGCGGCCGGTTCGAGGCGAGGCGACGACGGCCTGGGCGTCTCTTCATCATCAATACTTCGTTGTACCGACCCCTCCCTGTACGTTGAGTCTAGGCATCTTCAGTGCCCCCACAGCGACATCTAGCTATCGGCAAACGCCGCCACAGCCGGGGTCGGTGTGACGGCGTCCTACGGGAGACACGTCAGCGGAGCGTCCCAGGCGGTGTCCCTTGACTGCGGCTCGAACCGCGAACCACCGGTGTTGATTCCGGACGGTCGGGCGCGTACTTTCTTCATGTTCTGGCTCAAATCAACGAATAGGTATAATGTCGACAGGCAGTTCACGCCCCGGGAGTCCGATGCAGGTGCTCTATGTGGACGGCGACCTAGAGGAAACTCGGCGCGTCGCCGCCGCTCTCGAGGGGGTGCCCGGAATCCTCGATGTCGTGACCGAGACGGATCCGGTGGAAGCGCTCGATCGTCTGAGTTCGGAGGACATCGACTGTCTCGTTGCGGGGCACGACCTCCCCGTGATGGACGGCGTGGCGTTCCTCGAGTCGGTCCGTGAGACACGCGGCGACGTTCCGTTCGTTCTGTTTACTGGGTCGGGGAGCGAGGCGGTGGCGAGTCGGGCAATCTCCGCGGGCGTCACCGACTACGTACGGAAGGGGCCAGAGGGCGGTGGCCTCGACGCGCTCGTCGACCGGATCCGGTCGCTCTCGAACGACGACGGGACCGCGACGGAGAGAGCGTACGACGAGGCGCAGTTCGAGCGGTTCGTGGAGGCGTTCCCCGACGTCGTGTTCGTCATCGACGAGGAGGGACGGTACGTGGACGTCATCGCCAGTGGACAGGATTCGCTGCTCTACGACGATCCCGCGGAACTTCTCGGGAATCAGTTTCACGACTTGTTGCCCGCCGAAACCGCGGACCGGTTCCTCGGTGCCGTCCGGGACGCACTCGAGAGCGGGGAACAGCAGCGGATCGAGTACCAACTGGAAGTGCAGTCGGGCACGCGGTGGTTCGAGGCTCGCGTCGGACCGCTGGACGCCGGCGGGGACACGCGGACCGTGTTCTGGATCGCCCGGGACGTCACGGCGCGCAAGCGCCGCGAGCAGGAGTACGAGCAGATCTTCAACGGCGTCAACGACGCCATCACCGTTTTCGACCCCGACGCCGGCGAGATCACCGAGGTCAACGAGGCCTACCGCGAGCTGCTCGGGTACGACATCGACCGGATCCGCGAACTGGGCATCGAGGGGCTGAGTGCGACTGACGAGGGATACACCGGGCAACGCGGGTGGGAGCTCATCCGGGAGGTGGCCGCGACCGGAGAGTCCGAGACAGTCGAGTGGGGGGCCGAACCGAAAAGTGGCGAGCGGGTCTGGCTGGAGGTGACGATGACCCCGGCTGAGATCGGCGGCGAGCGACGTGTCCTCTCGATACAGCGTGACGTCACTGAACGGCGGGAACTCGAACGGGCCTATCAGGACATCTTCGAGGGCGTCTCCGACGGGCTCGTCGTGCACGACGAGGAAACCGGGGAGATCCTCGAGGTGAACCAGCGATACTGCGAGATGACGGGCTACGACCGCGAGGAACTGATCGAGGACTCCATCGAGCTGATCATGCCGGAGGACGACCCGGAGTACAGCTACGAGGACCTGATCGAGCGGATCCAGAAGGCGCGCGAGGAGGGGCCACAGCTGTTCGAGTTCAAGGGCGAGCGAAAGGACGGCGGGACCTTCATCGGGGACGTCAACCTCAGGACCATCGAGATCCGGGGCACCGAGCGCGTCCTTGCGAGCGTCCGGGACATCACCGCGCGCAAGCGCCGCGAACGAGAGTACGAACAGATTTTCAACGGCGTCAACGATGCGATCGCCATTCAGGACCCCGAGACCGGCGAGCCCGTCGATGCAAACGAGACGTTCCTCGACCGGCTTGGGTACGACGACGTCGACGAAATCCGCGAGGAGGGGCTGTCGGGGCTCAGTGCGACCGAGGGCGGCTACACGGAAGAGCGAGCCCAGGAACTGTGCCGCCGCGTCATGGAGACGGGGGAGTCCGAAGTCGTGGAGTGGCAACAGGAGACGAAAGACGGGGAGCGCCGCTGGATCGAGGCGACGATCGATTCCGCGGTGATCCAGGGTGAAGACCGGATCCTCTCGATGCAGCGGGACATCACCGAGCGCAAGCGCCGCCAGCGCGAACTGCGCGAGAGCGAGCGGCGCTTCCGGCTGATCGCCGAGCGGATCGACGAGGTCATCTACCTCGCGAACACCGATTTCTCCGAGGTTCTGTACGTCAACCCCGCCTACGAGACCATCTGGGGCCGTCCGACCGACGAACTCTACGACGACGCCCGGAAGTTCATCGAGGCAATCGACCCCCGCGACAGGGAGGAGATCGAGTCCGATATCGAGGCGATGGTCGCGGAGATGCAACAGGGCGACCCGTCGGACAGATACGACTTCGAGTATCGGATCCGACAGCCCGGCGGCGAGATCCGCTGGGTCAGCGCGAGGGGCTATGCGGTCGAGATGTCTGGCGACGAACGCCTCGTTGGCATCGTCGAGGATATCACCGAGCGCAAGTACCGCGAGCAGCGCATCGAGGTGTTCAACCGGATCCTCCGGCACAACCTGCGCAACCAGCTCGACGTGATCCGAAGCCACGCCGAGACCCTGATGGACCGGGTCGACGACAGTCACCCCGACCGGATCGTCGCCGCGGTCGACGAACTCGCGGCGATGGGGGCCAGAGCCCGGAAAATCGACCGGATCATGTCGATGGGCAACGACGCGAGTGAGGTCAATCTCCCGGAGACACTGGGAGAGGTCGTCGAGGAGATCACGCGGGAGCAAGGTGCCGTCGAGGTGGCCACCGACCTGCCCGCCTCGGCGCGGCTGACGAACAACGAAGAGGCGCTCCGGACGGCCGTCAGGAGCGCACTGGAAAACGCCATCGAGTACGCCGATTCGGCGGTTCGACTGACGGTCGAGGATCACGCTGGCGGGTACACGGTCGTCATCGACGACGACGGCCCCGGGATTCCGGAGGCGGAACTCACCCCGATAGAGGCCGGGACCGAGACGAATCTCAACCACGGGCGCGGGCTCGGTCTCTGGCAACTCAGGTGGGGCGTCGACAAGCTCAACGGCGAGCTTTCCTTCGACACGAACGAGGGGACGACGATCCGGATCAGCGTCCCGGATCGGGCCGAAACGGCGCGCCGAAACTGAGCACTGCCGGCCCTACTCCAGGGCCGTTTCTGCAGCCGTTCGCCGAGCGGTCGAAACGAGTCACAACCCCGTCATCCCGCAGTCGTCCCGTCACCCACACGATCGGGGACGCTGCTCTGAACGGTCGTCCCGCTCGCGGTATCGAATGAGATTCGACCGTTCAGCGTCATACTACCCCGTATCAGTATCCGCCCCGATCGATCCCGTCGAACGTAGACAGCATCTGCTCCGCCTCTGGCAACAGCGAACGGATCCGTTCTTTGATAGCCGAGCGTTCCGCTTCGAGGTCGGCGATTCTTCCGTCGCTGGCATTTTCGTCAGGGGCCTGTGACTCGACGACAGCCCGTGTCGACTCCAGACGGAAGTACTCTCCCAGCAGTTCGTACGCGAGCACCTGGCACTGCTGATCGACGACCGCGAGCAGGTCCGAACGCTCGACTGGTTTCGACAGATAGTCGTCGAACGGCATATCCAGCACGTCCAAGTCGGGGTCGACCGCTGTCACCATGACGACGCGCGACTCGAGATCACGCTCTCGGATACGGGTTAGCACCTCGTCGCCGGACATCGCGGGCATGTGTCTGTCGAGCAGTACGATGTCCGGCGCGGATCCTTCGTCCACAGCTTCGAGGGCTTCCTCGCCGCTGTAAGCAACAGTCACGTCGGCGACGTCGTCGAGTCGGAGTGCATATGCGTCGGCGACTTTCTTCTCGTCGTCGACCATCAGCACTGTCGGTTCCGCCACGCGCATCCCGTCACTCATTTGCTCTCACGATAGGACCGGGGGGTACTAATACCCCGGCCGAACGCGCCCAATCGTTTCCCGACGGTCGCCTGGCTAGATTCCGGTCCGGCTGACGTCCGTTCTGTTCATCAGTTCCTCCGCCCTGCAGGCGGGGCTAGCGCTGGCCATCGCTCAGCCTGCAACAAGTAGCGGCGTTTTTTATTGATACGTCCGGAACGTTGTCGCGATGGTCTCCGCTGTCGACGCGCTCCTCGTTGTCGGCATCGTCGCCGGTGTCGCTCTCGTCTGGGTTGGGTACCGGGTCTACCGCCTGTCGGAGCGACTGGGCCGTCGGTCGTTCGTCGCGTTCACAGTGATACTCGGGACTGGATGCGTCATTGCCGGCATCGGTGGACTCGTACCGTCTGTACTTTCGTTCGGTACAGGGAACTCGACGTGGGCACAGCTTCCGCTGCTGTTCTGGCTCGTGGCGACGTTCCCGTGGTTCGTGTTCGCGGTCCAGTACACAGGAACGCGAACGAGCATCCGTCTACGGACACTCGTCCTTGCCGGACTACCGTACCTCGTCATCGTTGCGGATCTGGGGCTAACGGTGTTGGGCTTCGAGCTCGGTTTTTTCAACGTGGTCGCAACGCTCGTGTTCCTGTACGTTATCTCGCTTGCCGTCGCCGGGACGTACCTTCTCATCCAGAAGAGCTACTCCTACAGCTACATTCCGGCGGGTCAGGGTATCAGCCTCGGCATCGTCCCGGTTCTGACGATCTCCATCTGGAACCTGGTTGGAACCCAGGACACCACGACTGTGGGTGTCGCCGCGGCCTACGCTGCCGGTGCAGTCGTCGCTGCGGTCGGTGTCGGTGCAGCACGGAGACAGTACGGCCTGTTCGATTCGGCCCCGTCGATCGGGACGCTGGGGCAACGGGCCCTCACCCGGGAGACGGACGACCTGATGTTCGTCGTTGACGACTCGGACTACGTCGTCACGATCAACGAGACGGCGGTCGAGAAGCTCCCGACGACCCGAGAGACGGTTATCGGCTCGCCGTTGCGCACCGTTCTGGACCACGACGGACAACAGTTACGAGCGGCCGAGACAGTGACGGTTCAGACGAACGAAGGAGGGCGCCAGTACGACCCACAGGTCTCGCAAGTTACAGACCATCACGGCAACGAGATCGGCGCGACGCTCAGCCTCCGTGATGTCACCGAGCGGAAACTCCGAGAGCAGCGTCTCGCGGTTCTGAACCGCGTTCTTCGACACAACCTGCGCAACGAGATCGACGTGCTGAAAAGCCACGCCGAAATGCTCGACCAGGACCAGGCTGCGGTCGCTCCGATACTGGAGTCGGCCGACGCGGTTGCCTCGCTCGGACAGCAGGCACGCAGGATAGACCAGTACGTCTCGGGGTCGACGGACGACACGACTGTCGATCTGGAGGAGACGATCCTGTCCGTTCTCGACACGGTCGGAGCGGACGACGCGACGGTCGACGTCTCGGTCGACACCCCGTCGCCTGCGACGCTCTCGACGAATCGAACGGCGGTTGTCGGCGCGCTCGAGAGCGTGCTGGACAACGCCGTCAGATACGCCGCTTCGACAGTTCGCGTCACCGTGGAACCACGACCGGGCGGGTTCTGCCTTCGTATCACCGACGACGGTCCGGGGATTCCGGAGGCGGAACTCGAGTCGTTGGACGCCGGCACGGAGTCGCCGCTCCAGCACACCACCGGGCTCGGCCTCTGGCAACTCAAGTGGGCGGTCCGGGCGTTGAACGGTGATCTGTCGTTCGATACGGCGGACGGAACGACCGTCGAGATCTTCGTCCCCGACCGGTCGAACGAGCACACGACTGCGTGAGACGGACCGATGTCGGGCTGTGCCGGATTGACCACACGACTGCGTGTGGGCGACCTGAGAAACGGTGGTAACCACCCGTACGACCAGCTGTGAGGCACTTTCCGTACTCACTGTGTCGGCCACAGCGGTCCGGTATCGACAGGGGACCACCTCCCGCCCAGAGTCTGGTCTGTCTCGGCTCGTTTCTGTCTCAGCAACACTGCTGGGCGTTACAAGGTCGTCGCGTTCGTCGGTTCGAGTATGACGGACATCGATACCAGTCGTGACACTGGGCGCCCCGACACGAAACCATCGACGGAAGGACGGGACCCCGTCCCCGCGGTAGTCGACTGGCTATTGGGGATCGTCGCCGGCGCGTTCGGTCTCGTCCTGACAGCAGTCGGTATCGGACTGTACACCCGGGTCGACCGGACACTGATAGCGGCGTTCCTCACCGCCGAAAGCACGGAGGTGAACGGACTCACGACCGCCGAAGCCATTGCCGCTGGGGTGCCGTTCGTCAACTGGTTCTCGGTCGGCATCGCCGTGACCGGTGTCGGACTGGTCGTCGCCGCCGTGCACTTCGTTCGCACACGCCGACAGACCCGCCATCGGGTCGCCAGCGAAGGCGGCACGACCGCCACGTTCTGGGCCAGTACTGTCTACGGCATCGCCGTGACGGCCCTCGTGTCGTTCGTCCCCGGTGCGGGAATCATCGGCGGCGGGCTCGCAGCGTACCTCCAGGAGAGCGGGTCCGGCACGCGGATTGGGGCCGCTGTCGGACTGGTCGGGTGGGTGCTGACTGCTCCACTGCTAGTGTTTCTCACTGTCGGACTACTCGCCGGGGCCAATGCCATCGATATGCTCGCAGGCGGCGCATTCCTTGCCGGTATCGTCGTCGTCAGCGAACTGGTGGCCCTCGCGATCAACGTCGTGACCGGTGCACTCGGCGGGTACCTGGCTGACCGTTTCCTCTGAGACGGACTACTGTCGATCGTTCTCGTATCGACTGGCCGACGCCGAACGGCTGACCGGAAAAATCGCGACAATAGTCCGTCTGTGTGTGTGGGCAGGATGCGAGCATCCCACCCAGGAGAGTGTGAAGTCGATCCGGTGTCACATCTCGGACTGTCGCTGTTTTCCCCGAGGTCCGGGGTCGGTCGCCAATGGTCTGTTTTGGCACGCTGGTTCCGCTGTACTAACACTTGCACCGAGTGACACACTGATCAGACTGTAGCAGCCGTCTGGTCGGATGTGCATCGATTTTTCAGTGGCCACTGTCGTGGACGCTACAGCCTTCGAGCCGTCCCAGTTGCCCTACTGGGCATCGGAGATGCGACTGTACAGGGCCCACGTAACGACCGTGGCGGCAACGACGATGCCGATAGCCGTGGGCACTGCGTCGCTTGTGCCGTCGAACGACCACCCAGCAGTCAGGGAGCCGACAACGGCGATCAGTGCGACGACAACACCGATTTTCCGAACCACTGGCGAACTGGAGCGTCCGCTTCCGGACATAGCAGACGCTACCGCACGTGCGCACATAACTCCAGGTTTGGTGTTGCGAGTGCTGAGACACTACCCGGGTTTAGGTGTCCCGTGCCGGCGTCAGTTCAGGTGCAACGACCATGGATGTAGACCAGTTCACATCGGTACACGCACCCACTGATACGGACGAGACGTTTCAAACGGAGAATAGTTACACCCTGGACGTTACCGTCGACGGAACCGTAATAGTGAAAGCCGGTTCGATGGTCGGCTACACCGGTGACATTACCTTCACGGGCAAATCTTCGGCCGAGGGCGGCGTAACCGGCCTGATCAAGGAAGCAGTGACCAGCGAGGGAACGCCAGTGATGGAAGCAGAAGGGGCCGGACATCTGTACGTCGCTGACCAGGGGAAGAAAGTCCGGACACTGGACCTCGACGCCGGCGAGTCGATCTCGCTCAACGGCGACGACGTACTCGCATTCGAATCGCGCGTCGACTACGAGATCGATACCATCGACAGTATCTCCGGAGCCATGTCCGGTGGGCTGACCAACGTCTACTTGACCGGTCCCGGGACGGTCGCTTTCTCGACACACGGTGACCCACTGGTGCTGACGCCACCGGTCAAGACGGATCCGAATGCGACTGTCGCGTGGGACGGGAACCTCTCCCCTTCAGTGACTATCAACAAGACGTTCGAAGTCGGTCAGACCTCTGGCGAGGGGGTCCAGATGGAGTTCACCGATTCGGACGGGTTTGTCGTCGTCCAGCCCTACGAGGAGGCCAGCTAGCGTCAGTGAGTAGCTCCGTCACCGAGTGATAGGGACTGTCGCCGCCGTTTCCCCGGCAGATCGCACGCCGTCGTGTGATCGATTCGGGACAGTTCGACGACGTTCGCTAGGAGACCGAATCCGATCGCGTTCCTCGTTGGTCCCCTTCACGACACACCTATACTCGTAGCAACAGATTGGGGATGACCAGAGACAGTTGGATGGTCAAGAGCTGTTTCTGTTTCTGAGACAGTTGGCGGCGATTAAATTCGGGGAGCACCGAGTGGGAGTATGATCTACACTCGTCGTCGAATGCTTGCGTCCGTAGCCGGTTTCTGTGCGGTCTCCGGATGCCTTGGCTCGGCCGGCGACAGCGACCGACCGCTCCCGGACACACCGGCCGGAGCGTGGGATCAGTCCGGATACAACGCCCAGAACACGAGCGCTGCTGGTGTCAGCGTCCCCGATCGTGGGACACCAGCCTGGAGCGGCGGTAGTGGATTGATCACACCGTTGGTCGTCGACGGAACGGTGTACACCGTCGACGACGCCCTCACCGCACTGAACGCACGAACCGGCGAGCGAAAATGGCAGACGAACCTCGGCATCGAGGCGTCGCCGAATTCGGCCACGCAACCGGCTGTTGCCGACGGTTACCTGTTGCTCGCGTCCGACAGCAGAGTCCGATCCTTCAGCACTGCTGACGGTAGCAAGCGGTGGGAACGGACCATACCCGGGTTACCAGACCAACCGACAACGGTTGCTTCTGACCAGCAGATGGGATTCACTTTCTTCGAACGTCCAGAGCAAAGTGCACACCCCACCGAACTCGTTGCCTTCGGGACCGAAACAGGCGAAACCCGGTGGACAGCTCAATTGCAGGCTCTCAGCGCCCCACTGGCGGTGTTCGACGATCACGTCTACGTTGCCGGATGGAGTGGACCGGAAACACACGTTCTACGCTGTCTGCGATTGGACGACGGAGAGCCAGTCTGGGAGCGGGAAACTGAGGATCTAAAGACCCCGCCCGTCAGTACGGACGTGGGTGTGATCATCGGCGATGGAACAGACATCGACATATATGCCCATTCCGACGGACAGCGGTTGGCTTCGATCGGCGTTTCACTCGGACAGATCCGTGCACTTGCTTTCGACAATGGCACGGCCTTCGTGCTCGCCGACTCCGGTCTCTCGTCGGTTTCGGTGCCGAACGGCAACGTTCGATGGTCTCGGTCGGGCGAAGAGGGCTACGCGCAGGCCGACGGCCTCGCGGTCGGACGCGAGACGGTTGTGGCACCGGTTTTTGCCGAATCGCCCGATTCCTCGCCGTCCATCGCTGCGTTCGATACAACCGACGGCACACTCAGGTGGCATTATGCTATCGACGACGGCTGGAGTCCGACGATCGCAAGCCCACCGGTCCTCGCCGACGGCGCAGTGTTCGTGATGACCAACACCAGAACCGGTGTGACTGCCCTGGGCGATCTCCCGCCTCAGACTGAAGCGACTGACTCGTTTTAACTCTTGGACAGCCAATCCGTAATTACAGACGAACGAGCCCGTCACGGTCGCCGAGACCACACCTAGTACCGTTCATACGGAACGTTGTCGGTCTGTCCTAGATCCAGCGCACGCAGTCGTGCAGTCAACTTGGTGAACGTCTATAACCGTCCGTCTCAGATGGCGAGACCGTACTGTTCGTCACGATCGACTACCACGTACCCCTGTGCCTCGAGTGCTTCGTCCCGGTATCGATTCGCGACGATCCGCTGCGGGATGCGTCGCAGGCCGAACCGCCGATCGGCCGTGTACTCGTACTCGACAACTGTTCGGTCGTCCCTCGTTTCGACGGTTGCGACGTACGTCGACCATGGCTGGCCACCCACAGTAACTTTCATTTCGATCAGGCGGTCGCCAGCGGACGTGTGGCTGGTCTGTGTCTGGACCGTCACCTCGACCGATCGGAGGCCGAACAGATACGAGAGTCGGTATTTGACCGTTCCATCTCCGGTACTGATCTCGTCCGCGATTCCCCACTGGAACACGAGAACGGGCGGTGTCGGCCCCGTGAACGACTCGAGGACGGACTGTGGGTCCTCGTCAGTTCGAAGCCGGACGGCCCCGTGTGACTCGATAATCGGGACACGCACGAGGACAATTAGGAGGGTACCGACGGCCACGGCGGGCACCAGCGAGGTCGCGACGAACGTGCCGAGGAATACGACCACGGTAAGTAAGACAAACAGCGCACTCAACGGGCGTTCGCGTCTGAGATATCGCTTCGCGACGGCGACCGCTTCCTGTGGCGGGTCGGCGGTTCGTGCGGAGGGCATCAGCAAACCGTCAGTGTGGCGGTCAATTAGAGGTGTTGGAAGCGTTGTGGCGACCCGTCTTTACTGAACCAACTACGAGCGGTAGCGTGCGTATTACTAGAGTGGCTGGGTCGGTGTGGTTGGGACTGTAAGCGTTGATGTACACCACATTTCCGGGACTCTGTGCTGGTAACAATGTCACAGAGGTCGTTGGACCTGGCACGAGACGCATGGAAATCCCGGAGCCCGACTGCCGCGTTTCTCCGTCGGCTGCTCCCGGATTCGATCAGCAGTGCCTTCGACCGCACACTCTTCGCGCTGGTCGTGGGCGTCGTCATAACGACGGGGTACCTCCAGGGCGCGCTTTCGATCGCCCTGACTCTCCCCGCAGTTCTCGGTGGGGGCAGCATCGTGTTCCTGCAGGCCGTGATGGCCTGTTTGACCCTCTCCGGGCTGTTCGGGTTCTCCGGTATCGTGCTGGTCGGTCAGGTCCTTTTCGCTGAGGACGACTGCTTCCCGGAAACTGGGCCAACGGTCACTGCTATCGTGCCGGTCCACCAGGACGGCGCGGTACTCCATCGCAGCGTCGAGAGCTTGCTCGCGAGCCGGTACGAGGACCTGCAGGTACTCGTCGTCGCTGAACCCGGCGACAGATCTTCGATCGAATGTGCACGTGAGTATACGAGTCACGACCGGGTCGACCTCCTGGTCAATACCCGATATCCGGGGAGCAAGTCCGGCGCCGTGAACCACGCTGCCGAGGTGACCGAAAGCGAGCACATAGCAGTGTTCGACGCCGACGAAGTGGTCGATCCCCGGTTCGTCTCCACGGCGGTTGCGAAACTCGAAGACTGTGACGTCGTCCAGGGCCGGACGATTCCCGAGCCCGATGGTGCCATCGAGACGGTCGCGTACTACGAGTCGGTCGTGCTCGGCGACCTCAGTCAGCGCCTGCTGACCGCCGTCACCGACTTCACCATGGCTGCGAGTCGTACCATCGTCATGCGCCGCGAGGCGTTCGAGACCGTCGACGGGTACGACCCGGAGATGCTCACCGAAGACTACGACTTCGCGTTCGCGTGTTACGAGGCCGACCTCGATGTCGTTGAACAGTTCTCGTACGCCTCGACGATCGAGGCTGCTCACAGTGTCCGGGACTGGTGGGGCCAGCGCAAGCGCTGGATGACTGGTTATGCGCAGGTCCTTCACTCGCTGATTCGTGGCGCCGTCTCCCCGGAGAACTACCGGTCGCTCCTCTCGCCAGTCATCTGTGCCGGATCGGTCTTCGGTAACGTCTTCATGCTGTCGCTGGTGTCGAAGATGGCCGTCCTCGTGATCAACGGGGCGACGGGCTGGATCGTGCTGCCGGGGGCGACCCTGATCGGATCGGCACTCGCGCTGCGCCTCTACGATACCCGTTCCGGACGCCTCGGTAGTGTCGGCGTTGGCTATCTCGTGATGCCCGCGGTGTTGCCGCTGTACAGCCTCGTCGGCATCAAGGCCGTCGTCGGCTACGTCTTCACCTGGGACGGCGAGTGGTACAGCGTCGCCAAGGGATCCTGAGCTGCTGTAGTATCAATTGAAACTCAATGGATTCTCTATCTTGACTTACTCGAGTGACGATCCGTCGATGGTGAACTGTTCGGTGGCCCGGCCGTCCCGGGACGACCGGCCGACAGTCACCTCGTACTCGCCGGGATCGATCGTCCATCCCGCCCGCTCGTCGTAACGTGCGAGCGCCTGCTCGGGGAGCGAGAGGGAGACACGACTTGTTTCGCCCGCATCGAGTTGCAGTGGCTGGCTCCCGCCGAGTTCCTGCTCGGGGCGGTCGACAGCCGTCTCGGGTGCCGACACGTACGCCTGGACGACCTCGCGTCCAGAGCGGTTCGAGACGTTAGTCACCCGGACGGACACGTCGAGACCGCCGGTGACGCGTTCGATGGCGAGGTCCTCGTACTCGAAGTCCGCGTACGACAGGCCGTGCCCGAACGGAAACAGTGGGTCGATGCCATCGCGATCGAAGCCGCGGTAGCCGACGAAGACACCTTCCTCGTAGTGGACATGTCCGTCGACGCCCGGGTACTGGCGCTCGTCTGCGAGCGGGTACTCCTCGATACTGTGGCCGTACGTCACCGGAAGCCGTCCGCCCGGATCGTCGCCGTAGAGGACGTCCCCGAGCGCCTCGCCGTCGGCCTGGCCCGGGTACCAGGTCTGGACGATGCCCGCAACCGCATCGGCCCACGGCATCTCCACCGGCCCGCTCGTTCGGCACACGACCACTGTCCGGGGGTTGGCGTCTGCGATGGCCGATACGAGGCGGTTCTGTTCGCCCGGGAGCGCCATCGCGTCGCGATCCTCGCTCTCGGTCGCAGCGTCTTGCACGACGACGACCGCGACATCCGCCGCTGCGGCCGCCTCCGTCGCCGCTTCGATGTCCTCTTGGGAGCGAAGGGACCTGGCGATTCCGTTCCAGGGCATATCGAACATCGACGGGTCCCGGATACGACCGATGCCCCGCTCGAACGTGACCGCCGGGGCACGCTCCCGGAGTCCGTCGACGGGACTGACCGAGCGCGGCGGCGTCACCTCGGAACTCCCGCCGCCACCGATCTTTGCCTCGTCGGCGTTCGGACCGACGACGGCGAGTGTCTCGTCGCCGTCTAGCGGCAGTACCCCGTCGTTCGCGAGCAAGACCGTCCCTCTGACGGCGATCTCTCGGGCGAGGTCGTGGTGTGCATTCCAGTCGATGGCCCGATCCCAGGACGTCCCTGTCGCCGCGGTCACGCCGAGACGCTCTGAGAGAGCGAGGATCCGCTGGACCTTTTCGTCAAGGATCGACTCGTCGACCCGGCCGGCCTCGACCGCTTGGCGGAGCCCCGCGCCGAAGAATGCCGATGGGTACGGATCCGGCTGACCGTTCCCGGCGACGAACCGATCGATCAACTGCCAGTGTATCGGCGGGGTGATGTCGAGTCGTTCCGAGAACCTGACCATCGATACTGCTCGGAGTGCTCGACTTTGGGGCGCCAACTGTTCGAGGGGTGATACACCTGGCATCTCCAGGTCCAGGCCGCCTTCAGCGGCACCTCTGGCGTCGTGTGTTCCCCACCAGTCGGACATCGTGACTCCGGTGAATCCCCACTCTTCGCGCAGGACTCCGTCGAGGAGTTCGCGGTGTTCGCTCATGTGTCGGCCGTTGACCCTGTTGTACGCAGCCATGACGGCCGAGGCACCGGCCTCGACGGCCGCACGGAACGGCGGGAGATACACCTCCCGCAGGGTCCGCTCCCCGACGACGACGTCGATCGTATCGCGCTCGTGTTCCTGGTTGTTCGCAACGAAGTGCTTCGCGGTTGCGCCGACGCCGCTCGATTCGACGCCCTCGACGTACCCCTCGCCGACGCGCGCACTCAGTCGCGGGTCTTCGCTCAGGTACTCGAAGTTTCGCCCGCAGGTCGGGACGCGTATGATGTTCAGCCCCGGCGCGAGCAACACGTGGTGGCCCTTCACCCGCGCCTCTGCACCGATCGCGCTGCCCAGTCGCCGGGCGAGCGACGGGTCCCAGGTCGCACCTAGCATGATCGTTGCCGGGAAGGCCGTCGATTCGCGGTCCCGAACACCCATCGGGCCATCGACCAATCGGACCGGTGGGACGTCCAGCCGATCTACGCCCTCCAGATACCCTGTCGCGTGTCCAGCAGGGTCGACCGTGCCGCTGAGGAGCCGGAGTTTTTCGTCGAAGGTCAGTTTCGCCAGGAGTGAATCGTCTCCGGAGTCGCCAGCCATTGTTCGTACTAACCTGGTCGCGGAATATATCGCTTGTGGGCCATGAGAACCCGCCGGTGATCGCATCCGGTAGAGACGGCGGCTACCGCTGGATCCCAGCCGACGGGCGAAGACATAGGTAGCTTCGCGAGAAATAACGGAGTGCAGCGGTACATGAGTATACTGGCTCGTAAGCAGGATACGAGCGTTCGTCCGGTGAAGCGTGTAGTGGCAATACTGGTCGGGAGCGCCGCTCTCGTTGGACTGGCGAGCACACAGGTCAGTGTCGGCGAACTCCGAACGGCGCTCGCCGGGGTTGACACCCACGTCCTCTGGCTGGTCGCTGGGGCGGCACTGGCGGTTCTGTTCCTCCGGGGGGTCGCACTCTGGGTCGTACTCGCCGTCCTCGGACACCGGTCGCCACCCGGTCGTGTCGTTTCCGCCTACGCGGCCACAGTGGCCGTCAGCACCGTCGTCCCAGGGGGACAGGCCGGGGGAGCGCCGATCAACGGGTACCTCGTCTCGCAGTCCTCCGGTGTGGACTACGAAGACGGGCTCACAGCTGTCGGTGCTGTCGCCACCCTCAACAACGCCGCTATCCTCCTCTTCGGACTGCTCGGCGCCGGCTATCTCCTCGCGACAGCGACCGGACAGAAAGGCGTGGTCACGGTCGCAGTAATCGGCATCGCACTGATTGGGCTTTCCGTGCTCGCACTCATCGGTGTCTGGTGTGTGCGCCACCGGGCAGGGGCTGTCGTGGCGGGCGTCCTCACGAGTGCTGGACGCGTCGCTGTCGTGATCCCTGGACTGTCGCCGCCGGAGCGTGAGGCCGTCGACCGCAGAGTGAGCCGGCTTGGCGACGCAATCGCCAGACTCAGTGGCGGAACGCCACGTCAGTTCGCGATGCTCGCGGTGATGGCAGCGCTCGCACACGCTTTGACGATCGTCGCTCTCTGGACTTCGTTTGCTGCGGTCGGTGAGCCCGTCTCGATCGGTGTTATCATGGCGGTGATTCCCGCCGGTGTCGCCACGGCAGTCGTTCCGACCCCCGGCGGGTTCGGGAGCATCGAAGTCGCCCTGGTAGGGCTGCTCGCCACCGGGACGACCGCGTCCGTGCCGATCGCGGGCACGGCTGTGCTGGTCTACCAGTCCGCCACGACGGCACCCGCGCTGGTTGTCGGGGGAAGCGTCCTCGCCGTGATGGTGTTGGTAGGGATAGTCGACGGCTGGCAACTTGGCTCGCTGTGGCGGGACTCGTAGTGCGTCAACGCAGTCTCCCCTGCCTGTTCTCGTCGTAATTGTGCCGTCTGCTTCGATTTCGTCACTCGTGGTCGGGGTCTCGGTGGAGGCCACCATCAGTCCGACGAACACTCAGATCGTGCAACCAACACAGGCACCGTGCACGTTTCGTGTCGACCCTGTTGTACCAACTACTCTCCAGTCGATTCTTTCAACTCTTCCTCTCTGGCTCGTCGACTGATCGATCGATGGCGTTCTTCCAAGTGGTGGCTGACGAATCAGCGCCGTTCGAAACTGCTCTGGACCAGTACTATGACGGCCAGAGGGATGAAGAGACGCTGGAGTTGCTGGCCGAAGCCGACCAGTAAGGCTTGAGGCAATTATCAACATTCACGATGTGCACAACTTTTGCTCCCGGCACTAGCGAATCCGAGAAACTATCGAGAGCAGCACGCGGATCACACACCTGCCTCTCAGTCGTTTGGCCCTTTAACTGACACTGCTCCTCGGGGAGTCGGCTCGCTGATGTGTCGCCACACGGTCCATTCGTCGAATTCGACGGTGCAGGTTACCGAACGAGCGCTCCGAAGACCCGTGACTCGATTTTTCGGAGGTGTGTCCCGGCAGTTGTCGGTGCAATCCCGACGGCCTCGGCTACGTCCTCGTGCGTCGCTCCACGTGGTTCACTGTAGTATCCCACTTCGACGGCCGCTTGCAGCACCTCCTGCTGCCGTGGCGTGAGACCGCGCATGAACGCGTCCACATCGGGCTCGTACTCTCCCGTCTCGATAACTTCGACGCCGAGGCTTGCGGCATCGGCGGACCTTTCGTAGAGTTCCTGAAAATCCCCCTCGCCCCCGAGATACGTTATGCGCATCGAGCCGTCGTCGTTGATTGGGATCGGCATTTCGACGACGAGGTCGGATTCTTGACGCCATTCCAGGAGCTGCCGCACGGGGCCTCGGGCGGTAAACTGACTCGTTGCCAGCCAGCGTTCGTCACCGGAAACGAGTACGTCTTCGACGTGTGGGGATTCGGACATGAGCTGCTCGTAGCGCTGATGGTCACCACTCCCCTCGGCGAGGGTCAGTACAGTTCCGCTTGCGAGCAGTTCGATGTGATGGATCGCCTCACGCTGTATCGCCGGCTCGTCAGCCAGTCGTTTCCCGACGGGATGGAACGCACTGTTCTCCGTAGGCTCTAGACGGACGGTGAGATAGCGCATATCCGGTGGTACCGAACGAATACTTAAAATGGCGTGTATACACCCCGATTCACCGACAGTCGTCGAAGCCTTCTTTACAGATGTGAATTGTCATGAATACTCGATCGATCCTGTCTGAGACGGCTGACGTGGCACCCGGCTTCCCCGCATCTCACCGTGCAGTGGGGGTTCCCTGAGATGTCCCTCGCAGAAATCGAACGGTACGACCCAAACCGTCTCTCGGCCGTGGGTGGGCGTGCCGTCGTCGTCGGCGGCAGTATCGCCGGCCTTGCCACCGCCCGCGTTCTCGCGGACGCGTTCGACGAAGTCGTCGTTCTGGAGCGAGATCCGCTTCCGGACGAACCAGTGATGCGTGACGGCGCGCCCCAGACGGAGCATCCCCACGTGATGCTCGAAGCCGGTCGCGCGACTCTCGAGGACCTCTTCCCGGGCTTCTGTGAGGGCGTGCTCGCCGAGGGCGGGCTCATTCTCGACTTCAGTACCGACATGAAGGAACACAATAGCGGGGGGTTTCTGGCCGAAACTCGAGAGCGCTTTCCGACGTACTGTGCGAGCCGCGCACTGTTCGAGCACGTCGTCCGTCAGCGTCTCGTTACCATCGAGAACGTCGAGTTGCGCGGCGGTCACCAGGTTACCGGGTATCTCACCGACGGTGATGCGTCGGCGGTCACGGGCGTGCGAGTCCGAAACGACGATTCGCGGGACACGCTTTCGGCCGATCTCGTCGTCGACGCGACCGGCCGGACCAGCCGGACGCCGCAGTGGTTGGACGACCACGGGTACGATGCGCCGCCGGTCGACGAAGTCAGGATCGACGTTTCGTATCGGTCGATTCGACTCGAACGGCCACCCGACGATCGTCGGATGCGGATGGTTGCGCCGGCGGCCCCGCGGACACGCGGTGCTGCACTCATCCCGATCGAGGGCGATCGCTGGGAGCTCATCGTACAGGGAATCCACGACCGAGAGCCGCCGGCCGATCGCCAGGGACTCATCGAATACGCCGAACAGCTCCCGGTATCGACGATTGCCGATCTGATGAAACGCCAGTCGTGGGTCTCCGACGAGATCCGTCAGTATCCCTATCCTGCGAGCATGCGGAGGCGATACGAGGCCCTCTCCGAGTTCCCCGACGGACTGATGGTCACCGGTGACGCCGTCGCCAGTTTCAATCCGATATACGGACAGGGGATGTCCGTGGCGGCCCTCGAAGCACTCTGCCTACACCACGCGCTGGCCGCTGACGCACTTGACAACGTCGGCGAGCGGTTCTTCGATCGTGTGGCGGGAGTCGTGGATAACGTCTGGAACATCGTCGTCGGTGGCGACTTCGAGCACCCCCAGACGACTGGGGAACGACCGACCGGCGCTGGACTGACCAACTGGTACATGGATCGTCTCGTGCGCCGCGCCCACTCCGATCCCGCGTTGAGTGAGGAATTCGCACGTGTAACACGCCTCGAAGAACCGCCGACGACCCTGCTGGAACCCGGAACAGTCTGGCGTGTCCTTCGACCAGCGGCAACTTCGGTGTCGCTGCGATCGTTCGCCCGCCGGACGATGGCTGTCCTCTCTTGATCTGAGATCGCTTGACGAGCGTGCGATTACGGGGTGAGAAACTCAAGGGTCCAGAGTTGTCAGCTAAAAGCGAGGCCAAGCAGGGCCAGTATCGTCTGGTGGATGCGTGCCCGCAGTGACCAGTAGCGATACCGCCACCCAAGCAGGATACCGACGGTCGTGACGAGCGTGAGAAGTGCGACGAGCGACTCGCCGTCCCGCGTCTCGACTTGCGCGGGCGTGATCCGTTGTCCTACGACCTGTTGCTCACAGTGGGTGAATCGATATGGAAAACTGATGCGAGAGGCTCGCTTCCAGTTCTTCTTCGCCCCAGAAGACGCAGATTCCATCGACCGGTTCAGGTCCGAACGACGGAGGACGCCCGGAGTTCCCCGACAGCATGAATCGAACGATACGCTCACCAGCGTGTGACAGCGAATATCCGTCGTCGCTCTTCCGCAGATAGGGTCCCGTGAGCTCGCTGAAGTGGGAGGACAGTTGCGATGTGTTCTCCTCGTCGACGTGGTCGTAGATCTCGGAAAACGCGAGTTCTGCCGCCTCCGACCTGACCTTTTCGAGTTCGTATTGTGCCACGGCAACAGCACGACGGATCTCGACCCTGGTGCTATCAGCAAGCAGGTGGCTGATCTCTATCGCCGAACGAGTCTCCGTCATCGTCTTTAGTATCCACTGTCAGTTCGGCAGTGCTCTTGAAACCTCCCGTCGTGTGGAGCCAAGCGGTGACTGGGATATCTCCATACGATCGATCGGATCTCCGATATAGTAGCCATTGGAAGTCAATGCACACCCGATCGCACTGCAGCCGTGCAATCGGTGTGTGAATAGTTCAATTTTTACTATAGTCGCTAGTCACTTTGTACATAGACAGAATCAGTCTATTTGCCGAAACGCATGCCCACTGGTGATGGTATGCCAGTAGGGCATCTGCGTCTCGAATCAGCCCACGAAGACTGAGTTCAGGGGTGGGTGGTTTGGGGACACCAATCACCAATCAATGGCTGGCCGCCCTGAAAAGAGCGACCAGCGGGGGCAATTGATGGCTTCGGACCGGCACTATGGAGGGCACCGGTGACAGGTAATACCAAAGAATATTACTTAAATCCATTGATATAGTTGGTTGAGGGTACTTTCTGAATCGCAAGACGGCAACGCCAAACAGAAATATTTATTCGGCATCGGACGACAGATCAAGATGGTCCTGGTTCCCGCAAACAACACACGTTCCATCCTCCCCGCCAGGACCGTTCCTCTCAGGGCTGACTGCTGCTTGATAGTGGCGTCTGTATCGACCGTCTGCCGAGACTCTGATGGTGGTTCTATGACACACTACGCGATTGAGAGATTTACATGTCTAGTCTGCTATTATTCTGCTCCCTGATCGCGGATATCTTCGACACGGCTACGGGCCTGTTCGATCCCTGTCCCTTCGAGGGCACTCACCAGTAGGACGCGTGCAGCAAGCTCCTGCACGGTCCGCTGTCTCTCAGCTACGTCGTCGACGAGGTCGATCTTGTTCAGGACGACGACGAGTTCGCCTCGAAGTTCGTCGAACGGTTCTCGCGTGACTTCGACCTTTTCGCGGATTCGCTCGGGCCCATCTGTGACATCAACAACGATCAGAAGAACGTCGGCTGCTGCGACCGCATCGAGCGTGGTACTGAACGACTCCACGTGGTCGAGCAGTTTTTCGGTGCGATCCGCTCGTTCTTCTTTGGGAACGCCGCATACCCGATACGCGACGCACAAATTCACACGCTGTGTGAGTTCGAAGTCGATACTCGTCTCGTGGGCCATGTAGCCGATTGATTCCCGGTCGGCCTGTGGATGGCTCTTCGTGTCGCAGCCGTTAATTCGTACTGAGCCTTGTTTCGGGAACAGCGGTGTAATGGAGAGGAGAATGTCGCACGGTATTCAATCGCACATTGCGGGGCTCTCGCTGTCGAATACCGTCGAATTACTCGCAGACCTGGGTGTCCAACGCAGTCGGAAGGCAGTCCACGATTGGGTCCAGAAAGCCGACCTACAGCCCGACTCTGGATAAAGCCCGAATCAGATCGCGCTGGACGAAACAGTGATTCGAATTAACGACCAGCAGTTCTGGCTGTACGCCGCTGGTGATCCGACGACAAACGATCTGCTTCATGTCCGCCTCTTTTCTTCGACCACGATTGCTCTCACAGAGATGTTTCTCCGCAAACTCCGCGAGAAACACAACGTTGACTCTGCCGAATTTCTTGTCGATGGCGCCAAACACCTCGAAACTGCGCTTCAACGAGCAGGACTCCGATTTCAGATATCTCGCCACGGAAATCGGAATGCCATCGAACGGATCTTTCGAGAACTCAAACGACGAACCTCGTCGTTTTCGAACTGCTTCAGCCACGTCGAACCCGACACAGCCG